>CAFBMV010000007.1_pt1 | contig 97748 bp, 95 predicted proteins | sample 7269071 | NCBI WGS metagenome assembly CAFBMV01 (sample SAMEA6814076, study PRJEB35770) | freshwater metagenome | biome: Freshwater; feature: Freshwater reservoir; material: water | place: Czech Republic | collected 2017-05-23 | depth 30m m | reverse complement strand
TAAGGAGGCGGATACACATGGCAAACCCAACTATTTACATCAACCCAGTAAGCGGTTCTATTAAAATTCTCGGAGCTGTAGATTTTGTAGATGCTGAAGGTAATATTTTAGAAACTAAAGAAAATGTGAAATTTTGTGGCTGCTCATTGAGCAAAGACAAACCGTGGTGTGATGGCAGCCATAAGGCAATTACCGGGCAGAATAGAAGTACCAACTCTTAGCTTAACCGTTGTATCTCCGGCTTACAGGGCGACTCTTCTTCAACAATTACACATTGACGCTTTCATCCCAGCAACAACCTCTATGCCGATCTCCATGGTTATAATCCCGTTATGAATGCGGAGCTCTACTGATGACTTTATTTATCAGATTTCAAGTTCTGCTCCTTTCAGCTCTGTCAGCTCATGAACTTGCAGGTGGGTCGCTAATACAGACCCCCAACTTTCTCTGGGAAGGCTTGGGCATTGGAGTTGCACTCTTTTGTATTCGGGGTATCAAGCTAGAGGGACCAACTCTGGCCCTACTAATTCTTTTCATTCAGAGCACCAGCCATTTTTTATTAGGCGGGGGCAGTTACCAGAGCGAGTCAAGAATGTCCTTGGCTCACCTGTTTTCTGGAGTGATTTCGTACCTGGTGATTTCATATTTTGAATTTGCGCGGGAGTTCATTTCATCGGCCTTTGTAGCCCGTGTCCCAGCAAGATTATTTTTAATTCTCTCTTTCCCTGAACTTATCCGCTACACAAATACAGGTAGTAATTCCATCTTTCAGATCAGGCAGCTCACTTCCTTCCTGAAATTTCGAGGCCCACCTTTGAAGTGGATATTTATATGAATCATGATTACGACACATTTTTTCATGTGCACCAGATGCACATAATTGAAACGGCAATCGTCCTATTGGCGATAGCTGCCTGGTGGTACTTCGCTAAGAAACGCCGCTAACTCTTTCCATTACAAAAAAAGGAAATCATGAAAAAAGCATTAGCAGTATTTGGCATTTCAATTTCATTGTTAACCGGATCCATATTGCCAGCTTCGGCACATGTCTCCTCGCAGTCAAAGGGTTTCACTTTGGTTGCTGGTCAATCGAGTCGACTTTGGCTCTCACTAGGTCATGGCTGTACTTACAAAGACCTCAAGTACCCAACAAGCATCTTCAAGGTTGTTGTTCCAGCTTCTGCTGGGAAGCCGACCCCAGAGTTCCACTATGGTTTCAAAACTTCAGTGGTTGCAAGCGCTGAAGTCGACGCAAAGAATGCTCCACTCAATTACACAGTGACTTGGACGGCCAAGACAGTCAGCCATGCTATTGATGATGGAACTTTCTATGACTTCGGATTGAAGCTCAAGTGGGATGCAACACCACAGACAATCGCATTTCCCACCACTCAGATTTGCTATGCCCCTGGCAAGAAGCCTCTGTACTTGCAGTGGACCATCACTGACGGAAGCACTAAGCCAGCAACGGTAGACACTGAGTTTGGGCCAGCCCCAACAGTCTCCACAATCGCAGCACCTACAACTAAGTAGAAAGGGAGAGCCCCCAGTCGAACCCTCGACTGGGGGCTAACTCAAAATGAAGAAAGTGACTTGCGCTGTAATAGCAATAACTTTAATTTTGGTGGGGATTCAAAATGCTAACGCTCATGCTCAGTTGACTTCGAGCGTCCCAAGAAAGAATCAAACTATAAAGGTTCTTCCCGGTTTAGTCTGGCTCGAGTTTGATGGCAACCTTTTGAGTTTTGGAGATAAGCAGATCAATAGATTGACTGTCACAAACGCAAAGAAAGTGCGTGTGGATGTTGGTGGGTCAATTGTTGGTGGCGCTCGAATCTCAACAAAATTGAAGACTGGCTTGCCACATGGGAAGTACCTGGTTTCCTACAGGATTGTTTCGGAAGATGGTCATCCTGTGGCGGGTAGCTACTCATTTACTTACAAACCAAAATGAGGATAAACAAGTCCCGCTTATAAGGCGACTCTTGTATTATCGCCCTATGCCAACACTTAGCCACATGCTTTGGTTCAATGACCAAGCAGAAGTGGATAAGTACTGGGATGCGCTTACTGCAGATGGCGGGACACCAGGAAGATGTGGTTGGCTCAAGGACAAATTTGGTCTCTCTTGGCAGATAATCCCAAAACAACTCGGTGAATGCCTCGGAAATCCTGACCCGACCAGGTCAGCGGCAGCCATGAATGCAATGATGGGAATGTCAAAGTTAATCGTTAGTGAACTGGAAGCCGCAGTTAAGTAATTCTGGCTTTTAGAGCGACTCTGTCTATTTTGCCCAAGAACGGAATATTATTTTCTTATGTCTAAAGCACAAGTATCTGCTCACCTCAAGAAGTTCGGGCCCGACCAAAAGAAGATTCTTACGGATCTGCGCAATCACATAGCTTCCAAACTTCCAAAATCAGAACAAATTATTAAATACGGTATACCAACATTTCTAATTGAGGATGTGCCAGTAATTGGCTTTGATGGTTATAAGTCTCACAACAGTATTTTTCCTAATAGTGGGTCATTTAATTCTCGGCTTAAAAAGGAGTTAGAGAAATATGTGCAAACTAAAGGATCCATTCACTTTGAGGTTGGAAACAATATTCCGAAGGCGCTAGTCAATAAGATTCTTACAGAAAGAATTCTGCAAATTAATGATTCGTATCCCAAGAAAACAGGTGAGTACCTAGAGTTCTACACAAATGGAGTATTAAAGTCCAAAGGTAAATTCAAGGCAGGCAGCCTCCATGGCGAATGGAAATGGTTTCGAAAGACTGGGGTAATCATGCGTTCAGGTAGTTTCAAAAATGGTGAGCAAACCGGAACATGGATTACTTATGATGCAAAAGGCAAAGTTTACAAAAGAACTATCATCACAACCTCTTAAAGAAATTCTTAGTTTAAGAATGCGATGATTGCACCAGCGATAGTTAAGTTGAGCGCATCGTTTGTGGTTTCAATGAGCCAGACCTTGATATTTTCTCCACCGAAGAGCCGATGCGAAAGGGAGGCGAATGCCGCGATTCCCACACCAAGTGCGAAGCCAATTCCTGCTCCATCAGCGGTACCGATATCCGTGCCAGCGTGCTGGAGTGAGTTGATGATCAGACCCAGAGTAAGAGTCTGAATAAGCACGCCGAGGATTGTGCCGCCGAAGAGGAGAACTGGCTTGTTCTGGTGCGAATTTAGCTGGCCATTGGCAACACCACGTTCTTTCATCCAGATTGGATAGAAGGTTTTAGGTCCAAACCAAATTGCGCCGCTAACGAATGAGAATCCGAATGCTACGAGAATGCCTATGAAGTTAAGTCCTGTAAATGTCATGGCGGAAATAATACAAGAACTCTGCTATTGAGCCTTGTAATGACCTTTCTGCTCTTTTGTTTACCGCTTGAGCTTTGATACAGCTGATCCAATAGCGGCAAATGCGAGAAGTGCTCCGAATATGTCGAGTGCGATTTTCATTTATTTATCTACCTTCTTGTTAATGGGATGGTTTGCCTTCATGTGATTAGAGATTGCTTCAGATATTTCGATCAAAGACTTCATCTGAGCCTGTGTGAGCACCTCGCTGAAGCAATGATTGATTTCTTTGGACTGTAGAGGAATAGCAGCCTCGGCGATTTTTCTTCCCTTAGCCGTTATGGAGACATCGAAGCAACGGGAATCTTCAAGGTTCTTAGTTTTCTTTACAAAGCCGGCTTCATCCATTCGGGAAATTTGATGGGACATCCGACTAATTTCCCAACCAAGGCCGGTTGCCAGCTTGGATTTATCAAGGTAGCGATGCCAAAGCGCACGGTGTTTCTTGAGGCTTTTGGTGAAGATGACAATGCTGTATTAGAAACAATTCACTCACTGCCTCTTGCAGCTCTCTGGAATATTGAAGTTTTTCCAACAACACCACCAGCAGGAGTGAATTCTTCCGGCTCATAGTGCGACTCTTCTTTATCATTTTCTTGCAGTAATGAAATTCCATACATCTAGAGCATCCAAATCAATGTGATGACCATGCTGCTTAAGAATGGTTGCAATCTGTCCTTTGTGCTCTGCCGCATGCATAACTGCTTGAGAAAGTAATAAAGAACGAGTCGCATGAATAACTTTGTCACCAGCCTGAATTGCGAGCTCACCATCTGGCTTGCTTGTCTCATTTAACAAAACTGAGTCGAGCTCTGCCATTATCTGTAGGTAATCCTTGATCATGGCTCCTGAGGTAATGTCCTGAAAATCTGACCAATCAACCTCAGTCAAGCAGTAGCGAAACCAAGATTCGCTATTTGCGATGTGGGAAAGCAATGTGCCGATGCCCCACTCACCATCAGCTGCTCGTAAAGAAAAGGTCACTTCTGGCTGTGTAGCAAAGTATGAGAAGAACTTTTGATTAGACCAGGCAAGGTGTTTGATCGAAGTTTCGACTGAAATCATGGGGTGAATTGTACCCTCCGGCTTACAGGGCGGTTCTTCACTAAATTAGCGTTCGGTGACCTAGGCTCTTTAGATTTAGTCATTCTTCTTTTACTATTCTCGCCATGACATTAACAATTCAGTGCATCACCTTAGACGCTCATGAACCAAAGGCGCTTGCCCATTTTTGGGCCGAAGTTTTGGGTTGGTCTGTTAGCGAAGATGGCGATGACATTGGCTGGTGGATTGAAAGGGATCTGGGAGATCCCATGAAGACAGGCTTTCCCGACATTCTCTTTTTGAAGGTTTCGGACTCAAAAATAATTAAGAATCGGATGCACTTAGATTTGCGCCCGGACGACCAAAACGTAGAGGTTGCGCGCTTAGAAAAACTTGGAGCCAAAAAGATTGAAATCGGACAATCTTCAGACCTCGAAACTACTTGGGTAGTTATGGCAGATCCCGAAGGTAATGAGTTTTGTGTTTTGAAAGCCAAGAGCGACTAGTTATCGAACTTCCAGACGAAGCCCTTGGTGCATACGTAGTTAATCCTGAATGGACGGTGGCCAAAATAATCCGTCACATACTTTCCTCGCCCGATTGCCGCTCAAGCGCTGGTGCTGAGGGACTTTGAGTTAGGATTGAAGTTATGCAACTGATTCCATCCCTAATCAGATTGATGCGACCCAAACAATGGAGCAAGAACGTATTGCTTCTCGTGGCCCCATTCGCTGCCGGCCAGTTATTTGCTTCTCGTGAGTTGGTTATCGTCGCTCAATCATTTGTGGCTTTCGCACTTATTTCGAGCGCTTGCTACATAGTGAATGACATTTGCGATATCGAAATCGATCGAGCAAATGAGAAAAAGAAATCTCGTCCACTTGCCTCAGGAGAAGTATCCAAAAATCAAGCATTAGCTCTATCTATTTCACTTGTAATAATTGGGTTTTATGTGGCTTCCTATTTGCCATATAATTTCCAATTCCTGCTGCTGGCATATTTTATTATTACTAACTTATATTCCTTTGGATTAAAGAATCAGCCAGTTATCGAGTTTTCGATCGTAGCCTTCGGTTTTACATTGCGGGCAATAGCAGGAGGATTTGCCACGGACTTGCCTATTACGAAATGGTTTCTTGTAGTTACTGGATTTGGTTCACTAGTAATTGTCTTATCTAAGAGGATTGCAGAAGGTGCCAATTCTAAAAATTCCTCAACGCGCAAGGTGATAGCCGAATATCCGCCCAACTTTTTGGAATTAATTCTCGCCATTTCTACCGCGATAACGTTAACTTCTTATAGCTTATGGTCCTTCTCCATTAATCAAATCCATCCGTATGCCCAAATTTCTTTGATTCCTGTAACAATGGGAATTTTTCGATACCTGTGGTTGGTCAGCAAAGGGCATGGTGAAGCTCCCGAGGAACTCATCCTCAAGGATCTATACCTAATTGCTTGTTCATTTTCGACCGCTGCATTGTTATTTCTCGCTGTATATAAATCGAGTCACTGATGGATGAAGTTTTATCTTCGAGCACCGGATGGGGAAGAAGTATCCATGCCCGTAGTTTTGATCGTTCGGAAAATATCGTGGAAATGCAGAAAACAATCAGATCTATTGGGGGAGAACGAGGCGCACTAGCCGTCGGCCTTCGAAGGAGTTATGGTGATTCGGCCTTGAATTCAGGGGGCCTGCATTTGTCTTCCCATCAACTTCAATCAGTATCGATGAATCCGACCAGTGGTGTCATTCGAGTTGGAGCCGGGCTGAGTATTGCTAGTTTGGAAACTATTGCATTGCGAGCGGGCTATTTTCCTGCGGTGGTTCCCGGCACTGGATTTGTAACAGTGGGGGGCGCAATCGCTGCAGATATCCATGGAAAATCTCATCACAAAACAGGGGCATTCTCTTCGATGGTTATGAGTATGAAAGTTATGTATTCTGACTCAAGCGTTCGCGAGCTTCAGCCAACGGGTCCCACAAGTAAACATTTTTGGGCAACAGTGGGTGGTATGGGTCTCACTGGAATTATTGTCGAAGCCGAACTCCAATTAAGCCCAGTCGAAGGAAATCATTTCAACGTCCATGAAAAGCGAAGTTGTGATCTAAATGAGCTGTTGTTTGATTTGAAAACCGCGGACCTAGAACATGACCACACTGTTGCATGGATAGATTTGTCAGGTTCCTATTGTGGTCGAGGCATAGTTGGGATGGGAGATTTTGCGGAATCCTTCAGCAAGAAATTCCGCAATTCGCCTAAGCAAATCAATTTCCCACTTAAGCCCAAGGGCAGTTTGATAACACCTATTACTGTCGGGGCATTCAATTCGATGTGGTTTAAGAAGCCACTCAACAGCGGCACATCAAGCGTTCGAGCATTCTGCCATCCGCTTGATGGTGTGAACAATTGGAATCGGGTTTATGGGGAAGATGGCTTCCTCCAGTATCAATTTTCTATTCCCGACGGGGAAGAGGAGTTCTTATTCACCGTTCTTGCAAAATTACGAGAGCTGAAAGCTGCTTCTTTCCTTGGAGTTTTAAAGCGCTTTGGCGCTTCGTCGCCGGGTTATTTGAGCTTCCCGTCTCCTGGTTGGACATTAGCCGTGGATCTTCCAGTTTCGATACCAAATTTAGAACGGACATTGAATGAATTTGACGCAGAATTAGTTAATAGGAAAGGTAGAGTCTATTTAGTTAAGGATTCAAGACTTCGTGCTGAGTACTTGCCCGCAATGTACCCACATTTAAATGAATGGAAAGAAATTCGCGATGAAATGGATCCGCAGAAATTGTGGAACTCAGACCAGGCAAGGAGGTTGGGGCTGTGCTAAATAGTTTCAAAACTCCTCAAAGAATTGCTCTTATTGGCGGCGCCAGCGAAATAGGTAATGCAGTTTTAAGATCGCTTCCTCAAGATGGTATTGAAGAAGTTATTAGGTTTGATCGGCAAACCTCGGGATTTGACGCGGCAATTGAAAATGCGCGCAGAGAAGTTGTTAGCTCGATGTTCACGAAGGATTTAGATGTAGCAATCATTGCTATAGGTGCCCTTGGCAATCAAGAATCAACTACCGAGGAAGCAAACCTCTTAAGAGTCATCGAGGTAAATTATCTCGCAACAGCCCATCTTCTTTATTTGATTGCTTCAAAGATGGTGACGCAAGGTCATGGCAAGATCCTAGTAATCTCATCTTTTGCACAGGAGCGTCCCAGAATTGATAATTTTGCCTATGGTTCAACGAAGGCAGCAATTGATTTCTACGCTCGTGGTTTATCGCACAAGTTGAAGAATTCTGGTGTTGAGATAAAGATTCTGCGTCCTGGATTCGTGCTAACTCGCATGACTCAGGGGATGAAACCGGCTCCATTTTCAATCTCCGCTGAACAGGCCGGTAAAATTGGAGCCAAACTTCTGCAGGGTAGATCGACAATCGCTTATGCACCGACAATCTTGAGATATGTAGCAATTATTTTCAGAAATTTACCTGAGATTATTTTTCGTCGTTTGGGATAGGTATAAGAAGCCTGATTGAATATTGGTTGGTAGGCTCACCCAATGCGCAGAATCAGGATTCATCTACCTAGGATGAGTTTTAAGGAATTCCTTAGAACCAAGCGATTCTCAATACCAGCGCTCATAATTCTTATTTTTCTGGGTACAACCTCTTGGTCAGTAACACCCGCCTTAACTGCACCGGGAACAGATAGCGTCGCAGCGCGTTTGGCTGAATGGGGCCGTGATCATCACCTAGGAAACGTGATCACGTTTGCAGAAAATCTTCAATACAAATTGCATCCGCCAAAATTGGGTGGAAAACCAGACACGACTTTACTAAATAAATTCGTGGTCGATGATGGTTTGAAATCTCAAGATATTGTCCCTCTGGTTTCACCCGCTTTGCCAGGGGAAGGGAAATTTAAAACGGTCTACGAAGTAAATGGTAAACCTGCACTACGTATCGCTTATATACGTCCAGACGAAGCGCATACTTCATATCTAGCAGCAATTGCACTCATGAGTAAAACTGAACTGCGATTTGTGTTGCATCCTGGATTTCTAGAACCAGGAAAATTGTCAAACTATAAAACTGCAGACCAAATCACCAAGGCTGATCTCAATGGTTTAGTCGCCACCTTTAATAGCGGTTTCAAATTTAAAGATTCAAGAGGCGGCTTTTACACTGAAGGGATTATGGCCCAACCTCTGAAAGTTGGATCAGCTGCATTCGTGATTTACGCGGATGGACATGCTGATATTGGTAGCTGGGGCAAAGATATGAAGATGTCAGCAACTGTCGAATCCGTGAGACAAAACTTAAGTTTATTGGTGGATAACAGTGTGGTGACCCCAAACCTTGACGAGAATGAACAGAGCAAATGGGGATTCACCGTTAAGAACGCTTACTATGTTGCGCGGTCAGGTGCTGGAGTAACGGCAGATGGGAATATTGTTTATGTCGCAGGAAATGCGTTATCGGTAAAGTCGCTTGCAAATGTCTTGCAGGCAGCCGGCGCGGTTCGTGCCATGGAACTTGATATCAATCCCGATTGGATTTCATACATGTGGTATTCGTCTGCTACTCAACCAAGCCCTGAGAAACTGTTCAAGTTTAAGCGAGAGGTAGATAGATATCTCAACCCAAGCAGTCGTGATTTCTTTGCGGTCTATGCGCGCTCTCCTGTGACACTTCCATAATCCCTGCGAACTTGCCTACTTTCTAAGTCAAAGTATTATCGCCCCATGAAATTTTTGATATCAGTGATCGATACCCAGACTCGCTCGCCACATAGCCCGCAGGAAATTCAAGCTATTGATTCCTTCAACGAAAAGCTACAGGCACACGGACAGCGGATATTTGCAGGAGGACTCGATTCTCCAGCAACTGCAACGGTTGTAGATGATCGTGGGGGAAAGAATCAATTTATCGATGGGCCATTTATTGAATCAGCAGAGTACTTCAGCGGGTTTTGGATCATTGAAGCAACTTCCATTGAAATTGCCAAGGAACTTGCTGCCGAGGGATCTCGAAGTTGCAACAGAAAAGTTGAGTTGCGTCCGCTATTGGGTTAGAAGCAGCGATTTGTAAGGTTCACTTTAGCTTCCGAACTCAAAATTGAGAACTGGAATTAGTAATACTTCACTTTGCGTTGAGTGTGTAAAGTACAGCCATGAATTCGAGAGTAGATGTTTACATTCGTAAAGCCACCCAGTGGAAACCCGAATTTGCAGCGCTACGGAAAATTGCTCTCGAATCAGGGCTAACCGAAGATCTCAAGTGGGGACACCCTTGCTACACCCTGAACAATGGAAATGTAATCCTCATCCACGGCTTTAAATACTATTGTGCTTACGCATTTTTCAAAGGCGCCCTCATGAAGGACCCGAAGAAGATTCTGATTCAGCAGACGGAAAATGTTCAATCAGGGCGTCAAATCCGGTTCACAAGTGAAGCTGAAATACTCAAGATGCGAAAAACTTTGAAGGCCTATATAGCCGAAGCAATAGCTATCGAAGAAGCTGGATTGAAAGTGGAGTTTAAGCAGAGCAAGGATTTTGTTGTCCCATCTGAAATTATCAAGCAGATCAAGAAGGTTCCTGGATTGGCGGTTGCGTTCAATAAGTTAACACCAGGGCGCCAGCGGGCTTACATTTTGCATTTCACTTCCGCAAAACAAGAAAAGACTCAGATTGCTCGAATCCAAAGGTGTGCACCGGATATTTTTGAAGGCAAAGGTTACAACGAGTACTGATTCACGATTTCTAATTTATCGAAGGTCTAGAGGTCGCATATCAGTGTCGTTGTATAGGTGCCATTGAATATTACAAACTTCTGCTGGATGGTCAGGGTCTTCGCCCAACCAACTATCTGTGGCGTCATCAAAAATGTAATTACGTAAAACGTGGTGGTGCAAGCCGTCAGAGTGGATGAACCATTCTTCCCAAGTTGTTTGAGCCTGCGGTGTATCTACTGGATGCAAATGAAGGACTCCAAAGGCGATGGCTGAGTTCGCCATCCAAGTGAATTTCTTTCCTGCGAATGGATTGACAGAGCTAGCCGATCTCTCTAAAGGGTCCTTGAAATTGATGTGGTAGCTAATCCCCAATTTGTTGCAATACCCTTCGAGATCAAGGGTTGCCCAATGGGCGAGGGTCTGCATTTTCCATTCTTCAGTACTCATTGGTAGTCCTCTCCTAAGCAAAGGGCTGTGCCTTCAGCTTTCTGTCCAAGCTAATGAATAACGAAATTGTTACCGTTTGAGCGTGGATTCCACTTGCCCTCCTACGCTAGCACGGGTCTATGGTTCGGGACAACGTTGTCTCATAAATGCGTGGGGCAAAAGTTGACCGCTTTCGACCCTCACGTCGATTAACCTAAGGAAAGGGACTTAAATGTTCTCATTACGTAAAGTTTTAACAGCAGCGATTTCTGCTGGTGTTATCGGTGCACTAATCACCGGTACTGCAGTAGCACCTGCGCAAGCAGCTGCTAAGAAGAAGATTGCATTCGTTATGGGTGCAGAATCTGATCCCTTCTTCCAGGCAATGAAAGTTGGAGCAGAAGCTGCTGCTGCTGCAAATAACGTAGAACTTATCTGGCAGGGAGATCCATCTGAGTACTCACCAGCAACTCAGATTCCTGTGGTTGACCAAGTTCTTGCAATGAATCCAGATGCGCTTGTTCTAATCCCAACGGACCCAACTGCACTCCAAGCATCTGTTACTAAAGCTCATAATGCAGGTATTCCGGTTATCAACGTTGACACTCGCGTTAATGACTTAACAAACGTACTTTCTTTCATCACAGGCGACAATGCTGACGGTGGCGCTAAAGCTGCAGACGCACTTGCTAAGGCAATCAAGTACAAAGCTGGAAAGACTTACCAAGTTGTTGTTGGTCTAACTTCAGCTACTGCAACTACAAACGTTGCTCGTCTTGATGGTTTCACAAAGCGCCTTGCTGCTAAGTACCCTGGCATCAAGATCAAGGACAAGGCTTACTCACAGTCTTCACCTGCCAAGGCAAACACCAACGTTTCAAACTGGTTGACAAAGTATCCCAACCTCGCAGGTATCTTTGCGATTGATGGAACAAACGCAGCCGGTGCAGCAGCAGCTATCCAAGCAAAGGGCCTTAAGGGCAAAATTGCTTTGGTTGGTTATGACGCATACAAGACAAACGTTGACTTGATTGCAAAGGGAATCTTTACAGCTCTTGTAGCTCAAGATCCTGCTGCTGAAGCAAAGCTTGCTATCGAATCGCTAGTTAAGTACTTCAACACAGGTTCTGCCACAGGAATTACAAAGGAAGTTGTTATCCCTAACGTAGTTCTGTCCAAGACTTCTACAGCGGCAGCGCTTAAGAAGTACACATACGTGCAGAAGTAAGTCACACGGGGGAGAGCCAAGTAGGTAGTGGCTCTAGTGTGAAACGGGTCGGCGCCGCCATAATGGGGCGCCGACCTTCCACCCGGTAATGATCGTGAATTAAGAAGGAGAAGAATGAACCAAGTTGGCACCGACGCCAAGAGCTTGAAGCAAGTGAGGATGCTCTTTGGCAATCAGCAATTCTTGCTGCTTCTGGTGTGGTTCGCGATGGTTGCTTTTTTCACTGCGTTTAATTCAATTTTTTTTAGTATGGCGGTTTTCGGGAACATTTTGCTTGACTGGGCACCTGTAGTACTGATTGCACTAGGACAGACTTTCGTCATAATCTCTGGCGGCATAGATTTATCTGTTGGCTCCACCGTTGGTCTTTCTGGCGTAGTGGCAGCATTTCAGATGCAACACATGATGACTAATGGCGACAACCAGTGGCTTGCAATTGCCGTTGGAACTTTAGTTGCCGCTCTTGTTGGTATCGCAGTTGGCCTCGTCAATGGGTTTTTGATTACGAAAACTAAAGTTGTCCCCTTCATCGCAACCCTCGTAACAATGGGAGCGGCTGCAGGTCTTGCAATCGTATATTCCGGTGGAGCTCCTGTCGGCGGTGGACCTGATAAAGCGATAGAGCTGAGCGTTCCATGGTTTGGACCATTTTCAACACCCGGACTTATCGTTGTAGGAATTGTGATCATCTGCGGATTGTTTTTACACCTTGCACGGTTTGGTCGATATACGTACGCGATCGGTTCCAATGAATTTGCGGCACGCACAGCTGGTATCAACGTTAATCGCCACTACCTTAAGGTTTACGCGCTTTCTGGATTGCTTGCTGGATTGGCTGGAATGTTCTTCTATTGCCGCCTTGGCTCAGGAGCGCCAACATCTGGTTATGGCGGAGAACTTGATGCAATCGCGGCAGTGGTAATTGGTGGGGCTGCACTGACTGGTGGAATTGGTCGAATTTCTGGAACTGTCCTTGGCGCACTAATCCTTACAACGACTACAAGTGGTTTGATAATTATCGGTGTCGCTCCAGACTGGAAACAAGTTGTCGTTGCCATTTTGATTGCGGCCGCGGTACTACTTCAAGGAAATAAGAATGGTTCGAGAGGGGGATCTAAATGAGCGCCCCGCTTTACGAAGTACGTAATGTCAGTAAGAAATATGGTTCTGTCGTAGCTCTAGATGGCGCTGATTTTCAAATTAACGCCGGTGAAATCGTAGGACTAGTTGGCGACAACGGCGCAGGAAAATCAACTCTCGTGAAGATTCTCTCCGGTGCCCACAAACCGACATCCGGAGAAATTTTCTTAGATGGCGTGTCTCAGGGATGGGATTCACCTCGTGATGCCATCGAAGCTGGCGTTGAAACTCTTTACCAAGATAGCGGGTTAGCCCCACATCTCACAGTCAGCGCCAACGTTTTCTTAGGCCGCGAAAAATATGTTGCTGGACCTTTTGGAAAATTGGGATTCCTCGATAATAAGGCGATGCATAAAGAAGCTCATAAAGACCTTGAGCGCGTGGGTATTGCCGTGCCGGAATCAAACCGTTCGGTTTCGCAACTATCGGGCGGACAACGTCAAGCTGTTGCCATTGGACGCGCCGTATCGTGGGCGTCAAAGGTAATTATTCTCGATGAACCAACTAATCACCTAGGCGCCAGACAGGCTGGCGAAGTTCTTCAGGTAATGAAGGCGGCGCGCGCAAAGGGCCTCGGAGTTGTCTTTATTTCACATACCTTGCCACACGTTCTTGATGTATCAGATCGCATCGTTGTATTGCGCCTTGGCAAGATTGTGGCCAACGCTCCGACATCTGAATTTGATGCAGAGAAGTTACTGGGAACGATTACAGGTCTGAATACACTGTAACCCTGATGAAGCGCGACAATAATTCCCAGCGCCCCACGATTCGTGAAGTTGCGGCACTTTCCGGAACGAGCATAAAAACAGTTTCTCGGGTCCTCAATGGTGTTCAGACTGTCAACCCTGCAATGGTTAAAGCGGTTGAAAAGGCTATCAAGCACCTCAATTACCGTCACAACCTAACTGCCGGAAATTTGCGGCGGATGGATGGTCGTACTAACACTATTGGGCTACTACTGAAAGATGTATCAAACCCATTTTCTTCAGCTTTGCATCGTGCAATTGAAGATCAAGCACGAGCGGAAGGTTTTGATGTAATCGCGGGGAGCATGGATGAAAAGCCCGAACGAGAAGCCGATCTAATCTCCGCTTTCATTTCTCGACGCGTTGATGGCTTGATTATCGTGCCAACAACAAGTGATCATAAGTACTTAGAAAAAGAACGGAAATCTGGAATGAACTTTGTATTTGTTGACCGCCCCCCGAACAACTTTGTCGCGGATACTGTCGTAGCAACAAACCGTAAGAGCGCCGTTGAGGCGACCACTCATCTCATTAAGCAAGGACATAAAAGAATTGCCTACATGGGCGATAGTCAAGAGATCTACACCGCTGTCGAACGATTCGCTGGATATAAGTCTGCTCTCACGAAAGCTGGGATAGCCTTTGATAAGTCGCTCGTTCATCACGGAATTGACAATAAAAGAGGTATCGAGGAATTTACTGAATCGATATTGCAAGGAGAAAATCGACCCACGGCAATCTTTGCTTCGCAGAACTTTGTCACGATGGAAGCAATTCGCGCATTAAGCGCCCGTCGCCTTAGCAAGAAAGTGGCCCTCGTTGGTTTTGACGATTTACCATTCGCTGAATTCCTTGAACCAGGAATTTCACTTGTTACTCAAGATATTTCTGCCATGGCTGCAATTGCTGCTAATTTGCTCTTTGATCGAATTAAGGGCAAGAAGAGCAAAGCAGAGATTCATGAAGTTCCCACTATTTTCACGCCACGAGGCTCAGGCGAACTTTAGGCGGCATGAAGTGCATGAACGCCTATTCTTTGGTTCACGCAACGCGATAGAGTTTAAATCTGGTAGTCCGAACTTTATACGGTACGCATAGCCCGATAATATTGCCCGGCGTCAAGCACATCTAACCTGAGTTAGGAGTTTCGATGATAACTGTCGAAGAGTTAACTCCTCAATCGTGGTATCGCCTTAAGAACTTACGGTTGGCTTCGTTGGAGTTAGATTGGGCTGCATTCGGCGGCGACCATGCGGTTGAAAGTCTTTTTAGCGAAGATCAATGGCGTGCGAAAATTGAAACACTTACTTTTCTGGTTGCTTCAATCGCTGGAGATGATGTTGGTTATATGTCTATTGAAAATTTAGCGGGAGATTTTGGCGCAACATGTTGGGTCGGTGGATGTTGGACTAGACCTGAGCAGCGAGGGAAAGGCGTACTGGCCGCGCTCTTCGCATATTTAGATTTGCATGCTGTAGAGAAAAGTTGGCAAATTCAAGGGTTAGGCGTGTGGACAGATAGTTATCCCGCGATTGGTACATATGAGAAATTAGGTTTTATAAAAATGGGTGAAGAAAAAGCAAGTGATAGACATCCTGGCAGGTCTTATCAAAGAATGATTCGTCAGTAGAGAGATTTTCTTTTTACCCTTTTTAAGGCTTAGTGAGGCAGAGCACACCCCTTTCACGACGATTTTCATCAGGCTCACAGATGTGATTTATATGGCTTTTTTCGCCTTTTTGTGACTTAGTGAATACACATTGAAGGGGTAGTCCTCACAAAAAAAGGCTTTAAAAAAATTACGGATGACAGGATTTCCCTATCACAACAGCTCAAACTCGCGGAGAGAGAGAACGGGAAAATGAAAATGTCAAAGATTTCCACAGTAGGGAAATTGATTGCAATTGTTGCAGTATTTGGACTATTAGCAACTTCAGGATCGGTGGCTAACGCAGCAGCGAAGAAAACAATTACCTGCTACAAAGGCACTGCAGTAAAGAAAGTTACAACAGCTAAATGCCCTACTGGTTGGTCTACTAAGAAACCAGTGGTAAAAGCAACACCAAAAGCAACACCAACCGTTGCAAGTACCGGTGGAACTATTGCTTTCAAGGCTACCTACACAGGCAAGATTGCGATGATCTGGAGTGATAGCGACGTTTCAGCATCAGTGACGGGCTCATCATCAAGTGCTGGCAACGCTGGTCTGACGACTTTCACAAAAGCCACAGGTTCTTCAGCTCCGCAAGAGCAGTGCAACCCAATAAATGGAACTGCAACTCTTAGTGGAGGCGGGAATTCGCTTACAGCTTCATTTGACACTAAATCCGAAGCCTGCGCCAAGGATGATGCTGCCCCAACAACGGTAACTGTGAAAGGTGATGCTGTAATTAAAAGTGGAATCGGAAAGTTTGCCGGAGCCACGGGCACCATACATATTGAAGGTACTTTCAAGATCAGTTCCACAAACGCTGGGACTAACGAAACTAAAGATATCGAATTAGTAATGACCGGAAACATTAAAACTAAATAACCCCAACCACGGCAGAAAACAAAAAGGAGAAAATTACATGAGAAAAATCGTCTCGAGCATTGTCGCCAGTGCTCTTGTACTTCTTGGAGGCGCAGTGGCAGGGGGATCGGCCGCATATGCAGCGACGACGCCTACACTTGTAGTTTCAGGAGGCAGTACTGTTTTTGGACTTGATCCTGCTGTCATTACAGCAACTGCAAGCACAGCTGGAGCGGTAAAGTTCTATGCAGCCGATGCAGTTGTCACAGGTTGCGAGGCGGTAGCCACAACAACAGTTACTCCCTTCGTAGCTAAGTGCTCGTGGGTGCCTGCAGCAGCAGGTGCAACTGCGCTTAAAGCAACGTTGACCCCAACTGATGTCGCTAATTTCACGGCTGTAGATTCTAATGTTTTGACAGTAAAGATTGGTTTAGCTGTTCAAGGCGTTATTTCACCTATCCACCTTTATGTTGACACTGTCCTTGCAAGCGGTTCCTCAGGACCTCTTGCCCCACGCTTTGGTGTCAGTTGCGCAATCACCAGCCAATTCATCATCGGACAAACGATTGTTTTCCGCGTCTATGCCAACAATGCTGATCTAGGCGGAGCAGTGATGGATTCATCTAACACGGCCGAGGCGTACATCGAAGTTGCTGGGGTTCCTGACAAAATCAAAATGTCTTACGGAAACCACAGCGGTGTTGCATTCTGGACGGGCATCTTGGCAACCGGAACAGTAGCTCCTAAGTACAGCACTCTTGGACTTATCAGTTACAAAGTGACGATGGTTGCTAAAGATCAGACCAAGGTAAAGATTCTTTCAACCAAGCTTGTCGCCAAGAAAGTTGACGGAAAGCGCGTCATGGTTGACGGAAAGACCGTTTACGAGCGCGTCAGCTATTACCGCACAGTGACAGTTACTCCTGCGCTCAAAGGTGCAGTAGGAACTTGGCAATCAAACTTCACGCCATCTTCTCAAGTAACTCTTTATGCGGTTCCAGCCTAAGAAATAAATTGTAAGAAGGGTGAGCTGAAGTCCGAGTCTTGAACGAAAATCAACTGACTCGGACTTCAGTTTTATCTAGGAGAGGTAGTTAGTAAAAAAACAGGAGCTAGAACTCACTTAGCTCAAACGGAGAATTTAAGGAGAGAAAATGAAAACTAGAGAAGTAACAAAACGCCACAGCGCACGTGCTTTACGCGTTGGAGTAGCCGCGGTGCTTTCTATCGCAATGGTTTCCCCTGCGGTAGGTGCAGATAGTTTGCCGCCAGTCCCAATCGCACTCACGATCCCATCTGGTTTACCAGATGTACCAGCGTTGCCATTTACTGGCGTTAAGCATGCAACATTTACCACCCCACCTACGATGAAGACGCTTACAGTCTCTCCAAACCAAGGATTCGTGGGCGATAAAGTCACGATTTCCGGTACAGGGCTTCCAGCTAATGCGTCGATTCCTTTGACATGGTCTACGGCTGAAGGAACCTGGGTTACAGATATTCAACCAAATACCGTGAACTATATGGGTACTAAGTACACCAAGTTCAACGTTGATTTAATGACGATTAAGACAGATGCTGCTGGTGCATTCTCACAGAAGATCACCATCCCATCAGATTTTGGTGGAATACATGACATCTTCGCAGTTGTCGATGGCGATGCAGTTGGTCACGGCGCATTCCAAACAAACCGAACCTTCACGATCTCGCCAACAAAGGGTCCCATCGGAACACCTATTACTTTGACTTACACAGGACTAGGGGCGAACCTCTACACAGCAGGTGCAGCAGTCCATTGGGACAATAACTACGCTGGTGAATTGCAGTCACTATGGACTCGCGGAACCGGCAAGGTTGTTATTCGTGCCGCAGGGCCCGTTGGTAAGCATTACGTAGAAGTTAAAAACGCAATAACGTTTGGATATCTCAACGTTATTCAATCGCCAATTCCATTTACCAATGGTGGAAGCGCAGTATTTACTGTGACAAAGGATGCTGGCGCACCAGCTCCAAGTATTACTTGGCCAGCAAAAGTGGATCCAACTGTTTCCGCACGTACGATGCTTTCAACTTCCGGACTTGATCCAGATACAAAAGCTGTTGCTACTTTGACCAAGACCAGTGGATCTATTCTCACAAAGACAACGCTTAACGTTACAGGGATGACTTCAACTGGAGCCCACCAAATTGTTTGGGCAACTGTTGTCGGTAACCGCGTTAACTGCACAGGTACATGCTGGGCTTATAACGGCGTCCCAATGGCCAACGTTGATGTAACAAATGGAACCATCAGTAAGGAACTCACAATTCCAGATAACTTAGGTGGATGGCACGTAGTTCAGGTCAAGAAGGGCGAAGTGATTGAAGCTCAAGTTTCTTTCTACGTGAAAGAGAGCATCATGCCGTTCTACAACGCAGCTGGAAAGCAGATCGGTCTGGGCCTTGCCAAAGCTGATCTATCAACAACACCAGAAGCTCTGACACGTGGTCAATCTGGAGCACCTGCAACATCATTCAAGGCTGGAGAAGAATTCACTATCAGCCTTAAGGGTGTCGGCTGGAGTCAGCTAGATAACACCTTGGCTGTTACTTACGACAATACATATATTGGATATGGATGTGGATTTAACTCAAATGGTTATGTTGTCTTCCATATGATGGCAACAGGTGCCCCAGGCACCCACATCATTGATATGCATCCACTTCTTTATACCAACCAACCATCTTTTGCGAATACGCCGTACGGAATGGTTCCTGTGTTGTCATCAGATCGTGACTTCCCAGGGTTGGCACTTGGATATCAAATTCCTTCATTCCACTTCGCGATCACAATCACGAAGTAGTCTTAGCAAAGGTTAAAGCCTCGCTTCTCGAACCTCGAGAAGCGAGGCTTTAACCTTTGCTAAATGAGCAATTCTTGGGGGAAGCCACCAGTTCCAACGCCCAAAGAGAGCCATCGCGCTTGGCACTAGCAGACCACGGATAATCGTGGCATCGATTAATACTCCGCAAGCAAGCCCCACTCCAATTTCCTGCAAGCCCGCAAAGTGTCCAAATACTAAACCGCCCAGGGCGGCTACCAGTATTACTGCGGCTGCTGATACAACCCCACCCGTATTCGCCATTCCAATAACAATGGCATCGGAGTTGCTTGCTCCATTTTCGCGCGCTTCTTTCATACGAGAGACGACGAATATTTCATAATCCATGGATAGTCCAAATATCAGTACAAAAATAAAGATGAGCGCCCAAGCTTCAAGTTGTTCCAGGTGATACGTGTGAAGAAACGATTGTCCTACATGGAATTTAAATACGAGAACGATGGAGCCAAAGGCGACCGCAACGGAAATAAGATTCATGGCAATGGCTTTGAGTGGTAGAACGATGGAGCCAAAGGCACGCACTAATAGAATGAATGCAAGTGCCAATGCCAAGAAAATTATCCATGGCAAAGATTTCGCTAACGAATCAAGCAGGTCAACGCCTTGAGCTGGCGCACCCCCTAAGTAAATCTTCGTTCCTTGAGGGAATATTGAAGCAGGTATATAAATATTTCTGAGCTCTTTGACCAAGGCTTGCGATTGCGGCGCACCTACTTCATGACGTCCGATCACGAAGATTCTTAAGTATCTGCCTGAACTTTCTACATATGGAGCGCTCTCTCCTTTAGCAACCAAGAAAACTTCCGGGTCGCTTGAGATTTTTTCGGCAAGAGCATTTCGTGCAGACATGACCCCAGGATCTTGCGCCATTGCGGCAGAACCAAGGTCAATCACAATCTCATTGGGGGTGATAACTCCAAGCCCGGCACGATCTGTTGCATAGGTCAACGCTTGCGCGGATTCAATACCTTTTGGAAGGGCTGTTAGTGAGCTAGGTGTAACTTCTAGCCAGAGAGTTGCTGAAGCTAAAGCCCCGAGAAGTACCACCGTTGCAAGCAGAATTATTTTGGGGCGCCTAATCACATGGCGCGAAGTTTTCGCCCAAAACCCATCCATTAACTCGCCTTTGCTTAGCAGCCCCTTAAATTGCAAGTTTTTCAACCTAAGTGGCATCACTGCTTTGGCCCCGAAAAATGAAAGCAGTGCGGGTTGCAGTGTGAGTGCGGCAGAGATGGAAATAACCGGGACAAGTAGCCCTGCGATGCCCAAAGAGCGAAGAAATGGAATCGGAAGAAGAAGCAAGGTAGATAACCCAATAGCAACGACAATTCCAGAGAGTGCGACAGTGCGACCCGCGCTCTCCATTGTTCGGATTATGGTTCTCTCTACCGAGCCATTGTCTGCGCCACCTGAACCAAGAATTTCACGTCGAAATCGATGGACGATGAGCAGGGAATAGTCAATAGCTAATCCCAAACCAATGAGTTCGATAACATTTGGAATGTAAAGAACCATCAGAAATTTCTGAGCAATCACGTAAATGATTCCAAGTGTTACCGCGATTGTTGCTCCTGCAAAGATAAATGGGATGAAAATTGCCCAACTTAAACCTAGGACGATTAATAGCAATAGCAATGCAAGGCTTAAAGCGATGAGTTGACCTTTATGTAAGTCATCGGCAAGAACTGGCGTCACATCGAAGTTGATTGCAGGGGGACCGGTAACAAGAGCATCGGCCAAACCTCTATCGATCAAAGCTTTTCGTAATTTTGGTGTGTAGGAAGCGGCGTCAATCAAAGTGAAAGATGTGCTGATTGTTGTTACAAGGGTTCCGCCGATTGCTTTGTGCTGTTGGACCTTTGCCGTCGGTATCTGAGATGTTGCGCTCGCGATTTTTGCATTTATGCCATCGAGCTGCGCTTGTGAAGCTTTCTTAAAATTCAGAATAACAGTGAAGGTGCCCTCGACGTTTTCATTGAATGCGCCGGTCAAGATTTGATCAGCCTTCGCAGATTGGCTTCCGGGGACAGAGATCGATGTGGTCAAAAGTCCGGTGAGATTGGCGCTAGCTAGAATCCCCAGAGCGGCAAGGATTAACCAAGTTCCCAGAACGAGGGCACGTTTTCGAATTACTGCAAGCGTCCATCGTTCCAACATTGCCGAAGTCTACTCGGCCAAGTTTGGCCGCTAAAGCTCGGCGAATTGGCTACCCCGCTCTTGAGTGTCCATTGGACAGATGGGCTAAAACGAGAAGAATTAGGGCAAGAGTTTGGTGACCATGCAAAGGGAGAGTGCATTGGAACGTAGAATTTTCTTGAAATCAACCGCTGCTTCGATTGCTGCTGCGGCGGCTTCGCCTTTGTTTAGTAGCAATGCAGATGCCGCGTTACCAACTCCAATCGTGGAACTTCCACGGGCTGATTATCCACGAATGGCTTGGACGGTAGATGATGGTTGCAGTCATGATTCGGTTAAACGCTATATCGAATTCGTAAAGGCAAATGATTTACGTCTGACCTTCTTTGTTTATTCTTCGATGGGCCCATGGACGAGCAATATGAAAATACTTCGTCCTCTTGTCGAAAGTGGGCAAATTCAGCTTGCTAATCACTCGACGCATCATCCCGATCTGACAACTTTAAGCAGTGAAGATGTTCAGAAAGAATTAATGAATTGTCACATTTTTATGAAGAAAAATTATGGCGTCGATGCGCGGCCTTACTACCGACCTCCCTATGGAGCAATCAATAATCGAGTCATTAAGGCGGCAGCCGAACTCGGATATACCTCGCCAGTTCTCTGGTCGGGCTCATTCGGAGATGCAGGCAATGTGGGAGGTCCGAAATTTATGAAACTCGCGAATAACTCCATGGGCAATAAGAAGATCGTGCTCGGCCATGCCAACAATTTGGTTGCTTACAACCACTACGACTCGCTACTCAACATCCTCAACGATAGAGGGTTGACAACTGTCACCATCTCGGACGCATTTGGGGTTTGAACCGATTTAGAACCACTCAAATTAAGGCTAAACTAAAGTATCCAATCCGCTGATATGGAGACGAGCAATGGCTACACAGACTATAAATATCAAGGGAATGACCTGCGGCCATTGTGAGGGTCGAGTCACTGCAGAATTCAAAAAGATTGCCGGAGTCACTGAGGTAATTGCAAGCGCAGAGCAAGCACATGCAATTGTGACGTCCGAGAGCGATCTGGACGCCACCGCAATTGAAAGCGCCGTCAGGGCTGCAGGTTACACACTCGCTTAATGGTAATTCTGCGTCCATATCGAAGCGAAGAGTTCGAAGAGGCTTGCCGAATTCGTGAGCTAACAACTCTTGAACGGGTCGAAAGATTTCGCGCTCGCTTTGAACAATCTGGTCAATGGCATGAGCATTACCTTCACTTGGCAATCGAAGCCGACGGCGTGCTAGTTGGCGACATGCAGCTTCGACATTGCGATTTCACTATGCCCGAAGGCGCGCTTGAAATGGGGCTAGAACTTTTGCCAGAAGTCAGAGGCAAAGGAATTGGCACCCAAGCGCTCAAGGAAGTTGCTCGCTATGCATTCGCCCAAGGGCATCACCGAGTTGAAGGGTCTACCACCGAGGGCAATATCGGGATGCGCAAATCGTTTGAGAAAGCCGGGTGGGTTTTTGAGGGCGTACTACGTAACCTCTTTGTCGAAGATGGCGCCCCTGTCGACTATTACTCCTACGCAATAACAAAATTCGATGGATAGAGTAAGCCCATGACTATTATCAATAAGCCAACGGTTCTATTTGTTTGCGTACATAATGCGGGGCGCTCACAAATGGCCGCAGGATTTATGAATCAACTCTCTGGTGGCCGAGTTGAAGTTCTCTCTGCAGGTTCGGCTCCAAAAGAAACAATCAACCCAATCGCGATTGAAGCCATGGCCGAAGAGGGTATTGATATTTCAACGGAAGTTCCAAAGATTTTGACTACTCAAGCGGTACAAGAATCTGATGTAGTCATCACGATGGGGTGTGGAGACACCTGTCCATTTTTCCCTGGAAAACGATACGAAGATTGGGTTCTAGAAGATCCTGCTGGGCAGGGGATTGAACAAGTTCGAGTGATTCGGGATGAAATTAAGAGGCGCGTCACCGAACTTCTCAAGGAAATTCTTATCGACTGATTTTGATATCACCTTTACTCTCATGTCGGCCATGAGAGAATGCCTTTATGAATTTCTCGCTGACCCAAGAGCCAGTTATTTACACGCCGCGCCTTGAACTCCATCACATCTGCGCCAATGAGCTGTTCACACTTTTTGAAACTCCAGAGAGTGATTCCATATATATAGGGCACACCTATAGCAATCCATTTCGTGTTCTAGTTGATGACAAGGGCCCCTTGCCGTGGCGCGTGCCGCAAGTGCGCGAGAACGAATCGGTAAATAAATGGTTCGTGCGTTGGATAGTTTTGGCTGAGACTCGAGAGATTATTGGAAGTACAAGTTTTCATGGAGCCCCGGATCAGCAAGGGATGATTGAGATTGGCTTAGGGCTCGAAGAGCCATTCCGTAATCGTGGTTTTGGTTATGAGTCGTTGCTTGGCATGTGGCAATGGGTTCTGACGCAACCCCACGTGCAGATGCTGCGATACACGGTGAGCCCAGATAATGCGCCATCGATTGCCCTTATCAAGAAATTTGGATTCGTTAGGGTCGGTCAACAGATGGATGAGGTAGATGGCCCAGAGGATATTTTCGAGATGTCGGCGAGTGAATTTAGGAGAGATAACCCCGCCACGTAGGCTTTCTATAAGCGTAAAAAGCGGACAAATCCCCCCTTTTGTATTCCATTTTGTGCGCTTTGCGGCTACTCTTCAGGCCTACGCCTTGGTTACCCCCGTGACCTAGGTTCTTCGCTTGTTCAGGAATCTACCCTTGAGTAAAGCGTATTCCTATCGTGCGATTGTGAGGAGTTAACGATGTCAAGCACAGATCTCGCAGTTGAGGAGAGCGTTGAATCAACTTTCGTTCAACGTTCCCCTCGCCAAATTGCGTGGATGCGCCTGCGTCGCAATCGCACGGGAATGTATTCAGCGTATGTCGTTATATTTTTCATTGCAGCTGCCTTTCTATCTCCAATCATTATCAAACTCTGGGGCTTAAGTTCTACTGACCTTTATCTCGATGGCCTCAACGATCAAGCTATGCCTATTGGCTTTGGCGGGGGAATTTCGTGGAAGCATCCATTTGGCCTTGAGCCAGGTGCTGGACGCGATGTTTTTTCTATGCTTTTTACTGGCTCGCGAATTTCATTCACCGTCGCACTTATCACCTCCGTTGCTTCTATCGGCCTAGGAATGTTGATCGGTATCGCGGGCGGCTATTACAAAGGGCGAATTGACGCACTTATCGGCCGATTCTCTGATTTACTTTTTGCCTTTCCATCTTTTTTCATGATCATTGCTTTAAGTATCCCAATGGTGCAACGCGTTGAAGCCACAGGAATTGCTACAGGTAATGGCGCTCGCATCATTGTTCTCATTATCTTCTTCGTCTTCTTCGGCTGGCCAGGCTTTGCACGTTTAGTGCGCTCCCAAGCGCTCAGTATGCGCGAGCGTGACTTTGTCATGGCGGCTCAAGCTCAAGGTGCTTCAAACTGGCGCATCATCACCAAAGAGTTACTTCCCAACTTGTGGCCAACAGCAATTGTTTTTCTCTCGCTCTCATTGCCCGGCTACCTTTCAGCGGAAGCTGTTTTCTCATTCCTGGGCGTTGGAATTCAGCCCCCTGCTTCGACTTTTGGTTTGGTTCTTTCTGACTCAGTGAAGTACTGGCAGACAGACCCTGCTTATCTCATCATTCCATCGGCCATGTTGGTCATCATCGTGCTTGCGCTGAACCTGTTAGGTGATGCAATTCGCGATGCAATCGATCCGAAAGCGGAGAAATAAATAGATTTCTGCTCAACAGCAGAGACACTTACATTGTTAACCTGCATGGGGTAAACGCGTTTACATCCATTAGCAAGGTAAGTGAAATTTCTATATCGCGGCCGCGATATAGAGAAACTGACTAGGAGGAGTAATGTCTCTAAAAAGACTAACTGTACGTAGCGTTATCGCTTCTGCAGCAGCTGCCGCAATGGTTGCTACTGTGGTTTCGGTTGGCGCTGCTGCGCCTGCAAGCGCTGCCCCAGTAACTGGCGGCACCTTGTATTTCTATACACACTCAGAGCAATTCCCAAATATCGATCCACAACGTAACTACACAGGGCGCGACATCGCGTTCTTTAACTCTTACGTATATCGCAACTTGGTTTCATACAAGCCTGTTGCTGGATCTGCCGGATCATCACTCGTTGGTGACCTTGCAACTAACACCGGTGTGCCAAGCAATTCTGCTAAGGATTGGACATTCACACTTCGCTCAGGTATCACTTGGGAAGATGGATCAGCAATCACGTGCGCCGATGTGAAGTACGGAATTTCTCGTACATTCGCAACTGAGGCTTACACAGAAGGTCCAACATATGCAATCGCAATGTTTAAGATTGCAAAGTTGGCAGATGGTTCTTCAGCCTACAAGGGTCCATACGTCAAGACTGGTCAAGATCTCTATGACAAGGCTGTTGTATGTTCTAAAGATGGAAAGACAATCACTTTCCACTTGAACCGCACCGTAGGTGACTTCAACTATGCGATGACATATCCATCATTTTCACCAGTAAAGAAATCAAAAGACACTGGCGATAAGTACGATATGCGTCCATTCTCAGATGGTCCTTACAAGATTCAGAAGTACAAGATCAATGACGAAATGATTCTGGTCCGTAACGCTAAGTGGAACAAGGCATCAGATCCATTCCGTACACCATATCCAGATCAGATCATCGTGAAGTTCGGCATGGATGAAGATGTCCGTGACATGATCACAATGAAAGATTCGATTCCAAACGGAATCAATATGGATGGTCTACAACCTGCGAATAACATCGCATTCTTCGAAAATCCAAAGAATGCTTCGCGCCGTGCGAACGTATACGATCCATACACTTCATATCTAGCTGCTAATAACTCAGCTGGACACCTTGACTGCCTAGATGTTCGTAAGGCGATTTTCTTTGCCTTCGATAATCAGTCATTGATCAACCTTTCAGGCGGATCGACCTACTACGGTCAACCAGGTGATAGCCCGGTCAAGCCAGTTCTTGGTCTTGACTATGCTCCAACCACTGGAAATATTCATGATGCAGCTTGGAAGATCGAAGGAAACGCAGTTGAAGCTAAGAAATACCTAGAGAAGGCTAAAGTCTCTTGCCCAGATGCATATGCACGTGCAACAGATCCAGCACAAGGTATTTCCTATGTTCGTACTGACACAGCTACCAGCAAGAAGGTTGCAGTTATCGTTAAAGCTGCAATGGATGCTGCTGGAATCGTTGTTAAGTTCGACTATGTCCCATCAGGTAGCTACAACGGCCAACTTGAGAACTACGCCAAGAAGTATGACCTCATCGGGTCAGGCTGGGGCGCAGACTGGGCAAACGCATCAACTGTTATCCCAGAACTTTGGGGCGAAGGTTGCTGTAACTACACATCTAACAAGGACACTGCTGCTTACCCTGCATTTATCAAGAAGGTAAACTTGGCCCTTGTAGAGCTTGATCGCAATAAGCAAGCAAAGATGTGGAAAGAGCTTGCTCAATACGGAATGGACCAATACTGGTACATCCGTACCGTCTTCTCAAAGACTCAAGAAACTTGGGGATCTAAGGTCGGCGGAGTCTTCTACTGGGAGCCACAAGGAAACTTCGGTTTCGGTGCTCTTTACGTAAAGCCATAAGGTTAATCCTTTAGGTAATACAGAAGTAGAACTTTTCTAACGCTGGTGTGGGTGGCTAGCAATAGCCACCCACACTGGTGGAACGGAATTAAAAGTAAATTTAATAATTAAGAGTATGAAAGGGTGCGACAGATTGCTTAAGTACATTTCACGCCGGTTGCTCTACACCCTTGTATTGATGCTGATTGTAAGTATCGCGATTTACTTTATCTTCGATTGGCTACCAATCGACCCAGCACGCCTTAATTGCACCAAGCAGTGCACCCCAGACATTATTGAAGCAAATCGCCATCGCTTGGGCCTAGACGTATCGGTCATGGAGCAATGGTGGAGATTTATCCAAGGTCTCTTTCATGGCCGCGTGTACACACAAGGTGCTGAGTGCCCCGCACCTTCTTTCGGATATTCCTTTAACCGCCACGAGTGCGTGACTGGAATATTGGCCGAGGCTTTCCCAATCACATTGAGTTTGGCTCTTGGCGCTTTCATTATGTGGCTTTCGCTTGGAATTTCTCTTGGCGTCATTGCGGCCAAAAATAAAGGCAAATTCTTAGATAAAGCTAGTTCGGTCTTCGTGCTGGTAGGAACTTCGCTTCCCACATTTATCTCAGGTATTTTGATTGTGCTCTTCGTAGTGTTGAAATTTAATATCGTGAACCCGCTTGAACTTGGGGACTGGCATAATCCTTTCATTGATCCTGTTGGTTGGCTAAAAACCTTCTTCTTTCCGTGTGCAACTTTGGCTTTGGCATATGCCGCTACCTACACTCGATTTACTCGTTCGAATGTTATTGAAACTTCCAGCGAAGACTTTATCCGAACGGCGCGAGCAAAAGGTTTGAGCGAAAAGGTTATTCTTCGCAAGCACACACTCCGCGCAGCGTTGGCACCAATTGTGACAATTGCTGGCTTGGATTTTGCAGGTTTGCTTGGTGGGGCCATCATCACAGAGGGTATTTTCGGTCTATCGGGTCTTGGCCGCCTCAGCGTAAAAGCTGTAACAGAAACCTATGACTTACCAATTATTCTCTCCACCACGCTTTTGGCATCAGCCTTTGTTGTTGTCATGAACTTGATCGTAGATATCGCCTACGCCTTCATAGATCCTCGGGTGCGCCAATCGTGAGTAAATTCCTTGAAGTTAAGAATCTCTCTGTTTCCTTCCCGACCGAAGATGGTGTTGTACTTGCTGCCAACGATATTTCTTACAGCGTTGACCTCGGCGAAACCCTAGCAATTGTTGGTGAATCCGGTTCAGGTAAATCAGTAACCAACCTCGCCGTTATGGGCCTACACAATCCTCAACGCACTCAGATTACGGGCCAGGCATTTATCAACCTTGAATCAGGGCCAGTTGATGTGATCTCGGCCCCAACCGAGGTAGTTCGTCGCATGCGTGGCAAGACAATGTCAATGATCTTCCAAGATCCAATGTCTGCACTGCACCCTTATTACTCTGTCGGAGATCAAATTGCTGAAGCGTGGGGGCTCTACAACTCAGGTTCCAAGCGAGATGGCTTTGCCCGCGCTAAAGAGATGCTTGATTTAGTTGGAATTCCAGATGTTGATAAGCGCGTGAACGAATTCCCTCATCAATTTTCTGGCGGTATGCGACAGCGCGTAATGATTGCCATGGCGCTTGTGAACAATCCATCACTTTTAATTGCTGACGAACCTACAACTGCACTGGATGTCACTGTGCAATCCCAAATTCTGCAACTCCTTGGTGGCTTGCAAAAGGAATTTAATATGGCGATCATCTTGATCACCCACGATCTTGGCGTTGTTGCCGAAGTGGCTGATCGAGTGTGCGTTATGTACGGGGGACGTATTGTTGAAAACGCCAGCATTGACGAAACTTTCTACAACCCACTTCAGCCTTACACCGTAGGACTGCTCAATTCGATTCCCCGTGTAGATAAGTTAGGTTCTCATCGCCTCAGCGCAATCCCGGGGCAACCACCTTCGCTAATTAATCTGCCTCGCGGATGCGCTTTTGAACCCCGCTGCCAATTTGCAAGCAGTGTTGCAGGCAATCTTTGTAAAACCACCAATCCAAATCTCGACGAAAAGAGTACCGATCATTTTGCTCGCTGCCATTTATCTACGACCCAGCTTCATCAACTCCTTGCTAAGAATGAATCAGGAGCGAAATAAGTGAGCGAAAATATTCTTGAACTCAAAGGTTTAAAGAAGCACTTTAAGACGACAGCTGGCGGATTTTTCTCTCGTGAGAAAGCTGTCGTTAAAGCTGTCGATGGTGTGGACCTCACAATCGGACATGGCGAAACTGTCGGGCTTGTGGGTGAATCTGGCTGCGGAAAGACAACAGTCGGCCGGACAGTAATGAAGATCTATGAGCCAACCGAAGGCGCGATGCTTTTCGATGGCGAAGATATAACTCATCTTTCACGCAAAGATATGAAGCCATTTCGCTCACAGATGCAGATGATTTTCCAAGACCCGTTTGCATCCCTCAATCCGCGTCACACCGTTGGCACAATTATCGAGTCCTCTTTTATCATTCACGGCGTTGAGCCTGAGGGCGGTCGCAAAAAGGCGATTCAGGACCTTTTGGATCGGGTGGGCTTAAACCCAGAACATATCAATCGTTTTCCTCATGAATTCTCCGGGGGACAGCGGCAAAGAATTGGAATCGCCCGTGCGTTAGCGCTTCGACCAAAGCTAATTGTTGCTGATGAACCAGTATCTGCTCTCGATGTTTCTATTCAAGCACAAGTTGTAAACCTACTTGATGACCTGCAGAAGGAACTTGGCCTTTCCTATCTTTTTGTGGCGCACGATCTTTCTGTCGTGCAACATATTTCAGATCGCGTAGTTGTTATGTATCTTGGCAAGGTAATGGAAACTGCAACAACAGAATCGCTCTTTAATAGTCCTCGCCACCCATACACAAAGGCACTTCTCTCGGCCGTACCTATTCCAGATCCTAAGATTGAACGGATGCGCGAGCGAATTATCTTGCAGGGAGATTTACCAAGCCCTATGAACCCACCTGCTGGTTGCGTATTCAATACTCGCTGCTGGAAGACCCAGGCAAAGTGCTTTACAGATGTTCCTCAGACTGTAGAGATTGCTCCGGGACAGACAATCGCTTGCCATTTCCCGGAGCCTGCCAACTAAGAAAACTACTTAAGTTTATTTAGTTAAGTTTTCCATCTACGTTAATAACATCTGCTCCAACTGAGATTGAGATGTTCAGTGGGTCTCCAACCTTTGCATCACAAGCAATTCCGTAACTAAATGTTGCTGTTGCACCGGCTGCTAGTGGATCTGTTGGCGCACCAATGATTCCACTGTCGCCATCTAGTACGTCGACGCAATTGTTAGAACCTGACTTGGAGAGAATTGTTACTGTCGTCATATCAACATCAGTTGTGCCGCCATTATTAATTGTCACATCAAATTTATTTGCTACCTGTGTTTTAACGTAGTTGGATGCAAATTGACCAGGAGTGAATGAGACAGGGTCTGTAACAGTAATAACAACACCTGTTTTAAGAGTTTGGTCTCCGCCGAAGTCGATGGTGGCAGAAGGAGCTTTTGTTTCGGTGAGAGATGAAGATTGATCTGGCGCGGCATTTCCGTTAGTGGAACCTTTGCTGCAACCTGTGAGGGCAAGGGCCGCGATCGTAAGCGCGATTGCAACCTTGCGAGTCTGTGTAATAGCCATATTTAACCCCTATCGGACCTAATGGAATGCGATGGCAAATCCTACCAAAGGCCCATCACTTTTATCTCAGGGCTCAGCCAATCATCTCAGCGTTGTTATAGCGCGTGCTGGTATGGCCGCAGCCTTTGCTGACGTCTAGTGCAGAGCATTCATCACAGAGGAGGACAAGTTTGTGGCAGCTTGCGTTGGCACAATTATAAAACTGCTTGGTGGGGGATGAACATTTCTCGCACTCACCAATCACCTTCGCCTTTTTACTGAAATCAATTGCCATGCGATCGTCGAAGGTGAATAGCGAGCCCTCCCAGAGCCCGTCATCGCCAATCTGTTTGCCGTAGCGGACAATTCCACCCTTAATTTGATAGACCTCTTCAAACCCACGGTTGATCATTACCGATGAGAGAATTTCGCAGCGAATTCCACCGGTGCAATAGGTGACAACAGGATTTTTCTTAAGATGGTCATACTTTCCGCTTTCGATTTCGCTGACAAAATCGCGAGAAGTTTCAACATCTGGCACGACCGCATTGCGAAACTTTCCGATTTTGGCTTCGAAGGCATTACGTCCATCAAAGAAGACAACTTCATCTCCACGCTCTGCCACCAACTGATCCACTTCTTCGGGACGCAAATGTTTTCCGCCACCGACAACACCGTTCACATCGACTACCAATTCGTTGGGGTTACCGAATGCGACTAACTCATCGCGAATACGGATGGAAAGGCGTGGAAAATCATCACCCTCGCTAGAGGACCATTTAAAATCAATCTTTTTAAAACCAGGATATTTCCTCGTGTTTTTTACGTAAGTACGCAGCGCAGAGATATCTCCACCAAGGGTTCCGTTGATCCCATGCTTGGAGATTAGGATGCGCCCTTTTAGATTGAGAGATTCGCATAAAGTTTGTTGCCACAAGCGGACAGCTTCAGGGTCAGAAATCGGCGTGAAACCATAGTAAAGAATGATTTTCTGCAGTTCCATACCCACATCTTAATCCGAATTATAGAGTTATTGAAATCCCTTCTTTGGGCAAGAGTTGCTCTAAACTCAACCCTGCTGAGGCCACTACAGATTGTCCGGTGTCGTTGCGATTAGGGGAGCCCATGAGTCAGATAAGCGTCTTTATTGGCGATAGCGTCACAGATTGCGGTCGTGATGTCGAGCCACCATTTGGCGACGGTTATGTCAATGAGATTGCCACAAGCGGACGGTTAGCGGGAACAATAATTAACGTGGGTACTAGCGGACACCGCTTACTCGATTTGGAAAGTCGCTGGACAACTGATGTGCTCGATCACCAGCCTTCGCTTGTATCAATAGCGATTGGCATCAATGACACGTGGCGTAGATATGACGACAACGACCCAACTAGCACAGCAGATTTTGAAGAGAGTTATCGCCGAGTGCTAGATGCAACCCGCAAGCAAGGCGATGTTCGCTTCGTTTTGTGTGAGCCTTTTCTATTACCTGTCCGGGATGAGATGAATGGGTGGCGCGAAGATTTAGATCCCAAAATCGATGTAGTCCATCGTTTGGCCAAGGAATATGATGCTGTACTCGTTCCTTTCGATGCATACTTTACAGAGCTGATTAAGTCCGCTCCAATGGCGCAATTTGCTGAAGATGGAATTCATCCCACTGTCCTGGGGCACCAATTGATGGCAGATCTCTGGCTCAAAAGCCTCGGTTTATAGGCTTTTTTAAAGCGGAGGAAAAATAACTCTCTGCGCAGTAGGCTTCGGATATACCCATTGGAGCCGCCTGAGTGTTGATTAGCATTCTTAAGACCTTTCTTCGTCCATACAGAGCGAGCGTTCTGTTTATTTTGCTTCTCCTGCTCATACAATCAATTGCCAACTTGTATCTGCCAACTCTTAATGCAGATTTGATCAACAATGGCGTCGCCCAAGGAGATGTCGGGTATATCTGGAAAATCGGTGCGATTATGTTGGGCGCAGCTGTACTAATTATGGGTGCTTCAATTATTTTGGCGTATTACAGCGCAAGAGTCTCGATGGCCTTTGGCCGAGATCTCAGAAGTGCTGTCTTTTCGTCAGTGGAGCGTTTTTCTGCTCGCGAACTCAATCAATTTGGTGCCCCATCGCTGATTACGCGCAATACCAACGATGTGCAGCAAGTACAGATGGTTCTATTTATGGGGCTAACCATGATGGTAAGTGCACCGATGACAGGCATTGGCGCAGTGATTATGGCCCTACGTACAAATGTGAAACTTTCTGGGTTGTTGCTCGTTGCGGTACCAGTTATGTCGCTCCTCATCTGGACACTGCTCCGTCGCGTGGTTCCCTTATTCCGGGTTATGCAGATTAAGGTCGATCGAATCAACTTAGTATTGCGAGAGCAGTTAAGTGGTGTTCGCGTTATCCGCGCATTTGTGAAAACTAAACACGAAGAAGCAAGGTTTGCCGAAACTAGCGAAGACCTCATGCATACAACATTGAGCGTGACGCGCACCTTCGCAATCATGTTCCCATCACTCATGCTCATCCTGAATATTTCTAGCGTTGCTGTTATTTGGTTTGGCGGGAAACTTGTCGATGCTGGCGAGATGCCCATCGGTAATCTCACCGCTTTTTTGGCCTACATCATGCAGATACTTTCAAGCGTAATGATGGCCGTAATGATGTCGCTTATGATTCCGAGAGCTGCAGCGAGTGCTGAACGAATCCAAGAAGTCCTCCAAACTCAATCTTCTGTTGTCGAAACTTCAACCCCTCAAGTGCCAACACACCGCACAGGAATTTTGGAATTCAAGGATGTGGAATTTAGATATCCAGGAGCCGAACATCCAGTGCTTACGGGTATAACTTTCACAGCCAAGCCGGGGGAGATGACTGCGATTGTTGGTAGTACTGGAAGTGGCAAAACTACGTTGCTCAATCTGATTCCGCGCTTTATCGATTGCACAAACGGAGAAATTTTAATTAATGGTTTAAAAGTTGAAGATCAAAGCCTTGAATCGATTTGGGCAGAGATCGGATTAGTTCCTCAGAGAGCATTTCTTTTCGGTGGCACAGTAGGAGCAAACCTTCGATACGGAGATGCCGACGCCACTGATAGTCAGTTATGGGACGCGCTGAAGATCGCGCAAGCGGAGGATTTCATCTCAGAGTTACCGGAAAAGCTTGAAGGCAACGTCGCACAAGGAGGGACTAATTTTTCTGGGGGTCAACGCCAGCGTCTCTCCATTGCTCGGGCTGTCGTCAAGCGCCCTCATATCTACATTTTGGATGACAGCTTCTCGGCCTTGGATTATGCAACCGATAGTAAATTGCGTGAATCCCTTGCCGAACATGTAAAGGATGCAACGCTCATAGTTGTAGCGCAAAGAGTAAGTACCATTTTGGATGCTGACCAAATAATTGTTCTTGATGCCGGAAACATCGTTGGCATCGGTAAACATCATGAGTTGATGAAGGATTGCTCGACTTATCGCGAAATTGTACTTTCGCAATTGAGTCCGGAGGAAGCATCATGAGTTCACACCGTCCTGCCGCTGGAGCTGGACCACGAGGTCCGATGATGGGGATGTTTGGCGCTCCTCCATCAAAGTCTAAAGATTTTAAAGGCTCACTTCGTCGCCTTCTTAGCGAGTTAGGTCCAGAGAGAAAAACTCTGGCACTCGTTCTTTCCTTAATCACCACCAGCGTGGTAATTGGATCTTTCGGACCAAAAATTCTAGGACGTGCAACTAACTATGTCTTCTATGGATTTCTTGGCCGCAGAATGCCTGCAGGTATTTCAAAAGTAGATGCAGTTGCTGGTTTACGGGCAAAAGGTGAAAACCGATTGGCCGATATGCTTGAAAAAAGTTCAGTCATCCCTGGACAAGGAATCGACTTTGCATCGGTTTCAAAGATTCTTCTCTTGGCTATCGCTCTCTACGCGTTCTCGTCGCTATTCATGTGGCTACAAGGCTACTTAATGGCGGGCGTGACACAACGATCAGTCTTGCGATTGAGGCGCCTGGCTGAAGAGAAGATTGGTCGCCTGCCACTAAGTTATTTTGATACCCAATCTCGTGGGGACCTTCTTAGCCGCGTTACCAATGACATCGATAATATTTCTAACTCGCTACAGCAGGGGCTTTCGCAGATTCTGAACTCTTTATTGACCATTATTTCTGTACTAGCAATGATGGTTTGGATCAGTCCAGAACTCGCACTGGTATCCATTATCGCAATTCCTCTCAGTATGTTTTTCTCCATCAAGATTGCCAAGAAGTCTCAGAAACAATTTATTGCGCAGTGGGATTGGACTGGAAAACTAAACGGCCATGTTGAAGAGATGCATACTGGCCATGCCTTGGTCAAAGTATTTGGGCGGCGCGAACAAGCAATTGCTGATTTTTCTCACCTTAATGAAAAGCTCAATCAATCAAGTTTTAAGGCTCAGTTCATGTCAGGCATTATCCAACCAACGACCGCTCTGATTTCGAATTTGATTTATGTAGGAATCGCAGTACTTGGTGGATATCGAGTAGCAACCGGTGGCATGTCATTGGGCGATGTGCAAGCATTTATTCAGTATTCACGCCAATTTGGAATGCCGCTGGCTCAAATTGCGGGTTTAATGAATACCGTCCAGTCAGGTGTTGCTTCAGCAGAACGATTATTTGAGATGTTAGATGCCCAAGAAGAGATCGCAGATCCAATCGATGCCGCTTATATAGATCGTGCCCAAGGCGAGATTTCCTTCAAAAACGTTTCGTTTAACTATTCACCTGATCAACCATTAATCGAAGATTTCTCGCTCACCGTTAAATCTGGCGAAACTGTAGCGATTGTGGGTCCGACAGGCGCAGGGAAAACAACTCTTGTTAATCTGATTATGCGCTTCTACGAAATAGGTTCAGGGTCGATCACTTTGGATGGAATCGATATTCGGGATCTCACTCGTGATGACCTGCGCCGACAATTCGGAATGGTTCTGCAAGATACCTGGCTCTTTACCGGGACTATGCGCGAAAATATCGCCTTCGGTAGTGATGAACCGACGGATGAATTAGTAATTGAAGCAGCCAAGGCTGCAAATATCGACCACTTCTTGCGTTCATTACCTCATGGCTATGACTCACAACTTACAGATGACAATTCCACCGTCTCTAATGGCGAACGTCAATTAATCACAATTGCTCGAGCGTTTATGGCAGATCCTGCAATTCTTATCTTGGACGAGGCTACAAGTTCGGTCGATACGCGAACTGAAGTACTTGTCCAACAAGCTATGACTAGACTTCGAAAAGGACGCACGAGTTTTGTCATTGCCCATCGTCTTTCAACTATTCGTGACGCTGATACGATTTTAGTTATGGATAAGGGGCGCTTACTCGAGCAAGGTCGCCATGATGAATTAATGGCTCGCAAAGGTTTCTATTACGATCTTTACGCAAGTCAGTTTGCAAGCGCAATTGAGTAACCAAAAGCTACCTCCAGCAGTGAGGCGAATATTGTTTGGTATCTCGCTAAGCGCTCTGGGAAATGGCATGGTTTTGCCCTTCTCCTTTGTTTATCTTCACTCGATCCGCCATATGCCAATTTCAGTTGCTGGATTAGTTTTTAGCTACGGCGCACTCATATCTCTTATTGCAGCTCCAGCTGTTGGAACGCTCACTGATAAATGGGGACCAAAAATTGTTCTGATTTTTTCCCTTGTCATCTCCGCGTTGGGTTACGCGGGGTTGGCCTTTGTCACGAATGCCCCACAAGCATTCATGGTGATGACCATATGCGCAATCGGGCAATCTGCCATGTGGCCAAGCCAAAGTGCACTCAACGCGGAACTCACCCCCGTTCATCTGCGAGAACGTATTTTCGGATCGCAATTTGCGATCATGAACTTAGGGCTTGGCATAGGCGGAATGGTTTCATCTCTCGTAGTGTCATTAGATAAACCCCTCACCTTTCAAGTTCTCTTTATCGGCGATGGAATTTCCTACCTCGTTTACCTTGCAGTTATCTTGACCCTTGGCAAAGTGGGTGGACGTAGCAAGGAACGGCGAGAAGCAAATGCGAAACTTGATGGAGGGTGGAGCGACGTCATTCAAGATAAAGTTTTTAGAAAAGTCTGGCTTGTGGCGCTCTTTGCAATATTCCTGAGCTATAGCCAACTGGAAGTGGGTTACGCCTCTTTTGCGACAGGTGTTGCTGGCGTGCGACCGTCTCAATTGGCGTGGGGTTATGGAATCAATACGGGAATGATTGCAATCTTTCAGTTAGCTGTCACAAAGCGGTTACAGAAACTTTCTCGTGCCAAAGCGCTTGCGGCAGCGACACTGTTCTGGGCATCGGCGTGGGTTTTCCTGGCTATCGGAGGATTTGCTAAGAGTTACGCAGTTCTTGCAATGTTACTTTGTCAATTTGTTTTTGCAATTGGAGAGATGATTTGGTCGCCAGTTTTGCCGGCACTTGTAAATGAGTTAGCGCCAGACCATTTGCGAGGACGCTATAACTCGGCATCGACAAATGCGTGGCAAGTGGGAATGATTTTGGGGCCAGCTTGTGCTGGTTCGCTTCTCGGGGCTGGGCTTTGGGTACTGTGGGTCGCGCTCTTATTTGTTGGTTTACTTGCTGTCTGCTTCTTCGCTCTTCGATTGAAATTACCAGTGCGGCCAGCGACTCAGAGCGCCTAACTACTCAATTTCGATAAGGTCTAGATAACTTTCATTCCAAAGATCTTCATCGCCATCTGGAAGCAACAGCACGCGGTCAGGTTTAAGTGCTTGAACGGCGCCTTCATCGTGTGAAACCAGGATTACCGAACCTTGATATTCACCGAGTGCTCCAAGAATTTCATCGCGGGATGCAGGATCTAAGTTGTTTGTTGGCTCATCGAGGAGGAGAACATTAGCCGCACTGACAACAAGGGTAGCCAGGGCTAAACGAGTGCGCTCTCCACCGCTAAGAACCTTGACTGGCTTATGGACATCGTCCCCTGAAAAGAGAAATGAGCCGAGCACATTTCGCGCTTCGGGTTCGCGAATATCAGGGGATGAGCTTTGCATATTTTCAAGAACGCTTCGTTCGTAATCAAGAGATTCATGTTCCTGGGCGTAGTAACCAATTTTTAATCCGTGACCAGCGACTACTTCACCAGTATCTGGTTCGAGTTCTCCGGCAAGCATCCGCAGAAGCGTTGTCTTGCCTGCACCGTTGAGTCCAAGAATGACAACTCGAGAACCTTTATCAATCGCAAGATCTACATCTGTAAATACTTCAAGTGAGCCATAGGACTTACTCAACCCAGTCGCAGTGAGCGGAGTTTTACCGCAAGGCGATGGCGTAGGAAAACGCAACTTAGCAACCTTGTCACTCTTGCGCACTTCTTCTAGGCCAGAGAGCAATTTCTCGGCGCGGCGAAACATTCCTTGAGCAGCTTTTGCCTTCGTTGCCTTTGCGCGCAACTTCTCTGCCTGCTTTTCCAGGATGGCAGCTTTCTTTTCTGCATTCGCACGGTCAATCTTTCGGCGATGCTCATCTTGCTCACGTTGCTGTAGGTATTTCTTCCAGCCCATGTTGTAGACATCAATGACGTTGCGATTTGCATCGAGATAAAAAACTTTATTAACCACGGTTTCAATCAAATTAACATCGTGGCTAATGACTACTAAGCCGCCTGGATATTTTGAAAGGTAATCGCGGAGCCACGTAACTGAATCTGCATCAAGGTGGTTTGTAGGTTCATCGAGCAGGAGTGTTTGAGCGCCGCTAAAAAGAATACGAGCCAACTCGACTCGGCGACGTTGCCCACCACTTAAGGAGGCGAGAGGTTCATCGAAGAGTCGCTCGGGCAAGCCTAAACTTGTTGCAATGGCTTCTGCTTCAGATGTTGCGCTATATCCACCAGCAGCGCTGAATTCACTCTCTGCTCTGCTGTAACGATTCATGACAGCTTCAAGGTCATCACCTTGGGCAGTTGACATTGCTTCCTCGGCCTGGCGCATTCGATCAACAATTTGATCTAGGCCACGGACAGAGAGAATGCGTTCTACAACTGTCCCTTCTTCATCACCTGTGCGGGGATCTTGTGGAAGGTAACCGATAGCGCCACTTCGTAAAACTTGCCCTCCAGCTGGCATGGTTTCGCCGGCTAAAACTTTCGCTAGAGTGCTTTTGCCCGCTCCATTGCGCCCAACAAAACCAATGCGATCTCCGTGGTTGATACGAACGGTCACATTGGAGACCAAAAGTCTCGCTCCTGCGCGAAGTTCAAGGCTCTGTGTGGCGATCATAACGAGAAGTTTCTCATAGATTCAGTGCATCCCTTTGCCACATTAGTACGATGGACTCACTGACTTATGGAGGCTTAATGAGTACTTCTGAGATCCTCAATCCATAACTCAATCCACAACGTTGGAAAGCAATGCGATTCATTGCACTCGCGGTTTCAATGATCATGATGGATGCAACGCTCACAATGTGGCAATCCCCATGATGATTCGTAATTTGCCACTAATCACAGTTGGAAATATGGGTTAGATTAGATAGCGTCGTAAATTACTCTTGATGCTGTTCTTATATTCGCCATCGCCATCGCATTAGCTGCGGTCGCTGCTAGCGGAACAGGTATCTTCGCCGCGAAATTATTTCAAGGGGTAGGTGTCGAATGATTCTTCATTCAACGCTTTCAGCAGTTAACGCGCTTTTTAGTGAACGAGAACCCCGTATCGCGTTTGCAATGCATCGGTCTACATTCGGCTGTGCGGCCGCTGTGGCCCCACTTGTTGGCGAACCTGGATTCTGGATCACATGCGGGAGACAAATAGCTAATCCCCCCTATATTTCACCCCTGGAGGGTGAGGTGGGGCTGGATTCTGCCATGGTTTTGTATCACCCTTAGGCATGACTACGCGAGCGATTACTTCTCGACCTTTGGTCGATCGAGTCACCCTTTCGCGCACCTTGCCTCCAATGTCACCCACTGATTTTCTCTCGCGAGAATCTTTATTTGACCGCTTCGGGGCTATTGAATCTGGGGTGGCCCTTCTTGTCGCGCCGGCTGGATACGGGAAGACATCTTTGGTTGTTGAGTGGGCGAGTAAATCTAATGCAACTGTTATCTGGTTTACAGCCAATCAAAACGATAGTGTGGGAGACATTGCCAATCACATGGTGCAGGCGGTCAGAAATGTGATTCCTGGCTATGCCCCTTGGTATGAAGAGTCTCCCGATCTTTCCCTGGAAGAAGTTGTTCGTAGGGGTAGTAACGAACTACTTTCGCTGAAAACAAAACTCATATGTGTTGTCGATGACGCACATCTACTTGTCGGTGATGTGCAAACAATTGGGCAACTTTTTATCGATTCAATGCCACCATCTTGCAAGGTTGTCATCGTTCGGCGCACCGCACCAATGACATCTTTTTCGCAACATTCTAACGCAAACCAATTATCGCTCATCACAGGACAAGATTTAGTCTTCAGCAATGTTGAAGTCTCTTCATTACTCAGTTTCAATGGCGTTTCAAAAGAAGAGGATTATGTGCAAGCAATTATGGCCACAACTCATGGATGGCCCGCCGCGGCCTCGCTGCTTGTTCGTAATTTGTCACGTGGTGCGCAAATAAGTGAATTGACTGAAAACTTCACAAACCGATCAGACCCACTGAGGTATTTGGCGAATGAATCCTTAATCTCACTTGAACTTGAGGATCGGGTAAAATTAACCAAGTTATCAATTTTTGAAGAGATAGATCCAGAGATTGCTGATTTAGTTTTAGAAACCAATGATTCTTTTCAGTTCCTCTTGCGACTTACTAAAGGCGGGCTATTCTTAACGAGAACGTCTAATCCAGCAAGAAGTTATCGAATTAATCCTCTCATTCGTGAAATCTTACTCGTTGATCTTTCGACTCGGATAGAGGAGAAATCACAACTACATCGCAAAGCGGCATATATATTAGTAAAATTTGGCAAAACGTCACAAGCAATGGGTCAAGCTCATCAATCAGGTGACAGGGACTTGATTGTCAGTATCTTTACTGAAAACGCACGAAAAATGGCAGCAACAGGGCTTGGCGACCAGCTTTTGAAATGGAGCCACTATCTGGGCGGCCCAACGCTAGAAGCACAAATTTTCCAAAGCTCAGCCGAACTTTCAGGGCACCTAGCGAATACAGAATTCGACCAAGTAGATACGCTCATCAGCGAGATGATCAGAGCCGCTGATTCCACTCACATGCGAGAATTTGTCCTCCAAGTTACATCAATGTCACGAGCATACAAAAATTTCTCCTTAGGTAGATTTGCAGAGCTTGAAAATGATGTAAAAATGACTTTAGAGGTTACGCCCACACCGATTGCGCTCATCGTTGAAGATAAGTTGCCACTATTACGATTACTTGCAGGCAAAGCATTCATAGTAAATGATTGCGAATCTTTAATTGAAGCGAATTCCGCGGCAAATCTATTAGCTGTAAGTGTAGGGAATATCGAATCTACTTACCACCTTGCTTGCATGCAGTCACTAGTACTTTTCGAGCAAGGACGTTATTTTGAGGCGCATGATTTGGCTCTCAAAGCGATTGCAATTGCCCGAGAGCAAGGTTTTGTTGGTGTAGTGGGACCTTTTGATGCGTTATATGTAGTGGCACATTGTGAAGGCGAATTCTTAAATCGAGAATCTTCACTTGCCAAACTTATAGAATTAAGTGAACTAGCAAAGAAATGGAAACAGTGGAGCTGGTATTTCTTTGTACAAGGAAAGATCTCTGATCTTGAACTTGCGTTTGGCCGAGTGAAAGACGCTTTTGAAATTCTCAAGACCTCCCGCACGATTGCTGAGAGACTGATTCTCTGTCCTGATATCGATGCAATTTTAGATAAAGACGAACTGTTATTAAGATATCGGGTCGGCGATAAAGCGCGTTGCCAAATATTGTTAGGGCGCATTCCAAAGACACGTTTTTCAGAGCAAATTCGTGTAAGTTTGGAGTTTCAGAATGAATCGCTGAAATCTCGACCGCAAGACTCGGGATTTGCGTCAGGTACTCCAAGGCAAGATCTTTACCTTGCCTTGTATGACACATTTATAAACCTTGATTCAGAATCGGTAGCTTTGAAACATTTACGCAGAGCGATTGATATCGCTGCTGAGCACGGTGCACGTAGGACTTTATTAGTTCAAGGGCCACGAGTTCTAAATTTGATAATAAAATTAGCGACAATAAATTCCACAGTGTTTATGGAATCACTCGCGCGCATGGCGACGGGCGAACTGCAGACAAGTAAAGATTTTAAAGCGGGGTTAGTTGAAGCGCTCACAAGCAGAGAATTGGAAGTTCTGAGAAATCTAGCAACAGGTCTGTCCATAGGAGCCATAGGCGCTTCTTTGCATATTTCGGGAAATACAATGAAAACGCATTTGCGACATATTTATCGAAAATTGGAAGTAGATGGCCGAGACAGCGCAGTAGATAAGGCTAAGTCCCTCTTTATCATCTAGTTCATGAGGGCTGTATTGCTCAGTTTTAGAGCCTTGAGTAGGATTTCATTTCATATAAGGATACAACTAGAGCGAATCGAGCAACAGGCATGGCTTATTCAGGCAAACTCTTAGACCTTGCTCAACGAAGAGGCCACGATATTCGTGTTGCCATTGTTGGTGCCGGGCAGATGGGACATGGCTTTGGTTGCCAAGTAGAGCGCATGGATGGAATGCAATTAGCCCTAGTGGTTGATGTTGATGTTGCGCGTATCAAGAGTTTATTTGCAGATATTGGATCAACAGATTACGTAATATCCGATGATAAAACTGAACTTACACAAGCCCTCCTCGCGGGAAAGCCAGCAGGAACAACCACAATAGATTTCATTGCAGAGCTCCCATTCGATATTGTCGTTGAGGCCACTGGGCTTCCCGACGTTGGTGCGCGCGTTGCTTACAGTTGCCTGCAAGCCAAGAAGGATGTCGCAGTTTTGAACGTTGAAATGGATGTGACAATTGGGCCTCTGTTACATGCAACAGCCGAGAAAAATGGCGCTATTTACACCGTATGCCACGGGGACGAACCTATTGAAGCGAAAGTACTTGTCGATTTCGCTCGCGATTTGAAGTTTGAAATTATTGCTGCTGGCAAAGGCAAAAACAATCCTTTTGAGCCCTTGAGCACGCCAGATACAGTCAGAGAGCGTGCAACAGAAAAGAAGATGAACCCGAAGATGCTCTGTTCCTTTACCGACGGTTCCAAGACAATGATTGAAATGGCAGCTCTTGCCAATACAACTGGTCTCCAACTTTCAAAGCGTGGAATGTATGGACCGCCGGCGACGATTAAGACTTTGCAGGATGTATTTGCCCTAGAAAAAGATGGGGGAGTATTAGATCGTGCAGGCGTTGTTGATTACTGCACGGGCGATGTAGCACCTGGAGTTTTTGTCATTATTCGCACAGACACTCCTTACATCAAAGAGGAGATGCATTATCTAGGCATGGGCACTGGCCCCTACTTTGCTCTCTATCGTCCATTTCACTTAGCGTCTGTCGAAGCACCGCTCTCAATTGCGCGAGCAGTTCTCGACCGCGAGGCATCGCTCTACTCACCTAGCTTGCAGGCTGAAGTGGTTTCAATGGCGAAGAAAGATCTCAACCCTGGCGATGTCATAGATGGCATCGGTGGTTACACGATTCGTGGCTACGCCGACATTGCAACAGATGCCAAGCGTGAAAACTTAGTACCAATCGGCTTGATGCAAAACGCGGTAATTAAGAGAGAAATCAAAGTCGGAGAGTTCATCTCATATGACGATGTTGACCTTGACGAAGCAAGTCAGATTGTCATCTTGCGTAGGCTCCAAGATAGATTGGGTCTGACTTACGCCTAATGTCATCACCCATGGATAAGCAAATGCGAGTGGCAGTTGTTCTGCTTGCTGCCGGAACAGGTTCGCGCTTTGGTCACAGCACCAACAAAGTTTGGCTTGAATTAGATGGTGCCGCAGTGATTTCTCGATCGCTCAAAAACGCTGTGGAAAGTTTCAATGATCCACGGACGATTTTGGTCATTAATCCGCTCGACAAAGAGATTGCAATAGAGCTTTTGGATAAGGAAGTTCCAGAGCTGGAGATTGAATTTGTCGATGGCGGCAAAACTCGCCATGAGTCTGAGTACAACGCACTTGAATACCTAGCATCAGCGATTAAAGAGGGCAGTGTAAATGTGGTTGTTATTCACGATGGTGCGCGCCCATTAGCTTCCAGCGAGCTTTTTCACACCGTGGCGTCGACTGCGCATGAGCATGGAGGAGCGCTACCTGCTATCGCAGTGGATCAGCGTGAGATTGATATTCGAACGGAAAGGAAACTTGTCCGAGTTCAAACTCCACAAGCTTTTCGAGGCAAAGAAGTTCTAGATGCATACCTTCAAGCCAAGCGCGATGACTTTGTCGGAACAGATACAGCGGCTTGCATGGAGCGTTATTACCCTCAAACCAAGAGTGTGGCCGTCAAGGGTGAAGCAAGTAATATAAAAATCACCTACGCAGAAGATTTGCATATCGCTCAAACACTTTTGCTTGGCTAAGAGGCGCTCTTTCTCCAATGTGCAAATGATTCAAGCAAAGCAATGTCATCTGCGCTATTTATCCGTAAAGCTTCTGGGTCTCCTGGAATGTCGAGAAGTTTGGCGCTAGCAGTCAGCGTTACAAACCAACCAGAGTCTTCTCCTTTAATATCTATGGCAGAGAGTCGGATAATTTCGGGAGTTGAAACGCGTCTAACACTTGAACGATCTAGGGTTTCTTCGATCACAGAATTGCTATCAACGAACTTTAAAGTTTCGGTGAAATCAATAGTGGGCCGAACACCATCTACATCTTTCGAAAAGGCAGCTATGGCGTTTTTCACTTGCTCGGTGCGAGTGAGTGGCCTGCATGCATCGTGAATTGCTATAGCGTGAATGCGGAGATCAAGATCAACAATCGCTTCTGCAAAATCTTTAGGATCGTTCACATTACAAATAATTGCATTGGCGAAATCAGTCACAAAACTTTTTTCACCGGCAATGAGAAATTCCGAATCAAATTCGGACGCAAGTGCAAGTGTCCGATTAAGGCTTGTTTGGCCATGAATCGACGAGCGAGCCAATTCCGATGTAATGGCCACGATGTGGCGCAAGCCAGCTCTATCGGTTCCCATGGAAGGTAAGGGTAGTCAAGGCACCCAAAAAGGAGTTAAACGCTCCAAAATGTATGGTTTTCCCAACCTCAAGATTGACCCTTTCTCTTCCTCAGAGGAGCCTTATGCGTGAACTTTGGCTTGATTTGGCTGGGGCACCTAAGGGAAAGGAGCGGTGAATGTCTGTTTTTGATTTTGAAAAATCCAATAACTCTCACTTCTCCGCTAACTCCAAAAAGTCGAAGAAATCCAAGAAGTTCGCGCTAGGAATTGGATTTCTCGCAGTCGCTATTGGGCTCAGTTCGACTCTTGCTGCGAATATAAATATTAACTCTGGACCAGTGGAATTCGGGCAAGGGATTAGTCAAACTGTTGCATGCGGTGGCTCAAATCCTTCCTTAACAATTACCCCCCAATCAACTTTTTTCAATGAGTCTGGTGCTGGAAGTTTTCGCATGACCTCAATTACGGTGAGCAATATTCCCGAAGGTTGCAACGGAGTGGACTTTACTATCAAGGCCCTGCCCGAGAGCAATGCAGAAAATCCTGATCGACCATTTACTCTTTATGGCGCTTGCTACAACGAGAGCATTGCCGCGCAAGTGGGGTACGGCACTCAGCTCGTTATTCATTACGACGGGACTGACACACCATTTGCTGCGTCAACAGTGGGGAGCTATGCATATTACGACGTAAGTGATGCCACAGGAAATTCGTCAGAAATAAATGGAAGTTTCACAGTTCAAATAGGTGCAGATTGCTATGGAAGTGACGCTCCAGATGTGAACTTCCCAATTCCAGATGCCACCGAGATTTACAAGATTCTAATCGAGACTGGCGAAACCGCGCCGGTAGCCCCGCCAGTTCTGCTTTCATCCGACACCTCTTTATCAACGCTTACAGTAAACGGACAATCGACAACAGTGGGATCAACGCTGACCGTTGACTACGCAACATCCCTTGCCTTGGTAGCTACACCTAACGATTCTGGCGCCGTAGTGTCAGGCATTAGTGGGACAGGATCAATTACACCTGGAGATACCAGAACAATTACTTTCACGGTAACTGCTGCAGATGGAACTACCTCAACAGAGCACCTGTATGTAACGGTGAACTCAGAATTAAGTTGCGCGCAAGGCGGCACGTGCATTGTCGGCGACGTGGGACCAGGGGGAGGAAAAGTTTTCTACGTGGATTCAGCTGCAGAATATGCTGGTTGGACCTATTTAGAGGCAGCCCCCGCGGCCATTGACACTCCTATTTTCTGCACGTTAAAAGATGGCCACACCGATACCTTCGCAATGTTGATCGCTATCGGAGATGGCGCAACCAACACTCAAAATCTCATCGACAATTGCAGCGCCGGTGTCGGGCCAGCATCTGATGCATATGTAAGCCCCAACTCAACTGCCGATTGGTTTGCGCCATCGTTGGATGAATTAGAACTTATGTATCCCTTAAGAGCGACTATAGGTGGATTCACTCAATTGAATTACTGGAGTTCCTCAGATTACGACGTGAGTAGTACGGCCTACCAATGTTGGTATGGCACTCCTCCTGGGAGCACTTTGGTCTGCAGTCCCGAAGTTCGCACTTGGGGCTTTAAGACTCGACCAATCAGGGCGTTTGGGTAGATGCACCTATGAAAACAATACTCGACCTAACTTCTAGAAAGAAGTTTCATCCAATCAATCAGAAGTCAATTAAAGTCCTGCTTGGATGTAGTTTTCTCGCCGCCCTCATTGGCCTAGGTGCAACTCTGGCAGCGAATATAAATATTAACTCTGGACCAGTGGAATTCGGCCAAGGCGTTGCTCAAACTGTTTCTTGCTCCGAAGGCGAAACCTTGACGATTACTCCACATTCATCCTTTACAAATGTTGAAGGAGATGGATCCTTCTATCTATCAAGCGTCACGGTTGCAGGTATACCCGCAGCATGTTCTGGAAACGACTTCATATTTTCATTTTATGGCGAGAGCAGTAACACCAAACTCAATCTCGATTCACGCGGAACCCAAGACACTCCTTACGTCTACTTCACAGTTGCCGATGGCGTCGGCAGTGCGTCAGCTTTCACTAAACCAGCATCTGGCGGGGCTTTTTCAACTTCTGATGTGTCGGCAACAGGTTTCACTTTGACTATTTTGCACTCCGCAGCAACGGCTGACTCTGTCTATAAAATGACTTTAGAAACGAGAGTAAATGTCGGTGGAGCAACTTCCTTAGGTGGCGATGGCGGAGACGTCCCAATCACCAATTCACTTCTCAATGTAAATCTTGCCCTTACGTCCGCTTCTCAAGACATACTCGAGATTTCGGGTTACAGAAATGATGTGCGCATTGTGGCAGTAGCTTCGTGCGGCCTCTTATTTATCGATGATGCAATTCCAGGATTAAGTACTGTCCTTGGCTACCAAGATCCACTTGGTCTGAGTGCAACCGAAATTGGATTTGTAGGTTCACCTACTGCGATAAATCAAGCTCTCGATTCAATGATGTATGACCCTACTGGTTGTTCTGGATCGCCAACAATTGCTACAACGGTTTCTGATACCGGGTCATCATCTGATGCCAACATCGCCTTTAACCCAGAGAACGGCCATTATTACCAGTGGGTTGAAGATTCAGTCACTTGGTTGGGTGCCTTTAATGCAATCACTGGTTCTTCGATTTCATACTCTGGCAATTTACGTGGAGATATAATTTCAACTGGCCTTAATTCATCTCGGAATTCATGTCCATATTCATTCAATGGACTCTGTGGTTACTTTGCTACCGTAACCACTGCGGAGGAAAATGCCTATATCAACCAAAAGGTCGGCGGCCAGCAAGTATGGCTAGGAGGTAGCGATCGAAGCAGTCAAGGTAGTTGGGTCTGGGCAGATGATCGCGCTCCCGAATACAACGTTCTGTTTTCCAATTACTCTGCATCGGCAACGTATGCTGCTTGGAATGGAAACGAACCTAATTGTTACGGTTCCGACTGCGGAGCTTTTAACGAGCCCGCCTTACAAATGCTGGCAGGAGATAACGGCCTTTGGAATAACTTCTCTGAAAACGGTTGGGAAGACCATTACATGGGCTATATCGTTGAGTATGGTGACAGTCCGGCAGATAGTGCAGTTACCTATGCTCCAGTTACAAGGACGATTACGTTAGCTATTGCGCCTTAAGAAATCTTAGTGACCGGCTACTGGCTTAAAAGTGTAGTGAGCCATAAATTCTTCTTTAAGTTCGACAAATGTTCCATCACGAAGACTGTGGCGCATCTGATCTACTAGGCCGACGATAAAGCGTTCATTATGAATCGTTGCCAAAGTCGCGGCCAATATTTCTTTACCGCGGAATAAATGGTGCAGGTAAGCCCTGGTGTAATGAGTGCAGGTATAGCAATCGCAACTGTCATCAATCGGTACAAATTGACGTTTATAGGTCGCATTGGAAATATTAAATCGCCCAGTCCGTGTATATACCGCAGATGTACGGGCGATTCGAGAAGCTAGAACACAGTCAAAAGTATCGATACCCGCTTCGACCCCCACGAAGAGGTCCTCTGGTGCACCAATTCCAAGTAGATGCTTGGGCTTTTCACGGGGCAGCTCTTCGTTGACCCATCCCACAATTTGCCCAAGGGCGCCTTTATCTAGCGCGCCGCCAATGCCGAAGCCATCAAATGAAATTCCTGATGATTGTTTGAAACCTAAATCTTTAGCTGCCATTCGTCGCAAGTCTTCGTATTGCGCGCCCTGGATGACCCCAAAAAGAGCCTGATATGGGCTTTTAACGCGCTCTTGCGTCAATTTGTAATGTTCATCAAGACATCGCGTCGCCCAGGCTGATGTGCGCTCTATCGCCCCCTCTTGATAGCCGCGAGTGTTATGGAGCGTCGTGCATTCATCGAAGGCGAAGATGATGTCAGCGCCGATTTTATGTTGGACCTGCATCGATACCTCTGGGGTGAAGCGATGCATCGATCCATCGAGGTGAGATTTGAAGGTCACGCCATCGTCGTCAACGTGGGCAAGCCGTTCTTTATTATGAGCAATCACATCATCGCGGCGAAATGTTGTTGCATCCATGGCCAATACTTTCTTGAACCCCACGCCAAGTGAGAGAACTTGAAATCCTCCGCTATCGGTAAAAGTGGGGCCAGTCCAATTCATAAATGTCGAAAGACCGCCAGCTTCCTCCAAGATATCGGCACCGGGCTGTAAATAGAGATGGTAGGCATTGGCCAATATTGCTTGCGCGCCAAGATCTTTCATAGATTCAGGTAGAACTGATTTAACAGTTGCCTTAGTGCCTACAGGTATAAAGGCTGGCGTTTCAATAACTCCATGAGGAGTAGTGATTCGGCCAGTGCGTGCTCGTGCGCCATTACCCGGGGATATCTCCGAGGTAATGTCGAATGAGAACGAACTCTTTACCAAATGCGCACTCGCTCAGCCGGGTCGCGCCAAAGTTTGTCGCCTTCTTTCACGTCGAACGCTTCGTAATATTCATTGAGGTTGGCTATTACTTGGTTGCAACGAAATTCTGCAGGTGAGTGTGGGTCAGTTGCCAAGCGACGTTTTGTCTCTTCGGGGCGAATCTTGGTGCGCCACACTTGAGCCCATCCCAAGAAGAGGCGTTGGAAACCGCTAAAGCCATCGAGTTCTGGAGCAGCTTTACCGCCTAGGGAAATTTCGTAAGCTTTGTGAGCGATAGTAAGCCCGCCCAAGTCTCCGATATTTTCACCAATAGTGAGAGCGCCATTTACATGTGATCCAGGAGTTTCCTCTGGAGAGAGCGCATCGTATTGCTCGATTAATTTCTTGGAGCGTTTTTCGAACTCGACTCGATCGCTATCGCTCCACCAGTCGTTGAGGTTGCCATCTCCATCATATTTTGCGCCTTGATCATCGAAGCCATGGCCGATTTCGTGGCCAATAACTGCGCCGATTCCGCCGTAGTTAGCGGCATCATCGGAATCGAGATCAAAGAAAGGGGGCTGCAAAATAGCGGCAGGGAAAACAATCTCGTTCATGCCAGGGTTGTAATAAGCGTTGACGGTCTGCGGGGTCATAAACCATTCGCTGCGATCAACTGGCTTTCCGATTTTTGCATATTCAAAATCTCGAGCAAAGCGGGAAATCGCCTTGAGGTTGGTTATCAACTCATCACTAGAAATCGCCAAAGATGAGTAATCACGCCATTTATCTGGATAGCCAATTTTCGGCGTGAACTTGTTGAGTTTATCTAGCGCCTTAACCTTGGTATCGGCGCTCATCCAATCGAGAGCGTGAATATCGACTCGATATGCTTCGATGAGATTGGAAACCAGTTGCACCATGCGGGCTTTTGCTGCAGGGGGGAAATGCTTTGCCACATAGAGCTCACCGACTGCCTCGCCAAGGGAACCTTCTACCAACCCCACGCCTCGCTTCCAGCGCTCCTTTAATTGTGGAACTCCAGAAAGGGTGGTGCCATAAAAATTGAAATTCTCATTGACTAGCTCTGAGTTGAGATAGGAGGCCGAACCGGTGAGCACTTGCCATGTCAGCCATGCGCGCCACTTGTCGAGGTCGAAGGCTGCGAGCATTTTCCCTAGCCCTGTGAAAAATGAAGGTTGGCGCACCACGATATTGGCCATGACCTGAGTGGGAACTTGCGCCCCAGAATTCCACGCTTGCCAATCAAATCCCGCTGAAATTTCCGCCAATTGTGCAAAGGTAAATTTGTTATAGGTCAAGGTTGCATCGCGATCTCGGACTTGATCCCAATGGTGGCTTGCCAACTCGGTCTCTAACTCGAGAATTAGCTTGGCCAGCGAAGCCCCATTTTCAAGATTGGCTAAGGAGAACATCTTTTCGATATGAGCAAGCAGGCCTTCACGGATGGGGGCATATTCATCTTCTCGGTAATACGCCTCATCGGGCAGGCTGAGACCAGATTGTCCAAAGTAGAGAATGTTCTCATCGGATTTCTTATTATCTGTCGTGATATATCCGTAGAAAAGTCCACCAAGCCCGGCCTCTTCTAACGTTCCTAAGACTGTGAGGAATTCTTCTCGGTTAGAAATCGATTGCGCTAGCTTTAAATCTGAGGCGATGGGGGAGATGCCCAATTCTTGCGCCCGAGCTTCATCCATAAATGAGCGATAGAGGTCACCGATTTTGCGAGCAACACTTCCCGCTTCTGCAGGTGCGCTAGCGGTGCTTTCAATAATCTCTCGAACCTGCTTCTCTGATTGATCTCGTAACCAATAGAAGGCACCATCGGCTGCTCGATCTGCAGGAATCTCAGAGGTTGCCAACCACACGCCATTCATAAAGCGGAAGAGATCATCCTGGGGGCGAAATTGCGAGTCAATATGGCTCTTATCGATTCCACTCTTCATGGCGCTTCCACTCATTCCTAAACATTGGGCTCAAGCAACTAGTTGAAGATTCAACTGTTGGCTACACTGTCCCAATGGTACGACATAACAAGGCGACGGCTCCTGCCTGGCTGACCCCTACCGAAATGAAGGCCTGGCGCAATTACATTGTTGCTAGCAGGCGCTTACTCGAGGCCCTTGATTTAGACCTCGAAGAGCATGATTTATCTATGTCCGACTACGAGATTTTGGCTCAATTGAGCGATGCTCCCGAACGGCGCATGCGGATGAGCGAGTTGGCAGATATAGCGATGCTCTCGCGCTCGCGTCTTTCTCACCGTATGAAAGTGATGGAAAAAGCCGGATGGGTAAAGCGCGAGGCATGTCCTGTAGATAAGAGAGGATATTTCGCGGTCATGACAGCTAAGGGCTGGAAGGCGATAGTGGCTGCCGCCCCAGATCATGTGGCAAGTGTGCGAGCAAGATTTGTTGATCATTTAAGCAAGGCCGACCAAGTTGCTCTTGCTTCAATATTTGAAAAAGTTAGTAGCCAACTTCGCAAAGATGTGAGTGAAAATCAGTAGCAATAAAAAGATTATTAAATAAAAAAGACCCGCCACTTTCGTGGCGGGTCTTTTTAATGTCGTTACTTGGCAGCAACTGCCTTCTTACGACGACGCTTCTTTGGAGCTGCAGCAGGAGCTGCAACAGCCTTCTTAGCGGCCTTCTTGCGCTTCTTTGGAGCTGCTTTCTTAGCAGCTGCCTTCTTGCGCTTCTTTGGAGCTGCTTTCTTAGCAGCTGCCTTCTTGCGCTTCTTTGGAGCTGCTTTCTTAGCAGCTGCCTTCTTACGGCGCTTTGGAGCTGCTTTCTTAGCAGCGGCCTTCTTGCGCTTCTTTGGAGCTGCCTTCTTGGCAGCTGCCTTCTTGCGCTTCTTTGGTGCTACTGCTTTCTTAGCAGCGGCCTTCTTACGACGCTTTGGTGCTACTGCCTTAGCAGCGGCCTTCTTGCGACGCTTTGGAGCAGATTTCTTAGCTGCAGCCACGTACTTCTCCAATCGGAATGGTTCGATCCGTCACCGAACCTGTTCAGGGATAAGGGTGTCAGTAAATCGCACACAATGCCAGCATTTTGTGACATTTTTTGTAGTGCGTGTCGCAAAATACTTTTTTTATTTTTTTGTGCATTTACGAGATTTTTAAAGATTTATTTCACCCGGCATGAACTCTTAGTTGAGAGATTCTCGATTTTTTCGTTCTTGAACTGCAAATTCGTTCGTTTTGACGTCATATTTCCTCAATTTTGGGAGAAAACCGGCCAGTAATATGACTGCGATGATGCAAATAACGCCGCCAGAAGTTACCGAGAAGGCTAATGAAGTAGCGGATGCAATTGTTGCGGCCCGTAATTGGCCAGCGAGCGGACCGACTGCATATGAAAGTAGTTCGATGCCTGCTAATCGTCCGCGAAGTTGGTCGGGAATAGTTTGATTCCAGATGGCACCTCGAAATAGGGCGCTGATCATGTCCGAACCTCCAGCGATTATGAGAAATATCAGAACCAGTGGCAGCCAATGGACGAGTCCGGCACAGGCAATTGCGATGCCCCATCCAATAGCTGCCCAAATAATTGCACGGCCATGGAATCGATAATCTTTAATCCAACCGCTGGTCAAAGTTACGATGATTGAACCAATTGTTCCTGCCGCGTAGAAGAATCCAAGGGCCCAAGGCGCTCCGATTTGATCTGCCCAAAAAGGAAAGAGTGCGTTGGGCATTGCAAAGAACATAGCGGCAAGATCCACGAGATATGTTCCGAGCAAATCCTGTCGGCTGAATGCATACCGCAAACCTTCAAATAAGCCTGCCAGAGATGGCTTTTCGGCGCTCTCGTTTGGAGGTACCGAACCTACTTTCCACAGTAGGACTAATGAGAATAGAAATGAAATTACATCAACACCAAATCCGACCGCCACTGAGAATGTAGAGATAATCATTCCGCCAATTGATGGTCCGACAATAAATCCAAATTGGCGACGAAGGCTCATGAGGGCACTTGCCGATGGAAGATCGGCGTGGCCAACAATTCTAGGCAAGATTGCATCCGAGCTTGGTCGCTGCAATCCATCGACTGCTGCAAAGAGCCCCGCAACAACATAGATCAATACCAGACTGGGTGAAGGCGCCATTGCATTGGCGAATAGAACTAAGGTCAATAGAGCTGAAGCGGCCTCCGTTGCCCAGACCATTTTCTTGCGATCAACAGAGTCAGCGAGTACTCCACCATAGAGACCGAAAATTATGAGAGGTATAAGTTCGACCGCGCCACTGATCCCCACTGCAAGGTAAGAATGGGTCATTTCTTTGATCTGAAAAGGGACTGCGACATAAGTAATCATGGAACCGAGGTATGAAACCAGCCCAGAGGCCCACAAATATCGAAAATCCCGATATTTTCTTAGAGGGGTGGTGTCAATTGTGAATTTTGAGGCAAAAGATTTCAATGAAAGGTCTGCTCCGGCCCAGGGAAATGTGAATGGGCTACATCTTCGGCCCAAAGCTTGGTAGCGGCCAGCATTTGCGTGCGCATGTCTAAATAGGCCTTAGCTAATTTTGGAGGGTTCGGCGTAAGGCCCATTAAGTCAGTCCAGACCAGTACTTGGGCATCGCAATGAACGCCTGCGCCAATGCCAATGGTGGGAATCGTAAGAGCCTCAGTAATTCTTTGCGCCAGTTGTTCTGGAATAAGTTCGAGCACTATGGCAAATGCCCCTGCTTCTTGAAGGGCAAGAGAAGCGTTGAAAATAACATCTCCATCTTCGCGCCCTTGAACTCGGTAGCCACCTAATTGATGGAGCGATTGCGGTGTCAAACCAAGATGGCCCATCACTGGAATTCCAGATGCCACAAGTTTCTTTACTGAATCAATATGGGCGCCTTCAAGTTTTACTGCGTGCGCACCCGCCTCTTTGAAAAAACGAATAGATGTGGCAAGTGCTTGCTCGGGTCCAGCTTCGTAGGATCCAAAGGGAAGGTCGGCCACAATCAATGGCCGAGTAGTGGAGGAGACGACAGCTCGTACTAAGGGGATTAATTCATCGACCGTGACAGGGATGGTGTTCTCTAAACCAAGAAAATTGCTAGCTGCGCTATCGCCCACAAGCAGGGAGGGAATACCTGCTTCATCAAAGATGCTCGCGCTCATCTGTTCATATGCCGTGAGCATTGCCCATTTTTCGCCGCGTGTTTTAGCTGCTGCTAAATCTCGGATTGTGATGCGCTTATGCGTAGCGCCACCATAGATAGATGTGTGGGACACGGAAAATCCTCCTTGCCTCAAGGCCTGCCAATCAGGACCCTGGGAGCGCTTAGTTTAGCGCCCCCATTAGACTTACTTCTATGGGCAGCCAACTCAGAGTCGCACTTGCGCAGGTAAATCCCACTGTTGGCGCGCTGAAATTAAATAGCGATCTCATCGTTGAACGCTCATTGGCCGCCTATGCAAGCCAAGCCCACCTAGTCGTTTTTCCAGAGATGGTTGTTACCGGCTATCCAGTTGAAGATTTAGCGTTACGCGCATCTTTTCGTAGCGCGAGCAAATCGATGGTTGCAGATATCGCTCGTCGTATTGCCGATGGTGGAGCAGGGGAGTTAACAGTTTTCCTCGGATATTTAGATGAAGTCGCAGGTAGCACCAATCGTTTGGGGCAACCCCATGGCGCTCCACAGAATGCGCTCGCTGTCATCCATCAAGGTGAAATCAAAGCTAGCTATGCCAAGCACCACCTTCCCAATTACGGGGTCTTCGATGAGTTTCGAAATTTTGTCCCGGGGGATTCATCTCTTGTAGTACGTATTCATGGAATCGATGTTGGCGTCGCGATCTGCGAAGACATTTGGCAAGAGGGCGGCACTGTCGCAGCCTTGGTCAATCGCAAACCAGGACTAGTGATTGTCCCTAACGGAAGTCCTTATGAGAGAAATAAAGATGATCTTCGCCTTGCCTTAGTACAGAAACGAGCTAAGCAAATCGGCGCACCTTTGGCTTATGTAAATATGACTGGCGGCCAAGATGATTTGGTATTTGATGGCGACACCATCGTTGTTGATGGGGCGGGCAATCTCCTTGCTCGGGCAGAGCAGTTCAATGACCAATTGCTGATAGTGAATCTTGATTTAGATGCTGTTACATCCACGCCAGATGTAGTCATTAGTCAGGATCGGATTGAAGCATTGCCTCCTACCGAAAGCACCATTGCGCCGCGATTGGAGGATGAAGCAGAAATTTGGCAAGCCCTAGTCGTGGGATTGCGCGATTATGTCCTTAAAAATGGCTTCGCCAAAGTCGCCCTTGGAGTTTCTGGTGGAATCGATTCCGCTCTCGTAGCTGCTATTGCTACAGATGCCCTTGGCGCCAAAAATGTCTTGGGTATTGCGCTCCCTAGCAAATACTCCTCGGATCATTCACTTTCAGATGCCCAAGCGTTAGCGAAGAATTTGGGTATCGAATTTAGAACCGTTCGCATTGAAGAGATGGTGGAAAGTTTTATAGTTAACCTCACACTCAACGGCTTGGCCGAGGAGAATGTTCAAGCTCGCGTGCGGGGCACCACGCTTATGGGAATCTCCAATCAGGAGGGTCATCTCATTTTGGCTACTGGGAATAAGAGCGAACTTGCCGTCGGATATTCAACCCTTTACGGCGATGCCGTCGGCGGTTTTGCGCCGATCAAAGATATTTACAAAACCGATGTCTGGGCTTTAGCTAGATGGCGAAATACACAGGGCTCGGTGGTCATTCCTGTGAATTCAATAGATAAGGAACCTAGCGCCGAATTACGGCCAGGTCAGAAGGATTCAGATTCACTTCCCGAATACAGCTTGCTCGACCAAATATTGCTCCGTTATGTCGATGGCGATGCAAGCAGCGCCGATCTAGTGGCTGCTGGTTTTGATGCTGGCCTTGTTGCTCGAGTTATTTCGCTGGTAGATAAGGCCGAATATAAGCGTCGCCAGTATCCACCTGGCACCAAGGTCTCTTCGCGCGCCTTCGGAAAAGATCGCCGCCTTCCAATTACCTCATCCTGGAGAGAGTAGCTGCGAAAGGTTCGCAAGTGGCGTTTTGCGTATAAGCGGCTAAAATTTGCAGATGCTAGAAATCAAAGATTGGTTCTTCACGCGTCGTCGCGTGATTGATTTCGGCCGCGCTGTTACTTGCGCTTGCACTAACTAATAACTGTCTTACCCGAGTTCTTAGTTTTAGTTTTCATGCCCAAATCACCTATCAGGAGGAAATATGAAGCTTTATGAAAACATCACCGAAGTAGTAGGTAACACACCTCTCGTTCGCATTAACCGCATCACTGATGGCGCAAAAGCCAAGGTCTACGGGAAACTTGAATTTTATAATCCAACAAGCACTGTCAAAGACCGCATCGGAATCGCGATGGTTGATGCCGCCGAAAAAAGCGGCGAGCTTAAGCCAGGCGGAACAATCGTTGAAGCAACATCAGGCAACACCGGTATTGCACTTGCAATGGTGGGGGCTGCTCGTGGTTACAAAGTAATTTTGACGATGCCAGATTCCATGTCAAAGGAACGTCGTACCTTGCTCCGCGCCTTTGGCGCCGAACTAGTTCTGACCCCTGCCGCAGAAGGTATGCGCGGAGCGGTTGCTAAAGCTGAAGAGATTGGTGCTGCAGATGGCGCCGTTCTTGTACGTCAATTTGAAAACGGTGCGAACCCAGAGATTCACCGAAAGACAACTGCTGAAGAAATTTGGCGCGATACCGATGGCACAGTAGCTGCTGTTATTGCAGGCGTTGGAACTGGCGGAACTATTACTGGTGTGGGGCAACGCCTTAAAGAGCTCAACCCAGCTATTAAAATCATCGCGGTAGAACCAGCGGCATCTCCACTGCTTACCGGCGGTTCACCTGCTGGCCACCCCATTCAAGGAATTGGCGCCAACTTTATTCCGAACATTCTCGATCGTGAGGTCTATGACGAAGTTATCGATGTAGCAAACGAGGATGCACTTTCGACAGCTCGTCGCGCCGGCGCAGAAGAAGGCATTCTTGCCGGAATCTCATCAGGTGCTGCGCTATGGGCTGCATCGCAAGTTGCCAAGCGCCCAGAGTTTGCAGACAAGATCATCGTTGTCATCATTCCATCCTTCGGAGAGCGCTATCTATCTACAGTGCTCTACAAAGATTTGGCGGAGTTATAAATTGTCTTTACATATATTTGAAGATCTAGATAATGCGCTGACTCGTGATCCTGCGGCACGCAATCGTTTAGAGATATTCCTTGCCTATCCGGGACCTCATGCAGTGTGGGGTCATCGGATGGCGCATTGGCTCTGGAACCATAATTTCAAATTGGTTGCGCGAGTTTGGTCTAACTTAACTCGAACAGCAACTGGTATTGAGATTCACCCAGGGGCCAAGATTGGCCGTCGTTTTTTCATCGATCACGGGATGGGCGTCGTTATTGGCGAAACTGCAATTATCGGAGATGACGTGATGATGTATCACGACGTCACTTTAGGCGCGCGCTCATTCAATAAAGGAAAGCGCCATCCGACTTTGGGCAACGGGGTAATAGTGGGAGCCGGGGCGCGGGTTATTGGAAATGTCACGATCGGCAATGGCGCGGTAATTGGCGCAAATACCTTGGTGACGCAGGACGTGGCTGAGCGTACGACGATTGATCTCTCAGGGCTTTTTGTCATCTAAATTTCGTTAACACTGCCGTAACGAGAGTTTGGCACGATGGGGTCATGAGCGAACATCCAGATCCCCAACTCCATAAGCAGCAAGAGTTTGTCTTGCGCACCCTTGAAGAACGCAATATTCGTTTCGTCCGACTTTGGTTTACCGACGTTCTCGGCTTCTTGAAATCTGTAGCGATTGCTCCAGCAGAGCTAGAGAATGCATTTGCTGAAGGTATTGGTTTTGATGGTTCAGCCATTGAAGGGTTTGCCCGCATCACTGAATCAGATATGTTGGCAAAACCCGATCCAAGTACTTTCTCACTTCTGCCATGGCGAACCGAAGCACCAGGTGCTGCTCGAATGTTCTGCGACATCGTGATGCCAGATGGCGTTCCTTCTCATGCAGACCCTCGACATGTATTACGTAGAACTTTGTCTAAGGCGTCCGAGATGGGTTACACCTGTTATACGCATCCTGAAATCGAATTCTTCTTATTTAAAGAGCGTCCGGAAGCCGGAAAGGCGCCAGTTCCAGTTGATTCCGGTGGCTACTTTGATCACACGCCTGCAGTTGTCGGTCACGATTTTCGCCGTGAAGCAATCACGATGCTTGAAGCGATGGGGATTAGCGTTGAGTTCAGCCATCATGAAGGCGCTCCTGGTCAACAGGAAATTGATTTGCGTTATGCAGATGCGCTGAGCACGGCCGATAACATCATGACTTTTCGCCACGTAATTAAAGAGGTCGCTTTGGACCAAGGTTTCCACGCCTCCTTTATGCCCAAGCCATTTACCGATCATCCAGGTTCGGGAATGCATACTCACGTCTCGCTCTTTGAAGGCGAACGCAATGCATTTTATGATGCAAAGGCAGAATTTAATTTATCTCCAGTGGGCAGATCATTCATTGCCGGACTTCTGCGTCACGCACCTGAAATAACTGCGGTCACAAATCAGTGGGTAAATTCCTATAAGCGTTTGCATGGAGGAGGCGAAGCACCTGCCCTTGTTAACTGGGGACACAATGATCGTGGCGCATTAGTTCGAGTACCTATGTACAAACCAAAGAAGGAGAATTCAACTCGAATTGAATTCCGTTCACCGGATTCAGCTTGTAATCCATACTTGGCTTATTCAGTGATGCTCTCTGCGGGCCTTAAAGGTGTAGCGGAGAACTATGAACTCACCGAGTCCAAAGAGGCGCCGTCGCTTCCAAGTAACCTCAATGAAGCAATTTCAGTGATGGAGCGAAGCGAACTTGTCCGCGAAACACTCGGGGAGCACGTTTTTGAGTATGTGTTGCGAAATAAGCGTTCCGAATGGAATGACTATCGTCGCCAAGTATCAGCCTACGAGTTAGATCGCTATCTCCCGATTCTTTAGCCGATTCTTAAAGCCGATTCTTAAAGCCCATTCTTAAAGCCTTAAGGGAAAGTATTTGCTGCTTTTCACCTTTGACGGCTACCCTAAGAGCATGAAGTTACGCAGCCTCCTCCTTCGCTGCCGTGGCGGGGCCCTATAACCGGTCCCCTCGTCGCGGGGTTCTGACATACCGGTAAAACCCACAGGTCCCGCGAAAAAAGGAGCAGATGAAATGAATTTTCCGAAGCAGACACCAAGTGCGATGGCTTTTAATCGCTACTCCAGTTTTATCCCCATCGATTTACCTGATCGCACCTGGCCATCGAAGAAAATGACCCATGCACCTAAGTGGTGTTCGGTTGATCTTCGCGATGGCAACCAAGCGCTCATCGATCCGATGGATACGCCTCGCAAACTTGCAATGTTTAAGTTGCTTGTATCGATGGGGTATAAAGAAATTGAAGTTGGCTTTCCGAGCGCCAGCCAAACAGACTTTGACTTCGTTCGCAAAATTATTGAAGATGGATTGATTCCCGATGATGTTGTTATCCAAGTCCTAACACAGGCTCGCGAAGAGCTTATTCGTCGGACATATGAATCTATTAAAGGTGCCAAGCACGCCGTTGTACACCTTTACAACTCAACCTCAACCTTGCAACGTCGGGTAGTTTTCGGTCAAGACAAAGCAGGTATCAAGAAGATTGCAACCGATGCCGCCAAACTTTGCTTAGACCTTGTTGCTACCGTCCCCGAAACACTCATTTCATTTGAGTATTCCCCAGAGTCTTATACAGGTACAGAGCTTGAATTTGCCCTCGAGGTTTGCAATGCGGTCAACGATGTATGGAAGCCAACTCCTCAATGGAAGACGATCATGAATCTTCCTGCCACAGTTGAGATGGCAACTCCCAATATTTATGCCGACTCAATCGAATGGATGTGTCGTAACTTAAATAATCGGGAAAGCGTCATTGTTAGTTTGCATCCACATAATGACCGTGGCACCGGAGTCGCTGCCGCAGAACTTGGATTCTTAGCTGGTGCAGATCGCATTGAAGGAACACTTTTCGGAAACGGTGAGCGCACCGGAAATGTTTGCCTGGTGACCCTTGGTATGAACTTAGTAAGCCACGGAATCGACCCGATGATTAATTTCTCAGATATTGATTCAGTCCGCCGCACCGTTGAATATGCCAATCAATTACGCGTGCCTGAGCGCCATCCTTACGGCGGAGATTTAGTTTTCACCGCCTTTTCTGGCTCTCACCAAGATGCGATTAAAAAAGGTCTTGAGCATATGGAGAAAGATGCAAAGGCTGCAGGCGTTCATGTAGATAAGCACACATGGGCAGTTCCTTACTTACCGATAGATCCCAAAGATATTGGTCGCTCCTACGAGGCGGTCATCCGCGTTAATAGCCAATCAGGCAAAGGCGGCGTGGCGTACATGATGAAGAATGAACATCATTTGGATTTACCACGTCGACTACAAATTGAATTTAGCAAAGTTGTACAAGCCAAAACTGATTCCGAAGGTGGAGAAGTTCTGCCAGCAGATATGTGGAATATCTTTGAAGACGAGTACCTGCCTACCCAATCTGCGCCTTGGGGAAGATTCCGTCTCAAAGGGCTCTCTCAAACATCGGTTCTTGATGAAGATGTTTTCTTATCTGTCTCCATACTTGATCGCGGTGAACTTCAAGAACTCACCGGTCAAGGTAATGGTCCGATCGCGGCATTCTGTTCAATCCTTCAGAGCCATGGAGTCGATGTTCGTGTATTAGATTATTACGAGCATGCGCTCTCAGCGGGTGGAGATGCAAGTGCAGCCGCCTATTTAGAGTGTGCCATCGAAGGGGATGTCTTCTGGGGAGTCGGTATCGACCCAAACACAACTACCGCCTCACTTAAAGCGGTCATCTCGGCGATTAACCGCGCTATTCGTTAGTTCTACCATTACGGTTGCGACATGACACTGTATCGCGATGAAGCAGTTGTCTTACGTACGCAAAAACTTGGTGAAGCAGATCGCATCGTCACAATGCTCACGCGCGAACATGGGCGTATACGTGGAGTTGCTAAAGGTGTGCGCCGCACTAAATCGAAATTTGGAGCGCGCCTTGAACCAGGTTCTTATGTAGATATACAACTCTATGTCGGGAAAACTTTCGACACCGTTACTCAAGTTGAAGCGATCATGAATTACGGAGAGATGATTTCCCACGATTATCAACGTTGGACAATCGCTTCGGCAATATTGGAAACTGCAGAGCGTTTTACTTCTCAGGAAGAACAACCAGCGCCTCAAGAATTTGCGCTTGTTGTTGGGGGACTTAAAGCCCTTGCCGAAGGTCGCTATGACTCTTCAATGATTCTCGATGCATTCCTATTGAGATCATTGGCTATTGGTGGCTACGCCCCGTCGATGAGCACCTGTTCGCGGTGCGAGAAACCTGGGCCACATCGATACTTCTCTTTAGTCGGAGGTGGAAGCGTCTGCGTGGATTGTCGCCCATCAGCAAGTGCTACTCCCGCCCCCGAAACGCTAGAACTTATGGACGCCCTTCTTACTATGAATTGGGAAAAAGCCAGCGCCAGCGAAGGCAAGCATCAACGTGAAGCAAGCGGATTGATTGCTGCCTATCTCCAGTGGCATTTAGAGCGCGGACTTCGTAGCCTTCCACTTGTGGAGCGACGATGAAGATTCCAAAGATAGATCCGCAAAAGATTCCGGCACACGTTGCCATCGTGATGGATGGCAACGGTCGCTGGGCAAAAGAGCGCGGACTACAAAGAACAGCTGGACATGAAGCAGGTGAAGCAGCGCTATTTGATGTAGTTGAAGGCGCGATTCAAATCGGAGTAAAAGAAATAAGCGCGTACGCATTTTCCACAGAGAATTGGCGGCGCTCTCCGGATGAAGTGAAATTCTTGATGGGCTTTAATCGTGATGTGATTCGTCGCCGTCGCGATCAGATGCACGAAATGGGTGTACGAGTCAGGTGGGTAGGCCGCCCTAAACGTCTCTGGGCTAGCGTAATCAATGAGTTAGAAATTGCAGAAGAGCTCACCTCGAGAAACAAAGTACTCACACTCAATATGTGCGTTAACTACGGAGGGCGGTCAGAAATAGTTGATGCCGCTACTGCGCTTGCGCGCGATGTTAAACGTGGAAAAGTTAACGCCGATAAAATTACCGAAAAAACTTTCGCAAAATATCTCGACCAACCGCAGATGAGAGATGTCGATCTTTTTCTACGCTCCTCAGGCGAGATGCGTACGAGCAATTTCCTGCCATGGCAATCTGTTTACGCTGAATTTGTCTTTATGGATGTTCTTTGGCCGGATGTAGATAGAACTACTTTGTGGCGAGCTATCGAAGAATATTCCAAGCGGGATCGAAGGTTTGGAAAAGCTTAACAATCCGCACAAGTACCAAAGAGTTCAGCGCTATGGCCGATATCCCGAAATCCATGTTCTAGGGCTACGGCTTTAGCCCATTTTTCAATTGCCCCTCCTTCTATTTCTACAGTCTTTCCGCAGCTCTTACAGACTAAGTGGTGGTGATGAGAATCGCCACAAAGGCGATAGATAGCCTCGCCATCATCGCGGCGTAATACATCAACAATCTTGTCACCGAGCAAACTTTGAAGAGACCTGTAAACCGTTGTTAAGCCAATCTTCTCGCCTTCGCGCTGCATCAATTTATGAATCTCTTGCGCGCTAGCAAATCCTCCAGCACGTTCTAGGGTGCTAAGTACTCGGGGATTGGATCGACTCATATATTTCCAACAATTAACCACATAGCAAATACCCCAAGGACTGTGGCAAGCATGGTGATTCGAGAAGGGTTGCGCGAATGAGCTTCAGGCAAAATATGTGATGTTGCTAGGTAAATTACGAATCCTGAGAAAGTAGCCAGATAGATTGCAAGAACTGGATCGCTGATCGTGACATAAGTTCCGAGTGCCGCGCCGCTAACGCGCATCACCGCATCGAGACCCAAAAGTGAGATTGCTCGTTTGCTCCAATGTCCGCTCTTGATCAGCAGCGATACCGTGTTGAGACCATCGCTAAAAGCGTGGGAGAGAATTGCGATAAAGACTGCAAGCCCGAGTGAATTGCTGATTCGGAAAGCAATACCCAGAGCTAGCCCATCAAGAAATACATGGCCACCCATCGCAATTGCACCAAGGGTGCCAGCGATATTTACGCTGTGATCGTGGTCTACTGAATTCTCAATAGGTTCATGAGATCCGAAGATTTGTTCAGCAAAGTGGAGGAGCAAAAATCCGGCGACAAATGCAATCGAAACAACTCGAACATTTCCGAAGGTATCGGTGTTAAGTGTGAAAACTTCCGGAAGTAGATCAAATGCCACTAAACCAAGGAGCAGACCAGCTGATAGCCCGAGAACTAAGTGCAAGCGATTGCGAGAGCGGATTGCCAAGAACCCTCCGGCGGTAGTCGAGAAGGCGGTGAGGGCAGCTAGAGCAATCGCGATATTCATGCGGGCAGGCTAACAGAAATGAAAATGGTTGTCATTTTCATACCGCAACCAGGGGTAGGCTCCAACCATGCTTGCAATTGCCCGTTTCACCACTTCTTTAGCCGATGCTCGCTCCTTTGCCCAGCAGATCGAGGGAGCGAAAAGCGCCCTTGCCGAATGCGATGGTTATCTTGATGGCGAAGTAGGACAAAATCTTGATGATCCCACTCTCTGGGTGTTAATGACCCAATGGAAAAATGTCGGTTCCTATCGCAGAGCGTTGAGTTCAACGCGCGTCAAGATGGAAGCAATCCCACTATTAGCTCGGGCAATTGATGAACCCGGTGCCTATGAAAACGAACTCATCGCTTAGGATTGCACCCTTATGGCCACTGATCGCTTAGAAAATATCGTTAGCCTGGCCAAGCGCCGAGGCTTTGTTTACCCATCCAGCGATATCTACGGTGGGCTTCGCGCATCGTGGGATTACGGTCCACTCGGTGTTGAATTAAAAAATAACGTAAAGCGCCAATGGTGGAAATCAATGGTTACCGGACGCGATGACATTGTCGGTATCGACTCATGTGTGATTTTGGCGCGCGAAGTCTGGGAAGCCTCAGGACACGTTGCAACTTTTTCCGATCCGCTCACTGAATGTACTTCCTGCCATAAGCGCTATCGCGCCGATCACCTTGAAGAAGCATTCGAAACGAAGAACAAGCGCAAGGCCGAATCTCTAGCAGAAGTAAATTGCCCAGCGTGCGGAAACAAAGGTCAGTTCACTACTCCAAAACAATTTTCAGGTTTACTCAAAACTTACCTCGGACCAGTGGAAGATGAGTCAGGTCTTGCTTATCTCCGCCCAGAAACTGCTCAAGGTATTTTTATTAACTTTGACAATGTGGCGACTACTTCACGCAAGAAGCCACCTTTTGGTATCGGTCAAATCGGCAAATCCTTCCGCAACGAAATTACCCCTGGAAACTTCATCTTCCGCACTCGTGAATTCGAGCAGATGGAGATGGAATTCTTTGTAGTTCCTGGTACCGATGAAGATTGGCATCAGTATTGGATTGATACTCGTTTAGCTTGGTACAAAGATCTTGGAATCAATCCTGATCGCCTTCGAATTTACGATCATCCGAAAGAGAAGTTATCTCACTATTCAAAGCGCACCGCAGATATCGAATACAAGTTTGAGTTCGCTGGTACCGAATGGGGAGAGCTTGAAGGGATTGCAAACCGCACAGATTTTGACTTGAAGGCGCACTCGGCAGCTTCAGGTAAAGATCTCTCTTGGTTTGACCAAGAGAAGAACGAGCGCTGGACACCATATGTCATCGAACCAGCAGCCGGCGTTGATCGCTGCACCCTGACATTTTTGATGGATGCATTCACTGAAGATGAAGCGCCAAATAGCAAGGGTGAGATGGAAAAACGTGCCGTCCTTAAACTTGATCATCGTCTAGCGCCAGTAAAGGCAGCAGTTTTGCCGCTTTCTCGAAATGCTGATCTTTCGCCTAAAGCGCGCGATCTAGCTGCCCAACTTCGCAAGAATTGGAATATCGATTTCGATGATGCAGGAGCAATTGGTCGCCGCTATCGACGTCAAGATGAAATCGGAACCCCTTATTGCATCACAGTAGATTTTGACACCTTGGAAGATCAAGCAGTCACGATTCGCGATCGCGACACCATGGGACAAGAGCGCATCGCACTCGACCAAGTTGAGGCATGGCTAGCTCCGCGCCTCCTAGGCTCATAAAAACGCTCACTCTGCCACTTGCAAGTGGCGACCATAAAATCGATCCAGGTGTAGTTCTTGCGCCAATGGCAGGAATTACAAATGCGCCATTTAGATTGTTATGCCGAGAACAAGGTGCAGGGCTCTTTGTTTCTGAGATGGTTACCGCTCGCGCGTTGATTGAGCGTAGACCCGAAACTTTAAGGATGCTCAACCCTGGGAAAGGGGAGTGGCCACGTTCGGTTCAACTTTATAGCGTCGACGCTTCGGCGATGAAAGCAGCAGTAACAATGATTGGTCGTGAAAACTTAGCCGATCACATTGATATGAATTTTGGTTGCCCCGTTCCTAAAGTTACGAGAAAAGGTGGAGGCGCGGCGCTTCCATACAAACGTCGCTTATTTACTTCAATAGTTTCCGCAGCGGTCGAAGCTGCTAAACCATTTGGAATTCCTGTCACCGTAAAGATGCGTATCGGTATCGATAGCGATCACCAAACTTATTTAGAGGCGGCTACATCGGCAGCTCAGGTAGGAGTTGCATGGGTTGCCTTACATGCTCGTACCGCTCAACAGATGTATGAAGGCAAAGCCGATTGGAGCGCAATCTCTGCTCTGGTTGAGCATCTCAAACCAACTGGCGTACCTGTACTTGGTAATGGTGATATTTGGAGCGGCAGCGATGGTCTGCGAATGGTTGAAGAAACCGGGTGCGCTGGCGTAGTAGTGGGGCGAGGATGCCTCGGACGCCCTTGGCTCTTTACCGATTTAGTTGCGGCCTTTGCTCAAGATTCATCGCGCCAATTACCAACCTTGCACGAGGTGCGCGAAATCATGTTTCGTCACGGGGAGTTAATCGTTGATTATTTCGAATCCGAAGAACGTGGTTGCCGAGATCTCCGCAAACATATGGCCTGGTATCTCAAGGGTTTTAGAGTTCATAGCGCGCTACGACGCCAATTTGGCATGGTTGCATCTTTACAAGAATTTCGTTCGCTCCTTGATCAACTCGATGATCAGCCGTATCCCATTGCAATTGGGGATGCACCACGCGGGCGCACAAGTCATGGTCGCCCTGTGACTTTGCCAGATGGTTGGTTGCGAGATCCTGACGAGATGGCTGAGGTTGAACTCGAAGATGCGTTCTCGGGAGGCTGAAAATGTTTCTCTTTAAGATTGCCAGAAAAGTAGTTGCAGCAATTTCTTTGTTAGCACTAGTCGTCCCGCTATTTGTTGTAAGTTCGACGTTATGGGTGGCGCATCACCCTAATCTAAAGAGCGCGGATGCAATTGTGGTTCTCGGCGCAGCACAATTTGATGGCCGACCAAGTGCAGTATTAGAAGCACGGGCAGTCGAAGCAAAACGTATTTATGATTTGGGGTTGGCGAAAATTATTTTGACAGTAGGAGGTGGCGCACCTGGCGATCGAACCACCGAAGCGGCTTCAAGTCGAGATTGGTTGATTGACCATGGAATGAAAGCTACCTCGGTTATTTCGATCGAAAAAGGTAGAGATACTTTTGTCAGTACTCAAAGTTATGTTGCCAAGATGAAACGACTCAAACTCAAGAGCGTCATCATCGTGACCGATCCTTATCACTGCTTTCGCGCGATAACTATGGCTAAAGATCTTGGTGCCAAGGCGCTCTGTTCTCCGGCACGTACTGGTCCAAATTCGCTTTCGCACCTCAATGTGCGTTATCTATTGCGCGAAACTGGTGCGTATTTGGCTTACGTGACGCTAGGACGCCAAGGTATCCATGTCAGCGACCACCTCAACCAGTAATAGGGTTACCAACGTGAGCGAAACAAGCAGCTACAGCGCCAGCGATCTTGATCGCTTCGTATTCGAACCTGCAAAACGCGCCGGCCGTACCGAATTTATGCGCGATCGTGCGCGTGTCATTCATTCAGCCTCTCTTCGCAGGTTGGGTGCAAAAACTCAAGTTGCTGTCCCTTGGGAGAACGATTTTCAACGCACCCGCCTAACCCACTCGCTAGAAGTTGCACAGATTGGTCGCGAACTCGGTGATTCACTTGGCGCCGATCCTGACTTACTGGATACATCTTGCTTAGCTCATGATTTAGGACATCCACCATTTGGTCACAATGGTGAAGATGCGCTGGCTTCGATTGCTGGCGATTGTGGAGGGTTCGAGGGAAATGCTCAGAGCTTTCGTCTCCTCACTCGCTTGGAGGCTAAGACAGTTGATGCAAATACCACATCAGTCGGATTGAATTTAACTCGCGCATCATTGGATGCAGTAACAAAATATCCGTGGGCAAGCACAAAAAATCCGCGCAAATTTGGTGTGTATAGCGATGACCTCGAAATCTTTACATGGATGCGCCAAGGCGCCCCTGATAATCGTCGCTGCATCGAAGCTCAGATTATGGATTGGTCTGATGATGTTTCCTACTCTGTTCATGATTTAGAGGATGGCCTTGTCGCGCACCAACTCGATGTCAATAATTTTTCCAATGATCTGCCTCAGCTTTATAGCGTCATGAAAGCTGGGTATGTTTTCGATGCGACCGAGGAAGAAACTTCTGCAGCCCTCATTCGCCTACAAAGCCTTTCTTGCTGGCCCTCTTTTTACGATGGGACCCATCGAGCCCTAGCAAGGATTAAAGATCTTACAAGCCAGCTCATAGGTCGGTTTGTTCTCTCTGCAGAGATTGAAACTCGTCGGGTCCATGGCAATCAACCCTTGGTCCGTTACAACGCCAACCTCGAAGTGCTTCGCGAGCAACGTATCGAAGTAGGTCTTCTCAAAGCCGTTGCTGGGCACTACTTAATTAACGCCCCTATCTCGCAAGAGAGATATGCCAAACAGCGCGTAATTATTATTGACCTCGTAGAGATGTTGATGGCATCTGCTCCAGTCAACATTGATCCGATATTGCTCGATGAATGGCAGGTAGCCGCCTCTGATGCGCAGCGATTGCGCGTAGTGATCGACCACGTAGCCAGCCTTACCGACCCTGGCGCTTATGCTCTTCATGAGCGTTTGCGCGCACAGATAGAGTAGGCGTTATGGCCGGCCGAATTAAAGATGAAGATGTCGCCTATATTCGCGACCGCGCCCCAATCGATGAAATCGTGGGCGACTACGTTCAATTAAAGAACGCAGGTGGCGGGCAGAAAAAAGGTTTGTGCCCATTTCACGATGAAAAATCTCCTTCATTCCACGTAACCCCAAGCAAAGGATATTTCCATTGCTTTGGCTGCCAAACTGGCGGGGATGTCATTGCATTTGTGATGAAAATCGATCACTTAACTTTTACAGAAACTGTTGAACGCCTTGCAGAACGTATCGGATATACATTGCGTTACGACGAATCAGGTAGCGGTCCAGTTTCCCCACCAGGACAACGTTCGCGACTTATCGCAGCTAATGCTGCCGCAGCTCATTTTTATCAATCGCAACTTAACGAATCTACTGGTGCACAATTTGGCAGAGACCTACTCTCCAAAAGAGGATTCGATAAAGCTGCTTGCGCAATATTCGGGGTTGGCTACGCACCCGATGAATGGGATGGTCTTACTAAAGTTCTGCGCTCTCAAGGTTTCACAATCGACGAACTTGAATTAGCAGGGCTTTCGAAGATGGGACAACGCGGGCCGATCGATAGATTTCGAAATCGTCTCATGTGGCCAATTAGAGATACGTCAGGGGATGTTGTTGGTTTCGGCGCGCGAAAGTTAGCAAGCGATGAAGTAGATACCGGGCCAAAATATCTCAACACCCCAGAGACCCCTATCTATAAGAAGAGCCAAGTACTTTATGGGTTAGATCTTGCCAAGAAAGAGATTGCCAAGAAGCGCCAAGCAGTCATCGTTGAGGGATACACCGATGTTATGGCTGCGCATATGGCGGGCATTACTACTGCTGTTGCAACATGCGGTACCGCATTTGGCGCTGACCATATCCGGATTCTGCGCCGATTATTGATGGATGATGATGCATTCCGCGGTGAAGTCATATTCACATTCGATGGAGATGCAGCAGGGCAGAAGGCGGCGCTACGTGCATTTAGCGATGATCAAAAATTTGTTACTCAAACTTTTGTTGCCGTCGAACCTGATGGCCTTGATCCATGCGATCTGCGTCAACAAAAGGGAGATCTTGCGTTACGTGATTTGATTGCACGGAGAGTCCCACTTTTTGAGTTTGCAATTCGCACAGAGATTAATCTTCATAATTTGGAGACTGCCGAAGGTCGAGTCAATGCACTTAATGCTGCTGCTCCACTTGTAGCGCAGATTCGAGATAAATCTTTACGTCCTGAGTATGCACGTTTATTAGCTGGCTGGCTCGGAGTAGAAGTTGAAATGGTTTCTGCCGTGGTTGCGCGCGGTGCAAAAAACATCCCCGCATCGCCAGAAGCATCCGAGGAGCAGGCAAACGTTGATTGGCGACCCAATCCCAACGAGCCTCGATTGGCGCTTGAGCGCGAAGTCTTAAAAGCGCGTTTGCAGATGCCCGAACTCTGCGTTGGTTGGAGTGATATTGAATCCAATGCCTTTACGCACCCTGCCTATATCAAACTTCGCGAAGTCATTAATGCACATGGGGATTCCGCGCTCCGTATGGATCAAGTGGAAGATTCCACGATGAAATCTTTAGTTGCTGAACTTTCGGTGGAGCCCATTCGCGAAGATGGCGAAGTTTCGCAACGTTATGTACAAAGCATCATCGCTCGATTGCGTGAAGTCACTATGAGCCGAACGATTGCAGAAGTTAAATCCACCTTGCAACGCCTCAACCCGGTCACAAATGAGGAGGAGTACACGACCCTCTTTGGCGATCTGGTCGCCCTGGAATCTGCCCGCAGGAATATGCATGATTTAGCGATTGGCGAGCTGTAGAAAGCTGATTTAGAGGCTCGAGCCTTGGTGCGCTAGAGTTTGCGCCGCACCGCATGTAGTCCCTGATAGCTCAATTGGCAGAGCAGCCGGCTGTTAACCGGCAGGTTCTTGGTTCGAGTCCAAGTCAGGGAGCAATTCTCAGAATAGGCCTTTAGGATTTGGGCCATGGCATATCTGCGAACATCTATCCGAAGCGTTGTCTCCTCATGGCGCGTGCAGTCCCCTTCAATCCGAGTTATCCGTTTATGGCTCGGCGTAACGTGGATATATGGCGGTTGGGATAAGGCCACCGATCCAAACTTCTTGAGCAAAGTCGGATCCACTTCAATCAGTAAGCAACTCACGGCCTATTCAACTTCATCCCCGATGGGATTCATTTTTAAGCACATGATTGAACGTGCAACTCTCGTTGGAGTTTTTGTCATGCTCGCTGAGTTCGCCCTCGGCCTTGCTACTTTGCTCTGGATTGCACCTACTGCTGTGGCCTTTGCAGGTTTCACCATGTCGTTAGGTCTATGGATAGCTGCAACCTGGCATGTAAAGCCATATTTCTTAGCTAGCGATACCGCTTATGCAATTCTCTGGCTCTCATATTTGTTAGCGCTCATCGGCAAACGCCGAAAAATCAATATCAATTTAGATAGACGAGGAGCAATTCGTGTGGGAGGCATTACTGTCGCTGCAGTTCTAGCTTCGCTCCTAGGGCGCGGAGCGCAGAAGAATGTAAGTAGCGTTGCGCAATCGTCCGGGTCAACTACTACAACAGGAATTGTTAAAGTTGCGAATTTACCTATCGGGCAGAGTTACGAGTTCGCGCTCGCGGATGGACAACCTGCGATCGTTTTCCGAACCAAGAACGGTGTTTTTGCTTATTCGGAAGTCTGCACCCATCAAGGTTGCACCGTGAGTTATTCTGCGGCCGATAAGGCGCTCATCTGCCCATGTCATGGAGCGACTTACGACCCCTTTAATGGTGCTTCTGTACTCGGAGGTCCAACTGGCACGCCTTTAGCGAAAATCAGGGTTGCTATCAGCGGTGATTGGGTAGTGCAAGCCTGATCTTTCAATCTTTCAAGAAAGTTTTCACTAAATTCACAGGAAGAGAATGGATACTAGGCCCATGATATTAACTTCGCTACGGTCGACAGGCGCCAAAGTTGGTTTAGGTTTTGCTCTCGGGGCAATGGCGGTCGGAACAATTGCAACGGCTGTCACTGCTCCAACGTCAACGGTGAAAGCCTGCGTTGATACCAGGACTCAAGCGATGTATATGTCGGTCGATGGAACATGTTCGAAAACACGGACCTTGGTAGATATTGGCACCGGCAGCATTAGCGTTAAATCTATTGCTGCTGCAGTGGCTCCAAGCGTTGTCTCCATTAACGTCGTGGATTCCACGGGTAGCGGTACAGGATCTGGCTCGATAATTCGTACGAGTGCAACCGTGAGTTATGTCTTAACAAATAACCATGTCGTTGAATCTGCTGTCAGCGGCGGAACTATCACCGTCGAATTCAATAATGGAGACACCATTGGTGCAACAATTGTTGGGCGCGATACGACATACGATTTGGCAGTCATTAAAATAAACAAGGGGAATTTACCAGTCATAGCTTTTGGTGACTCTTCGAAGTTAAGCGTCGGCGACCCAGTAGTTGCTATCGGTTCTCCACTTGGCCTTGCTAGCACCGTGACAAGTGGAATTATCTCTGCCATGAACCGCCCGGTTACTACAGGTAGCGTGGGATCTGAGTCTTATATTGACGCAATCCAAACGGATGCTGCGATCAACCCTGGTAATTCAGGCGGCGCACTTTTGGATGCAGAAGGCAAGATAATCGGCGTTAACTCCGCAATCGCAACGCTGACATCTGGAAGCACTAGCGGAAGCATTGGTTTAGGTTTCTCAATTCCAATTAATCAAGCAAAGCGAATCGCAACAGAAATTATTGATTCACCTACCCACGCATCGACACGTCCATTCATGGGAATTTCATTTGATTCAAATTACACCGGTTCTGGCGCAAAGATTCTTTCTATAACGCCAGGAGAAGCAGCTGATAAAGCGGGAATTGTGGCGGGGACGATTATTCATAGCGTCGATGGCCTCAAAATTTCTGACGTAACCTCTGCAATCGTACGTATTCGCTCTTATGCGCCAGGTGCCGTAGTAACGCTTATCGTTGAGCTACCCTCCGGTGCTTCAAAGACACTTAAGCTAACTTTGGGATCTGCGCCATCTAATTAACGCTTCAAGATAAGGTTGCGACATGGCACTCTTCAGATTGCATGTCTCACTTCCAGATCGTCCCGGATCTTTAGGGGCAGTTGCTTCCGCGATTGGTTTTGTTGGCGGGGATATACGCGGACTTGTTGTGATGAAGAGCGAAGAGGGACGTGGTTTTGATGAGATTACAGTTGCCATCCCAGGCAGCGATCCCACGGATTTGCTCAACGTTCTTGGAGATATTGGTGGCGTAGAAGTACTAAAGGTTATTCCGGTCTCCTAATACAACCTCGCGTAGCTGGCCCGCTGATTGTTCTGGTTTCATATCCATAATAAATGCGCCCATCGCTGATTCAGATCCTGCTAGATATTTAAGTTTTCCTGGAGCGCGCCGCACACTTGTAATTTGCCAATGAAGTCGAAGTAAATCCCGTCCTTGACGCACTGGAGCTTGATGCCACGCAGCAATATAAGCCATGGGAATTCCAAAGACGCCATCAAGCCTTCGTGTGACTTCGAGAGCAATTTCTGGAAACGCATCGCAGACTTCAGAGCTAAGTTCGGTCAAGTCCGCCACTGGAGTACGCGGTGCCACATGAATTTCAAATGGGTACCTTGCGGCATATGGAACGAAAGCTAGCCAATGTTCATTTTGCGCAACTATGCGCACTTCATCTGTAATTTCTCGAGCAATCAAATCATCAAAGAGAGTTCGACCTGTGCGCGCTTTATGTTCCTTCGCCGCTGCCAGCATTTTCTCGACGCGCGGAGGTAAGAAAGAGTAGGCATAAATTTGACCGTGAGGATGAGAAAGAGTCACGCCGACCTCTTCACCACGATTTTCAAACGGGAAAACTTGCTCGATGAAAGGCAGTAGCGAAAGTTCAGATGTGCGATCGCGCCAAGCTTCTAAGACTGTACGAACTTGTCGTTGGCTCAGATCTGCAAAACTAGATCCATGATCTGGGGCGTAACAAACGACTTCGCACTTTCCTGCCGATGTGGGTTCAGATGTTTCTGGACCTTGCAACACTGGCAGCGACCAGCCATCTAGCGGAGGACGTAGCGACGGTGACCGGTTATCGAAAACGACAACCTCATACGTAGGTTCTGGGATTTCGGTAAGCAGTTCGCTATTTGTTGGACAGAGTGGACATAACTCTTTCGGTGGAAGAAAAACGCGCCCTTGGCGGTGCGGCGCAATTGCTACCCATTCGTTGACTAGCGCATCCAGACGCAATTCACCGATCCCTGGTTGATCCTCTTTTTCGCGACGATCTGCAACTTCGCGGGATTGCCCTTGAGTGTCGTAATAGCGAATCGTCCGGCCATCCGACATCACTCGATTATTTCGAATGACTCCAGAGTTAAGGGATTTCTTTTCGGATTGTTCTGACATGGTGGCGTTACTCTACCCAATCCAATGTTCTAACTACCGCTTTCTTCCATTGCGAATACCCGGCTTCTCGAAATTCTGAGGATTTTTTCGGAAACCAGGAACTTTGGCCAGTATCAAGTTTCTGAATTGCATCAATTGAGGACCAGAATCCCACAGCTAAGCCAGCTGCAAAGGCAGCACCTAAAGCTGTAGTTTCGGCGATATCGGGACGGGTAATTTCAATACCTAAGATATCTGCCTGCATCTGCATACAAAGTTTATTTGATGTGATTCCACCATCCACCCGCATGCTCGCAAGAGTGATTCCACTTTCAGTTGCCATTGCATCAAGCACTTCACGCGTTTGATAACAGATAGCTTCGAGCGCGGCGCGAGCAAGGTGCGCACTTGTTGCTGCACGAGTGAGCCCAACTATCGCTCCTCGGGCATCGCTTCGCCAGTGGGGAGCAAATAGGCCAGAGAATGCCGGGACAAAGTAGACGCCACCAGAATCCTCAACTTTGGAAGCTAAATTTTCTACATCTGATGCAGTGCTAATAATTCCTAATTGATCGCGAAGCCATTGAATCGCAGATCCAGTCACTGCCACGGATCCTTCCAGTGCATATTGCACGGGAGCATCACCAATTTTAAATAGTACTGTCGTCAGAAGTCCGTGAGTGGAATGAACAATTTCACCTCCGGTATTAATTAGCGCGAAATTGCCTGTTCCGTAAGTGGTCTTTGAATCTCCTTTAGAAAAACATTTCTGCCCGATCATTGCAGACTGCTGGTCGCCGACGATTCCAGCTATAGGAATTTCGGTGCCAAATGCTCCACTCTTTAAAGTATGCCCATAGATTTGCGAAGAGGGGCGAATTTCAGCAAGGACAGAACGGGGGATATCGAATATAGAAAGTAGTTCATCATCCCAATCGAGAGTTTCTAGGTTCATGAGCATCGTCCTGGATGCGTTGGTGACATCGGTGATGTGCTGGCCAGAAAGGTTCCACATCAACCACGAATCAATTGTCCCAATACGTGCTCGTGATAGCGCGATTGCTTCTTGCAAGTGAGGGGTATTGGCAATCAGCCATGCAATTTTCGAGGCTGAAAAGTATGGAGCAATGCGGAGACCAGTTTTTGCACGCAATTTGATCTGATCCGCCTGCGCTATTTTGGAAAGCAATTCAGTTGTGCGGATATCTTGCCAAACAATCGCATTCGCAAATGGTTGACCCGTGATTGCATCCCAGGCAACAACGGTTTCTCTCTGATTTGTTATTCCAATTGCTGTTAATTCAGAGGCAGATATCTTGGCAGAGGAAATGGCTCCTGCAATAACTTCTTGAGTTCGTTGCCATATCTCTAAGGGGTCGTGTTCGACCCAACCTGCTTGGGGCAGGATTTGCTGATGCTCTAATTGATCTTGACCGATGATTTGGCCAGCGCGGTTAAAAATTATGAAGCGAGTGCTAGTTGTTCCTTGATCCAAGCTACCGATGTAAGACACAAATTCCTCCCGCCGCTGCGCTTACTCTAATGGCGTTTCCTGCCGCAGTTCCAGTTGCGCGTCAGTTAATAATTTGATTCTTGCAAGAATCCACAACAACGGGGGGTTTAGTAGTGGGCTTAGGTGTTGGTTTTGGAGTTGGTGTCGCGCCTTGAGCAACATCAAAAGTTACCGGCGCGGAGCTGGTTTCATGTGTTCCTGTGAGGTCTGCAAAAACAATTTGTCCTGACCAACTACCAGCAGGAATGCCACTCACGTTTAAGATCCAACTTCCACTTGCGAGCCTGACCGCACTTTGAACTGGCTTTGGGATAATTGGTGTTGCAGAATCGATAGTGAATTTTACGGTACCTGTCACGACGGGCAATCCAGTAGGGCGAGTTACCGTTACTTTAAATTTCACAACAGCATTCGTATCGCTGGCACGTGTTGAGTTGATAACAGTTACCGTTGGTTCCTTGATCGGCATTTGGTCTGCGATGGCAGGTGCCCACTCGCCCTTTGCTAGCTTGAGAAATTCATCAGGGGTGCCGCGATAAACATTAAGATCAACGCGCGTTCCAGGAACTCCATAACGTATCGCTAGTCCACATGAGGTGTATTGCCAAAATGTCCATTGGGCGGTGCAATCAGCGTTGGTCCATGAATGGACAAAGCATCCCACAGCTTTGAGCGATGGTTGGGCTTGGGCCGTTGCGGGATTAATTCCGTAATGAGCAATCCAGAGTGGATATTTACGTAGCGCACTGCTTCGCACAGTTGAGGTTTCTAAGAAATGTGGTCCTGAGTAAATAAAGGGTAAGCGATTCGTTTTCTTAGCGAACGTTGATAACCACGTACTTGCCCAAAGAGAAACGATATTTTTTGGTGCATGTTTTGCGCAGGTGCCACCTGATGAAACGCGCACACAACTATTTTCTAAATCCAATGCATAAGAAAGGTCTAAAGAGTTATAGCCACCCAAAGTCGCCAACCTCCACAGCGCTTTTTGTGCTTGTGCCTTTGCATCAGAGATCACGACTGTTGCATTAGTTGAATCTGGCAAAGTTGCGTAATGGTAGAACCCAGTAAAAATTCCAGCAGCCTGCGCCGCTTTATGATCGGTTGCTAGATATTTCACCGCGTCAGCATCTGAGGAATCTCGTGTATCGGAAGCTTTGATCATTACGAAGCGGATACCCGCTTGATACATCTTCGCGAAATTAATTGGTGCTCCATTGGGGTGTTGCCATTTGCTGATATCCATCCCATGGACTCGTGCCCCTGGGCCATTGGTAACAACTGTTGATATGGCTTGACTGGGCGTGGCAGAGTTAACGAGCGTGGAGGTGAGCAATAGAGAGGTAAGAATTGCTATTGGCCGCAGTTTCATCCTTGCGCCACCACAATCTTTACCCCCGTTATTTTTTCTATAGATCGCTCTAGGGCTTGGCGATGTTTCTCGCGCGATGGCGCATATTCGTGGTTGATTGCGAATTTTTGGCTATCTGAAAAATCAAGGTGAAGCACCAATTCATCCAGAGATTTCAATCTGGCGTCGAAGAAGGCCAACCAAGCGATTCGATCTACGCGCTCGAGTTCATCGAGTACACCTACCCATTGGGCGCGCAACTCATCGATTTTCATGATGGTGACGATACCTGATGTTGCTGTGCTGGAAGAAAATGTCCTTAGTGGCGCGGAGCGCCTATCCATTTAAAGTATTGGCCGGCAATAAGAACTCGCAGATTCTGCTTACGATCTGGGGCGATTCCGAGGTGTTGGGCAATGCGAGCGACAATCTGCTCAACGGATTTTTCGCTGACAAAACGTGTGCGCCCGATTTCGGAGTTACTCATTCCTGTAGCGAGTAATCGCAACGTCTCAATTTGAATATCTGTTAAATCGTGGAGAATTGAGATAAAAGAATTTTCATGTAACGATGAATGATTATTCATCCAAGCCATTTCAGTTTTATTAGCTGCGGCATCAATAGAATCCGGAATTGCATCACAGATGACATCTAGATCGCCGACAGAGCGCTTAAGAACCACCTGCGTGCCTGTTGGAACTTCCTTTGTAACTAAACCCAGAAGTCTTAAATCGGGACAGGCTGTCGTTAGAACTAGGCCAACTTTTGGTGATAATTTTCGCAAACCTTGCGCGAATGGAACTCCGCCATGTGAATTGAATTGCACATCAATGACAACAACATCAGGCTTTAGAGTTCGGAACAGATTTTCTGCTACTGAGTAATCGCTTGCTTCGCCAACAACATTTACTCCGTGTAGTCGCATCGCTGCTGCAAGAGTGACTAACTCAAATGCATCATCGTTGATAAGCAATACGCGGATGTTCATGTTGTTGCAAGGCTATTCTCTAATGACGAGTTCGGCAGAAGTTAACGCTGGGGAAATCCCCAGTGAGAGATTTTATAAAGATTGCCTAATGTTTTATCGCACGCAAATTGTGCGCGTTACTTTTTTGAATTAAACTTTGATTAATGTTTTGAGATAATCCAGAAAATCACTTTGGTAGATGCAGCAACACTCTCATTGCCTTTCATTAGAACGGTAGCACCCCAGTCAGATTCAGCACTCTGAGATCAGGGGCTGCCAGAGGGGTGCCACTCAATGGAAACCTCACTGAAAATTCAAGGTTTCTATAACAATTTGCCATAAAGATTGAGATTTCCCATTTTTTAAGTAACCACTGGCGTAGGCCGTGCTTTAATTTGCGAAGTCAATCCCTCCCTCTTGGATTAAAAAGGAAGAAATTTCATGACACGTGCCATGCAGCCAATAACCATTGCAACCAAGGTAGCGATCCTCGGGATTGTCTCCGCGCTGCTCCTCGCCTTCATCCCTGGGCAAGCTATTGCCGCACCGCCAGCGACTGTCCATCTGACAATCCATTACCAACGAGCTGCCGGGGATTACGACACGTGGAATTTGTGGCTCTGGAAGAACCTGATAACTGGCACCGATGGTGCAATTTCGCCAGCAGCCGGGAGTGAGTTCACGGGCAATGATGCTTTTGGGAAAGTATTCACCGCAGATATCACCGGGATGGATGCATTCGACAACATCGGGATCATTGTAAGAAAAGGTAATTGGCTGAAGAAAGATATTGAAGTTGATCGATTCATTACGCAATTCGAATCTTCCGGCAATACTGAGATCTGGTTAGTCCAAGGCGACCCAGTTATTTACCCTGCCCAACCAACCTCTAAGAAGGAAATTAGATCGGCACAAGTAGATGACTTTCGCACCATCACCGTCAGTTTAAGTCAGAAAATGGTTTTGGCAGGGACAGCAACAGAAGGATTTACATTAACTCCCGCCCTACCAATTACCGCAGTCAAAGCGCTTAATGGTGGGGCAGATGGCGCCACTCAACTCGCACTTACCTTGGGTGCAGATACTACTCTCGGGGCCGATTACACCCTTGACCAGAGTGATTACGGCAGCGCAAAGGTATCTGCAGGAAAGATTGTTGAATCTTCGGGATTTAATGAAAAGTTTGTCTACACAGGAGATGATTTAGGCAATACCTATTCCGCTACAGAAACTGCATTTAGAGTGTGGGCGCCAACGGCTAGTGCAGTGAGTTTGTTGACCTATGCAACTGCCACTACGGCAAGTGCAGATGCAAAAGTTACTCCTATGACTGCTTCCACTAAGGGAACTTGGGTTGCAAAGTTATCCGGAGACCAAAATGGAACCATTTACGATTATCGAGTCACACTAGGTTCCACAGTAAATGATGCAGTGGATCCCTATGTTCGGGCAACGACTGTTAACGGCCTACATGGAGTTGTCGTCAATCTTGCCAAGACGAACCCAGTGAAATGGGTGGCGAAAAAACCTACTTTCAGTGGCAAATCAACTGATGCTGTAATTTACGAATTGCATATCCGCGATCTCTCGATTGATTCTTCCAGCGGCGTACCTGCTAACCACCAAGGTAAGTATTTAGCTCTTACAGATGTAAATACTGCGCTCAGCGACAAAACGAAAACTGGCGTTGCCGCCATTAAAGATTTGGGAGTTACCCACGTTGAGCTTCAGCCGGTTTTCGACTTCGCCTCGGTTAATGAAACGAGTCCAAGCTTTAACTGGGGATATGACCCACAGAACTACAACGTTCCTGAAGGTTCATATTCAAGCAATCCTTCAAACCCCACTGCACGTATCACAGAACTAAAGACCGGTATTCAGTCACTTCATGATCAAGGTCTTCGCGTCATGATGGACGTTGTGTACAACCATGTTTACGATGCAGCTGCCTTTAGTGAAGAGAAAATCGTTCCTGGTTATTTCTTCCGCAAGAACGAAGATGGTTCTTTAATGAGCAACAGCGGATGTGGCAACGACGTTGCGTCAGAGCGTCCTATGGTCCGTAAATTTATTGTTGATTCGGTGAAGTATTGGGCTAAGGAATATAACGTCGATGGTTTCCGCTTTGACCTTATGGGCCTTATGGATATTACAACGATGAATGCGATTCGTGCCGCTGTCGACAAGATCGATAAAACTATTTTGATTATTGGAGAAGGCTGGAATACGTCGGGTCTTCCTGAAGAGGTTCGAGGCAGTCAGAAGAACATTGGTAAATTAGTCGGCATTGCTGCATTTAACGATGAAATTCGCGATGCGATTAAGGGTTCTGTATTCAACGGAACAGACACTGGATATGCAACAGGTAAGGCTGCAGCAAAGGCCAGCGTCGAAACTGGAATTATCGGCAATGTTTTCTATAGCCGTGACTACATTGGCACCTGGACTACGGTTGATCCAACACAGTCCGTTAATTACGTAGAAGCCCACGATAACTTGACTCTCTACGACAAGCTATTAGGAAGCGTTCCTGATGTAAGTGCTTCCACAATTGCTCAATTAGATCGTTTAGCGGCATCAATCGCGATTCTTGCCCAAGGCGTTCCTTTTATGCAGGCAGGTCAAGAGTTCTTGCGTAGCAAAGATGGAGACTCCAATAGTTATCAATCTACGGATGCCGTTAATTCACTGAAGTGGAATCTGCGCAGCACTAACGCTGCGACCGTTAGCTATTACAAGGGCCTCATCGCCCTTCGTAAAGCACATCCGGTTTTCCGTTTCAGTACCACCCCACAAGTTCAAAAGAACTTAACTTTCTTGACTACCTCCAATAACGTAATTGCCTACTCGTTAAAGGGTTCGGCAGTCAAGGATTCTTGGGGCACAGTTGTTGTCGCCCATAATCCAAATGCCACAGCGGTAACGCTGACACTTCCTGCAAAGGGAGACTGGAAAATTGTCGTTCAAGGTTCAGTCGCTGGGGTTAAGGCGATCTCAACTTTGAAGAAGGCAAATACTGTCTCGATCCCACCACAATCAACGCTGGTACTTGAGAAGTAAAAACTGCTTATTTGACCAGAATCTTTCGCAGGACTTGTTGGATAGATTCGGTAATTTGCAGCGCTGAAATAGGCGCACCATTGGATGCGTGCTCTGCAGCCAATGCGTGAATCAAGGCACCCGACGCACCGACTTCGAGGATAGATACCTCTTCATTGGCGATTGCTTGCGCATTGGTTGCAACAAGTGCACCAATGATTCCGGCTAAGACGTCGCCGGACCCTGCTGTGGCTAACCATGGCGTTGCAGCAGGAAGCGCTATAAGTTGCGAAGCATCGGCGAGGTAAGTGATTGACCCCTTAAGCAAAACACTGACACCCAGTTGTGACGCGGCAGCCTGAACCCATTTCTTTGGATCGCCTTCAATTGCACTTGAAGTAACAGAAGTCCCTCGATTAGTTAAAAGCCGAGCAAGTTCTGCGCAGTGAGGAGTGATTAACGTCGGCGCTTTTATTGACCCAGTTAAGTAGAGTGCACCCGCATCCAAGACGGTTGGAAGATTCTGCGCAACAGCCTTACGTAAATCTCGATGTCGTAGGCGATTAGCCCACCCTCCAGGACTCTTTTCGCCAATTCCAGATCCCAATAACCAAGCCGAAACTTTCCCGTTCGTGAAAAGAACTTCGGGGGAGCGATGTGCGACTAATTGCTCAACAATCCTTAGCGGTTGCCACTCGAAACTTTCATTTGGTGCGATGAATCGAAGTGCACCGACTCCTGTTGCACCTGCAGCACGTGTAGAGAGAACTGCCGCACCTGGATATTGCCTAGACCCAGTCACGACGCCTAATACGCCCCGCGAATATTTGTGATCAAGGTCGGTTGGGATGAGGATGCAGCGTCTTGCATCACGCTGGGACCATTTCTTCACAGTCAGATTGGTGTTCATATGACCATTATAGACTTACTTGAGCTTGCACGCAAAAAAGTAATTCTGTCGGCTCATTTTTAGAGTTGCTCTGATAAATCGATCCAATTCTGCCGTGGGCAATATCTGGTGGGTGAATTATCGGGGTGTGCTCTAATTCTCAAAAATACTTCGCAAAAAGGTTGGGTAGACCCAACCTTTTTGCGCTCTTTGACAGAAAAAGTGCCACCCCCCCCCTTATTGTGGATTGATATTCCGCCTCAAAGTGATTGAATACTCCAGATATTTGTCGATTGTCAGCCAGATAGGCCGCGCAACGCAAGTGTGTAAGTTTCTATTATGGGAGTAGCTCAAGTGGAGATTTTAAATCTGGGCGATGGCAGCGAAGAGTCTTGGGAAGATAGTTATGCCCCTAAACGCTCTAAGAGTTCAAAAGCTGTCATAGGCATAAGCGGACTTGCTGCTCTCACAGGGCTTGGATCCACGCTTGCGGCCAACATAAGTATCAACTCAGGGCCAGTTGAATTCGGTCAAGGTGTTGCGCAGACTGTTACTTGCGATGCCGATGGATTTAACGTTAAACCAGTTGCATATTTTGATAACGCTACTAATGGTTTCCGTTTGGATTACGTAGAGGTTTCTGAACTTAATCTCATCCCAGTCGGATCAGATACCTCACTTTATGATCCATCGACGAAAACTTATGGACAATATGATGGATCTGCTGCAATAGCTGCTCACCCTGGCCAATATTTTGATGACGCCGATAGCCAATGGAAAAATACTTGCGATGGCATAGTTTTAGATTTTAAGGCTTACACAGATGACCCGACATACTCGATCAATACTGTCGACGGGTACGATTATTACGCCAACGATGTCTCCGGCCCCGCTCCAACCGATACAGCCTCACCTATGTATTGGACTATTCTAGATACTAGCCCTCAATGGGATGGCAGCAAATATATTTATGACACATCCGGTGGCATCCTAAATGCCTCTATCGAAGCCCGCAACGCAGATGTAGCGATAGTGTTCGACTCAACGGATAGTAATTACAGTAGCAACTACGGCACACAGGATTTGTTAGGTGATTTTTATTGGTTTGATGAAACCTATTACATAAGTATCACATCTCCGGATGATGCTGGTGGGACAGGTTTCGTTGCGGAATCTAGTTACCAATTCTTCACAAAAAATGGCCATCATGGTGCTGAGTTGTATTCTGGTATCCAGAACGAAGATGAAGACCCGGCACTAGGTATTAGCAAAATCACCGTGGAATCCATGAAGTACTTCCCAGCCGGATACTTGTCTTGGAATAACAGCCCTGGAATCGCGCCTTAACCCTAATTCGCCTCAGAACACGAAGAGTTTTAGCCGCACCTTTACTTCTCAACTGCTTCTATTCGCATTCTCATCGCAATAAATAGATAATTTCCCTATGCAAAGAGCAAGTAAATTCCTAACTGCGATCCTTTGCTTGGGGCTGCTTTCATTTCCAACCTTGGTTGCTCATGCCGATACAACCCCGTTTGCTTGCACGCAACCACCCAAAGTCCCTAAAAACTTAGGGACTTTGGTTGTAGCCGGGCAGAGCGTTCAGCTCACCAGCGTTGAGTGGGGTTTGGCCCAGGGATGTTTCAAAAAATATGGATTAACTATTAAAACCAATCCAGTGGCTTCTGCTCAAATTGGAATTGCAGGTGTGATTGGTGCAAGTTTTGATTTAGCGTTAACAACCCCAACCAACCTCATACAAGCGATGACCAATGGAGATTTTGCGGGCAAAATCGTGGCACCTCGCCATTTGTATACTGCCGATGAGATTGCTAGAGCAAAACGTGAACCTCTCTATTCCGGCGAGCTTCTTTTTCAAACCGTGTTGTTAGTAAAGAAGGATTCACCTATCAAGAGTTGGAGTGACTTAGAAAAGCGGAAAATCGCAATTAAGACTTTTAGAAGCCAAGATCATGCTGGAGTTCTGCTCGGGATGCAAAGCGTTGGTGCCAACTCCTACAAAACTGAATTTCTGACCATGTCTGATGCGCAGATGACAATTGCACTCAATAGAGGCGATGTTGATGCAATCGTGCAGAGTGATCCATATGCAACCGAGACAATTCTGGCTGGCGCCCGGGTTATTGGGTACCCGTCGGCATATTATGTTGAACCTGGTCCTGCCTCGGTATTTATAAGTTCTGAAAATATTGTGGCAAAAAAAGTTAAGTTGATGGAGACTTTCCAGAAGGCGATGTTGGAGATAAACCATCTTCTCAACCAAAGTCATTACGAGTCTTCATTTCGAGAGACGATTGCCAAGATAACTGGCGTCAGTCAAGAAGCTGCCGCCAAAGTGCGGTTGCCAATTATGATGGAGCGGAACGTCGCGTTCAAAGATATAAGTTATATTCCAAATAAACTTAAACTTTTAGGGTTCACAAAAACCAGAGTGAGCCTTGCTCGTGTATTATTCCGATAATGTTTAAGGTGCAGATGGCTGTAAAGCGCAAACCAATTTTGCTCTTCTGCACTCTGCTGATTTCTTTCATCCTCTGGGAAGCGGCTTCTTTTCTGGCTGGCGCAGCATATTTCCCCCATATTTGGGTTGTTCTCGCAGATTTGGCACAGTTGGTTATCTCGGTGGCATTCTGGAATAGCCTAATTCTCACTCTTCTTCTTACCTCGATCGCGTTCGTAGTCGGTGTTGTATGTGCCTCGACAATCGCCATCATGGTTGCCCTCAATCGGTCAGGTGAGTTAGCAACTCGAGGAGTTCTTAATTTTGTTCGATCTATACCATCTGTAGTGTTCCTTCCCTTATTGGTTGCCTCCGTGGGGTCATCTGCCAAGACTGCGGTGCTATTGGCCGCATTTGTGGTTACTTTCAAACTCGTGACATACATAATTAGAGGCATAGGCGAAACAGATCCACGATTGCTTGACGTAGCCAAAGTGATGAACTTGTCGTTTTTTACAAAAATATGGTTGGTGTATTTACCTTCAACTATCGCCCTTGCAAGTACTGGATTGCGCCTATCTGCTAGCAGAGCCTTTGGAACAGTAGTTGCTACTGGGATTATCGCGGGAACGCCAGGGTTAGGTCTAGGGCTACTGACTGCCGAGACGAATGCAAATAATCCACGTCTTTTTTCATATGTACTTGTTATGGGAGTGGTAGGGGTCTGGATTTATAGACTTTTCACAACTATCGAGAACCAGTTATTCCGCTGGCGGCGATCAGTGTGAAAACTATTGTGAAAAGCTTTTTCTTAAGGGTTTGGTTTCCCTTTTTAATAATTGTGCTCTGGCAAATGCTTCTCCAGAATTCCACTAATCCTTATTTTCCAGCTCCAAGTGAGATATTTACTTCTGCTCGATCGACGTTAACGTGGGATTGGGTGAGCACTTCTCTTAAATCGAGTTTGACGACGCTACTTGGCGGATACTTCATTGGCGCAATCTTGGGTATATTGCTTGGGGCCGTTATCGGCTCGCAAGAATTCTTGCGAGCAGTATTTACACCAATTACTAATTTCATTCGCAGTATTCCCGCTGTGGCAAAAGTGCCGGTGATCATGGCCCTCCTTGGGATTGGTACCGCCAGCCGTATATGTTCGGTGTCAGTTGCCGTGCTGTTCCCGGTTCTGATGGTCACATTACGAGCGGTGGCTACAACCGATGAACAACTCTTAGATAACGCCCGTTTGATGGGATACGGCACTTATCGCACTATTTTCTCGGTGAGGTTACCTGCCGCTACTGGGCAGATTTTGGCGGGATTGCAGGCTGCAGTGCAAGTAGCTCTTTTCATTATGGTGATAAGCGAAATGTTGGGATCTGGTATCGGCTTAGGCGCATTCGTCATACATTCCCAACAAACCTTTATGATTGAGGATATGTGGACGGGAATATTGATTCTTGGAGCACTCGGGTTATTCCTCAACGAAGCATTCCTCATTCTCGAACGGCGCATCGCTCCTTGGTATTTCAAATCTAAGGAGATACGATGAAAATCGGATCGATCAGCGGCTATGAAGTTCGTGTAAACGGGATTTCAATGAGTTTCTTAAATTCAGACTCTGAAAAAGTAGTTCTTCACGATATTTCTTTCGCAGTGGCTTCAGGTGAAGTATTGGCAATCTGCGGTCTTTCAGGGGTCGGTAAGTCAACACTTCTTAAATTGATCTCTGGATTATCGCTACCAACCGCCGGGCAAGTGCAGATTGATTCAGTGGTAGTAAATGGTCCGCATCCTGGATTGGGATTTGTTACTCAGGATTATTCCCGTTCCCTATTTCCTTGGTTAACTGTGGCGCGTAACGTCGCCTTACCTTTCAAGGCTCTCAATGTATCTCAAGAGGAGAAAGCGGCGAAAATAAAACAAGTCTTAATTTCTGTTGGCTTGGAGGATTCTTCGCATCTCTTTCCGTGGCAACTTTCCGGAGGCATGCAACAGCGCGTTGCCATAGCACGAGCCCTAGTGACTCAACCAAGATTGCTATTGCTTGATGAACCATTTGCTTCGGTTGACGCGCATGTGCGCTTAGAGTTAGAAGACTTGATTGCTCGGTTGGTAGATGAGCACGCAGTGACGACGATTCTGGTAACCCATGACATTGATGAAGCAATCTACATGGCCGACAGAGTAATCACGCTCTCAGGTTCACCAGCAGGAATCGGTATGGAGTTTGATGTTGATCTGCCACGCCCGCGAGAACAGATTATTTCGCGCGCTGAAGCACGTTTTTCACAATTGCGTACTGACCTTTACCTTGGATTGCGAAAGTAGAGCGGATGTACGATTTTAGTGTTCTCGAGAAGTGGGCGCTTGAAAAGCCGAACGAAATCGCATTCGTCGATGAATATAGTGAAGTTACCTTTTCGCGGATGCGCGCAGATGTATTAAAAATTGCTTCTCATCTATCCCAGGTAGGCATCACTAGAGGTGATTTGGTTTGTACCGTATTGACACCCTATTTCCGTTGGGCTTTTACGCTAGCCATACACCTACTTGGAGCGACTGCCTTTTCAAAAAACGGAATTACAAAGTTCCCTGCGGCCATCACGCCAAAATGGATGATTACCAATCGAGCTCATCCGCAAATTTCTGCCGAACGAACCATAATGTTTTCCCAGGAACTTGTATCAAAGATTATGGCATGCCAAGAACTTGAAGTTATACCGGGCTATGCATCATCAGATGATCCAGCAATTCTCTTTGGAACAAGTGGCACATCAGGTGAAACTAAGTATGTAATGGTGACGGCCGGAGACTTAGAGAGATTTCCAATTCAAAAAAGTCCATATGATTTCATTGGAGAAGGTCACATCATGGGCCTGCATACTGTGGCATCTCGTCAAAGTTTTAGACGTGCTATTAAAGGTTTAACTGTGGGAAAAACTTTCTTTGCTTGTGAATCAATGGATTACCGCCTCCCTCAGATCATGCGCAAATATTCAATTGGTACTTTGATGGGATCGCCTCTACAGGTTTCGCTTTTCTTAGATGTTCAAAAGCAAACCGGAACACTTTTGCCAGATTTGAAAGTAATAATCATGAGCGGTAGCGCGCCTTCAGCTCAAATAATTGCGCGAATTAAGAGTGCCCTTAACTGTCGAATATTTAATGCATACGGCTCGACAGAAGGGGGCAATGTCACTCTCGCAGAAGTAACCGATGAAATTCCCTCTGGGTCTTACATAAATGCATGTGTCATTGTGCAAATCGTTGACGAAAACGACCAGATTCTTCCTGCTGACACTCTCGGCTATATCCGTTACTCAAGAGAGGGAATGGTGAAGGGCTATTACAAGAACCCCGAAGCCACCGCCGCGTCTTTTCGAAATGGTTTCTTCTATCCGGGCGATATCGGTTCAATTGAGGGCGATGGCAAATTGGTTCTCGGGGGACGAAGCAATGAAGTGATCAATCTCGGAGGGGTAAAGATTAATCCGGAGAAAGTTGATGAGGTCGCGCGAGCCCAGTTAGGCGTACTTGATTGCGCGGCATTTGGGTTAACTGACCAGACAGGAGTAGAACAGCTTGCCTTGGCTCTGGTTACTGATAAAGATTTTAACCTCGCAATTTTCCAAAAGACTATGGAGAAGAAATCTGCCCATCTTCCAAAGAAATATATCCAGACTGATATTATTCCTCGCAATGAGAATGGCAAAGTGTTGCGAGGAAACTTGGAAGAGCTTCTCAAGGATGCAAAGGGATTTGGAGATTCACGGGATGTTTAAGAGAAGATATTTGTTAGGGGCGTTCACAGCCGCCTTCATTCTTTCAAGTGCATCCTTGCCAATCAACGCCGATACAATCTTTGCGTGTAGTCAGCCGTCTAAGGCGCCTAAATATCTGGGAACTTTGTCACTTGCCTCGATTCCAGCAAATATGCCTACTGCTCAATGGGGTATTGACCAGGGATGTTTCAAAAAATATGGTCTCGAGATTAAGACGACAAGCGTTGCTTCTGCACAAATCGGAATGGCTGGATTAGTCGGAGAGTCATTTGATCTGTTTATGAATACTCCTTCTAATATCGTTTCAGCAATGGCCAATGGAGATTTTGCAGCCAAAATCATTGCGCCACGACATGGGTATTCTGCGGAAGAGTTAGCGCGTGCCAAGCGTGAGCCGCTTTATCCGGGCCAGTTATTGATGCAAACTGTATTGCTGGTAAAGAAAAGCTCGGCTATACAAAGTTGGAAAGATCTTGAGAAGAGCAAGATCGGTGTCAAATCTTTTAGGGGCCCAGATCACGCAGGCGTTATTTTAGCTATGCGAGCTAATGCTGCTAATTCTTACAAAACAGAATTTCTGGCGATGACGGATGCTCAAATGGTTGCCGCTCTTGATCGCGGGGATGTTGATGCGGTAGTTCCAAGTGATCCCTATGCCACATCAATCATTCTCAGCGGGGCTCGTGTTATTGGTTACCCATCGGCGTATTACTTTGAGCCGGGAGCTGCAGTGGTCTATGTCAGTACTGCCACAATTGTTGCAAAAAAACCGGCGGCCATGAGAGCTTTCCAAAAAGCAATTCTTGAAATAAACCACCTTCTTAATCTTCCTCAAAATGAAGCGACGTACCGCAAGACAATCGCCAAAGTTACTGGGGTGAGCGATGACGCTGTGGCCAAACTCAAATTGCCCAAATTGAGCGAAAGCAATGTTGCTCTTTCTGAGATTTCCTATATCTCCAACAAGTTAAAACTATTAGGCTTTACTAAATCGCGGGTGAGTGTGGGGCATATTCTCTTTAGATAGCCCTATATGTTTTAACTTTAGACCATATATGAGGAGGCGAGCCAAGGATGTTTGATTTTGGAATCCTGGCTAAATGGGCGCAAGATGAACCTAATGGTTTGGCTTTTGCTGATGACGAATATGTGCTCTCTTTTCCTCAACTTAATTCTTTGGCTCTCAAGACTGCTGCACACTTAACCGAACGTGGGATAGTGCAAGGGGATTTAGTTTGCGTTGCCTTGCCATCGTATTTGGAATGGAGCACGACGCTTGCACTGCATTTACTTGGCGTAAAAACCATGTCCAAAATCGGACGGGGTGGTTTTAATCCAGAAGTTTTCCCAGATTGGTTAATAACTTTGCAATTGGATCCCGAAGTCGGAATTGAAAGAACCATCATCTTTGATGAAGCGTTACTAGCCACCGTAGTGGCAGGTCCGGAGATGAAAGATGCTCCCGGGTATTCCCACGGCAGCGATATCGTGCGCTTCTTTTCGACGAGCGGCACCACAGGCTCTCGCAAGTATTTCGCCGTTACCAGCGATGGACTCGCATCGCTGGTCGGCCGCTCTGGAAAGAGTGATTTTGCCGGTGAAGATCCGCTTCTGAGTTTGTTCCCATTCGCGATGGGTGCAAATTATGTGCGCGCATTGCGGGGCCTTGTGGCTGGAAAACCATATTTCACATGTTCTTTTAGGGATTACCGATTAACTAAAATGCTTCGTAAATATCCAATAAGAACGTTATTAGGATCGCCAGTGCAGATAGCAAATTTTCTCAATCTTCAGATGCATACCGATACCCAACTTCCAAACCTCAAAACAATCGTGATGAGCGGAAGTACGCCTTCATCTAAATTGCTAGCTCGAATAAATTCGCAAATAGGCTGTGAGGTGTTGAATGGATATGGGTCTGCCGAAGCAGGAAATGTGGCAATCAGCACTATTACCCAAGAGTCGTCAATACCCGGCGTAATTAACCCTGCTGTCACACTTCAAATAGTTGATGAAGCTAATCAAATCTTGCCCGCAGGTGCCATTGGTAGTATCCGTTACAGTCGCGAAGGAATGGCGCTGAGTTACTATAACAATCCAGAAGCATCTGCCGAATATTTCCGCGAGGGCTTTTTCTATCCCGGTGACTTGGGCTTCATTGACACTCAAGGCCGATTGGTTCTAGCAGGGCGAAGCAATGAAGTAATCAATCTTGGGGGAGTTAAAGTTAACCCTGAAAATGTTGATGAAATTGCTATGGCGCAGTTAGGTGTATTGGATTGTGCAGCTTTCGCGATTATGAGCCAATCAGGCGTTGATCAGTTGGCATTAGCTTTGGTCACTGACAAGGATTTCGACCTTGCGCTCTTCAAGAAAACTATGGAGAATAAATCTATCTACCCGCCCACACTCTATTTTCCGACGAAATCGATTCCTCGCAATGAGAACGGTAAAATCTTAAGAGAAGAACTACGAGAAAACTTTGAGAAAAAATAGTGGATGCCGGTAAATTTGATGAGTTAATGCGCCATTGGGCACGAACTAAACCCAACGAGATTGCCTTTGCCGACGAAGAATACGAAATTACCTTTGCGCAGTTGGATTCACTCTCTCACAGAATGGCGAAAGTGCTACAAGAGGAAGGAATTACAAGAGGGCATCTAGTCAATACAACGTTACCTTCCTATTTAGGAATTATTACAACCTTCGCCCTTCATTTCCTGGGAACTGTATCTTTCGCGAGCGGAAAACTGATTCGCTCAAACCCACCACTTAATATTGATTGGAATATTTCGCTTCTCCCCAATGAGCTGGTTGCTTTGAATCGCACGATTATCATCGATGAGCCTTTCCTTGAACGAGTGAAGAGCACACCAGAGCTCGAATCGATTCCTGGGTATGCCAAACTTTCAGATCCGGCTAGATTATTTGCAACGAGCGGGACTACGGGCACCCTCAAGTACACAATGGCAACGGCTGGTCAGCTCGAATCAATTGCTGCCGAGGTCGGTGCATTCGACTGTGCCGGAGAACCTGAAGTGATGGGACTGTTCCCTCTGAGCGCTCGAACCACCTATCGCCATGCGATTAATTCCCTTGTTTCAGGAAGGTCCTTTTTCAGTTCTGGATTTGTCGATTATCGATTGCCAAAAGTGTTGAGCAAATACCCCATTAGGACGCTCATGGGTTCACCAGCGCAGATTGCAACTTTCTTACAATTACTTACAAATACCGGCACGAATCTTCCCTTCTTGAAAACCATAATTTTGGCCGGCAGCCATCCCTCTCAAGTTCTCATCGAAAGAATCCATAGCCACCTAGATTGCACAGTTATTGATATCTACGGCTCAACGGAAGCCGGACTAATAACAAGTCGCGAAATAAATCGCGACAAGATCAGCGAGTTCAAGATGGACTCGTTAGTTACTTTACAAATAGTGGACGAGAAGAACGAAGTGGTGGGTCCAAAAGTTATTGGGGAAGTGCGATACCGCAAATTAGGCATGGCGGATTCCTATTACGCAAACCCAGGAGCCACTACACAATTTTTCCGCGAAGGGTTTTTCTATCCCGGTGATTATGGTTATCTCAATAGCGCCGGTGCATTGGTGCTGGAGGGGCGGCTGGACGAAGTGTTTAACCTCGGCGGAGTCAAAATTGGAGCTGAGGCAGTGGAAGAAATAGCCCAAGCCCAATTGGGCGTAATCGATTGCGCAGCTTTTGCCATGCTCGACCCTTCGGGTATTGAAATTTTAGGGCTGGCACTCGTGACGGATGATGATTTTGATCTCGAGCGCTTTGGGAAGGTTCTTGGGAAGAAAGTCCCGGTTGTTCCGCAGGCATTGTTTAAGATCTCCTCGATTCCGAGAAATGAAAACGGCAAAGTTTTGCGCCAGGCACTTAAAGAGGGCGTAAAAGTGCCTCTTAAATCACCTCTACCAGGGTTACTTCTTCGGGGTAATTGTGCTTAAATAAGCGAAGGCGCTATGGAGCGGATGGCCCGCCATAGTGGAGAAGATGGATTCTAGGTATGAGAAGAGAGTGAAGCGATGGAGATTTTAAAGTTCAATTCAAATCCTGACGATTCTTTACCAGAAAAACGTACCTCCAGCAAAAAATTGACGGCAACTCTTGGGATTGGTGGCCTAGCCGCACTCGCTGGTTTTGGATCTACTTTGGCGGCCAACATCACCCTTAACAACGACACAAACGTAGAATTCGGACAAGGTGTTGCGCAAACAACAAGTTGCGACTCCGATGGCTTCACTATTACCCCTGTTACGCGTTATGACAACGAACTTTCGATGTTTAGAATTGATTATGTTCAAGTCTCTGACTTGAACTTGACGCCCGTGGGCACTGGGTTTGATGATTCGGATCTTTCGAGTTTCGATTATGCCGATGCAGCTGCTGCGGCAGCAGATCACCCTGGGCAGTACTACGACACCGATGCGAATTCGTGGATAAATACATGTGATGGAGTTGTTTTAGATTTTAAGGCTTATACAGATAATCCAGATTACGCGGCATATACAAAGGATGGTTACGAGTCTCAGGCAGATACGATTACATCTCCATTGATGTGGACCGTAGAAGATGGTGATCCTTACCAAAATAACGCCTACCTTGCCAATAGTGATGTCGCAATAATTTTTGATGCAACACTCGATGACAATAACTATGGCTCAGTAAGTTCAAGTTCTGACACAGGAGGATTAGATATTACTTATCCTACTGCTTACGATGCTAATTCTAGTTTTACTTTTGCAAACTATTATTCCTCGGAAGATCCTTTCGCGGGAGCAATTTCAAAAATAACAGTTGAGACGATGAAGTATTTCCCTGATTCGTACTCTGTCGAATACGAAAACGGGGTTGGAGTAAAACCGACCTAAGTCGCCTAGCCAATAATCCAACGCCGGAGTGGACGCGCCAATTTTGACCCTTGCTTCAGATTAATTCTTGCTTCACACGCAAAATAAACTCCAAAAGGTTGGGTTTACCCAACCCCCTGCCTTGCACTCTGCGTTTGCGCCTGTAAAGGTTAACCCATCGGCCTCCTCATAAGTTGCCGTGCGTGGTCCATACGGGAGCACCTTGCACGATGAAAACGGAGATCGTTCGATGTCTATTTTTGATTTTAACGGTGGAGGAAAACCGAATTCTGTAAGACTGAAACCAACAAAGCTTGTTCTTGGTTCAATCATCCTTGCCGCAGTTCTTGGACTTGGATCCACGCTTGCTGCCAACATCAACATTAATTCAGGGCCTGTTGAATTCGGTCAAGGTGTTGCGCAAACGACTGCTTGCGATGGCGCCATCACGATTACTCCGAGCTCGGCTTTCGACAACACTGCAACACCATCTCCTGAACCAACTCCAAGTACGGCTACAGGTGTCTTTAATCTAAAGAGTATTTCTGTTTCAGATATTGATGTTACTTCCGGACATTGCTCTGGAAAAACTTTTACCATTAAAGTTTATGGAGAATCGAGTAATACTCCGCTTGAACTAGCAAACGGATTAAGCAGTTTCATAGTCCATGCGACGGGATCAGGTTTCATAAAAGCTCAGTCCGGATATACTCTCGAATCTGTCGATGAAACTTCTTTTATTATCACCATAGATTCACCATTGGTAAGTTCTAGCCAAGTTTATAAGGTTACGATTGAAAGTAGTGATATCGCTGTTAGCACAGAGCCCTCCTACTATCCATTTGGGCCACAGGCTGATGTTTCTGGAACAACCGTTACATCTGGAGGATGGGAATTATGTTGGTCTGGTCCGTACAATGGATTCGCAAGCTTCTCCTCAATACAGGCGTCATGTACAGGTGAGTATTTGATGTATGCAGGTTGGGCAGGCGCCTCGACTTCTCCGGAAACAATTCCAGCAACTATTACGTTACTTGCCGCAGCACCACGTGCTGACGTCTTTACCGTTACCAATTCGTCTTCGGCCAGTGATGCACATATTGCCAACGGATCTGGTTGGTACTTTAGTGACGATAGAGGAGGGACTCGTAACAAGGCGGTGGGCTTTGGTTCAGCAGATTCGATGTGGAGTGGAAGCCCATGCGGTGAAAGCCCCCTCGGTATTTGTTGGCACTCAGCTCCAGATTTGCCAGCTAGTTATGGTTGGGCAGGAAGTCCCTACCCTGTCTGGGCGAACTCTGAACCAGGACTCTCACCTGGTTGGTCTTTGGCTGGAACGCAATTTCTTGGGCAGGGCCCATCGATGGGTTATGGCGCGGATTACACACGCGCGATTTTCCAAAGTACGGGTAATTGATTTGCCCCAGCAATGTCTGTTTCCATCATTCTCAATTCATTACGACTTCAAGAAAGGAGCGCTAAATGTTGATGGAATGGAAATATGGACACACGGCATACACCGTTCATGGTGACTTAACATCTGGAAAAACTCCACTGATAATTCTGCACGGCGGTCCAGGTTTCGGTTCCAAAGGTGCAACAGCTGTAGCTGGATATGCACTTAGCACGGGACGTCCGGTAGTTGTCTACGACCAAATCGGTTGCGGAGATTCGTCGGCTCTTCTTGAAAAACCGAAGGAGTTTTGGCAGGTTCCGATCTTTGTTGAGGAATTCAACGCACTCGTAAACCATTTACGTATTGCAGATAACTTTGCACTCATTGGCCAATCATGGGGCGGGTTATTAGCAGCTGAAATTGCTATTACCCAGCCAGCAGGACTTAAAGCGCTTATCCTCTCGAGCGCATTGGGTGATACGCAAACATGGCTTGATGAAGTGAGACGTCTTGTTCTAGAAATGCCTAAAGAAATCGCAGATGTGATTATAAAACATGAAGAGGCTGGAACGACCGATTCTCAAGAGTACTTAGTGGCCGCATATAAATTCTACGATCGCCATGTCATCAGGATTCCCATGCCTGCAGATTTTGCTGCTCATTTTGAAGAAGCGATGGCGCAACCCAATGTGTACCACTCCATGTGGGGACATTCAGAGTTAACCTGTACAGGAACGCTAAGTGGACATATTGTCACTGATCGCCTTCACAAGATAAAAGTACCGACACTTGTAATCTCGGGTAAATATGATGAATCAACACCTAAAACAAGCCAAGCATTCATTCGCGAAATACCAAATTCACATTGGGAAATCTTTGAGGAATCGGGCCATTGTTCCTTTCTTGAGGAAGCAGCTAAGTATCAACGCGTGATGAACGACTTTCTTCAAACTAATACCTAAAGGAAAATCGCTACCCAACGCGCTAACTCGCAGTAATTACCAAGGAATTCGCTGACGTCGCCGTCCCTCCAGGGGTGGAGACAGAGATTTTTCCGCTTAAAGAGGTTGTTGGGATACGAACGGTAACTGAGGTAGCAGTGATTGCAGTGATCGTTGCAATGACGCCATTCACCTTCACAAGGGTTGCGCCTGTCAGATTTGTTCCAGTAATAGTGATTAAAGCATTTCGTGCAGCTGTAGTGATTGACGGAGTTCCGACGCCAGTTGATTTAAATCCTGTAATTGTTGGAGCTGGTACTGAGGCGACTTGAACTAGCGGTGACTGACCAATGAGGACCAACCGTACGGGGGCGGGAGAAGGAGTGGGAGGAGCAAGTACTAATGTTTTCACCAGCGCATAAGCAACAGCTGAATAAGTCGATGATGTCCGTGAGTTGTAATTAGTGCTCTCAGTCGGTGTGAAAATTGCCGTAAATATGAGCGAACCAGCGGTTATTGGCGTATAAGAGCATGTGGAAATTAGTGTCAGGGAACCCGAACTTTCTTTAGCACTACAACTAGCTAGGGAAATGCTGGAATTCATGAAATTGACTGATCCAGCAACACTCACTGCAGCAGTAATCGTTGCTGCTTGTCCAACTGTGAAAGCTCCATAACTTAAAGAAATTGTTGGTGTCGCCTTATTAATAGTGAAAGTCCCTGCAGCATAGGTAATGCTGGTGTAGTTGGCGCTAGCGCCAGTAGAGAAAGTAACCGCCGATGGAGTGATGGAGTAACTACCAGCGTTAGTGGGAGCAGTGGCAGAGTTATATGAAGCAGTTCCCACTTGGTTGGTATAGGTATAGGTCACAGATGAGATTGCATCACTTCCGGCTAAACCTGAAGTGGAATATCCATTGGTAGGGGTGGATCCTCCGTAGGAAATTGCCGAAGGAGAGTTTGCAGTAATAGTGAGAGTGTCAGCTTTTGCAAAGGTCACTATCGTCTCTGCTGCATAGACAATGTTGTAATTGTCATCTCCGGCTCGCGATGCGGTGACTTTGCATGTTCCATAGGAGCTCACTGTCAGTGTTGCTCCAGAGATCGAACATCCCGATGCGGTGGCGCCACTACCGGTGAGCGCATAACTGCTAGCACCTGCACTACCGCCAGATGTTGTCAGGGTGAGTGCGCTTCCATAAGCGCCAGAGGTGGAGAAGAGTGTGAGTGGTGCTTGATCAATTTTCGAAGCCACGGTGTAACTGATTAAAACGAAACCTGTTCCACCTTTGCCAGTTGTTTGAGGATAAGTGTTGCATGCTGAAATACAACCGGAACCGCCACCACCACTGCCAGTATTATCTGTTCCGCTCCCAGCATTTACAGCATAGGCAGCAGGGGCAGAACTTCCAGACCACACTGCACCGTTGCCGCCTCCGCCAGTGCCTCCTATCGCGTAGGTGGAAACTGATCCGTTACCGCAGTTTTTATAACTAGTTCGGCCACCACCTCCACCGCCTCCAGCGATGTAACGAGAGCCACCTGAGAGAACTCCTAATGAAGCCGATGCTAACAGCGTTGAAATTGCCGCCGTAGTAATTCCAATTCCTCCGTTACCGCCAATATTGCAGGCACTCACGTCTTGACCAACACCGCCGGCTCCTCCACCACCTGATCCACCCCAAACTGTTGTGCTGACAGGCATTGCTCCGGATTTATTTCCATAAGAAAAGATTGTGGCGTTATCGGCAGTGACACTATTGAGCGTTGCTTTGGAATTTAATGTACCTGGAGCAGTTGTAGGACTACCTGATGAGTACGTAGCAGTATTCGCCTGACCCTGTCCACCGACACTTCCGCCTTGAACACCGTATGAACCATCGACTGTAAATAACGGAGTACCAGATCTCGCGGCACTTGTGTTTCCGGCACCACCACCACCACCAACTGCAGTGTAAGACGAGAATGAAGAGTCTCCTCCAGAACCTCCACGGGAAACATCTGCTTCCCACGCTGTGTTATTTAGCGCGCCACCATTGCCGACAGTGATAGCCATTGAAGCTCCGGGAGTTAACGCCAAACTTGAAAAGTAAACAACGCGTCCCGCACCACCGCCACCTGCATAAGTTCCTGATCCACCCGCACCACCACCACCGACAATCAATACTTGTGCACTCGTTACTCCGGCGGGCACAGTCCAGTTACAACTTCCCACAGAAAGAAATTTGGCGATTGTTCCTGAACCACTATCGGTACAGGCGGCTTGGGCTGGTGCAATAGGAATAATAGATAGGAACGGCATGATGAGAACAAGTCCAAGAAATCTCCGTAGGGCTAGCACTCGGTATCGCCCCTGAGGCAGGGGGCTGTGACTCTCATATGCAAAACTTTAGCCTCGAAACAACCCTCCGGTGGATTTAGGGCCAGAGATATTATTTCTAAAAGAGTCGAAGCGAGCGTGGTAAGTATAAATTCCTTACCCTTAAGAAGTATTGAGAGAATATTTCATCCTAAAAGGTTGGGTCTGCCCAACCCCCTGCCTTGCACTCTCCCCTTGCACCTGTAAGGGTTAACCCATCGGCCTCCTCACAAGTTGCCGTGCGTGGTCCATACGGGAGCACCTTGCACGATGAATTTGGAGAGAAGCGATG
>CAFBMV010000006.1_pt1 | contig 114891 bp, 102 predicted proteins | sample 7269071 | NCBI WGS metagenome assembly CAFBMV01 (sample SAMEA6814076, study PRJEB35770) | freshwater metagenome | biome: Freshwater; feature: Freshwater reservoir; material: water | place: Czech Republic | collected 2017-05-23 | depth 30m m | reverse complement strand
ACCACTCCTCAGAGTGGATTTACTGTTGAGACGATTGATTCATCAAGCTTCACCATTACCTTTACCTCACCTACTCAATCATCGAGTGCGCTCTATAAGCTCACCATTGAATCCAGTGATACATCACCTAATCCAACGGCTTCGCCATCTGAGTCAGCGAGTTCATCGCCAAGCGGTTCACCTACTGGATCGGGCTCTGCGACCCCATGTGCTCCAGGAATTGTTAACGGAACTGGTGATGGCTTAACTATTTCGACACCAGGAACAAGTGCTTATCAAATATTGCAGGATTATCCAGCGTCGAGCAGTGGCTTGAAATGGATATCACTTGCAGATGTTTCATGTGGGATGCCATTCCAAATCTATGCAGACATGGATCGTGATGGGGGTGGCTGGACCTTAATACTTGCTAATACGGCTAATCTTTGGAGTTACGATCAAGCTCAATCAATAAACTCAGTATCAGCGCCGTCTGATCCAACCGACCTAACTGAGCTAGGTGGGAAGTATTCGATTCTTAGTTACGCAGATTACATAAAAAAGAGTGCAACTGGCTTCCAATACCGAATGGAGGCTAGTAGTTATGATGCTGCTGGCGGAATTTGGACAGCTAACCAGCCATATAGTTTTGTTTCTACATCGAGTACCAACACAGATATTACTCTCGATAGTCAATTCGGAAGTTGGTCATATTCAGACAGTGGATTAGAAGAGAGAATGCCCTATTTGGTCAATAGCCCACAAGCGTTATTAACGACCAGTTATCTCGCAAGTGTTTCTTGGTGGGGGACTTTGATTCAAGCAGATTCTTGGGATGTGGGACCTGGGCCTTGGATTGAACTTATTGATGCACGTCCTGCAATTCTTTGGTACTGGGTTCGTTAGAGATTTTCTGAAGCTTTTAGTTCTGCAAACAATTCGCCCATCATTAAATCCAGCCCATCTCCAAAAAGACGGGTTTGAATTTGCTCAAATGCGGTGCGAATTGTCAGAACTTCAACGGTTAGCCCCTTCGGCCCTTTGAGGCCAGTTTCTTTACTCCATGAGCATTGCGAAAGCACCATAGAAAGTTTTTCGAAAGTTTCACCACCCGCTCTGTATTTAGATAGCCATGGAGCAATTTCAGCGATGAGATCTGGGCGCGAAAATTGTGGGCTCGTAAGATGAATGTGGTCGCGGATAATTACTTCTGCCGCTTTGCGGAATATTTCAGCGGCTTGCTCTGGCTTACCACTTCGCCATGCAGTAACGGCAGGGCCCATAATGGCGCCAAGATCCGGTGCGGCGTTGCCATTAAGGCATGAACCCCAAGAATTCTTGAGCAGGCGACGGATCGCTGCGTAATCGTTTTCGGGGGTAACCATAAGAGCAAGTGCGCGATCCCAGGATGTACGTGGATCGTAGGTATGTGAATTCCAGAGATAATCGCCGATAGTTGCTAGCGGCAAGAGCGTGATTTCAAAATGTTCCATCGGATTGGAAAATAGTCCGGAGGAGTGATTTTCTAATCCCACTTCGCGCCCTTGATAAGGACCGACATGTAGTTCGTGCGTCATGGCAACATCGTTGACGGGGTAGTTATCCCAATAGAGCGGTGGGCGTTTGGCATCGCTTTGGAACACGATCGCGTCAGAGATATCAAGATAAGCCGAACATATCTGACGTCCTGTCCACATCAAATCAATTTCAGTATTGAGCGAATTCCCGAGCTCTGCAATATACGGCTGAGGGCCGCGGCCACAATATTCCATAGGACAAACAGTTAAACGAGCATCTGGTTGGATAGCCTTGAGGGCAGCGTAGACACGGTTAGTAAAACTTGCTTGCGCTTTAGCGGTTGTTGCATATTGGGCAATGTCTTCGTCAAATTGTAATTCCCAAGGAATATCGTCAAAAAGCAATCCGAAATGTTTTACGCCAATAGCTGCTAATTGACGGTAGCGAATCATAATCGCCTCTACGTCGGCGTCATCGGAGTATTTGACGCTTAAACCAGGGGATACGCAGACCGAAATTCCCACGCCATGAAGATTGCCTCGCTCGACAAGTTCTGCGGTTGAATCAAGGAGCGGTTGGTCAAATGGTTTCCGCCAGTCGAATCGTTGCCACGGAGAATCCTTTGGCGCCATCATGTAAGAATTCATCCCAAAATCTGCAAACGATTCAATTCCTTTAAGGCGCTGTTGGTGAGTCCAAGGGTTCCCGTAAAAACCTTCGATCACACCACGAACGCCGAATGCAGGGGCATCGGTGAAATCAATTGTTCTTTGATCGGATTCCAGCCATTTCAAGAACGCATTGAGCGCCCAACGAAGCCCGGGGTCTGTGGCAAAAGTAATCTCTGCCGAAACTTTGGTGGCTTCTTTTTTTGCTCGCAGGTGAAAAGATTCCTTAGCTAAAGAAGGATCAGATGTGACTTTAATTTCAAGTTTATGTACACCAATGCGTTTTGCATGCCGAGTTTCAAATGCAGCGATCATCGCTTGGTGGTGAGACATTGTGACCGCTTTCTTTTAGAGCGCTACTTGTCGAGCACCTGAGAATACTTGCTTTAAGAAAGGTTCGGGTAGTGGGCCAAGTATTTGAGCGGCAGCGTGTATTGCCGCACCGATCACTGGTGCGATATCCAAAACTATTGACCTGGCAAGGGGATAGGAGCTTGCAAGTACGTTTTCGAAAGCGGAGTTGAACGCACCAAGGTTGGCGGTATGAAGACCACCAGCTCGAACGACGTCGAATGCATTGTTTTCAAAGTTTAGTAAGTTAGCGATCCCCACTACATCTTGGGCATGTTGGCGAGCAACAATTTCACAGACTTCAATTGCCCCCGCGTCTTCTTCATTAGCTAATTCGAAAACCACTGGTGCGAGTTCCTCGGGAACCGACATTGCTTCACGCGCAATCGCCTTAAAGAAAACGTGAATATCGTTCATTCCGAAATGGGTAGGTAAAACTTGGGTTAATCGTGTTTTGCCTGCTTGACCATTTTCGGCGCGCGCCATTCGGTTGATTGCCACATCCATGAGTTGCCCAGCACCGCCACCTTCACCGAGAGACATCCCCATAGTTCTGGCACTCTTCTTGCCATCGTGACCTACAGTTTTTCCGCCGGTTCCAGCGATAGATGCGCAACCAATCCCAGAGGGAATTCCGGCATAGAGCGCGGCGACTGAATCATTAATAAAGGATGCCCGTTCGCCTAAGTTATTGGTGGCAACAAATGGGGCGAACATTTCGCTATCACTATCCCAATCGATGCCAGCAAGTGCGAAGGTGTATCCGGCAACATCTGAACGTAAAACTTTTGCCGTAGTGATAGTTTCATCAATCACTTGGTTGAGAGCTATTTCCGTTTGGTTAATCCCGATTCGTTCCCAATTAGCAGCCCCATTGGCGGCCGAAGCGATAATTTTGCCGCTCTCATCTACCAAGCAAGCATGCGTTTTTGTTCCACCACCATCGATTCCGATGAAATACCTAGGCATTGAAAGCCCCTATCAATCCGGAGTTCTCTTCTTTGAGACGTTTCCACAGTTGATTGGCACGTGAAGCATCAGGTCCGAGAGGGTTGGTGATTAGCGCCCGCAGAGCCGAATCTTCATTGCCCGTGACTGCTGCATCTATCGTCAAGAGCTCAAAATCTTTAACACTTCTTACTAGCGAATCCATATCTGGGCGCATGGCAGAGGTTTCGATAGCTTGCGCACCCTGTGCTCCAATGCGAGATGGCAACTCCATCACGACATCATCAGGGACGCCTGGTACAGCACCATTATTTCGTGTATTTACAATGTGGATTGTTCCCGCGTCTGTATGGATATCTGCCATCAATTCAGCTGCAGAATCGGAGTAATAGGCGCCGCCACGTAACATTAACTCAGCAGGCTTCTCTGTTAACTCTTCATCCTTAAACTTCTCCATCAAATCGGCTTCGATCTTCATTACTTCGCTGGCACGAGTGGGATTTACTCTTTGGAAGTTGAGCCAGTTTTGAGTTTCATAATAGTAAAGAAGATAGTAATTGGGAATCGCAGCAAGAATTCGTAGTGATTCTTCATTCCAGTATGGTTCATCAGGTTGAGCGCCTTGTTTTATCACCAAATTCTTAAACCCGGCAAGAGAATCCGAAGTGCGATCTTCGCCAGTTATATTGATACCTCTTACCCAAGATAGATGGTTGAGGCCGATGTAATCGAGTGAAATTGTCTCTAGCGGTGTTTTCATTGCGTTGGAAACTTCAGTACGTAAGTTCCAGGGCACATTGCAGAGCCCAATGGTGCGCAAGGTAGGTGCATGGCGCAAGAGAGCCTCGGTGATCAATCCCGCAGGGTTGGTGAAATTGAGCAAAGTAGCGTGAGGAGCCTCTTCGAGAATAACCTTCGCCAAGTTGAGTGCCACAGGGATGGTTCGTAGCGCTTTTGCAAAACCACCCACGCCTACAGTTTCTTGCCCAATCAAATCAAATTCGCGCCCTAATAATTCATCGCGGTGGCGAGCAGCTTGAGTACCGACTCGAAACTGGCTGATAACAAAGGTTGCTCCACGTACACCGGCGCGCAGGTCATCTCCCCACGACACTTTGATATCTGCACCGCGCGCTTTAATCATCCGTTGGGCAAATGCCCCAATAACTCCCACGCGAGCGGGATCGATATCTACTAAATGAATTTCGCTAATGGGCAGGCGCGCATGGCGAACCAAAATTCCATCGATAAGTTCTGGCGTGTAGGTAGAACCTCCGCCGATCACTGTAATTTTCATCAAACAGACTCAGCTAACGCACTAATGCGATCATTGAATACTCGGTCGCAAGCAATTGATGTCGCCAAATCCAGCGCACCTCGGAGAACGCCCGAATCTCCCAGAGCAGATACTTCAATTCGCGGAGGAAATGGCACCACGGCAGAAACATATTTTGTAATGGCTTTTAAGAAGAAATCGGCTTGACGTCCAATTCCCCCAGAAAGAACCACTAATTCAAGGTCGGCGATTGATGTAATCGCCGATATATAGAGAGCAATTCGTTCGGCTTCTAATTCGACAACCGCCTTAGCTAGGGCGTCACCTGTTCTTGCTGCATCTAATATCGAGATGGTTGTGTAGGGAGTTTTCAAGGATGTCGTTCTGTATGTGCTCGCTAAAGAGCGTGCCAGCTCAGGAATACGATCAGCAGATGGGTTCGTAGCGGTGCGATGCTTATCGTTTGGGTCTCCAAAAGGTATGTAGAAAACTTCACCGGCTGCACCGCGATGGCCTCGTAAGAGTTTTCCGTTGAGAACAAGTCCTGAACCAAGACCCGAACCAACTGAAAGAACAGCAAAATGTTCGATGCCCTTTCCAAATCCATGTGCTTGTTCGGCCAATGTCACCAAGTTAATATCGTTTTCAACCAGGGGAGTGATGCCGAATTCCTTGGCAATTACTTTTGCCAATTGAACTCCGTCAAGATCGGTGATTGTTCCTGCAATTGCAATCTCACCAGTGATTTGATCTACAACACCTGGTGCGCCAACGACCAGCGAGTTAACTCGCGACATCGCATAGCCAGATTCTTTCAAAGCTTTCTCCGCTGCTGTATGCATCACCGCAAGGAGCGATTTCAAAGTAAGTGATTTAACTTCAACACTTACTTGCGAGCGAATAGTCCCCGTAAGATCACTTATTCCGGCGCGTATAAAACGGGCGCCGATATCAATACCCAAGGCAATCTGCGTATCGTTAATCGCTTCAAAGACTGAACGCGCACGTTTAGGATCATTTTCCCCGGGGAAATATTCTTGAACGAGACCGTTTTCGATAAGAGATCGCACAATTACTGATGTTGTGGGTTTGGAAAGACCATTAACTCGAGCGATTTGCGCAGCATGGAGCGCCCCGTGGCTTCTTAAAGTATCAAGAACTCGTCGTTCGTTAATCTCTCGAAGTAACGCAGGAACTGCGGGGGAATCAAAGGTTTCCATTTAGCCCTTCACGCCAGTGAGAGTAACTCCCTCAATGAAAACCTTTTGAGAAAGGAAGAAGATGATTATGACGGGAAGCATAAATAAAGTAGATGCCGCCATCATCATATTTGGTTGAACCGTGTGGACGCCCCTAAAAAGAGCTAAACCTATTCCAAGTGTCCAAATATCAGGATTATCAACGATGTACAACAAGGGCCCTGAGAAGTCGTTCCAAGAACCAAGGAATGAAAAGAGCGCGACTGCTGAAATAGCGGGCTTAGCTAGAGGGACAATGATCTTCAAGAGGAGTTTCATTTCGCTACAACCATCAATGCGAGCAGCATCAGAGATTTCGTCAGGGATGCTTGTAAAGAATTGTCGTAGTAAGAAGATTGAAAATGCACTCGAGAAGAACGCAGGGACTATCAATGGATAGAGGGATGGGATCCAATGCATTTTTGAAAAGATTACATAGACCGGAATCATCGTTACTTGGCCAGGCAACATCATTGTTGCAAGAATTACAACGAAAGTTGCTCCCCGTCCTTTCCAACGAAGTCTTGCCAAAACGTACGCTGGCGGAACGCTTGAAACCACAGTTCCTATCGTTCCTAAAGCTGATACTAATAAGGTGTTCAAGGTCCACTTCAGGAATGGGACTGCAGTGAAGACCGAAACATAGTTATTCCAAACAAATGGATGTGGCCAAATTGCTCGAGCACTTGCCTGGCTGTATGTCATTAATGATGTCGATACAACAAAGAAAAGCGGTAACATAAAAATAACGGAGAGAGTGATGAGCACTGAGTGATTAGCGACTGTATAAAGAAACTCACGCCAAATTCGTTGACGACGACGTTTCTTCGCCTCAGGATCTGTATATTTTGAAGGATCTGTTAGAAGTAGACTCATTTGAATAGGGATCCATTCGGATAATGAACCCAACGCTTTTGGGTTGAAAGCATGACTAATGTACAAAGTAAGGTGATTACAAGTAGGACCCAAGCAAGTGCAGAGGCGTATCCCATTTCATAGGCTCTAAATGCTTCAGTGTAAATATGTGTTGCATAGAAATACATCGAGTGGGAGTAGTCACGAACCTGCCCTGAAGCTACATAAGCTTGAGTGAAATATTGGAAACTACCAATGATTCCAGTGACAGCAGAGAAGAAAATCACTGGCGTTATTAGAGGCATAGTTACATACCTAAATTCTTGCCAAGAATTAGCGCCTTCTAAGCTAGCTGCTTCATAGAGAGATTTAGGGACATCGAGTAACCCGGCCAAATAGATAATCATTGTGTCGCCAATACCCCATAAACCTAAGAGTATGAGGCCCCATTTAGACCAGTGTGGGTCCATGAACCAGAAAGGGGGATTCTTGATCCCAATGCTCTCGAGAATACTGTTGATGGTTCCGTAAGCTGGGTTGAAAATATATGTGAAGGAAAGTGTTGCTGCAACTGTGGGGACCATCGCTGGAAGAAAGAATAATGTTCTGTAGAATTTCATGCCACGGGTTGGTTTAGTCAATATCCAAGCAGTAAAAGTGGCGAAGGCAATGCGGAGCGGAATACTGATCACGGAAATCCACAAAGTATTCTTGATTGCTTTCCAGAAGTCGGGATCATCAAAAAACATGCGGTGAAAATTCTCCAGACCAATCCATTTTGGAGATTCGACGAGATTAAATTTCGTAAAGGATTCATAAAAACTTGCTGCTACTGGATATGCGGTAAAAAGTATGAAGCCAAGGATCCAGGGCAACATACATAAGAAAATGAATAGGTACGGAACTTTGAGTTTTCGACGCGGGTTTAGGGATGTGCTTGCCCCTCGCTTTCGCGAGGGGACAAGCACATTTCCTTTAGATAGAGGCATATGTATGTGTGTTACTTGCTGTTTCTAGCGATGATCGTCGCAATGTTGGCAGAAGCATCTTTAAGCGCCGTAGAGATGTTCGACACTGTCCCTGCTTGCCAAGCGGCCATCAAGTTGTTGAGTTCATCTTCATCAAGGTGCTCAGCAACGAACATGATCTTGTGGTACCCGGATCGTTTGTTCTTGACGATATCGATGAATGGCTTATAGACCGCTGGGTAAACGAGATCCTTGGAATTAAGCGCTGCGATTGTTGAAGGTGGTTGAGTAGCGTAGTTCGCGAAATCAACCTGTAGCTGAGTATCGGTTGCAAGGAACTTGATGAGTTTCCAAGCTTCTGCAACATTCTTGGTATCTCGTCCGATGCCCATAGTGTTTCCGCCATAGCGTGCTGCACCGTAGAGAGATGATTTGAGTGCGCCAACGACTGGCATTGGAGCAACGCCAAAGTTAACTGGAGGTTTGTTGCAAGGCATCATGACCCAATTTTCTGTTGGATCGCAGAAAAGGCCAATCATCCATACAGCATCGATCCAGATTGCAGCGCGACCTGTAGGGAAATCTCCGTTGAGGCCCCAAGGGCTTCCAGCACCTGCAACGAACTTCAGGAGCTTAGTTTTGCCTTTAGCAAAATCTCCGCCGCCGAATACTTGGGCGATAAAAGTGCGCTGCCAGTTAAAGGCTTTAACCCACTGTGGATCTGAGCCAAGCGCAGGAGTTCCATCTGCTTTGTACCATTTAGCACCAAACATATTGCCAAGGTCATTTGCAGTGAATCCATAGTCGTTATATCCAACCCATGGAACGAATCCAGCGGTCTTAATATCGCCATTGGCATCAAAGGTAGTGAGTTTTTTAGAGTAAGCGAGAAGTTCCTCTGTTGTTGTAGGAGGCTTTGCGAAGCCAGCTTTAAGCAGAAGGTCTTTGTTATAGAACATGCCAATTGGTTCAGTGGTGAAAGGCAACGCACAACGATTTCCTTGCGAAATCGTATAATCATTCACAGCAGCCGGGAAGACATCCTTAATCTTGATGCCAGTTGTTGGGCTGTTGATCAGTTTATTGAGGTTCTTCCACGCACCAGTCGCGCAGAACCAACCTACGTTTCCTGGACCGTTGGCAACGGAGATATCTGGGCCAGTGCCAGCATTGATATCAGCTAACGACTTGGCCATATCTTGATTTCCTTTGGAAATCACATTGATGCCAGGGTTTGCCTTTTCAAATCGAGCAATTGCGGCATTCCAAATCTCTAAGCCGCCGTCATGCCATGGGCTAGCAACAGTGATGGTTTTAGTGGCTGCTTCTGAAGAAGCGGTTACAGCAACTTGACCAGCAACAGTGAGAGCCGAAATCGCGAAAATCGCGATTAAACGCTTTTTCAACATTGTTACTCCTTTGAGTTTGGGTAGGAGCACACGATGCCTCTATCGTTGTGTTAGGAAACCTACCGATTTGTGTTAGGTTACCTTACATCTCTTGTGAGGTAGGTCAAGTGCCGATAGGGTGGATTTATGACGTGGCGAATGCAAAGTAACAAGATTGTTATTCTTCTCGTGGTACTTCTAGCGCTTACCTTTCTTATTAAGGCGGTTGCGCCAGCGCATAGTGTGAAAGCTCTCAAAAACTCTGATCTACGACTTGAGGGTGTACTCGTTTATCACCGTTATAGCGATTACGGTGCGTGGAATGGTCAGCTTTGGATGATCGAACTTTCAACAGGGCGTATTGCTCATATCAATCGTGACTGGAAAGGGATGATCTCACCCATCAACGCACATTTCAGTGCAGATGGCGAGAGCATGGTTTTCATGGGATCGGCTGCAGGTTTGTTAGAAAATGATTGGGATGTGTTTGTTTCCCACTGGAATGGCAAGAACTGGGCAGAGCCAATCAACCTCACGGGCCCTAATGGAAAGCGCGATGAAGATCCAAAGTTTTCACTTGATGGCTCCAAAATTGTTTATAAAGAAGATGGTGTCCTGACAACAATGTTGGCCGATGGCCGCGATAAAACGTATTTAACCCCCGGAGAACCAGAATCCTCAATTCCATACTTCTTGCCTAACGGCCGAGACATCATCTTTGAGCGCCACGACAAGATTATGATTTATAAGAACGGCAAAGTGAGCGAACTTTGGAATGATCCAGTTTTGCGTGCCTATTATCCGATTGGCGTGGATGAAAAGAAATATCTCTATACGCAAGTGCAAGCCAATCACCACGATCGTTTGATGTGGGGATATTACGACGGTAGTGAATCCAAGCCTTTATCTTTTAATTCCACACAATGGGATACATCTGATCCATTTCCCTATAAGGATGGGTCTCGATATATCTTTTATGTGTCAGGTGATTTTAGTGTCCACGAAGGTGGCTATAACTTGATGATTGCTGACATCGTACGCAACCGTGTGGCTTCAATGGGAATTATTAATGCGCAAGCTAACTCTGATCTTGAGGAATTGGGTCCTGCTTGGTCGGCAAAGGGCAAGTTCCCCATTCAATAGTGAGCCAATTCTGCTAGTTTTTAGACATGGGCCAAGAGTTAGACGAAGCGCTGGCTAACGCCGTTTCGCTCATCCGTACTCCAGAGTCCTTAGTCCGCGTCGTGCTTTCGGGCAGACGCAGAAATATGCAACCAGCCTTCGAGCGAATTGATATTCGGCCAGTCTTGATTAAGGAGCAGTTGCTTTTGCAGGTTGCCTCAAATGATGGACGCCAAACACTTACAAGAAATCTCACATCCCAAGAGGCGAGTTCGCCCGCGCTCCTAGACCTGCTGAGCAGTGGCTATGCAAATATCTTGGTAGAGCAAACTTCTGGTTCTATGGCGATTCGAATTACTAAAAAAGATGTAGCGATGATTCACTTTGAAAAAAGTGAACACGTGCAGACACTCGATCATGATCGAGTGAAGCCGCGATTGCTCGACGCTTCTGACCCATTCTTACGCGAGGTCGGAATCGCTGATGTGCATGGAAAAATCAAGCCTTCCCGCCAAGATAAATATCTACAAGTGGAGGAGTTCTTGCGCATCCTCGCACCTACCCTTAAGCGTGCAATAGATGCCGGACATATTCCGACACCCACTGTGCAAGCTCCTCTAACAATTGCCGACTTAGGGTGCGGAAATGCATATCTGACATTTGCGGCGCACCAATATTTATGCAATATCGGAATTCCCGTTCATGTCACTGGGATTGATGTTCGTGAAAGTTCGCGAATCAGAAATAGCAAGATTGCAGAAGTTCTGGGCATCAACGCCACCATTGATTTTCTCGCGGAAGAAATTGCAACAACGACCATTGCCCGAGCCGATGTTGTCATCGCTCTGCACGCTTGCGATACCGCGACAGATGATGCGATTGCATGGGGAATCAAAAACGATGCTCGCTTGCTATTAATCGCACCATGTTGTCACCACGATCTTCAGAGCCAACTCAAGGAAAGCCCAGAACCTTGGAGTGTAATAACTAAGTACGGATTAATGAAAGAGCGTTTAGCTGATTTGCTGACAGATGCTCTGCGAATTCAAATCCTTAAAATCCGTGGATATCGCACAGAAGCCATTGAATTCATTGGGGGAGAACACACCCCGCGTAACCTCATGATTCGTGCGGTAAAGACTGGCGCCAATCCAGAACCAGAGGAGATTGCTCGCTACGACGAGATGGTTGCACTGTGGAAAGTAACACCAGCGCTAAATGGGAAGTTGAATAGTTCTACTTGATGAAAGTTGGCTCAAGTATGCCGATCCCGAGCGCTCTTTCAATGGCGCTCATCGCGCGGACTAATTGAGCTTCTTCATTCCTACCTGCGATTACACCAAGCCCCACAGGCAAACCATCAACTAAGCCCATGGGTAGAGCGCCAATCGGAGTGCCTGCAATTGATGGCGCCATCGTTATCCAACTAGCACCCGAATGGTCATCGCCTTTTCCTAAAGTACTTAACCAAGCTGGAGAATAACTAGTACCGATTGCAACATCCACGCCGTTGAGCGCTTTTGCTAAAACTTCATTAGCCCAAGCAAGGTTTCGGTTTCTACGTATTTGATAAGCCTCACCCCGTCCGCCCAATGCGAGAGCTTGGTCGAATAGATCCTGATTGAAATATTTCATCTCAGTGCCTTGATGGGAGTGATTGAAATCAACTAATTCTGCAAGCGATGAGTATTTGCCGCGCGTTCGAATCTGAAAGTAAGCACCCAAGTCATCAAATAACTCATGGAGTAAAACGTTGTATTCATCTTCGCCGACAGAATCTGAAGGTTCTTCAATTGCAATCTCAATAATTTCGATACCAGCTCTTGATAGTTTCGAAACCGAATCCAGAAATAGTGAATTAGTAGCATCATTTGGAGTGATCCAAGTAGAAATCACGCCAATTCTTAGCGGTGCTGGAGATTGAGACGCCTTTACGAGCCCCGTTGAATCCATCATGATTTCTAACATCAACGCGGCATCTGCAACGGTTCGCGTCATAGGTCCTGGACTATCTTGACTGGCACTAATTGGAACCATTTGATCGCGTGGGATTGATCCAACTGTAGGTTTAATTCCGACACAACCGTTAAGCGACGCGGGGCAGATAATCGATCCATCAGTTTCACTTCCCACAGCCATCGAGACTATTCCCGCGGCAATCGCAGCGCCCGAGCCCGATGAGGATCCACCAGCGCTTCGTCCATGTTGCCAAGGGTTCGCAGTAAGCCCACCGAGCGCTGACCACCCACTTGTTGATTGGGTAGAGCGAATATTGGCCCACTCGGAAAGGTTGGTCGCACCGATTATTTGAGCGCCAGCCTTACGTAGACGAGCGGTAAGTGGTGAATCTTGCGTCACAGGAAAATCGATTAAGAATTCAGAGCCAGCGCTTGCCGGTAGCCCTATCGCTTCAACGTTATCTTTAATCAAAATTGGAAGCCCGGCAAGTGGTGTACTGAGTAGGTCTTGCGCCGAATAACTTTGGCTGTGCTGGCTCAGCGCCAATACGGATCTCAGTTCATAGCCAGCGCTATCAATAGAAGCGATGCAATCTAGAACTTCACCAGTTGTTTGCGCTGCAGAGGTTTTCCCTGATTTCAGTTCATGAATTTGCTCGATAGCCCCTTTGAAATTACTCATGTGAGAAGGATAGCGCCGCGCAATTACTCAAGAGGTAAAGCCTTGCCTAAAGCTTGAGTCGGCTCCATAATTGCCAATCGGCCGCGACAGGAGATAAGCAATGGCAAATAAGATGAAATTCCGCGGGGCAAGCGCCCTCACCTTAACTGCGCTCCTTCTGACAGCAACCTCCCTGTTGCCACTGCAAAGTGCAAGCGCCGCGATTTCGGCAAGTGACTTGAAGTACGAAACAGATATCGACACTTTTTACAACAAAGGATTTGTAAAGGCTGCTGAGAGTTGGACCAAAGCCACTGCTAGCGCTTCCAAAAAACTTGGAATCAAGAGTGCAAAGTATTTGACTTGGCAGAAGGCGTACATCAAAGTACTTAACTCATTTATAGCTACCACTACACCTATATTGGGGCTGACTGGAACCGATGGATTTGCAACGTCGCATCCACTTCTGATTAAAGCAATTACCGACTACACGGCAGCGTTGAAATACGAGAAGAACTATTTTTCTAAGAAGACCGCCGTTTCAAAAGCACAACTCAAAGCAATTGATGGCAAGTATGCAATCTCTAGCAACGAATTGAGCCTGTGGTTAACGGCCTACCAGGCAGATTTTGATCTAGTCAACATTTTGGCACCGACAACATTTCCTAGTATCGAATTTAGCGCATCAATTGACTCGTCTACTTCGATTATCAGTCTCTCGGCGCTCTTGGTTGATACCAGTTCATTCGATCAAGCAAAGTTACATATCCTTTCCTATGACGCAGAATGGTATGACGGTAGTTTGACGGTCGCGCCTATCACTTCGCATTTAGATATTGTAGATACAAGTAAGCCGGGGTCATTTTCTCTTACGGGTGTTCAAGCAGGAGGGACGTACATAATTAAGGTGCGTGCAAATAACGCTGGCGGTGATGGTGTCTGGTCTGATCCAATTTCATCAACCGTAACTACAAAATAAAAGTATTCAGAGAGATGCGGTTCAAAGCGAGAAGTAATTTTCCCCTGCGCGCACTTCTCATTTTTTTTACCGCCACATCAATCATTGGGGTGGCTGCACCGGCATCAGCCGCGGTTAAATTTTTGCCCGGCGCCGTTTCAGCCAATGATCCATATGCGCCAGGACATGGCAATGGCGGATATGACGTACAGAATTACTCAATTTCGATGTTATATCTCAAGAGCGATGGTATTGATGCCACTATCAAAGCAGTGGCAACTATTACCGCTAAAGCCACACAGAATCTTTCAAAATTTTCACTTGATTTGAATGATCTCAAAACTACAAAAGTAACTATTAATAACAAGAGCGCGAAGTTCTCCACGACTTCTTCCAAAATTTCGATTACACCGCCTCAAGGAATTCTCAAAGGCAAGGTATTTACCACAGCCGTATCTTATGAAGGTAAGCCGGGTGCCTACCTGGGCGAAGGAGAAACGACTCCATCGCAAGGCTGGCTGCATACTAAAACAGGAACATTGGCCGTTGGCGAGCCTTATGTTGCCTCGTATTGGTTTCCCTCCAATGATCACCCTTCAGATAAAGCAACTTTCACCATTGCGGTTACAGCGCCTGCTGCGCTAACTGTTGTATCTAACGGGAACCTCAAGGTTGATCCAGTGGTGAAAAGCGGAACGAAAACTTGGGTCTGGGTAGAGAAGTATCCGATGGCTCCGCATAACACTGTACTTGCAGTCGGGGATTACACATTGTTGAAGTCGGTAACAACTAGTGGAATACCAGTGATAAGCGCCTACGAAAATTCTATTGGAGCAGAGGGAGCAGTCACCGTTCGAAAAGCTTTGGATTTCATTCCATCGGCTATGGATACTTACATTGCTCGTTTTGGAAAGTACCCACTAGAGACTACGGGGGCGATCGTTGCCGATATCGCCCTTAACTATGCAATGGAGACGCAAGAGCGTCCGCTCTATTCAATAAGTAATCTCAATTCTTATGCCGAGAACTTATCGACAGTAGTTATCCATGAACTTGCACATCAATGGTATGCCGATTCAGTAACGCCAAAACGTTGGTCGGATATGTGGCTCAATGAAGGATTTGCTTCATATGCGCAATGGGTTTGGGGCGAAGATCAAAAGAACGAGCCAGCTTTATACCAAGCTAATTACTTCTACAATGCAACTGCTGAAAATTTCCCGCATCGCGCATCCGTCACTTCGCAATTTGCATACGATGCATTCTGGTCAGTGAAGGTTGGCCAGCCAGCTGTTCCGGATCTCTTTAGTAAAGCTGTCTACACGCGCGGGGCAATGACCTTGCATGCCCTTCGCACCACCGTCGGCGATGCTACTTTCTATGACATCCTTAAAGGTTGGGCCACTAAGAAGGCCTATAGCAATGCGACCAATCAAGAGTTCATCGCTTTCGCGCAATCAAAGACAAAAATCGACCTCAAGCAATTATTTATTGATTGGCTTGATACAACTTCTAAACCAACTAAATTCAATTACGACCCAAACGCTGGACCAACTCCTGAAGTTCCTTCAAATCCCAATACAGCGACTAGCTCAGCATTCGATCTCCTCGCGACCGATTTAGCTGGAGTTCCAAATAGAGCGTGGAATGGAAGTTCGATCAAGATTGCCAGTTCTGCTGCAAAGCAAAACATATTGACTATATTGATCGGCCCTCACACCATCGTGCCTGCATTTAACGTGCGCGAAAAAATTGACGGTATCTCTAAGTTATATAAAGGATTTGGCCAAGTGGATCGGGTCTACATGATCTTTTATACCTTTGAAGATGTTGCATGGGCACAATCGCAGGTAGACAAGATTTACGTTGACCCGTGGGTGACTTCTGCCGCCAACAATTGCCCAGCTCTTGATAGTTGCGGAGGAGCAAGTGCTGGTACTGATAACAAAGGCGATGGGATTATTCTGAAAAGTCTTGCTCAGAGATCACAAGTGGCAGGATTTGTGGCAAGCGGGGATGTGATTGCACACGAATACGTTCATACAGTTCAAGACGAACAATTTATTGGTTCAGCGGTTGAGACCGACGCACTTAAGAGTTTAGGAAATCATGTTCCCTCCTGGATAGTTGAGGGCCAGGCCGATTTTGCCATGATGGTGTCGACGAATTCGAATTTGCAAGAATACTTAGATGATCGTGTTGCAGAGCTAGAAACTTTGCGTTCCGATAAAACGTACACTCTCGATTGGATAAAAGGCTACCTAGGTGCCAGTTCTGAAAAACTTTGGAAAGATTATGAGCAGGATCGTTTCTACGATCTGGGCTTTCTATTTGTTGAGATTGTGACATCTATCAAGGGCCCTGATACATCCATGCAATTCTTCTCAGAAATCGCCCGAGGCCGAAGCTTCACCGATGTTTTTGCAGATATTTTTGGCATGTCCTGGGAAGCAGCCATGCCTTTGATCGCCGAGGCGATGTATAAGGAAATTCAACCCTAACCGAGTAACTCATGAATCGTGCGTAAACCTAGGCCTTAAAAGGTTGGGTTAGCCCAACCTCCTGATTGTCTCGGAGCGGTCTCGAGAGGAGAATGTCAGGGTGTCTGTCCTGAATTTCCAACCATCAAAGCCTTCGCGCGGTCGTATGCCGCTCAAGGTTATTTTAGGTGTGGGATTTCTCGCAGCAGTTGCAGCGATGGCTTCAACTTTGGCTGCAAATATCAACATCAATACAGGGCCCGTTGAGTTCGGCCAAGGCATTGCAATGACCACATCTTGCACGGGCAGTGATCACATACTTGTGACGCCTTTATCTACTTTTTCAAACAGCGGCGAAAATCTTTTCTATCTTTCGCAAGTGACCGTTGCAGATATTCCTTCATCGTGTATCGGTAAGGACTTCTTAATCTCGGTCTATCCAGAAACAAGTTCAGCCCTTGCTTTAGATGGCGCAGGGGCCACGGTTGCAAATGTCTATTTCGATGGAGCCTCTACCGTCTCAGTCGTTGCAGGCAAGAGCGCAAGTGCTACCTTCGCAGGTTCTATAACAAGTGCAACATCGACAAGTTTTACCTTAAGTTTTTCAGATTCAACCGCAGTAACAACTGATATTTATAAAATTACCGTTGAAACTCAGGCACACGATGGATCTGCGGTTGTTTCAGCGGGAGATGCGGGGCTGCTTTGGAAGACTTTCTTATTCAATGAAGCAGATGATTTAGCTTATGCTGACTTAACGTCTTCCGGACCAGCAATGTCGGAATCTGGACGCACACTTTGTGACTTAGGAATTGACTCCCAGATTAATAATAATTTTAACGGCGGTGGCGCTAACTCTTCTTGCGGAGGGGACAATTACCTGGATCATTTTACTGGAAGCATCACAATTCCTGGAACGTATGATGGAAGTACAACTGCGCTCATACATTTTTGGTCTTCTAATGATGACGGATTCCAAGTAACAATTGGTGGCACGGCAGTTATAGATGAAAATTGGCGTCCGCAAGGTGCCTATGGTGATTTAAACACAAGTTTTGCCGACTTCAACGCATCGGGTTCGGGGGTATTCCTCGTAGGGCAGACTTATTCCTTTGACGCTTGGCATTCGCAGGGCAATCGTGGCTCTATCGCTCAATTAGGTTGGGATGCTTTGGGAACTCCAGCAATAATCGCAACCCAGTATTTCTCACATACCGTCACGCCTATGGAATTGGCTCTTTCGCGTTGCGTGACAAATCTTGATGGCGAGTTCACGATGTACGACATCCTCAACGCTCTTAGCTTCCCAAATATCACCGATGCCGACGCTGCGCTAACGGCAAATGAACTCTATGTTCATATTGCTGGTTTCGATGGAGAAGCTTCAAGTGGCAGTATGGTTTACGATAACACCGGTATACAAGATTTGTTCTGCGGAAATAATCAAGTCAATGAATTATTTGGCCTTGATTCAGAGCAACAAGATCGAGGAGCAAGCACCGATGTATTCCTTCGAGATGTTTTCTTCGGAGGAGCGGGCAATGACTCAATTGAAAATATGTGGGGCTCCATTGCCTATGGCGGGCCGGGAGATGATGTAGTGACAACGGTGAATGAGGATTCATATTTTAACGGCGGCGAAGGTACCGATTCTTATGTGAATCTTGATCCAGGTGGCAGTTACTTCTCTGGAACTTTCCAACTTGCTGTATTTGTTCAGTAGTAGAGCATTCAATTTTATCCTTAGTGAGTGCTACCCCTGCTCGCCTTCCTATGCGAATTCCTATCCATCGTGGAATCTGGCGTCAGTATTACCAGACTCAAGGAATTAAGCGCCGCAAGAAGTAATAGCTAAATAAAAAATAGAGCGAGGAGAATTCCCCGCTCTATTTTTTATGCTTCTAATCTAAGAGTATCTACAATTTAGGAAAGAGTTTTAGTCGATTTCATGAAGGATTAAGCACCTTTGGAACGTTTTTCTATGACGAGCCAATCTCTAAAGGTTAATAGATGGATATTCGTCCGTTACAAGGAGAACTGCGTAGCCATAAATTCGATTCCAGTATTGACTGACTTTTACGATTCCTTCGGCGCTAGCTTGCGGGAAAGTTCCTGAGGAGAGGATTGAAAACCAACCTAAGATAACTAGGACAAGCGCATAGATGGAATATAGACAACCAAGGATATATAGAGGAATCGCTAGGAACCATTTAACTAGAGGCAATCCTTGGCTGAGAGATTTTCCGCCATTGATTTCTGGGTAGGTAATAGCGACAACGTCGCTTTCTTCGATCGAGGGATATTCATCAGTGAGTAAAGTGACATATGCGGTTATGCGGTTGAATAAACCCAAGAGGGATTTATTTAAAGATAACGCGTAGCTTGGGTATACACCTCGAAAGAGAAGCGCTAAGACGACAGGGATTACGAATAACCCTGAGGTGTAACTTGCGAGGAAGTAATTGTCGCCGTTGTTGTTGAACCCTCCAAAGGAGGCTACAAAGATTCCGACGGGAGCGATGAGAATAAGGCGAAAGAAAACTGTTGAACGATTACGGTTTTCTAGTTGGACTTTATAGGTAGTTTCAATTTGATTGCTCATGTAGAAAGTTTAACGGTTTTTACTCTTATCCTTCTCAAGTCTTGCACGCGCAACCTCTTGGCTTGGGGATTCAGGACCCAAAATTGCTGTAAAGATATTGAGAGCAAATCGTGTTATTTTCAACCAGATCTTGCCGGGAGGTTTCAAGCCCAAAATATGTAATTCATTCTCATGAAGCGTGCAGATTGCGGCTTTGGCTAAGAGGTTGTAGAAAACCATTGCAAAGCGACCAAATGGAGGATTAAGGATAAATCGCACCACATCTTCTGTGGGTGCTGAGCGCCCCAAGTCGTTCCTGCGAAAATCTGCCAGTTGCGCTTCTAGCTCGGCGACGCTGAGCGGAGCGTGAGTTAACCCAAGTGGTATCGCGCTTTTTGCCCAATCCTTCACATATTCATCGGCACCATCATTGATGGGATATCCCAACGCGAGGTGGGACTTAAGAAATGAATCTGTGAATGCGCAATGTACCCAGAGCAAGAAACGTGGATCAGTGGCCCTGTAACTAGAGTGCGAGCCATCTTTTTTTTCGTAATCCCCAGATACATGTGCATGCATTGCATTTACTCGTTTAGCTTCGTGCGCAATTGCTTCGGTAGAACCAAATGTTGTAATTGTTAGCCATCGCGTGGTGCCGGCCAAGCGACCAAGAGGATCGGATTCATATCGAGAATGTTGGGCAACGCCGCTTAAAGGCGCAGGGTGGGCAGCTTGCAATAGGAGGGCACGAATCCCGCCTACTAACGTTGCAGGCGAACCATGCACTTGCCATACCGCACCATCTTCTTTGAATAATCCAGCATCCCCAGTTTCGATGCTCTTAACCCAATCAGGTTTCCCATCTTTATGGCCCGAGACAGCCTCGCGGAAGTAGTCGGCAAATTTGCCGGTCAACTTCTGGGTTAAGGCAAAGTGGTGGATTCTGGGCACCTCCTAATTCTAGGCAAGAGCCGAGATTTCTTCCCTCTGAATATTTGTGCCAGGAGAGTGAAAGATTTTTCTCCAAAAGGTTGGGTAAACCAACCCCTAAATTGAATGTGGAGCCACCCTTTGACACCCTAGGGGGATGGAAATATTGAATTTTGCCTCTCGCGAGGGATCGCCACAGCGAAGCAAGAACTTCCGTGCGGTTTTCGGAGTCTGCCTTCTAGTTTCTGCAATTGCATTGGGGTCGACTCTTGCTGCAAATATTAATATTAATTCAGGACCTGTCGAATTCGGACAAGGTGTTGCCCAGACAACAGCGTGTGATAGCCAGATAACCGTCACTCCTGGATCCTCTTTCGATAATTCAGCAACACCATCACCAATCCCAACGCCAAGTGATGCGACAGGCGTTTTCCAACTCGGGACAATTTCAGTTTCAGATATTGATGTCGCTTGCGATGGAAAAATTTTCACAATTAAGGCTTATGCTCAGTCTGATAGCACACCACTGGAACTTCTCTCTGGAGTGTCTGAAATTGTTGTACAAGACACAGGAAATGATTTTTCCGCAGTTACAGGTGGAATATCTGTCGATGCTAGCGATGGTTCGGCATTTACAGTGACAATACTTGTGCCAACTTTAAATTCCAGTGAAGTTTACAAAGTAACCATCGAAAGTGGCGACACTGTCACAAGTTACTACCCGTCAGGTCCTCAGCTAAATGTTCCGTTGAGCCAGCTAACAGCAGCGGGCTGGACACCTTGCTTTGAAAATAACTACACTGATGAAACGACTCCAGTTTCTGATGCGCTAAATAATTGCACTGAACCTTATCTTGCTGTCTTTGGGCGAGCAGTGGGAGGGGACACTGCGCTCTTACTAGCCGCAGCTCCGCGAGAAGATGTATTTACAGTTACTGCTGAAAATTCTCCACACCTTGCAAATGGAACATATTGGTATTACACGCCTTTTATGGATGGAGATGCGCAATCACTCGGCTTCTCACCAGATGGTGTGATAAATCAATCTTCATGTGACTTTGAGCAGGAAGTGGGGGATCCAACTTCTCCATATCGTTTGTGTTGGCATATCTCGGGTGATGTAGAACCCACCTTCGACGACGGCTATCGACTTGGAATTGAATATAATCCTGATGTGTATTCAGGGGGCTACTTGAGGGATATTTACCAACACAATTAAGAGGCGCTATTGCTGCCTCGGGATTTACAGATTCACAAATGTCAGCTGATTATCCATTGAGAGTATCGAGCCCGCAGGTTAAGGCGGGATGTTGACGGCGCGCGCGACAACAAGGCCAACCGAAATAAGCGAAGTTATTGATTGAGTCGACATTAACATTTTTGCCCATTTAGTCAGAGGCGTGGCATCTGTTGGGCTAAATGCCGAAGCATTGGTTATCGAAACATACAAAAAATATGTCGAAACTCATGTGGATAATCTACCTTCCGATCAACAAAATTCGAAATAAGGCGGATACACACTCGAAGTCCTTAGAGTTTGATATAGCGGTTAGTAGAGAAGAAATCACTCACATCTCTACTAACCGTTTACCAAGAATTCTTAGCTACAAGGCATTGAGCTGTCTGCCCCAAGGGTTATAAGAAGAAATAGAAATACAAAGGGCATATGAGGCTTATGAGATATGTCAAAAAATTAATGGTTTGAACTGATTAGCGGGTATTTGGGCGCGGTGCAAGAGTAGGCTTCATTTATGACTGAACGGCAAGAATTTAAAGTGCTACGTACTTATGAGGATTTTGAACTTCGTGAATATCTGCCTTGCGTCATCGCAGAGGTCAAAGTTTCTGCCCAGTATTCAAATGCAACAAGTAGCGCTTTCTCTTCGTTATTTAACTACATTTCAAAGGGAAATATGGCTTCACAAAAAATCGCGATGACTGCCCCGGTAATCACTGCCCAAAAAACAGATAAATCGGAATCCGCAACTTGGTTTGTTTCGTTCGTAATGCCATCAGGTAGCACCTTTGGCCACTTGCCAGATCCGCACGACCCACAAATCAAATTACGTGAATTACCTACCGAAACATGCGTTGCCAAATCATTCCGCGGCAGAGCAACAGATGAGCTCTCACGAAAGATAACCGACGCGCTTCGCACCAGCGTTTCTAAAGTTAACATTGCACTCTCTGATGAAACGCGAATCTGTCGATTTGATCCGCCATTTAAGCCTGGCTTTTTGCAGTACAACGAAATCGTGATTCCTGCTTTTCTTGACGCTGTTTAACGTCACACTCATCATGCACACATAAACGTCAACTACTTCTAAGAGTTGGATCTAGATCTCGGGGCCAGCACCTTTAGTGTGGGTGGTGAGGGACTCGTTATCAAACCTTCAAACCATCCCATTTGACCCATTTTGCAGATATATCCGCTCTTGACTCATCTCCTACTTTAGGGGGTATGGCAGACAAAGCCAGCCTTCTGAGAGCATGAAAACTCTAGGACTCTATTATTAGTACATGGAAACCTCTTATTTCTCAGCAGGTGACTCTATTTACATGCGTGAAATACTCAATGGGAAAATCTGGACTTCTAGGCCTGTATCCGTAGTTGCAGATAACAGCGATCAAACAGTCACTTGGCTCTCTCCTGGCACATTGATTGATTATCCAAGAGATGTACAACATGGAGAAATCTGTTTCGGTATGTGGCTGTCAGGAGAATGGTCTCTAGAGAAGCGTGAATTTAAATACCCTGGCTTTCTAAGAATTGCTCCAGCAGATGCGAATTTTGAAATCTTCGCAACTGTTCCCGAAGTAGGAGGAGTTCAAAGTTGGTATGTTAACTTTCAAAGACCATTAGAAAGACTTGTGGATGGTTTTACGACAATGGATGAAACTCTAGATCTGATAGTTGAAAAAGATTTTAAGAATTGGTTACGGCGGGATGAGGACGAGTTGGAACTTGCTCTCAAAATGGGTGTCTACACTGAAGAAGATGTATCTAGAATTCTTGAGAATTGCATTGCCGTAGAGTCTAAACTTTCTCTCGGTGAAGTGCCGTGGGATATTTCATGGAAAGATTGGATTCCACCTAAGATTTTGGGTTAGCAATAGGTTTGGCAGATATATCCAATATCTAGAACACAGATCTACATCCAAGGTTTGGATATAGAACTTAGATTTACCTACGTAAGTGGGTGGTGAGGGACTCGAACCCCCGACCCGGTGATTAAGAGTCACCTGCTCTACCAACTGAGCTAACCACCCGAGACGCTCGATGTGAGGAAACCGCGAGCGCGCAGCAAACCCTATCAGCGCAGTGGGGATTGGTCTGCCACCCCAAATGGTGGAGGATTGCCATGTGACTCTGCGTAGATCTGGCCTAAAAGTCTTTATTTGGCTTACCCTGCCAGTGGCGTTAATTGCATCCACAACGCCTCCGGTAGCCACAGCAACGGTCGCAAAGCGCCAGGTAACCGTTGCGCAGGCGCTAGCCAATATTTCAGTGAAAGGGCGGGCACCAAAGACCGGGTATTCCCGTGAGGAATTTGGCACCGCCTGGAAAGACGTTGATCAAAATGGATGCGATACAAGAAATGACATTCTTAAACGGGATTTAACGAGCATCGTTTATAAAGGTTCCAGCTGTCTCATCGCCGCAGGCATCTTGCGCGATCCCTATTCGGGTACGAAGGTTTATTTTGTCCGTGGAGTTGGCACCAGTTTGGACGTGCAGATAGACCACGTTGTTGCTCTTTCTAATGCGTGGCAGACAGGCGCCTTTGCCCTGAGCAAAGAGGGTCGGACTCTATTTGCCAATGACCCTTTAAATTTGTTGGCCGTAAAAGGAAGTCTGAATTCGCAGAAGAGCGATGGAGATGCAGCCACGTGGTTGCCTCCACTTAAAAGTTATCGCTGCGCGTATGTGGCACGCCAGTTGGCCGTGAAATATAAATATGGATTGTGGTTAACGGCGCCAGAGAAAGATGCGATGGTGTTAATTCTCAGCAAATGTCCTAAGCAGGTAATGCCTAAGTAGTTATAAGAAAGTTTCGGCAGGAAAGAGTTAATGCCCTGCGTCGTAGCGTTCGTAGGATGCGCGAATTTCTGCTTGGGCTTCTTCGCGACCAACCCAGAGCGCACCTTCAACACTTTTGCCTGGTTCTAAATCTTTGTAGACCTCGAAGAAGTGTTTGATTTCGAGTCGATCAAATTCTGGAACGTCGGTGATATCGCGCAGATGCTCTTTGCGAACATCGCCAGCTGGGACACAGAGTAATTTGTCATCTCCGCCAGCCTCATCGGTCATACGAAACATACCGATGACGCGACATTTAACAACGCAGCCAGGGAAAGTTGGTTCATCGAGCATGACCAGTGCATCCAGTGGATCACCATCTTGACCAAGAGTGTCATCGACAAACCCGTAATCCCATGGATAACGCGTGGAGGTAAAGAGCATGCGATCGAGGCGAATCTTGCCTGTTTCGTGATCGACCTCGTATTTATTTCGACTGCCGGCGGGAATTTCTACAATGACATCAAAAGTCATATCCATTGCATCACCCTTTCGCAGTGCGCAGGTTCAGCCCAAAGGCTGAAGATAAAAGTGGGGTGAGCGACGGGGCTCGAACCCGCGACATCTCGGACCACAACCGAGTGCTCTACCAGCTGAGCTACGCCCACCATGTGGTGCTTATAGTACCTGTCTTTTTCGGCCGACTCTTAACTACTTGCCTTGCTCGGCGCTCAATCGCTGTGAAATCTCGCGCAATTTTTGTGAATCTGGGCCAGGGGCAGGGGTGAATATTGCTTCACGGTAGTACTTCAACTCGTTAATGGAATCCTTGATATCGCCAAGGGCGCGATGATTGCCAGTCTTTTCAGGTGCGTTGAAATAAACACGGGGATGCCAGCGGCGGGCGAGTTCTTTAATAGATGAAACATCGACGGTGCGATAGTGAAGGTAATCGTTAAGTAGAGGCATATCTCGTGCGATAAAAGTGCGATCAACGCCGACGGAGTTTCCGGCAAGAGGAGACTTTCCTAATTGAGTTCCGGCAGATTGCAGGTAATCGAGGATTAATTTCTCGGCCTCTGATGCGCTCACACCGTGGGCAATCTCGGTGATGAGCCCCGAGTCAGTATGCATCTTGGTGACAAAATCATTCATGCCAGCTATTTGATCTGCAGTTGCGGCGATAACTACATCCACGCCCTCACCAATCACGTTGAGATCAGAGTCTGTGGCTAGGACTGCGATTTCAACGAGGACATCCTTGGTGAGCGACAGGCCCGTCATCTCGCAGTCAATCCAGACTAGATGGGGGGAGTCGTTGGTCATAAGCGCAACCTTAAGTCATTGAGGGGGTCGAAGGCGTAATTTCACCTCTCGTTCACCTTCTCGTAACCATCCTGCCACGCATTCTCCGCGCGGTAATAGCAAGATCGCACCGTGAGCCAAACTCTGATGACGCCTGACGCCGCCGCTCCGGCTAAGCGCGAGATCACTACCCAACCTCGGCGATCAGATCAAGTCTTTCGCGCAATTGTAACTAGTGGAGGGCTCTCTTCCTTAATTATTTTGGGATTGATTTCGATATTCCTAGGTTACCGAGGCTTTGAAATTTTTCGTCACGAAGGGCTCTCATTCTTAACAACATCGGATTGGTTTTTAACCACAGATGATGCTGGCAATGTTCTAGATAGTCACTTTGGAATTGCCGCGATGCTCATCGGAACAATACTCTGTTCGGCTATTGCGGTAACTATCGCACTGCCGATATCGGTTGCGAGTGCTTTATTTTTGAATTTCTATTCGCCTGGCTGGCTAAAGCGTATTTTAATTGCGGTCGTAGACATGATGGCAGCCTTCCCATCAATCCTCTTCGGCATCTGGGGCTTTCTCGTATTAATGCCATCTGCCGAATATTGGGCCAAGTTGCTGAACCGCTATCTAGGATTCGTGCCGTTTTTCAAAGTCGATCCACCAATTTTTACGCGCTCGCCTTTTGTTGCTGGCATCGTTTTAGCAATCATGATTATTCCAATTATTACTTCAATTTCCCGTGAAGTTTTTTCACAAACACCTCTTGATCGGATTCAAGCTGCATATGCACTTGGTGCAACACGTTGGGCGATGATTCGCGCAGTAGTTATTCCTTACGGTCGAGGTGGAGTTGTTGGTGGAGCAATGTTGGGCCTAGGACGCGCAATGGGCGAAACGGTTGCCGTGTATACCGTCCTAAACATTATGTATCAGGTGAACTGGCAAGTGCTATTCGGGGGAGGCGGCAACATCGCTTCTTTGATCATTTTAAAGTTTGGAGATTCTGGGCCCTATGAGATTAAGGCTTTAATGGCTGCTGGACTCGTACTCTTTTTCTTGACTCTGATAGTCAACGCAGGGTCGGATTTTATAGTTAGGCGCGCGACTCGAGTGAAAAAATGACAGTGTCGGAAGTTAAACCTCGCAAACCTTGGAAAGCATCACCTAAGGATCGCAGCGTCGATCTGGCAATTTTCATAGCCGCGGCCCTGCTCTCATTTTTCTTTGTCGATTTCACTCCGATGAAAGGCAAGTTGGCATATTTCGCAACATTTTTCGTTTTCTATATGTTAATCGGAGCAATTTTCAAATTTGTTACACGAGGTTCAGCTTCCGCCGTCGATATTGTTGTAAATACTTTGGTAGCACTTGGCGCCATCATCACGGTATTGCCAATTGGAAGTATTTTGATCACTGTAATCGTCAAAGGCTCTAAAGGTTTGCACCTTGGCTTACTTACACACGATATGTCATTAGCCACGCCAACGGATCCGATAACCAATGGTGGATTGCTTCATGCCATAACAGGGACCCTAACGCTGGTTACCCTTGCATTGATTATGAGTGTGCCGATTGGTATTTTGACCGCTCTCTACCTCACAGAAATTAAGGGCATATTCACTCGCCCAATTCGTTTCCTTGTTCAAGCCATGAGCGGTGTTCCATCGATTGTTGCAGGTTTGTTTATTCTTTCAGCGGTCCTTTATCCCATTACAAAGTCCTATTCCGGGTTCATGGGTTCCTTGGCTCTGACGATTTTGATGATCCCAACTATCGCTCGCACTTCTGAAGAAGTTTTGCTTTTGATTCCAAATGATTTGCGAGAAGCTGGCGTTGCCTTAGGTGGAACTCAGTGGCGAACAGTTGCCATGATTGTTTTGCCAGCTGCGCGAAGTGGTCTAGTCACAGCGATGATTTTGGGAGTTGCTCGCATTGCGGGAGAAACTGCGCCAATCCTTTTGCTTACCGGCGGCGCAGATACTGTTAATCCAAATCCATTTAAGGGGCCGATCGGTTCGCTGCCTTATTACATCTGGAAATCTTTTGCTGCAGGAAGCACTGAATCCATTACACGAGCGTGGACCGGATTACTTGTCTTGCTGGGAATAATCTTAATTTTATTCACCCTTGCACGAATATTAGGAAATAGAAAGGTCGCACGATGACCGACTCGAACGAAAGAGAGAATGAAAAAATGGAGACTTCCGTTCAATCATCGGGTTTAGCTGATGTAGCTCACGCAGCCAAGCGACGCGAACCGGGATCGATGCCTATGGGCCGTGGTCTTGAAGCGCGTGGAGTCCATGCTTGGTTTGGTAGCAACCACGTTCTCTCCGATATCACTTTGGACTTCGCTGCAGGCACAGTTACTGCACTCATTGGCCCTTCCGGATGCGGGAAGTCCACATTCATTAGAACCATGAACCGCATGCATGAATTTATTCCAGGGGCCGCTATGGCCGGAGAAGTGTTACTTGATGGTCGCGACGTTTATGCACCCGGAACAGATGTCACGAAAATTCGTTTGCAAATTGGAATGGTTTTCCAAAAGCCAAATCCATTCCCATCGATGACAATCGGTGAGAACGTTCTTTCAGGTCTCAAATTGGCGCAACTTAAAGTTGCTAATAAAGAAGAACTGATGGAGGAGTGTCTGGTCCGTGCAGGCCTGTGGAATGAAGTGAAAGATCGTCTCGGAGCACACGGTGGTTCACTCTCAGGCGGACAACAACAACGTTTGTGTATTGCACGCTCATTGGCAGTGCGCCCACAAGTACTGCTTATGGATGAACCATGTTCAGCTCTTGATCCTGGTTCAACTCTGCGTATTGAAGAAACAATCCGCCAACTCTCAGACTCGATGACAATCGTTATCGTGACTCACAATATGCAGCAAGCAGCTCGTGTCTCCGATTACACAGCATTTTTCTTAGCTGATGGTGGCCCGGGCGCGATGATCGAGTGCGCCCCTACAAGTGAGATCTTCTCTCGGCCTCAGGACAAGAGAACTGAAAATTATGTGACTGGACGCTTCGGCTAAACCGAATCCAATTGTTCATCTAAGCGTCTGCTGTTGTTTAGAAGTTAATAGGTGTTAGTTAAACCTTAATCCGTACCTTTTGTCCTGTAATACTACATACATCTATGAGGGGAAGTACATGAGAATTTCACGTATCGCGAAAGTTGCTGCTTCAGCACTCGCGTTAGTTTTAGTTGCCGCTACACCAGCTTATGCTGCAAATTATTCAGGTTCAGGTGCTTCTTTTCCGGCTAACCTAATCGAAGCTTGCAAAGCAGGATTTGCCGCTTCAGGTTCTGATACTTACAGCTATGCATCATCTAGTTCAGGCACCGGTCAGAAGAACTCAGATACACAGCTTGGCGATTTCTGGATGTCAGATTCCCCTTACACCGCAGCAACTCGCCGCGCCACACTTATCCATGTGCCACTAGTTGCCGCTCCAATTGCAATCTTGCATAACCTTCCAGGAACCAAGACTCTCCAACTTTCGGCAGCAACAGTTGCTGGAATCTTTGGTGGAACAATCACCATGTGGAATGACCCACTAATAGCCGCAGATAACAACCGCACAACAACTTCTGTTGTTTACAAGAAGGATAAGAGCGGTAACCCTGTTAAAGATGCTGCAGGCAAACTGGTAGTTCTTAAGACCAAGTCAACAACTGCTCACTACACGCTTCCAAATAAGAAGATCTCCGTCATCTATCGTAATGACTCATCAGGTACAAACGACAATTTCACAAAATACCTTTACAAGAGTGCGCCAACTATCTGGACCAAGGCTAACTCAAAGGTATTCACAACTTCATTCCCTGGCGACATCAACAGCGCTACAAACCGTGGTCGCATCACAGGTGCTGCAAGCTCAACAAACGTCAGTTCACAAGCTGCCAGAACTCCATACTCGATCACTTATGCTGAAGTTAACTATGCAGCCGCAAATAACTTGAAAGTGGCGAGTTTGATTAACCCAGCTGACAAAGTTGTAGCGCCAGATGCAGTCGGCGTAGGTGCATTCCTTGCAAGCGCCACACAAGATGCAAATGGATACTTAACTTATAACTACACAACAAAAGAGCCTGGTGCTTACCCACTAGGTATCGTTTCTTACATGCTTGCAGACACCGCTTATGCAAAGAAGGCGACTGCAGCTGCAGTTAAGGCAATTGCAACATACATCTTGAGCCCAGCATGTTCTCAAGTTGTCGGAGCGAAACTTGGATTTAGCGTTATCGATGGTGCGCTTAAGGCCAAGGCACTTGCTCAGATTGCAAAGATCGGTTAATCAAGTTGATTTAGGTTCTTCTCACGAGGGTGAAGCGGTCGGCGAAAGCCGGCCGCTTTTCTCGTTTATTGGGATTTAGTTAACGTTGCCGTTATAAAGAAGTTCTATTTGCAGAAAAATACAGTGCGCCTGGCAGGAATCGAACCTGCGACAACTCGCTTAGAAGGCGAGTGCTCTATCCGACTGAGCTACAGGCGCTGGACAGGGTTTGTCGATGGTGAGTCTAGCGACTCTTGGCACTAAGGTTTACGTTCGTGGCCGAGTTTATTTATACGATGAAGAAGGCGCGTAAAGCGCACGGCGAAAAAGTTATCCTCGATGATGTCACCCTCGCATTTTATCCAGGCGCAAAGATAGGCGTTGTTGGACCTAACGGTGCCGGTAAGTCAACAGTCCTACAGATTATGGCTGGACTTCAGCAGCCTTCTAATGGTGAAGCATTTTTATCCCCTGGTTATAGCGTCGGAATTTTATTGCAGGAACCTCCACTTAATGATGAGAAGAATGTTCTTGAGAATGTGCAGGAAGGCGTTGCGGAAACGATGGCGCTTATGGCGCGCTTCAATGCAGTCAGCGAAGAGATGGCTGACCCAAATGCTGATTATGACAAATTGCTTGCAGAGATGGGCAATCTTCAAGAACAACTCGATCATCGCAATGCATGGGATTTAGATTCCCAATTGGAACAAGCGATGGATGCGCTTCGTTGTCCGCCGCCAGATGCCGATGTAAAGGTGCTCTCGGGCGGAGAGCGGCGTCGCGTAGCGCTCTGCAAGTTACTTTTACAGCAACCTGATTTACTCTTGCTAGATGAGCCTACAAACCATTTAGATGCCGAATCTGTGCAGTGGCTCGAACAACATTTAAGTAAATACCCAGGAACAGTTGTAGCCATTACCCACGATAGGTACTTCCTCGATAACGTCGCTGAATGGATTCTTGAACTCGATCGCGGTCGTGCCTATCCGTATGAAGGTAACTACTCAACTTACCTAGAAACTAAATCCACGCGTCTGAAAATTGAAGGGCAAAAGGATGCCAAGCGCGTAAAGCGTTTAACTGAAGAACTCGAATGGGTACGTCAGAATTCCAAGGGTCGCCAAGCTAAATCTAAAGCTCGTCTTGCTCGTTATGAAGAGATGGCTGCAGAAGCTGACAAGATGCGCAAACTTGATTTCGAAGAGATTCAGATTCCACCGGGACCACGTCTTGGAAATATCGTTGTTGAAGTTGAAAATCTTTCCAAAGGTTTCGGTGATCGCCTGTTAGTAGATGATCTCTCCTTTACATTGCCTCGTAACGGAATCGTCGGTGTTATCGGACCAAACGGTGCGGGCAAGACGACTCTCTTCAAAATGTTGATGGGTGTAGAACAACCAGATTCGGGCAAAATTAAAGTTGGCGAAACGGTAAAGATTTCCTACGCCGATCAGTCACGTGCAGGTATCGATCCCAAGAAGTCCCTGTGGGAAGTAGTTTCAGATGGCTTGGATTACATCAAGGTGGGTCAAGTTGAAATGCCAAGCCGCGCCTACGTTTCTGCATTTGGTTTTAAAGGCCCAGATCAGCAGAAGCAAGCAGGAGTTTTATCTGGCGGAGAGCGCAACCGCCTTAACTTGGCGCTTACCTTAAAGATGGGTGGCAATTTGCTGCTCCTTGATGAACCAACAAACGATTTAGATGTTGAAACTTTAGGTTCCCTGGAAAACGCGTTACTTGAATTTCCCGGCTGCGCAGTTGTTGTATCCCACGATCGTTGGTTCCTTGACCGTGTAGCTACACACATTCTGGCCTACGAAGGCGAATCCAAATGGTTCTGGTTTGAAGGTAACTTCGAATCCTACGAGAAGAACAAGATTGAACGTCTTGGAGTAGATGCCGCTCGTCCGCATCGTGTGACATACCGAAAGTTGACCCGCTAATGACTTTTACAAGCGCCGTTAATGTGAGATGGGATGACCTCGATGCATTTGGTCATGTCAATAACGCGGCTTACTTAACTTATGTGCAAGAAGCCCGCTCGGATTTCACATGGTATTCACGCAAGAGAGTCGGTCTTAAGCCACTCCTTTCAGAGATGGTTGTTGCCAGCGCCAACATTGATTTTTTATTGCCGATTAACGATGGTGGATGCACGGTAGATGTCAGCATCTGCGTATCTCGTATCGGCGCCTCTTCCTTTGATCTTTACTACGAAATCTCCAAAGATGGAGTGATTTATGCAGTGGTGAAGACTGTTCAAGTTGCAGTCTCAAAGGAGAATACGAAATCTCGGCCACTGACTGATGAGGAACGAACTTTCCTTAATGAACATCTCATAGCTCTATCGGAAGGAAAGTAATGTCCACACATCCTGCGCTCCCTGCCCGTAACCAAAGACCTTGGTGGCGCGATGCAGTTACCTATCAAATTTATATTCGCTCCTTCGCAGATTCCAACGGTGACGGCAAAGGTGATGTCGAGGGGATTCGCAGTCGTCTTCCTTATCTTCGTTCACTTGGTGTTGATGCAATTTGGATCACCCCTTGGTATCCATCTCCACAGAACGATCATGGATACGACGTTTCTGATTACATGAATATCGAACCTGATTACGGCACCCTTGCTGATGCAGAGCGTTTGATTAAAGAAACCCATGATCATGGAATGAAGTTGCTAGTAGATATTGTCCCCAACCATTCGAGCGATCAGCACGTCTGGTTCCAACAAGCTCTTGCTGCCGCACCTGGTTCGCCAGAGCGCGACCGTTACATTTTCCGCGAAGGCAAAGGCGCCAATGGCGAACTTCCACCAAATAATTGGCAGGCGGTATTTGGTGGTTCGGCTTGGCACCGCATTACCGAAGCGGACGGAAAATTAGGTCAGTGGTACTTACATTTGTTCGCAGTAGAACAACCAGATTTCAACTGGGAGAACCAAGAGATTCATGAGCACTTCGAAGAAGTTTTGAAGTTTTGGTTAGACCGTGGCGTTGATGGATTCCGTATCGACGTTGCACACGGAATGGTGAAAGCACCAGGACTTCCTGACGTCGTTGCTGCTGATCCTAAAGCTGAGATGTTGGCACCAGAGAATCGTCCTTTCTGGGATCAAGATGGTGTTCACGAGATTTATCGCAAGTGGCGCAAGATTCTTGATTCTTATCCTGGAGATCGCATGGCAGTTGCTGAAGCATGGGTAAGCCCAGCTTCACGCATCGCTCGTTATCTGCGCCCTGATGAACTTGCTAACTCATTTAACTTTGATTTCTTAAGTTCGCCTTGGGAGCCAGCAGAGCTAAAGAAGATGATTAATCGTTCGATGGATGCTTTGGCAGAAGTCGGAGCACCGTCATCATGGGTATTTAACAATCACGACGTCGTTCGATCTGTTGATCGATTCGATTTAGGTTTGTTGGCAGGAAATGCGAATACCACACTCGAGCGTCATGGCGATGCTAAGAAGTTTGATATCGCTCGCGGAACTCGTCGTGCGCGTGCTGGCGCGCTCTTGATGTTGGCGCTACCTGGTGGCGCATACATCTACCAAGGTGAAGAGTTAGCGCTCCCTGAAGCGCGCGATATTCCTGAAGATCGTTTAACTGATCCTCGTTGGGAGATGAGCCTTCGCACTGATCGTGGTCGCGATGGTTGCCGTGTTCCGCTTCCTTGGACATCACTTCCCATCGGAGCATTTGGGTTTTCATCCGATGCAAATAGAGAGCCTGAACATGCATGGTTGCCACAAGGTGATCATTGGGGCAAGTTCTCTGTCGAAGGACAAGATGGAGACCCTGCATCAACTTTGACGATGTATCGCCAAGCACTTGCTATTCGCAAGAGTGAAGCCGGTTTGGGCGATGGCGCGATGACGTGGATTGATGCGGGCGATGATGTCATTGCATTTTCACGCCCTGGTAATTTCGCTTGCTTGCTCAACTTTGGTGCTGCCATTGAGCTACCGGCTGGATCAGAGGTATTACTTTCAAGTAATCCTCTGGTTGGTAACGTAATCCCTACTGATACAGCGGTTTGGGTGCGTCTATCAGTAGGCTGACCTAATGTCAGTTGCGAAAGAAAACAAGAGCACAATCCGTAAAGGTTTGTCATTCCATCCAGGATGGGTTGCTGTCGGCGTAACTTTTCTCACCCTAGTAACAACTGCCGGTTTTCGTTCGGCTCCATCTGTTCTTATCGTTCCTCTTGAAGAGGCATTCGGATGGTCACGTGCGCAGATTTCTTTAGCGGTTTCAGTAAACGTGCTTCTCTTTGGGTTGATCTCTCCATTTGCTGCCGCTTTCATGGAACGTTTTGGCGTCCGTCGCGTGGTCATGAGCGCCTTGACGTGCGTTGGTGCTGGCGCAATTTCTACAATATTTATTTCATCTCCATGGCATCTAGTGATGTTGTGGGGAGTAGTGGTGGGACTTGGCACTGGGTCCATGGCCTTAATTTTCGCCGCAACAGTTGCAAACCGTTGGTTTGTGCAAAAGCGCGGCCTTGTAATGGGAATGCTCACCGCAGCGACAGCTACAGGCCAATTAATTTTCTTACCCGGTTTATCTGCGTTAGCTATTTCTCATGGGTGGAAGAGCGTTTCAATAACTGTCGGCTCGGCATCTTTTATTATGGTTCCAGTGGTTGCACTTCTATTGCGTGAGTTTCCATCAGATCTTGGACTGCTTCCGTATGGCGCGCCAGATGATTGGACTCCACCACCAGCTAACACAGTAAGCGCAGCGAGGTTAGCTATAGATACTTTGCAACAGGCAAGCAAGAATAAAGATTTTTGGTATTTAGTTGGGTCATTCTTTGTCTGCGGACTTTCGACAAGTGGCTTAGTAGGCACCCACTTCATACCAGCGGCACACGATCACGGGATGATGGAAGTTGCAGCAGCAAGTTTGCTAGCTCTGGTCGGCGTTTTTGATGTCATCGGAACAATCTTTTCTGGCTGGCTCACCGACCGCTACGATCCGCGAAAACTGCTCTCGATCTATTACCTCACACGTGGAATCTCGCTCTTCCTGTTGCCTTCGATACTCTTTTCAACAGTTCATCCATCGACACTTGTATTTGTAATTTTCTATGGACTCGATTGGGTGGCAACTGTGCCACCTACATTGGTGCTCTGTCGAACGATTTTGGGACCACAGCGCTCGACAGTTATCTATGGATGGGTCTTCGCGGCACATCAAGTGGGAGGCTCTATCGCTGCATATGGAGCGGGCCTAGCTCGTGTGAAGTTTGGTGATTATGCCTTCGCGTTCTATACATCGGGGATCCTCTGTGTCATTACATCTCTCTTTGTCATGAATATAGCCAAAGGCGTAGCGACGAGTACTCTAAAACAGTGAGTACTTTTTACGATCGCGTTGGTGGTAGCGCAATATTTGCTGAACTTGTGTCGCAGTTTTATGCGCGTGTTTCTGTGGATCCAATTTTGGCTCCGATGTATCCGAGCACAGATATGAAAGCTGCTGCAGAGCGACTTCAGCTTTTTCTGGAGCAATATTGGGGCGGGCCGGATACTTATTCGCAACGTCGTGGACACCCACGTTTGCGCATGCGCCACGGTGGCTTTCATATTGATTCAGCGGCTCGGGATGCATGGCTTTCTTGTATGCGCGGCGCTGTCGATGGAGTCGATTTATCTCAAGAGCTTAAAGATGAACTCTGGAAGTATCTAGAATCTGCAGCGATCCATTTAGTGAATCAACCTGATTGAGAGCGATTACCAACCTTTAGAATTTCGCCATTGCGCAAATACCAGAGCGTCCCTTGAACATCCCGGACTGTTGTTATCCGTAGTCCCACTCTTTCGACGGTGCCAGAAATATCGAGCACTTCAATCTTGTCGCCCACTCCATATTGATCTTCGATCAACATGAAGAGCCCAGAGAGAACGTCGCGAACAATTGTTTGTGCTCCAAGTCCGAGTGCAACGCCGATGACCCCTGCTGATGCAATAAGTGGTCCGAGGTTGAGACCGAATTCGCCCAGAATCATTCCCAGAGAAATTACCCAAATGACTGCGTTGAGAGTGCTGGTTAAAACTGTTCCAGTTGTGCGCGCACGTTCTTTCTGTCGAGCTGCGATATTTCCTGGACCGCGAACTAAATCAACGCTTGAAAGGCGGTTCATGGTTTTGGTGATGGCGCGATTGCCTATCCGTTGACCGGTGATAGCAATTGCGATGATGACCAAGATGTGAAGAGGGGGTCCGCTAAACCAGTCCCAGAACTTTTGGGCTGTATCGGCTACGCCTGAAGCGGCGGCAAGATGAACATTTGCTCTCATCATGAGGCGACTCTAACTTAAAGTGGCGTAAATACGCATGGAGACGGCGGTTCTGAGGCAAGATGTGCCAATCGGCGCGAGCCACGCGCTGGATCGGAGCATCGTGTCTCGCACGCTAATTTTGAACGCAACCTACGAACCCCTAGGTGTTATATCCGAACGCCGCGCACTCATTCTCGTTCTGAACTCTCGAGCTACAACAATTGAAGATTCAGGAACTGTTCTGCACTTCACTGGCGGCGAAATTTCTTTGCCCTCCGTCATCAAACTTAATCGCTTTGTACGCGTTCCATTTCGGCGCGAGGTTCCGCTTTCGCGTCGCGCACTCTTTGCTCGCGATGGCGGACGATGTGTGTATTGCTCCGCACCAGCAACATCAATTGATCATGTCATTCCACGTTCGCGCGGCGGTGCGCACGCATGGGAGAACGTTGTGTCGGCATGTCACCGGTGCAATCACCTGAAGGCAGATAAACACCTCAAAGAGTTGGGGTGGAAATTACGCTCCCTACCGCGCCAACCAGCTGGAGCTGCATGGCGAGTATTGGGTACCGGTCGCGCAGATGCGCAATGGTTGCCTTACCTCGAACCTTTCGGCGTAGTTGAGGCTATTGCTTAGTTTGCATCCTTGGCTTGCGCCTTGAGTGCGCGAGCCATTGCATCGCGACCTTCAGAAACAATTCGACGCAATCCGTTGGCGGCATCCTTGCCGGCTCCCGCTAACCATTTCTCAGTTGCATCGAGAGTTGATTGTTCGGTGACGTAGGTTGGATATAAACCCTGTGCGATATTTGAGGCGATTTCATATGTCTCTTTACTCCAGACATCGATGATTGCATCAAAGTATTTGCTGACATATCCGGCTAGCAGATCACGTTGTCCTGGACGTTGGAATCCGCGGATTGTTTGAATCTGAATGTGATTACTTAATCCATCCTTGATTGCAGCGTTGAAAGCTTTCTCCTTGACGTTGGCATCTGGGAACGCTGCGCGAGCAAAAGCCGCGTAGCGCTGACCGTTGGCGGTGTTATCGCGTTGTAGTTCTGCATCGATTTCGGAATCAGTTGCAAGCCCGCGTTCGACAAGGGCGCCGAGGAAGTGCCAACGCAAATCTGCATCGACAACCAATCCGGCAAGTTTGCCCTCTAGGAATTCACGGATACGTGCTGCTTGTGCTGGTGATGCGGCAGCGCTGGCAAGTGCGCGTGCGTAGGTAAGTTGGAGATCACTACCTTCTGGAGATTTTGCAAGGAGGGCTTCGATGCCATCTGCCAAAACCTTGCGTAAGCCTTCACGGTTGACCTTGCTTGAATATAACTCGACAGCGGTATCAAGTTGAACCAGTGTCATCGATACGACAGCAACATCTGATTCGCCCGCGAGCGCTTTAACTGCCATTGGTACATATAAGGATGATGACATTTCGCCATCGCGCAACATGTCCCAGGTTGCAGACCAGCAAAGAGCGCGACTGAGTGGGTCTTGGATATCTCCAAGGTGGTCTTTAAGTGTGAGTAGTGAACGTTCGTCGAAGCGAATCTTCCCGTAAGAAAGATCGCGATCGTTGAGCAAAAGCAGGTCAGCGATTTTCTCTCCTGCGAATTCGCTCACTGCGGTGCTTGCGCCAGATACATCTAGCTCGATGCTCTTACGGCAGACAAGCGCACCATCTTTGAGGTCATACAAACCCACTGCCATGCGGTGCGGACGAAGTTCCTTGGAGCCACTTGGTGTGAGAGGAACTTCTTGCTTCACAGCAACTGATGCGTAGCTATCGCCATTTACTGCAATCTCGGCACGGAGGGTGTTGACGCCTGCCGTTTGTAACCATGTCGAAACCCAAGGCTTAAGGTCGCGGCCACTGGTTGCTTCAAGTTCAACAAGAAGGTCGTTAAGAGTGGTGTTGCCCCACGCATGCTTTGCAAAGTATTGACGCAAACCTGCAATGAAAGCTTCTTTGCCAACGTGTGAAACCAACTGCTGAAGTACTGAGGCTCCCTTGGCGTATGTGATTCCATCGAAGTTTGTTTTAACCGCTTCAAGGTCATGCATATCAACAACGATTGGGTGAGTGGAAGAGAGTTGATCCTGGCGGTATGCCCAGTTTTTACGCTCTGAGTTAAATACAGTCCACGAGTTAGTGAATCGTGTTGCCTGGGCAAGAGTGAAGTACGAGGCCCATTCTGCGAATGATTCGTTAAGCCAGAGGTCGTCCCACCATGTCATTGTGACAAGGTCTCCGAACCACATATGTGCCATTTCGTGGAGGATGACATTTGCGCGCCAGTTGTAGTTCTTGTCGGTCACCTTGCTGCGGAATACGAAGTAATCCTCGGCGAATGTCACGCAACCAGCGTTCTCCATAGCGCCTGCATTGAATTCGGCAACTGCCAGTTGGTCGTATTTATCGAATGGATATGCCAAACCGAACTCTTTTTCGTAGAAAGCAAAACCTTGTTTGGTTATTTTGAAGATTTCTTCAGAATCCATACTTGGTGCAAGAGATTTGCGACAGAATAGCCCTAGGGGAACAGTTTTTTCTCCGACATAAACATCATCGACGCGATGATACGCACCGGCAACGAGAGCGGTTAGGTAAGTTGAAATTACTGGCGTACGAGTAAATACCCAACGCTTATGCTCGCCACCTACTTCAGTAATAGATTCAGTTGGATTGTTGGAAATAACTTCCCAATGCGCAGGCACGAGTGCGGAAATCTTGAAAGTTGCCTTGAGGTCAGGTTGATCAAAGCAAGGGAATGTGCGCCGTGCATCTGCTACTTCGTGCTGTGAGTAGAGATAAACCTCGTTATCTGCAGGGTCCACAAATCGGTGCAAGCCTTCACCAGATTTTGAATAGACGCATTCGGTTTCAAGCATAAGAGTGTTGGATTCGGCGATTGCGTGCAGGTGGATACTCTCGCCGTCGTAGTTGGCGGTATCAACGGCTGCGCCATTGAGAGTTGCCGAGATAACACTTTTGCCAACGGCATCGATAAAGGTTGAAGCTCCAACTTTGAGCCCAGAGAAGTTGATTGTCGTTCTCGCGATGAAAGTTTCAGGGCCAGTAGTGAGGTCTAGTTCGACGTCATAGCTATTGACCTTGATTGACTCTGAACGAAGTTTTGCTTCAGCACGGGTGAGATTTACTCCTGGCACGTGGGGCTCCTTTGGCCTGTAACGAAAAGTGGCTTGTGATTATCAGGATGCTATCCAATCATGAAAGAGTGGGCATATGGAAAGCCCAACGATTAAAAGTTTCAAGTTACGGGGAACGCGTATAACGGTTGCCCAAGTTGATGCCAGAAATCGCTTATGGCCCGAGTTCGGAATTGATTACGCGCCTAAGGCTTTGAATTTGAGCGAACTCCTCCCTGCCTCAGAAGGATTCGTTATCGAAATCGGATTCGGGATGGGTGAGGCAACAATTGAGATTGCTAAGAATTTCCCTCAGTTGGGTTTTCTTGCCATTGACGTACACCAGCCGGGTATTGGCAAAGTTCTCTCCCGCATTGAAACAGAATCGATCGCAAATATTCGGGTCATGGATGAAGATGCTCATTTAGTGCTTGCGCACATGATTGCCGATGGATCACTCGATGCCATCCACCTCTTTTTCCCGGATCCTTGGCCAAAAGTTCGTCACCATAAGCGACGCATCGTTAACGAAGATTTCATTGCCTTAGCTGCCTCGAAGTTAAAAGTTGATGGCGTATTTCAGATTGCCACTGATTGGCAACCATATGCAACGTGGATAGCGGAGAAGTTTGCGAGCAGCAATCTATTTATTGGGGGAGAAGTACCTCGACCTCAATGGCGCCCGCTCACCAGATTTGAGAATCAAGGGATTACAAAGAAACACCGAGTGACAGATTTTTCTTACAAAAAAGTTTAGATAGAGCTGGATTCTTCGTAACGACTTATCTTGTTGATTCGACGAACATGACGTTCATCGTGAGTAAATGGTGTGGCGATGAACGCATCGATAATTTGCAGACATAGTTCTGGAGTGTGCATACGTCCTCCGATAGAGACAACATTTGCATTGTTGTGTTCGCGCGCCAAAGCCGCAGTTTCAACGCTCCAGCAAAGAGCCGCTCTAATTCCCTTAACTTTATTCGCTGCCATTTGCTCACCATTACCCGAACCTCCTAAGACAATGCCAAGGGATTGAGGATCTTTGGCAGTCGCTTCGGCTGCTGGAATACAGAAATCTGGATAATCATCGAGAGCGTCATAAGCATGTGGACCGTGATCGGTTACTTCGTGACCAGCAACTTCAAGGTGGGCGACGATGAGTGCTTTGAAATCTAGACCAGCGTGATCACTTCCGATATGTATGCGCATGAGGGAAGTCTCTCACGAAGAAGTCTGCAGACAGCAAAAACCCGCCACCGCAATTGGTGACGGGCCCTTGCCGATTACTTTTTATTATCAGCTAGTAGCTGACGGGATTGTTGGTGCGCCCATCATTGGGCCCATGTCTCCATCTGCATCACCCATGTGTCCACCCATTCCTCCACCATGTCCACCCTTGCCACCAGGGCCGCCCTTGCCATCAGGACCACCCATTCCGCGAACACCATTTACTTCGGCGGTCACGTGAGCGGTGAGGTTGGTCTTAAGTGTCGTCGCTTGAGCTGCAGTAAGAGTTCCTGCAGTTACTGCTGCATCGATTTTCTGTGTCTCAAAAGCAACAAGCGCAGTAATGAGTGCGGCAGTTTTAGTTCCAGCGATTGTTGCTAGCGAATCTCCAGCAGCAAGGCGAGTTTCAAGTGTTGTGACATCAATTCCTAAAGTTGTCGCAACCAAAGTTTCTACAGCGGCACGGTCGGCATTAACAGGTGGCTTGTTTGCAGCATGTGCTGCAGTCAAAGCTGCCTTGATCGCATCAACTTGTGCCTGTGTCAGTGTTCCCTTTGTGACTAGCCCCGAGAGAACTGTTGAAAGCTCTGCATCGAAACCACCATCGCGACCCATCATGTTCATTCCAGATGGCGCTTTTATGACCTTCGTTACTGCAACCTTTGTAGTCTTCGTTGCCTTAGCGCCGGATGCGCTTGCAATGCCGAATCCACCCAAAGTGAGAGCAGCGGTTGTAATCGCAATCGTTATGACTTTCTTTGATGACATTTGTTGCCTGCCTTTCATCCATTAAAGGATTCATGTGCCAACAGCCTTTCGCCATCGACTACCTGAATGAAACCCCTTGATGTTTAATAAATTACCCCTAAATCCTTAGAAACACGTCAGAGTTCGAGACTTTATTTAGATGATTTTTGTCGATGCGCTCAGGCGAGGGGGTAACGACGCTTAAGACAAGTCAGCGCTGAGGGGATTCCTGATTGTTTTCTGTGAATGCCGCTTTCACACTAACTTCAACCGTATCTAGGCGTTATTGGAGCGTGCACGATGATTTCAAAAACTAACTTCGGATATTTCATAGTAGCTGCTTCAATCGCAGCCACAACATTTACTGTCTCACCATCCATAGCAGCAACGAAAACACAGAGTATTACATTGCATAAAGCAGGTCGCGTAGCGGCAACAATCCCTAACACAATCTTGAGTGGGACTACCGCACCGAAATCAACAGTTGGTCTCAATGGAGATTTCTATATTGATTTTAAGGCGATGAATTTCTATGGACCTAAAGCAAATGGAAAATGGCCCACTGCAGTTTCTATCCGTGGCGCAACAGGTGCGACAGGAAGTGCGGGTTCTAACGGAAGCGACGGAAGGAATGCATCTGCAGGTGCGTCTCTCACTGGATCTACTGGTGCGCAAGGTCCAACTGGTGCGACAGGACCAGCAGGTCCAACTGGCGCAACGGGCTCGCAAGGTTTAACAGGAAGCTCTGGTGCATCTGGTGCACAGGGACTGACTGGTTCTGCCGGTTCAAATGGCGCGCAAGGTTCATCTGGCTCTCAAGGCGCGACAGGAGCAACAGGCGCGACAGGCGCAACCGGATCTTCAGGTTCAGTCGGTGCAACAGGTTCAGCTGGAACAACTGGCTCACAAGGCGTGCAGGGAATTCAAGGTAGTCAAGGCGCACAAGGTCCTGCCGGTGATGTTGGTGCAACTGGATCAGCAGGAACTACAGGTGCAAAAGGTGACACCGGAAATACTGGTTCGCAAGGAATACAAGGCTTAACTGGTCCTTCGCAAATCTATTACTACACCTTTACGCAGTGGACTTTATCAACCGGAACAGCGGGTGGTTCAGTGGATGCGGTTGCCTCTACGTTGTTACCGGCGAACACCGCATATGAGATTTCCATAATCATTCATGGGGTTCTTCCGGTTATTGATAATTATTTTGGGGCCCAAGTAATAGCTAGTGCCATGGATGCAACTGTTATTGCAGATACTGCAGTCACCTATGGGAAAACTTACATACAGCAATCTTTAGTCCGTGGATACACATTTGTGATTAAAGGAGTTCTTATTGTTGGAGCATCTCCTTCTTCAATTAGCGTAAGAATATTTGACGGGGGAGGTGTCACGTCAGGAGTAAACGCGATGACACTTAACGGAAAGGTAATCTTGTCCTTGGCTGAATCCGCATCGACGATGCCTTAAGTAAATCCGTGGAGCGGGTGACCGGGATCGAACCGGCATGGCCAGCTTGGAAGGCTGGGGCTCTACCATTGAGCTACACCCGCGAGGGTTTGGTCTCAGGGCCCCGGGTGGGGTCCTGCTACAGGGGCTAACGGTATCGGTCTCGGTAAAGAGTTGGTAATTTCTCCTCTAGACTTCGAACTTACGCCGCGGGGCGTAGCGTAGTGGCTAGCGCGCCTGCTTTGGGAGCAGGAGACCGGAGGTTCGAATCCTCTCGCCCCGACCAGTATGTAATCCCACCCTTAGTCGTTCCACATTAGCAAGGAGTTCCACGTGAAGAGCACGGTCGAGTTACTTTCTCCCACCCGTGTACGTATAGCTATCGATGTGACATTCGACGAATTGAGTGGTCATGTAGCTGATGCATACAAAAAGATTTCAGGGCAGATAAATGTTCCAGGTTTCCGCAAGGGCAAAGTTCCACAAGCGATGATTGATCAGCGAGTCGGTCGCGGAACTGTTCTTGATGAGGCAATCAACGCGGCACTTCCTGTTTTCTATTCACAAGCTGCGCGCGAGCATGATGTCTTGGTACTCGGTCGCCCAGAAGTCGACATTAAAGAGTTCGTTGATAACGAGAAATTATCTTTCACTGTTGAAGTAAGTGTTCGACCAGAGATTGCGCTTCCTGACTTTTCTAAAATCGTAATTAACGTTGATGATGTCGCAGTAACTGATGAAGATGTTGCCGAGCAGGTTGATGCGCTTCGCGCTCGCTTTGGAACACTAAACACTGTTGAACGCGATGCAGTTAAAGGTGACTTTGTAACAATTGATTTAGTAGCCCGTGTTGATGGCGAAGAAGTAGAAGGTGGCACTGCTACTGATATTTCTTACGAAGTTGGCTCAAATCGCATGGTTGATGGATTAGATGAAGCGCTCATTGGTTTGAAAGCGGGCGATGAGAAGGTATTCGATACTCAACTCGTCGGAATGCAAGATGGCAAGACTGGTGCCGTTGAAGTAAAAGTTTCTGCTGTTAAAGAACGCGAACTACCTCCACTTGATGATGCGTTCGCAAAGCTTGCGAGCGAATTCGATACATTAGCCGAACTTCAAGCAGATGCCACAGAACGTTTAACGCGACTTAAGAAGATGGAACAAGGTGCGCAAGCTCGCGATCTTCTCGTCGAAAAACTCTTGGCTGACATTGAGATTCCTGTTCCAGAAGAATTCATCACCGCTGAAGTAGACGATCATCTTCAAGGTGAAGGTCGCATGGAAGATGCGGACCACCGCGCCGAAGTTGATGGTCAAGTACGTACTTCCCTGAAGTCTGATTTCTTGCTCGATGCAGTGATTAAAGCTGAGTCTGTTGAAGTAACCGAGATTGAATTGAGCGAGTATTTAATTCGCACCTCTGCTCGCTACGGAATGGCTCCTGAGCAATTTGCTCAAGAATTATCTAAAGCTGGACAGATCAGCCAATTAGTAGCCGAAGTTGCTCGCGCTAAAGGCTTGGCAGCGATTCTTGCCCGCATCACCGTTAAGGATAAATCGGGGCAGACAATCGACCTCGAGGCTCTCACCCCAAAACCTGAAGCAGCAGTCGAATAATTTGTGCGCTCAGAGCGAACACGCTCTGAATTCACACTATTTCCCCGCGTAAAGGCATATCAGCTCAATAATTTGGGAAGCATTTTGCGCGCGGGGTTGTTAAGGTCAATACAGGAAGATTCAACAAGGAGGATGTCTGTGAATTCAGTAAGCCCAAAGGGAGCAGGAATTACATCTGCTGGCTCTTCTAATGGTTTCGGTGGTCTCGATGACCAGGTTTATAACCGTCTACTTAAAGAGCGAATTATCTTCCTTGCCGGAACTGTTGAAGATTCGATGGCTAATGCCATCTGCGCGCAGATTCTGCTACTTGCTGCCGAAGATTCCGAAAAGGATATTTACCTTTACATCAACTCACCTGGCGGTTCTGTTACTGCAGGTATGGCGATCTACGACACGATGCAATATGTCAAAAACGATATTGCAACTGTCGGAATGGGAATCGCCGCTTCAATGGGGCAATTTCTTCTCACAGCCGGTGCCGCAGGCAAACGTTATGCGCTGCCACATGCGCGCATCTTGATGCACCAACCACTGGGTGGAATTGGTGGAACAGCAACAGATATTCGCATTCAAGCCGAGCAGATGGCAGCGACAAAGAAGACAATGGCAGAGCTCATTGCTTTCCACACTGGGCAAACTTTAGAAAAGATCACGGCTGATTCAGATCGCGATCGTTGGTTCACCGCTGATGAAGCGAAAGAATATGGGTTCATTGATCACGTCGCCCGTTCAGAGGGTCAAGTTTCAGGAAATGTAAAAGGCACTGGAGGAAAAGCGTGAAGAACGAGATGAGCCGCATTAACGAAATCACAAGCCGTTACGTACTTCCAACAATCGAAGAGCGCACCACATACGGGTACAAGCGCCTCGATCCATACACGAAACTTTTCGAAGAGCGCATTATTTTCTTAGGTCAAGGAATTGATGACACCGTGGCAAATGACGTCATGGCACAGTTGCTTACTCTTGAGTCAATGGATCCTGACCGCGACATCATGATTTACATCAACTCACCAGGTGGCTCTTTCACTGCGCTCACTGCAATTTATGACACGATGCAATTTGTTCGCCCAGATGTAATGACCATCTGCCTAGGACAGGCGGCTTCGGCTGCAGCAGTTCTTCTAGCTGGTGGAGCCAAGGGCAAGCGTTACGCGCTTGAGCACTCACGCATTCTGATTCATCAACCTTCAAGTGAAGGTGGCGGACAGGCATCAGATATCGAAATTCAAGCTCGCGAAGTGATGCGTATGCGAACCCTCCTTGAGGAACTCATTGCGCGTCACTCAACTCGCAGCCCTGAACAGATTGCCCAAGACATTGAGCGCGACAAGATTCTGACATCTGCAGAAGCTGTCGAATACGGCTTGATTGATCAGGTACTCGCTAGTCGCAAGGCGAAGCCTTCTAACTAGTTCCAAGAAGTTTTATGTAGTTGAGGATGAAATGAAAAAGGTCTTTGCACCGGGGTCACTGCTGTCATACAAAGGCTTTCGCCAACTCTGGTTTTCTGGACTTCTCGTAACTCTCGGTGCTGCAGCCTTTCCGATTGCACTTGCTGTAACGGTTCTTGATGCAGGTGGGTCAGCTACAACTCTGGGTCTCATACTTGCCGCTCGAGTTTTATCCTCAGTACTACTTGGGCTAGTTGGGGGAGTATGGGCAGATCGTTTGCCTCGTAAATTTGTGATGATTGGTGCCGATGTGTATCGCGGCCTATTAATGCTCGGCTTAGTTTTTGTTGCAACTCCAGATGTACCTGCATGGGCGCTAGCCCTTCTTGTTTTCTTTATGGGCGCAGGCGAAGCATTTGGTTTCCCAGCATCGGGTGCGATATTGCCAAGCTTGTTACCGCCAGAATTATTACCTGCAGGAAATGTTATGCGCGGAATTGGTGCACGTATTGCCTCAATCATTGGCCCAGGTATCGGCGGATTCTCTGTGGCGGTAATTGGTGGTCGGTATACATTCGCAATTACTGCGGCCTTCTTCTTTGCAGGAACCGCACTCTTGTTTACGATTCAAGAGAAACCACGTGGAACGGTAGAAGTGGCACCGTCATTTCTTACTGAATTGCGCGAGGGTCTTAGAACGGTGTGGGAAACACCTTGGGTCGCGGGATTAATCTTGATGTCCACTTTGCAGTTAATGGTGGTCCTTGCGAGTACAACAGTTCTACTTCCTGTAATAACGCGTCGCGAATTCCATACCAACTCAGTATTTGCTCTAGCCGAAGTTGGTTTCAGTATTGGTGCAACGGTTTCAGCGCTTATAGCCGTGCGCTATAAAGCAAAACATCCGGGACTAATCTCTGTTCTTCTCTGGGGCTTGTTTGCGGTTGTCCCTATCGCACTCGCTTTCCCATCAAGCCGCGTTTTTGTCATTGGCGCCTACTTGCTTGCAGGATTTTCAATTGGTCCGTGGGAGGCGTATTGGAGTTCTGCAATCCAACGTGAGATCCCGCAAGAGCTGCAAGGTCGAGTTTTCAGCGTTGATTACATGGGATCAATCGCCCTGATGCCCCTTGGAATGGCTCTCGTTGGTCCGATAACAAATGTTCTTGGAGAGACCCCATTCCTCATCGGTGCGGCAATATTTCATGTACTGCTCTGCGCCCTCGCACTGCTTGTCCCCGGAGTGAAGAATTTAAAGACTCCAACAAAGCAGAATTCTTCTCAGGGCGAACAACCTCACGCATAGTTTTCATGCGCACGCGAGGGCTTTCGACCTACCCTTAGACGTTGCCTGATTTCCCCACGTATCAATCAGGCCTTAAGGAGCACCATGACACGCATCGGCGAAACTAGCGATCTACTGAAGTGTTCATTCTGCGGAAAAACTCAGAAGCAAGTCAAGAAGTTAATCGCAGGCCCTGGCGTCTATATCTGCGACGAGTGCATCGATCTTTGTAACGAAATCATCGTCGAAGAACTTGCCGAGACAAGTCCGCTTGGACTTCAAGAGCTTCCTAAGCCACAAGAGATTTTTGAATTTCTGGATTCATATGTCATCGGTCAAGATCGCGCTAAAAAATCTTTATCTGTCGCTGTCTATAACCATTACAAGAGAGTTCAAAGTGGAGATACCAAGCGAGAAGATGCTGTTGAATTGGCCAAAAGTAATATCTTGCTTCTAGGTCCTACAGGGTGCGGTAAAACTCTTCTTGCGCAGACACTTGCAAGGATGCTTAACGTTCCATTTGCTATTGCCGATGCAACTGCCCTCACTGAGGCTGGATATGTCGGAGAAGATGTCGAGAACATTCTTCTCAAACTTTTGCAGGCTGCTGATTTTGATGTGAAGAAAGCTGAAACTGGAATCATTTACATCGATGAAATTGATAAAGTTGCTCGCAAGTCCGAGAATCCTTCAATCACTCGCGACGTGTCAGGTGAAGGTGTTCAGCAAGCACTTCTTAAAATCCTAGAAGGAACCGTTGCATCCGTACCACCACAGGGTGGACGCAAGCACCCACATCAAGAATTTATTCAGATTGATACCACCAACGTCTTATTTATCGTGGGCGGAGCATTTGCTGGTCTAGAAAAAATCATCGAGGGCCGCGCAGGTTCAGCAGGTGTTGGATTTAATGCAACGCTTAAGACCGAAGAAGATCGCGACAAGATGGATATCTTTGCTGGTGTAATGCCAGAGGATTTATTGAAATTCGGAATGATTCCAGAATTTATCGGTCGACTCCCGATTGTGACTAGCGTTGAGAAACTCGACAAAGTTGCATTGATCGAAATTCTGACCGAGCCAAAGAATGCCCTCGTCAAACAGTACGAGCGCCTTTTCTCACTTGATGATGTCGAGCTTGAGTTTGCACCAGATGCCCTCGAAGCGATTGCCGAACTTGCCCTTAAGCGGGGGACTGGCGCGCGTGGTTTAAGGGCAATTTTGGAGAGTGTTTTGCTCACAGTTATGTACGAAGTGCCGAGCCGTACCGATGTGGCCAAGGTAATCGTGACAAAGGAATGTATTGAAGAAAATAGCGCCCCAACCTTTGTGCAGCGGACCGGCGATATTCCTAAGCGGGTGGCTGCGGCTCCAAAGCGTTCAGAAGAGAAGAGCGCGTAATCTAGACTGCGCTCTATGAGTGAATTGCCTGCGGCCTTTATTCCGGCCGATATAGAAGCACCACTGTATGAAAAGTGGGTAGCTGCTGGGTATTTCACTGCGGATGCTTCTTCTGCCAAGCCTGCATTCACCATAGTTCTTCCTCCGCCAAATGTGACTGGCAGTTTGCATATAGGTCATGCGCTCGACCACACCATGCAAGATGCGATTACTCGCATGAAACGTATGCAGGGGTTTGAAGTTCTCTGGCTACCAGGAATGGATCATGCTGGAATCGCGACACAAAATGTTGTCGAGAAACAACTCGCTGCTCAAGGTTTATCGCGTCATGATTTAGGCCGCGAAGAATTCATTAAGAAAGTTTGGGAATGGAAAGCTGAATCTGGCGGAGCAATTCTGGGGCAGATGCGTCGCTTAGGTGATGGAGTTGACTGGAGCCGTGAAGCTTTTACGATGGATGAAAATCTCAGTGCTGCAGTATTAACAATCTTCAAGAAATTGCACGATGCCGGGCTAATTTATCGCGCCGAAAGAATTATCAACTGGTGTACACGATGCCTTACTGCTCTTTCGGATATTGAAGTTGAACATAGCGATGATGCAGGAGAATTAGTATCGATTCGTTATGGTGACGGCGAACATTCAATTGTCGTCGCTACAACTCGTGTCGAAACAATGTTAGGTGATACCGCCGTTGCAGTTCATCCAGAAGATGAGCGTTACAAACACCTAATTGGGAAATCGATCTTCGTTCCGCTTGTTAATCGCGAAATTCCGATCGTTGCAGATGAGCATGTTGATCCTGAGTTCGGAACCGGCGCGGTCAAAGTCACACCAGCGCATGATGTGAACGATTTTGAAATCGGAGAGCGCCATCACTTGCCTAGCGTGGTGATTTTGACTCCCGAGGGTCTGATTACTAATACAGGTACTGAATTTGATGGGCTCGATCGCTTCGAAGCGCGCAAAGCGGTTGTCGCTGCCCTGCACGCACAAGGTCGTATCGTCGCTGAAAAGAGACCGTACATACATGCGGTCGGGCATTGCTCTCGCTGTGCAACAACAGTAGAGCCACGTTTATCTAAGCAATGGTTCGTAAAGGTTGCACCACTTGCTCAAGCTGCGGCAGATGCGGTTCGCGATGGGCGAGTTAAAATCGAACCAGAAGAATTAGCGCCACGATATTTTGACTGGGTCGACAATATGCATGACTGGTGCATTTCGCGTCAGTTATGGTGGGGCCATCGCATTCCCGTTTGGTATGGACCAAATGGAGAAACCATTGTTGTAGGTCCAGGCGAGACTGCTCCTGCTGGATACACACAAGATCCCGATGTTCTTGATACTTGGTTCTCTTCTGCGCTGTGGCCATTTTCAACTTTAGGTTGGCCAGAGAACACGCCAGATTTAAAAAAGTTCTATCCAACCTCAGTGCTTATCACTGGTTATGACATCTTATTCTTCTGGGTTGCACGAATGATGATGTTTGGTCTATTTGCCCTTGATGGCATTCAACCATTCAAAACAATTACATTGCACGGGCTTGTTCGCGATCAGTTCGGAAAGAAGATGTCTAAGAGTCGCGGCAATGTTATTGATCCACTTGAGTTCATGGATAAATATGGAGCCGATGCGCTTCGATTTACTTTGGCTCGTGGATCTAACCCCGGGAAAGATCAAGCAATTGCAGAAGATTGGATTGGCGGATCACGTAACTTCGCCACCAAACTCTGGAATGCATCGCGCTTTGCGGTAATGAATGGCGCAACCTTTTCAGGACCACTACCTGCATATTCTTCCCTTGGTGCAATTGATCGCTGGATTCTCAGTCGCCTCAATGAAACAGTCAGAGAAGTTACAGATCTCCTTGAGAAATTCGAATTCGCGCGCGCCTGCGAAACGATCTATCACTTTGCGTGGGACGACTTATGTGACTGGTATCTAGAACTTTCCAAAGAAACATTCGCTTCTGGTGATGCTGCAGATACACAGAGAACCTTGGGCTTTGTTCTAGATCAACTCCTGCGCCTTATGCATCCGGTAATGCCTTTCATTACCGAACAATTGTGGACTTCCCTCACGGGCGGCGAGTCACTTGTTATTGCACAATGGCCCGAAACCATCGAGGAGCATCGCGATCCTCAGGGACAGAAACTTGTTGGTCGTGTTCAAGAAATCATCACCGAAGTGCGCCGTTTCCGCAGCGATCAAGGAATCAAGAACAGTCTGAAAATCCCTGGACGATTTGTTGCTTCGGCAGATATGGCAGCGTACGAGAGCGCACTGCGATTTGTTTTACGTATCGAAGAACCCGGAACCGATTTCGTGCCAAGTGCAAAACTAGAAATCGGTGAAGTTCTTGTTGAACTCGATCTCTCTGGCAGCGTTGACGTTGTTGCAGAGCGCGCTCGTCTCACAAAAGATTTGGCAGCTGCCCAAAAAGATCGCCAAACAGCTGAGGTGAAACTCAGTAATGAGGGATTCATGGCAAAAGCTCCCGAGCAGGTTGTTGTCGAAATCAGAGAGCGACTTGTCAAAACTGACGCAGATATTGCTCGCATCAGTACTGCGTTAGAGCAGTTACCAAACTCATGACAAGTGTCGAGAACTTAGCGCGTCTACAGGCGATTGAAACCGAACTTCAATCTCGCTGGCCAGAAACGCGCATCGCGCCATCACTTGAGCGCATCGCTGCGTTGAGCGACATTTTAGGTTCACCGCAATTATCTTTCCCTACAGTTCATATTGCAGGAACAAATGGAAAGACCACTACGGCTCGCATGATCGATTCACTCTTTACAGAAATGGGTCTTCGAACCGGTCGCTTCACAAGCCCACACCTTGAGAGTTTTCTAGAGAGAATTTCTATCAATGGTGCCCCAATCCCCGCCGATGATTTCATTTGGGCCTATAACGATATCGCTCCATATTTAGAGTTAATGGATGAAAAGTTCGATAATCCAATTTCATTCTTTGAAGCGATGACGGCAATTGCATTTGTATCATTCGCGGAATTCCCAGTTGATATCGGCGTTATTGAGTGCGGTATGGGTGGCGAATGGGACGCTACAAATGTTGTGCAGGCAGCGGTTTCGGTAATCACACCCATTGGATTTGACCACATGTCATACCTTGGCAATTCGCTCACAGAAATCGCAAAGACAAAAGGTGGGATTATCAAAGAAGGCTCTCATGTCGTCCTTGCAGCCCAGGAGCACGATGCTGCTGTGGAACTTTTGCGATCTGCTGCTTTAGTCGAAGCAGAGGTCGTACGTGAAGGTTTAGAGTATTCAATCGAATCCCGCGCTCTTGCAATCGGTGGACAGTTGCTCTCGATCAATGGACTGGGCAAACGCTACGAAGATATCTTTTTGCCGCTTCACGGCAAGCACCAAGCCTCAAATGCAGCAAGCGCATTAGCTGCTGTTGAAACTTTCTTCGGGGGACAGGCGCTGGATCTGGAATCCGTCCGACGCGGTTTTGCCGCTGTTACCTCTCCAGGGCGTTGTGAAATTGTTTTTCGCGAGCCAACAGTAATTCTAGATGCTGCACATAATCCTCATGGAGCAAGCGCCCTTGCCCAGACTTTAGAAAACGAATTCACATTTGACGAGATCATCGGTGTTTTTGCTGCCTTTGAAGATAAAGACGTCGAAGGCATGCTGATGGAACTAGAGCGCGTGTTTAATCGGATTATTGTTACCGAAAGCTCGTCAAGCAGAGCAAAATCTGCGGCCAGCGTGGCAGACATTGCGAAGTCAATATTCGGAACCGATCGAGTTCTAGCCATCAACTCACTTGATGAGGCTATTAAGAGTGCGATTACAGATGCTCGCAATGGTTTAGGAGATCAATCAATCGGCGTAGTTGTCACTGGCTCAGTAGTGACGGTGGGCCAATCTCGCGCGATTCTCAAGAAGTTCTCGGGCGAATGAGAATCCTCGGAGCTGCCGTATTGGCTATGGAAAGTTTGGTCATGGGGTTTGCCTTACTTCTGGCGACAAAAGATCACAGTTCGCTTTCTATTGCCATAGGCGGCTGCATCGCAATTGCATTTTTATTGTGTGCAGGATTATTGAAGAGAACGTTTGGCTGGATTCTGGGTTCGCTGTTGCAAATTGCAATTTTGGCATACGGCTTTGTTGTCACCCCACTCATCATTCTCGGAGTGCTCTTTTCTGGGCTCTGGGTGGCGGCGATTATCATCGGCCGAAAAGGTGAGGCTGCTCGGGCAGCCCTGCTGAAGGCCGGAGTGCCGAAGGCCTCGTAGACCTATTACACTCTGGGGGTGTCCACAGAGAGAACCCTCGTATTAATCAAACCCGATGGCGTTCGCCGAGGTTTGAGCGGCGAAGTTATTTCACGTATCGAAAATAAAGGTTATCGCGTCACTTCACTTGTCATGATGAGTGCAACGCGCGAAATCCTTGAACGTCATTACGCTGAACATGAAGGCAAACCGTTTTACGAACCGCTCGTGGAGTTCATGTTGTCGGGTCCAATCGTTGCGATGGTTGTCGAAGGCAATCGCGTGATTGAAGGATTCCGTTCGCTATCTGGTGCCACTGATCCAACAGTTGCAGCCCCAGGAACGATTCGTGGAGATCTTGCAAGAGATCAAGGAACAAAAGTTGTACAAAATATCGTTCACGGATCGGATTCACCAGAATCTGCGGCACGTGAAATTGAAATCTTTTTTGGAGGGAAATAAATGAGTAACAGAATGTCCTTTATCGGCCGAGATATGGCAGTTGACCTTGGTACCGCAAATACCTTGGTTTATGTACGTGGTCGTGGCATCGTTCTCAATGAGCCAAGTGTGGTTGCTGTAAACCAAGACACTGGCGGAATCCTCGCAGTTGGCCTCGAAGCCAAAAAGATGATTGGCCGTACTCCAGGAAACATTGTCGCCATCCGTCCATTAAAAGATGGGGTTATCGCAGATTTCGACACCACAGAGCGGATGCTTCGTTATTTTATTCAAAAGGTGCACCGTCGCCGTTATTTGGCTAAGCCACGTATCGTTGTTTGTGTTCCATCTGGAATCACTGGCGTAGAACAGCGCGCTGTTAAAGATGCGGGCTATGCAGCTGGCGCACGTAAGGTTTACATCATCGAAGAGCCGATGGCTGCTGCAATCGGTGCAGGGCTTCCTATCCACGAACCAACCGGCAATATGGTTGTTGATATCGGTGGAGGCACTACTGAAGTTGCAGTTATTTCTTTGGGCGGAATCGTTACCGCACTCTCAATCCGTGTCGGTGGAGATGAGCTAGATCAAGCGATTATCAACTGGGTAAAGCGCGAATTTTCACTTCTATTGGGTGAGCGCACTGCAGAAGAAATCAAAATGGCGATTGGCTCGGCTTACCCCATTCAAGGCGAACCTGATGCCGAAATCCGCGGACGCGATCTTGCCACTGGACTTCCAAAGACGATTGTTGTTTCTGCTGCTGAGATCCGTAAAGCAATCGAAGAGCCTGTTAATGCGATCATTAATGCAGTGAAGAGCACACTTGATAAGACTCCTCCTGAGTTAGCAAGTGATCTCATGGATCGCGGAATAGTTCTTACTGGTGGAGGAGCCCTCCTTAAGGGTCTCGATGAACGTCTTCGTCGCGAAACCGGAATGCCAATTCATATTGCAGATCGCCCACTCGATGCAGTCGTTGAGGGATCTGGAAAATGTATCGAAGAGTTTGAGGCTTTAGAGAAGGTCTTGATCTCCGAACCACGTCGATAGGTTTCTTCTATGCGATACGGCGGCGATAATAGAAGTCGCCTTTTGCTCGTCACTTTAATTGTGACTTCGCTCTTTTTGATTACTCTCGACCTTCGGGGAGTGAGTGTCATTTCAGGTATGCGTAACGGCGCTCAAACCGCACTTGCTCCTTTTCAACGTGGGGCGAGTTCTTTCTATAAACCATTTGGGAATTTCTTTTCCGATGTAGCTCATTTAGGAAGCACTCGTAATGAAATTGCAACTTTAAAGAATCAGAATGCAGCCTTGAGAGCGAAGTTAATTGCCCGTAAAGATAGCGATACTCAATTAAAGCAATTGAAGTCAATCCTCAATTTATCCGGGACAGCTGGATACAAGATCGTTAACGCGAAAGTAATTTCTCAAGGATCTAGCGCCAACTTCACTCAAACAATAATGATCGACATTGGCAAGAATGCAAAGCTCACTCGTGACATGACAGTTATATGCGCTGATGGTTTAGTCGGAGTCGTAAAAGAGGTTTACCCAAATTCAGCACTTGTGATGCTTGCTTCAGATCCTGCTTTTCGCGTGGGCGTCCGCATAGCTGGAAGCCAACATATTGGCATTTTGGCTGGGCAAGGAACGGGTACTGCAGTGTTGCAATTGCTTGATAGCCAAAGCACTGTGAAAGTAGGCAATATTTTGTTGGCTAGAGGCAGCCAAGGGAACAAACCATTTGTTCCTGGCGTCCCGGTTGGCACCGTTTCTTATGTCATGAATGCCACTGGTGCCGTGTCTCAAGAAGCCGAAGTGAAGTATTTTGCACATCTCAACTCATTGAGTGTGGTGGCTGTTGTGATCAAGGCTCCCGTTGAAGACCCCAGAGATATCTTGGTTCCAGCAAAGCCCACTCCTAAGCCCACCCCGACTGTGACAATTTACGTAACTCCGACTCCAACTCCAACTCCAACTCCGACGAAGTAGCCTCGGAAATAACTATGTATTCGCGCCAAGTTTCCTTGAGCAGTGGTGTTTTACTCTTCGTCTTCCTCCTTCAAGAAACTCTTTTTAGCCAGACTCACCTCCCTTTTGGAGGCTTCTCGCTTTTTTTGATTTTCACATTCACTTGGGCCGCTCTTAGTTCGCCAGAAGTTGGCGCCGCTTGTGGCTTCGGAGCGGGATTTCTTTTGGATCTAATGTCCTCATCTAAAGGACCGATGGGGCAGTGGACGCTCGTACTTATTATCGTTTCTTTCTCCATTGCCTTTATGCGATATGGCGACGATAGCTTGCGCGCAAATCCACTCGGCCTTGTCTTCTCTGTTGCGATTGCAACCGTTCTTGCACTTGCGGGTTATATGGCTATTGGCGCTCTCTTAGGTTTAGATTTCGGGACCGCAGGAGGGAATGTAAGGATTATCCTCGGTAACGGGGTGTGGACGTTAGCGATTACGCCGTTCCTTCTTCCACTTATTTCCAAATTACACCGTACTATCTTTGAAACGCGAGAACATGCATGAATCAACGTTCTCGACTGAGTTTACTTGTTACGCAGGTTTTCATTCTCTCCTTAATGATTGCTTTATTCGGCCGTGTTTTTTACTTGCAAATCGGAGCGGGCTCCAAGTATCGGGATGCAGCTTTAAGCATTCAGAGCAGAGATATTGTTGATCCTGCAACCCGTGGATTGATCGTCGATTCTTCTGGCGTTCCATTGGCACTTAATCGTGTAGGCCTTGCTGTCACTGTCGACAGAAGTGTTGTAGATAAACAAACCGATAAAGGTGAAGCGGTACTGCGTAGAACGGCCAAATTACTCAAACTCAAATATGTTGATGTTTATCGTCACACTCGGCTTTGCGGCGAATTAACGACTAAGAGCCAGGCAGGCTGTTGGACAGGTACTCGATACCAGCCCATTCCTATTACAAAGGATGCTGACCCAAATATCGCTTTGCAGATAGTTGAACGAGCCGATCTTTTCCCTGGAATTGACGCAGCGCCAGTTGCGGTGCGCAATTACCCCGGAATTGTTGGAGTAAATGCTGCCCACCTCCTTGGATACGTGGGGCCGCTTACCGAATCTGATTTAGCAATGAATGATGGAACCAAGTATTTTCGCAGTGAATCAATAGGTAAAGCAGGACTGGAATATCAGTATGACTCTTATCTTCGTGGCACACCGGGCATCCGAACTGTCATTGTAGATCGTAAAGAAACTGTCACAAGTGAATCTCAAAATATAGCTTCAGCGCCTGGTGATCATTTGGTTACGAGTCTGGATGTTCGCTTGCAAGCTTCAACTGAAAGTGCTTTAGCAGATGCGGTTTTGCGGGCTCGAAGCACTGGGCACCGTGCCGATGGTGGAGCAGCAGTTGTAATGGATGTGCGAACTGGGCGCATTTTGGCGCTGGCTTCTTATCCAACTTATGACCCGAATATTTGGGAAAAAGGATTGACTGTTCAGCAGGCAAAAGATCTCTTTAGCGAAACTACTGGCGTACCTGCGCTTAACCGACCGCTTCAAGGTTTGTATGCGCCAGCGTCAACATTTAAAGCAGTCTCGCTCGTTGCGGCGGCAAATGCTGGATACGACCTCAATACGACTTATAGCTGTCCAGCCCAAGTTTCAGTGGGAAATAGGGATTTTCAAAACTTTGAAAGTAAGTCCCAGGGAACAATCACCATGAAGACAGCTATCGCTATTTCTTGTGACACCATTTGGTACAAGATCGCTTTCGATGAATGGATTCGAGATGGCGGACTTTCCCCAAAGAAGAGCGCCAAAGATTATTTCTTTTCAGCGGCTCGTGGTTTCCAAATCGCCGAAAGAACTGGAATTGATCTACCCTCCGAATCTCTTGGACGCCTACCGGATCGCAATTGGCGCCTAGATTGGTATGCGGCTAATAAGAACTACTTCTGCAATTATGAGAAACGCGCAGCCAAGAAGGAATTAACCCCTTTCTTGATCGCCCTAGCTAAAGAGAATTGTGTTGACGGTGCCAAGATCCGCGGAGGAGATGCAGTGAACTTTGCAATTGGACAAGGAGACACTGTTATTACGCCATTAAAATTGACTCAGATGTATGCGGCTATTTCCAATGGCGGCAAGATTTGGCAGCCAACTGTTGCGCGTGCCGTTGTTAAAACCGACGGTACGGTGGTTAAGAAGGTAATTCCTAAGATTATTGGCAAATTACCGGCAACTGCTTCGACCTTAACTTTCCTCAAAGGTGCACTCAGAGAAGTAGTTGTGAGCGGAACCGGAGCTGGAGTATTTTCAGGTTTCCCCATTGCAATTAGCGGTAAAACGGGAACTGGCGAAGTTTTTGGACTTAACTCTGATGGAACCAAGAAAGACAATACCTCTTGGTTTGCTTCTTTTGGGCCAAGTGAGAAACCTCGATATGCAGTGGTAGTTATGGTGAGCCAAGGTGGTTTCGGAGCTTCCACTAGCGCTGTTGCGGTTCGCAAAATTTATGAAACTCTTTTTGGTGTAACCGGCTCTATCGTTAATCCCAAGGCGGCAATATTTCCTAAAGGTCCTCCAACTTCGCTGCCTAAAATTTCAGCGACAACGAAAGTGGCGAAAAAATGAGTCGTTCTGATTTCAAACGCCGCGGACGACAGGGCAGACCTGCTATATGGGCAGGATTTGACCCAATACTTTCTTTTGCTGTCTTTGCTCTTTTAGTTCTCGGAACACTTTTGGTTTACGCGGCTACTCGTGCTTGGTATGCCTCCAACGGCCTTGATCCGCAGTATTACCTTAAGCGCCATATTTTCAATATTCTCATTGGGCTTGCATTGACTTTCGGCACTACTGCGATTGACTACCGATTATTACGTGCATATACGCCGATTTTATGGGGAATCGGTGTACTCGGCTTACTAATTGTTTTAATGCCTGGATTAGGTAACACAGTTAATGGCGCTAAAGCATGGATTTCGTTGCCGGGCGGTTTTCAGATTCAACCTGCCGAATTAGCAAAGATTTCTATCATCATCGGGATTTCAATGATTCTCTCCGAGCGCTTGAACGAAAATCGCGAACCCTCCCATAAAGATGTGTGGCAGGCCTTGGTCGTTGCCGGAATTCCTATCGCACTTATCTTGCTTCAGCCGGATATGGGAACTGTCATGATTATCAGCGCTTCAGTGGTGACAATCATCGCAGTATCAGGGGCGCCATCACGATGGGTTGCCGGGTTATTGATTGTCGCTGTGATTGGCGGATTCACAGCGGTGAAAGTAGGGGTTGTAAGTGAGTATCAAATTAAGCGCTTGCAATCTTTTGTCGATCCAACTGCAGATCCTCAAAGTAGCGGCTATCAGTTGCGCCAATCTCGGATCACAGTAGGTTCTGGAGGTTTGCTTGGTAAAGGTTTATTTGATGGCCCGCAAACAAATGGCCGCTTTGTTCCTGAGCAGCAGACAGACTTTATTTTTACTGTAGCTGGGGAAGAACTCGGATTTCTCGGAAGTGGATTCATACTGCTTCTATATTTCGTGATTTTTATTCGAGCATTTCGTATTGCACGGCGATCACAGGACCCCTTTGGACGAATGATGTGCACGGGAGTAATTGCATGGTTTGCCTTTCAAGCCTTTGAAAATATCGGCATGACAATGGGGCTGATGCCCATGACCGGAGTGCCCTTGCCTTTCATGTCCTATGGAGGGTCGAGCATGTTTGCCAATTTGATCGGTATAGGGCTTTTACAAAATGTTCACGCTCGTCAGCGAGGCTAAGCGCGCCATTTTGGGTATTCCTGCGCTTGTCTGCCATACTTAGGCCAACGTCCAGCGCGGCTCGCGACATATTCGCGGCACAACGCCTAGCGCGGACACCACAAGTTTTAACTTGTTAAGGATTTGCTCGTTTTCGAGCCAGAGCGCGCTTCATAGCAAGCGCATAGAGGATTTGGTGCCATGGCTATTGAGCCAAAAACACCGCGCAAGCGTGCGGTTAAGAAAGTAAGTAAAGCCCCTGGTGAATCTGGCGCGCCAAGCGCGGAGCCCACCGAAAAGGCAGTAGAAAAAAAGAGCCCAGTGAAGAAGAAGGCTGCTGCAGCGATTCCTGTTCCGATTTTTCAAGCTGCAACCGCTGAAGTAAAACCTGCACGTGTAGTGCGGGCCAAAGCTGCCGCCAAGAAAGAAGCCTCAGAATCTGCAGCCCCTGAAGTTTCTAGCGATGAGTCATCAGCGGATGCTCGTGGTCGCCGTCGCCGTCGTGGTGGCCGTGGTCGCCGCCGCCCTACAGGCGATGAGGTAACAACTTCCAGCGAAAGCGAAGAGAGTGCTGAAGATTCGACAACCGGTGCCACTCATCGCCGTCGCCGCCGCCGTTCGAGCGCTGATGGTGTCACTCCAGGGGAGACCATCGAAGAAGATGGCGTGATCACAGTTGTTAAGGTGCGCGAAGTTCGTGAACCGCGCGAACCACGTGAAGTACGTGAGCGTCCACGCAAAGATAACCGTCGCGAAGCACCTCGCCGCCGCGAAGCTCGCGGAGATTATCGTGAGCCTTACCGCAAGCGCGGAACAATTATCACCGAAGGCGAGTTACTAGCCCGCCGCGAAAATGTCGATCGCGAAATGCTTGTGCGCCAAATTGGTGATCGTACTCAGATTGCTGTCATCGAAGACAAGGTGATGGTTGAGCACTACGTCAATCGCCATAGCAATATTTCCTACGTAGGTAACGTCTATCTTGGACGCGTTCAGAACGTGCTCCCAAGCATGGAAGCCGCGTTCGTCGATATCGGAAAAGGTCGCAACGCAGTTCTTTATGCAGCTGAAGTGAATTGGGATGCAGCAGGTATTTCTGAATCCCAACCTCGCAAAATTGAAATGGTTTTGAAAACTGGTCAACCAGTTCTTGTCCAAGTAACCAAAGATCCCATTGGCCAAAAAGGCGCACGTCTTACTAGCCAAATTTCATTACCTGGCCGCTATTTAGTTTATGTTCCTGGTGGAGGCATGAGCGGTATTAGCCGTCGTCTTCCAGAGCCAGAGCGCGCCCGATTGAAAACAATTCTTAAACCAATCGTTCCTGAAGAAGCTGGCGTCATTGTTCGTACAGCAGCAGAAGGCGCTAGCGATGTTGAGATCGAAGGCGATGTCGCACGTCTGAAAGCGCAATGGGATGACATTGTTCAAAAATCTGAAAACCCCAATTTCCATGCTCCCGCACTTCTCTATGCAGAGCCTGACTTGGCGGTACGTGTTATCCGCGATATTTTCAACGAAGACTTCCGCAAGTTAACAATCCAAGGCAATGATGCTTGGGAAGAAATCAACGGTTATCTATCTTTCATCGCCCCCGAACTCACTTCCAAAATTGAGAAGTGGACGGGGCTGGGCGATCTCTTTGCTGATTACCGCGTTGACGAACAACTTGCAAAAGCTTTCGATCGTAAGGTGTATCTACCATCTGGTGGTTCCCTTGTTATCGATCGCACTGAAGCAATGGTTGTTATTGACGTTAACACCGGTAAATTCATCGGTAAGGGCGGAAATCTTGAAGAGACCGTTACCAAGAACAACTTAGAAGCAGCCGAAGAAATTGCGCGCCAATTGCGTTTGCGCGACCTTGGCGGAATTATCGTTGTCGACTTCATCGACATGATTCTGGAATCTAACCGCGAACAGGTATTGCGTCGTTTAGTTGAATGCCTAGGACGCGATCGCACCAAGCATCAAGTTGCCGAAGTTACTTCTCTTGGATTGGTACAGATGACGCGCAAGCGCATCGGTCAAGGACTCATTGAAGCCTTCTCTACTACGTGTGATAGCTGTGCCGGTCGTGGAATCCATATTCACACCGAACCTCTAAAGGCTCGCCCTGCGATGCCTTTCGAATCACACTCTGATAACTCCTCACAGGAGGAGCCGGAAGTAAGTGAAGAGGCGCAAGAGAGTGAGCAAAAGCCAGCGGTTGTCACAACGACAGCAGCGGCCCCTTCAGGACGCAAACGGCGTCGTGCAGTCAGTACTGGGGTAGTGACTCCGGGGGCGTAAGGCGTTAAAAGTTGGCTCCTTGAGCCTTCAGTTTGACCCCGGGGTGCAATCTTCCGTACCCTAGGCCCCTGCCAAGTGGCGCGTTCGTCGGCTGGCTTAATGATCTGCAAAAGAACTGGAGCGTTACGTGTACGCAATTGTGAAGGCTGGTGGCCGCCAAGAGAAGGTCGCCGTCGGAGACACTGTCACCGTCGATCGCATCGACAGCGCTGCTGGTTCTACCGTTACTTTTTCTGCTGTCATGGTGGTTGATGGCGCAACAGTTCTGACTGACCCCAAGCAACTTTCGGGCGTTAAAGTTACTGCTGAAGTTATCGATGAAACAAAGGGCGAGAAGATTCACATCCTCCGCTACAAGAACAAGACCGGTTATCGCCGTCGTCAAGGATTTCGTTCACAGAATACCCGCGTAAAAATCACCGCCATTAACGGCGTTAAGTAAAAGGGGAGTTGAGAAATGGCAAGTAAAAAGGGCGTCTCCTCGACACGTAACGGTCGCGATTCCAATGCGCAGTACCTCGGTATTAAGCGCTTCGGTGGTCAGGTTGTTAACAGCGGTGAAATTCTTGTTCGTCAACGTGGAACTCACTTTCACCCAGGCGCCAATGTGGGCCGCGGTAAAGATGACACTCTCTTCGCACTAGCTGCAGGCGCAGTTGAATTTGGTCGCGCTCGCGGACGTCGCGTTGTGAATGTGGTTCCGGTCGCCTAGTTTTCGGTTCTCATAGAGGAGCGGGCCGTCAATGCGGACCCGCTCTTTTTATTTCAGCGGTATTTTTATCAGTAGCAAGACGATAAGAGAAAGGTAAAGAGATGGCATCATTTATTGATCAAGTCACTCTCTTTGCCTCTGCCGGAAAAGGCGGAGATGGTTGCGTCTCTGTAAAGCGCGAGAAATTTAAACCTCTTGGTGGTCCCGATGGTGGCAACGGTGGCCGTGGCGGAGATATTCGTTTAGTAGTAGATCCAAATGTTACGACTTTGCTTGATTACCACCACTCTCCACATCGAATCGCAACATCTGGACGCGCAGGATATGGAGATCGCAAAGACGGACCATCTGGTGAAGATTTAGTTCTCACTGTTCCTAATGGCACTGTTGTCTTTGATGTAGACGGAAATCAACTTGCAGATTTAGTTGGCAACGGCACAATCTTTATTGCAGCCCAAGGCGGTCGTGGAGGGCTAGGCAACTTAGCTCTTTCATCTTCTAAACGTCGCGCACCGGGTTTTGCGCTTCTCGGAGAGCCTGGCGAAGAGCGCAAATTAGTCCTTGAACTCAAGAGCGTTGCAGATATCGCACTCGTCGGATATCCAAGCGCTGGTAAGTCCTCTCTTATCGCTGCAATTTCAGCGGCACGACCAAAGATTGCTGACTATCCATTTACAACTTTGATTCCAAACCTAGGAGTTGTACAGGCGGGAGATACGCGTTTTACCGTGGCCGATGTTCCCGGATTGATTCCTGGCGCAAGCCAAGGAAAAGGATTGGGTCTTGAATTCTTGCGCCACGTAGAACGTTGCGTTGCACTCGTCCACGTTCTCGATTGCGGAACTCTCGAAACGGATCGAAATCCAGTCCAAGATCTCGATGTAATCGAAGCCGAATTAGCGCAATACGGCGGACTCGAAGATCGCCCACGAATTATCGCGCTTAACAAAATCGATTTGCCCGATGGTTCTGCAATGGCTCAGATGGTGGAAGGCGAACTTCGCGAACGTGGATACGAGGTTTACCCGGTGTCGGCGGCTTCTCGCGAAGGACTCACAGAACTCACGTATGCAATGGCTCGCTTGATTCAAAAGGCTCGTGCTGCGGCCGCGGTTGAAGAGCGCACACGAATTGTTTTGCGCCCTGTGGCCGTTGATGATTCAGGATTCACTGTTACAGCTAACGAAGATAGTTCATTCAACGTTGCAGGTGCCAAAGTTGAACGATGGGTGCGTCAAACAGATTTCCGTAACGCAGAAGCTATTGGTTACTTAGCCGACCGACTTGCACAGTTGGGAGTTGAACGCGAACTTTTCCGTAAGGGTGCTCAAGCTGGAAGCGAAGTACGCGTTGGAGTTGGCGAAGCTGCAGTTGTATTTGACTGGGAGCCAACAATTGAAGCTGGCGCTGAATTACTTGGGTCAGCTCGTGGAGAAGATGCTCGCTTTGATGCCCCTTGGAAGAGCCAAGAACGTGTACATGATCGACTTAATTCAGATGAAATTGCGACTCAATGGGAATACAAAGATGTTGACCCACATACGCCTGAGATTGTTTTATTAAATTCAGAGATCGAAGAAGAGGACGGCGTTCAATGATTCGCGCGCACATTGCTTCGGCAAAGCGAATTGTTATAAAGATTGGGTCTTCTTCGCTCACTGGTTCGGCAGGTTCTTCTTTAGATCCACGTGCAGTCGATCAGCTCGTTGATGTAGTTATCGCAGCCCGTGCGCGAGGCGCTGAAGTTGTAGTCGTTTCCTCAGGCGCAATTGCAGCCGGGTTAGCGCCGTTAGGGATTAAGGCGCGTCCTAAGGACCTAGCTACGCAACAAGCCGCAGCTTCTGTAGGCCAAGGTATTTTGATGCATCGTTACACCGAGAGCTTTTCGCGTGGGAATATCACTGCATCACAAGTTCTCTTAACAACACAAGATATTATCAGCCGCTCACATTATCAAAATGCTCAGCGCACTTTGCAGAAATTGATTTCCTTAGGGGTTGTACCGATTATCAACGAGAATGATTCTGTCGGTACGCAGGAAATTCGCTTCGGCGATAATGATCGTTTAGCTGCCCTTGTTTCACTTCTGATTGGCGCTGACCTTTTGCATCTTATTTCAGATATTGATGCACTTTATGATGACGTGCCTACTAAAGCTAGCGCTAAACGAGTGAGCCAGGTTCAATCAGTTTCAGATATCGACGAGCGTTCTCTCGGCGGAGCAGGAAGTGCCGGTGTGGGCAGTGGTGGAATGCTGACGAAAGTAGAAGCTGCTCGCATCACTACAAGTGCAGGAATTCCGATGATACTTTCCTCGCTTGAACAATCTGGAAGCGCACTTGCTGGAGCGGATGTTGGCACTTACTTCGTTGCTAAAGAGTCCAAAACTAATTCACGGATGCTCTGGCTTGCACATGCCTCTACTCCACATGGTCGACTCATACTCGACGATGGAGCGGTCACCGCTTTAACGCAACGAGGAGTGTCGCTTTTGCCCGCTGGTGTCACAGCCGTCGAAGGCGAATTCAGCGCCGGTGATGCAGTAGAGCTTGCAAGTGCTGATGGACGCGTAATTGCACGAGGGCTAGTGGCATTTGATTCGAGCGAAATCCCACAGATGTTAGGACGCTCCACTAAAGAGTTAGCCCAATCCCTTGGAGCAGAGTATGAGCGCGAACTAGTTCACAGAGATGATCTAGTTCTGCTGTAGCGCCCAATCATGCAAAACCGCAGCAGTTAATTCTTCAAAGATACCGTTATCAGTTGGCTCATCGCTGAGTTTTACGATCACTGTATGAGTGCTCGGTTGAATCAAAATATATTGTCCATGTAGCCCCAACATCATCGAAGTTCCATCGAATGGATGCCAGATTTGTGCGCCATAACCCCAGTTGTGATCTAGGACAGTTACCGGTGTCATAAGGCGCGCCATCCATTTGGCATCGATGATGTTCTTGCTCGCAACTTTGCTTGCACCATTGTTAAGTATGAGAGCGCCCACACGGGCATAATCTCGGGCGGTAGCGTTGAAGCAGCAGAAAGTTTTTTCTAATCCTCCGACATGGTCAACGTTCCAGAAGGCGCTATCTTCAGCGCCGATTGGTTGCCAGATATTTTGGCTGAAGTAATCGGCAACTTTCATGCCAGTAACTTTTTGGATGATGAATCCGAGCAACTGCGTGTCAACGCTTCGATACTCAGATTTAGTTCCTGGATCCCAACTCATTTTTCGGTTGTGGAGTAGGAAGAAATTCAAGTCGGTAGTGGCGTACATCTGCGCAATCGCTACGCCCCAACCTGATGGGCCGGTTGGGTAATTATCGGATACACCGACGCCCGCTTGCATATCGAGCAAACTTTTTATAGTTACTTTGTCAAAGCTGGTCCCGTCAGCATATTCTGGGAAATATTTTACAAAAGTATCGCCTTCGGAAATCTTACCTTGAGCAATTAATTGGCCAATCATCAACGAAGTCATTGTTTTTGCAACCGAGTAGGAAGGAAGTTGCGTATGCGCAGTCACTCCTTCTTTGTACCATTCGTAAGTAATCACGCCATCGCGAATAACCAGTAAGGCGTTGCTATTTGTTGTACTTAGGAATTTCTGGAAAGTGATGCTCTCTTTGCCCCATTGCACAGACGTTGGTGGCGCCTCCGACCCTGTTGCCCATGGGATCGTGTTTGTCGCTGGAGCTATCGTATGGAAAGGCATGAGAGTGGGAGTTTTCGAAGCGGGTGCCAGACCCAGTCGAATTGCTGCAATGGGTTCTGGGTAATGGATCACGCGAGTAACGCTAAATAAGAGGATGTAGAAGGTGAGAAGGAATAGAACTATGTTGCGAAGAGCTTTAATTAATGTGCGCACGCGCTCAGAGTAACCCCCTATAGGCTCTGCCTATGGATTCCGTTGAACTCGTCGCGCAGTTAGCTCTTCGCGCAAGGGTTGCCACTCGTTCTTTGAAAGTTGCATCCGCGAGTGAGCGCCGGAGTGCGCTGCTTGCCATCGCTGATGAAATTGCTTCGCGTAACACCGAGATTTTGGAAGCCAATGCGATTGATATGGCTTCTGATGCTGGTTCCGATCGGTTGTTACTTACAGAAGAGCGAGTGAACGCAATTGTTGACGGCGTTCGTCAAGTAGCCAATTTAGGGGATCCGCTGGGAGTTACTTTGAGGGAATCCACCCTGCCCAATGGATTGCACCTTAAGCAGGTTACCGTTCCATTTGGGGTAGTCGGAATGATTTATGAGGCTCGACCAAATGTCACTGTAGATGCTGCAGCAATTTTATTGATGTCTGGAAATGCTGCTTTACTCCGTGGATCATCTAGTGCGGCGCAGAGCAATGCAAAACTAGTGTCGATTATGCGCGAGGCGTTATCGCGGACGAAAATTTCACAAGACGTAATTCAGCTAGTGCCTTCAGATGATCGCGAAAATGTGCGAGCTTTGTTAAATGCTCGCGGCAAAGTTGACTTAGTCATCCCTCGAGGTAGTGCTGCCCTCATACGAATGGTTGTCGATGAGGCGAAGGTGCCAACCATCGAAACCGGTGCGGGTGTGTGCCATGTATATGTAGATGAGTTTGCAGATCTTGAAAAAGCTCTTCAGATAGTTGTAAATTCTAAAGTGCAGCGGCCAAGCGTTTGTAATGCTGCCGAGACACTTTTGGTACACAGAAGTGTCGCTAATGAATTCATACCTCACGCTTTGAGCGCCTTGGCAAAGTCTGGAGTTATTTTTCATGTTGATCAGAGGACTCAAGAGATTGCTCGGAGCACTGATATTCCCGTCGATTTAGCTGAAAGTTCCAATTGGTCAACGGAGTATGGAGCACTCGAAATCAATGTTGGCGTTGTCGATTCCCTAGAGGCAGCAATTGAACATATTGGCACCTACGGAACTAATCACACTGAGGCGATTGTTACCCAGTCGCAAGAACAAGCAGATCGTTTTATCGCCCTCTCGGATTGCGCAGCAGTAATGGTCAATGCATCAACGAGATTTACCGATGGAGAACAGATGGGTTTTGGGGCTGAGATTGGAATTTCCAATCAGAAGCTCCATGCTCGCGGCCCTATGGGTCTTGAAGCGATGGTGACGACCACTTGGATCGTGACCGGAACAGGTCAGATTCGCCAGTAGACTTACCCGCATGAGCACCCTTTCGCGAAGTGATGTCGCAAACCTTGCCCGCCTTGCGCGTATAGATATGACAGATGAAGAACTTGATCATCTAGCAACTGAAATGGATGTCATCCTTACCGCAGTAGCTCGGGTGCAAGAAGTTGCCACTGCCGATATCAAACCAACGTCACATCCGATTCCTATCAACAATGTGACGCGTCCAGATGTAGTTCGTCCGAGCCTTTCCCCTGACGAAGCACTTTCAGGGGCCCCCGCTCAAGAAGAGGGGCGCTTCCGCGTTCCTCAAATTTTGGGGGAAGAAGCATGATTACTCGTTCAGCGCATGAGATGGCTGCAGCTTTGCAATCAGGTGACACGACTTCTGTTGCACTTACTCAGGCGCACCTAGATCGCATAGGCGCAGTTGATAAGGAAGTTCACGCATTTCTTTATGTAGATACCGAGGGCGCACTTGCACAAGCAAAGGGTGTCGATGACTCTCGTGCGCGTGGTGAAAAATTGGGACCACTCGCTGGAGTTCCATTGGCACTTAAAGATGTCATGGTTCAAAAAGGAGTTCCAACAACGTGTGGTTCTAAGATTCTTGAAGGTTGGCGCCCACCGTACGACTCAACGGTTGTATCAAATTTAAAATCAGCTGGAATTGTTATTTTAGGTAAAACAAACATGGATGAATTTGCAATGGGTTCATCGACTGAAAATTCTGCCTACGGTCCCACTCATAATCCTTGGGATCTCACACGTATTCCTGGTGGTTCCGGGGGAGGTTCATCAGCTTCCCTTGCAGCATTTGAAGCTCCGCTTGCAATTGGTACCGATACAGGTGGATCTATTCGTCAACCTGCCGCTGTCACAGGCACTGTAGGCGTGAAGCCAACGTATGGCGGAGTTTCGCGTTATGGCTTAGTTGCATTCTCTTCAAGCTTGGATCAAGCCGGTCCATGCGCGCGAACTGTTTTAGATGCAGCGTTGCTCCACGAAATTATTGCCGGCCATGATCCTAAAGATGCCACAAGCATCAATGCACCAGTTCCTCAGGTTGTTCAAGCTGCTAAAAACGGTGACGTTAAAGGAATGAAGATTGGTTTCGTCAAGGAACTCAATGGCGAGGGTTATCAACCAGGTGTGAGATCTCGCTTTGAAGAATCCCTCGAACTCTTAGCTAAAGCCGGAGCTGAAATCGTCGAAGTTTCTTGCCCTAACTTTGAATATGCCCTTGCTGCCTATTATTTAATCGCACCCAGCGAATGTTCATCTAACCTCGCACGATTTGATGCCATGCGTTATGGCATTCGTGTCGGAGATGAAGATGGCGCATCTGCCGAATCAGTAATGAATTTAACCCGTGAAGTTGGATTCGGTCGCGAAGTAAAGCGTCGTATCATTCTTGGAACTTATGCTCTCTCTTCTGGTTATTTTGATGCTTACTACGGAAGTGCGCAGAAAGTTCGCACGTTGATTATGGAAGATTTTACTAAAGCTTTTACATCTGCTGATGTTTTAGTTTCTCCCACGTGCCCGACAACGGCATTTAAGATTGGCGAGAAAGCGAATGACCCGCTTGCTATGTATCTCAATGACATCGCGACGATCCCAGTGAACATGGCTGGAATTGGCGGCATGAGTTTGCCGTGTGGTTTAGCGCCAGAGGATAACCTGCCGGTTGGATTCCAGATCATGGCACCAGCTATGCAAGACCAACGTATGTATCAAGTGGGTGCAGCCCTTGAAGCTGCATTGCTTACACAATGGGGAGCGCCACTGCTCTCTAAGATTCCAGCGCTAGCGGGTGGCAAATGAGTCTTACATACGATGATGTGATTGCAAAGTACGAACCAGTATTGGGCCTCGAAGTTCACGTCGAGCTAAATACCGCTTCGAAGATGTTCTGCGCTTGCAGCACTATTTTTGGCGGTGAACCAAACACACAAACTTGTCCAGTATGCCTTGGAATGCCTGGCGCTCTTCCAGTTGTTAACGAAAAAGCTATTGAGTCATCAATTCTGATTGGCCTTGCTCTCAATTGTTCTATAACGCCTTTTAGCCGCTTTTCTCGTAAGAATTATTTCTATCCCGATATGCCAAAGAATTTTCAGATTTCACAGTACGACGAACCTATTTGCGTTAATGGTTACCTCGATGTTGAGATCGACACAGATGAAGGTGTCAAGAAATTCCGCGTTGAAATTGAGCGCGTACATATGGAAGAGGACACTGGCAAGTCATTACACGTGGGTGGCGCAACGGGCCGCATCCACGGTGCTGATTATTCACTCCTTGATTACAACCGAGCAGGAATTCCTTTAGTTGAGATTGTTACCAAGATTGTTCCTGGTACAGGTCGATATGCCCCGGAGGTTGCAAAGGCGTATGTAGCAGCACTTCGAGATATTTTGCAATCACTTGGCGTCAGCGACGTTCGCATGGAGCAAGGTTCTTTGCGATGCGATGCCAACGTTTCACTCCGCTTGATTGGCGCAGAGAAGCTCGGAACACGGAGCGAAACCAAGAACGTAAACTCGCTTCGGTCTATTGAACGTGCTGTGCGAGGCGAGATGATTCGTCACGCCGAACTTCTCAATAAGGGCGAACGCGTTGTCCAAGAGACTCGTCACTTCCAAGAGGACACAGGGCTTACCCGTTCTGGACGCTCTAAAGAACAAGCTGAGGATTATCGCTATTTTCCAGAACCTGATCTGGTCCCGGTGGCACCTGATGCAGCATGGATTGAAAAACTTCGTGCATCGTTACCTGAACATCCTTCGATTCGACGCAAGAGGTTGCAAGATGCCTGGGGAGTGCCAGATAAAGAGATGGCAGCGATGCTTAATGCAGATGCTCTAGATCTTGTTGAAGCAACAGTTAATTTAGGGGCAGATCCCACACGTGCGCGCGGATGGTGGCTCGGCGAAATTTCGCGTATCGCTAACGAAAAGTTCTGCGCCATTTCGGAATTGTCAATCACTCCAACTGATGTTGCTCAAATCGTTGCTCTTGTAGCAGAAGGTGAACTAACGGATAAGTTAGCTCGCCAAGTTGTCGAAGGGGTAATTGCAGGCGAAGGCTCGCCACAGAAAGTTATTGATGCGCGTGGTCTCAAAGTTGTATCCGATGAGTCAGCCTTAATGGCGGCCATAGAACGAGCAATTGCTGAGCAACCAGAAACTGCAGAGAAAATTCGTAACGGCCACATTCCAGCTGCCGGTGCATTAATCGGAGCCGTCATGAAGGAGACCAAGGGACAGGCCGATGCTGCCCGAGTACGCGAACTGTTACTTGGTCATTTAGGTCAACCAACTAGTTAATGAACTAGCGCTCCCTCTGTTTCAACAACGGCTTCTTTACCGATATTGATGAAGAGCGCTAGAACTACCGCACCTGCAAAAAGCAGTAGAGCGCTGAAAGTGAATGCAACGGTAAAGCCATGAGTCATTCCAAATGGTTGTACGCGATCGCCCATAGAACCATGGCTAGCTATGTATGTGGTCGTAGCAGTGGCTGCAACAGTATTAAGTAGCGCAGTTCCCAGTGAGCCACCGATTTGTTGGCTTGTATTGATCATTGCGCTAGCCACTCCCGTGTCATGATTGCTGACGGCATGAAGTGAGGTTGTAGTAAGTGGAATAAAGACAAGGGCCATTCCACTTGACATGATTAATAGTGCCGGTAATACGTGGGTTATATAAGAAGTTTCTGGCGTGATTCGGGTTAAGAGCAGTAGCCCTACGCCGGCAGCTATTAGTCCTGGAATCATCAATGGCTTGGGCCCGACGCGAGGAAGAAGTACTGATGCAATTCCTGCAAAAACAATGATGCCAGCGGTAAATGGTAAGAATGCAAAACCAGATTTAAGTGGGGAGTATCCAAGGATTACTTGGAGATAAAGACCAAGGAATAGAAACATAGAGAAAAGTCCCGCACCAACGATAAGTGAGCCAAGATAAGAACCTCCGCGGTTGCGTTCTGTCACAACTCGAAGTGGCATCAATGGATTGGCGACACGCTGTTCAATTCTTACAAATGCAATCAGTAGCAATACTGCCGCGGCGAGAAAACCAAGCGTGTGTCCATCGCCCCAGCCATGAGTAGCGGCTTGGTTGAATCCATAAGTTAATGAGAAGAGACCTGCTGTTGCGGTGAGTACTCCAGGGATGTCATATGTGTTATTGCCAGATGCTTTCGATTCATGGACGTAAAAGTAAGCCAATGTTGCAGCTATACCTGCGATTGGAACGTTTACACCTAAACACCAGCGCCATGAGAAATATTCTGTGAGCGTTCCGCCAAGAATCAGACCAATTGCAGCCCCTCCACCTGAGATTGCACCTATAACGCCAAAAGCTTTTGCTCGCTCTTTAGGAACTGTGAAAGTAACGCTGATGATCGCTAGCGCTGCAGGTGCAAGGAGCGCACCGAAAACACCTTGTAGTGCACGTGCTGCAAAGAGCAAGTGTTGGGTTGATGCGATTCCACCCAGAGCGGAAGCTCCAGCAAATCCAACAAGGCCCACCATAAAAATCTTCTTACGTCCCATGTAATCGCCGACGCGACCACCGAGAAGAAGGAGCGAACCAAATGCCAAGGTATATGCAGTGATAACCCATTGTTGGTTGGCATCTGAAATTCCAAGGTCAATTTTGGCGCTTGGAATTGCGATATTTACAATGGAGGAATCAAGAACGACCATCAACTGAGAAATTGCCACCACAAAGAGCGTGCGCCAGCGGTTTGGGTCTAAACCTTCGTTTTGGGCGTTCTTGAGCACGTTAGAACCTCATTCGGTGATCTGTTGTTGACAAGTGGAAATCTTGCAGGCCCTAAGGGTAGCAATGGATGCGACAAGTGCATCTTGAAACCTTTACGATTAGCGCCATGAGCATCATGAAGCCACGGTCTGGTCTTGTTACGGACGGTATGGAGCGCGCTCCTGCTCGCGGAATGTTACGTGCAGTTGGTATGGGTGATGATGATTGGGTTAAGCCGCAAATTGGCATCGTCTCATCATGGAACGAAATCACCCCCTGCAATCTCTCGCTAGCGCGCTTAGCAACAGCATCGCGCCAAGGTGTGATTGATGCCGGCGGATTCCCGATGCAATTTGGAACTATCTCAGTTTCCGATGGCATTTCTATGGGGCATGAAGGAATGCATTTCTCTTTGGTCTCGCGCGAAGTTATTGCAGATTCTGTTGAGACGGTGATGCAGGCCGAACGCCTTGATGGAATGGTTACCTTTGCTGGATGCGATAAATCTCTGCCTGGCATGATGATGGCTGCGGCCCGAATAGATGTCGCAAGTGTTTTTGTATATGCCGGATCAACTTTGCCCGGTCAAGTTGATGGTAAAGATGTCACGATCATTGATGCATTTGAAGCCGTTGGTGCATGCGCTCGTGGATTGATTTCGCAGGAGCAGGTCGACAAAATTGAGCGTGCCATTTGCCCAGGTGAAGGTGCTTGTGGTGGCATGTATACAGCCAACACAATGGCCACGGTAGGCGAAGCCATTGGTTTATCTCTTCCAGGATCCGCCGCGCCACCTGCCGTTGATCGACGTCGCGATGCTTACTCAGTGCAAGCGGGTGCAGCTGTTGTCGAACTTATCCGCCAAGGAATAACTACTCGCGATATTTTGACCAAGCGCGCTTTTGAGAATGCAATCACGGCAGTGATGGCGCTGGGTGGATCAACTAATGCAGTTTTACACCTACTGGCTATCGCCCACGAAGCACGCGTTGATTTAACTTTGGATGACTTCCATCGCATCGGTTCGAAAGTTCCTTTATTAGGAGACCTCAAACCATTCGGTCGGTTTGTCATGAGCGATATGGATCGCGTCGGGGGAGTCCCTGTAGTTCTCAAGGCGCTACTGGATGCGGGCTTGCTTCATGGTGATTGTTTGACGGTCACCGGCAAAACAATGGCCGAGAACTTGGCAGATATCGCACCCCCTGATGTTGATGGCGATATTTTGCATGCAATTTCCAAGCCGCTCTCACTTGGTGGTGGCATAACAATTCTTAACGGGTCACTTGCTCCAGAAGGCGCGGTATCGAAAACTGCAGGGGTTGGTGTTGATTTATTTGAAGGTCCAGCCCGAGTTTTTGAACGCGAACAAGCAGCGATGGATGCCCTTGAAAATGGAACGATTCAAGCCGGCGATGTTGTTGTTATTCGTTATGAAGGGCCCAAGGGTGGACCTGGAATGCGCGAGATGTTGATGATTACCGGCGCGATTAAAGGTGCAGGACTGGGTAAGTCGGTGCTGCTTTTAACTGATGGACGTTTTAGCGGTGGAACAACTGGCTTATGCGTTGGCCACGTCGCACCGGAGGCTTCCGAAGGAGGTCCGATTGCATTTGTCCGCGATGGGGACCGAATTCGAATTAATACCATCGATCGCACATTGGACCTGTTAGTTGATGAAGCAGAGTTAGCCAGGCGCCACGTTGGTTTTGAACCAATCGCACATAAATACACGCGAGGGGTTTTGGCAAAATATGCCAAGCTCGTGGGGTCGGCCAGTAAGGGCGCAGTCTGCGATTAGCCCCCTCAAGGCTGCCCAGATTATGAGATTGCAATCTCAAAGGGTTGACGGTGCAGGCTCAAAAGTTGGAGAATAGGCAGATGATTTCATCCGTAGTGATTCACGAGCTCGCGATCTAGCACCATTTGATCGCGAGCCGCCCTCAGTTACCTACTGAGGGTTTTTGCATTACTGGGGCAAATTAGAATCCAAAGAAAATAGAAAGGGAAGGAGGAAGAGATGAGCAAAGAGATGACGGGGGCGGCTAGCCTGGTCAAGTCGTTAGAAGCAGCAGGCGTTGATGTGATGTTTGGAATCCCTGGTGGCGCAATTCTTCCAGCCTATGACCCAATCTTTGATTCGAAGATCCGTCATATTTTGGTTCGACATGAGCAAGGTGCAGGACATGCGGCAACGGGTTATGCCCAAGCAACTGGTCGCACGGGAGTTTGCATTGCGACGTCGGGCCCAGGTGCAACAAACCTTGTTACTCCACTTGCCGATGCTCAGATGGATTCCGTTCCGATGGTTGCAATTACCGGTCAAGTTCCTTCTGCTGCAATCGGCACCGATGCATTTCAGGAAGCTGATATCCGCGGCGTAACGATGCCAATTACGAAACATAATTACTTGATCACTAACCCTGCAGATATCCCTCGCGCAATTGCCGAAGCTTTCTATATTGCTAGTACAGGTCGCCCAGGACCCGTTTTAGTGGATATCGCTAAGGATGCCTTGCAAGCAATGACAACTTTCGACTATCCGAAGAACATTCAACTTGCCGGGTACAAACCACAGACTAAGCCGAGCGATCAATCTATTCGTGATGCCGCAGCGCTTATTGCGCAATCATCAAAACCAGTCTTCTATGTTGGTGGCGGAGCCATAAAGGCAAATGCGCATAAAGAGTTGATGCAACTAGCAGAACTCGTTGGTGCACCAGTTGTTACAACGCTCATGGCCCGTGGAGCTTTCCCAGATAGCCATCAACTTCATCTTGGAATGCCCGGCATGCACGGAACAGTTGCAGCGGTTACTGCTTTGCAAAAGAGTGATTTGCTCATCACTCTTGGCGCTCGCTTTGATGACCGAGTAACTGGAAAACTTTCTTCTTTTGCTGTTCATGCCAAAGTTATTCACGCCGATATTGATCCTGCCGAAATCGGAAAGAATCGCTTTGCCGACGTTCCAGTAGTTGGCGATTTAATGGAGACCATCAAGGCGCTTATCCCTGCAGTTCAAGCAGAATTCAAAAAATCTAAGCCCGATTTAACTGCCTGGTTGCGACAGATGTTCTCGCTCCGCAGTACCTACCCGTTGGGATACAACCACCCTGAAGATGGTTCAGTTTCACCTCAGTATGTCATCGAGCGTATTGGTGCCATCACGGGCCCCGATGCAATTTATGTTGCAGGAGTTGGACAACACCAGATGTGGGCTTCGCAATTTGTCCGATACGAAAAACCACGTACATGGTTGAACTCGGGCGGGCTAGGAACCATGGGTTATGCAGTTCCTGCTGCGATGGGCGCCAAAGTTGGAGCACCTGATACAACAGTTTGGGCAATCGATGGGGATGGTTGTTTTCAGATGACCAACCAAGAGTTAACTACATGTGCACTCAATAACATTCCTATCAAAGTTGCAATTATCAATAACGAAAGCCTCGGAATGGTTCGTCAATGGCAAACCATGTTCTACGAAGGTCGTTATTCAAATACCTCGCTTCACTCCAAGCGCATTCCAGATTTTGTTAAATTGGCAGAGGCGATGGGCTGTGTGGGACTTCGCTGTGATCGCACCGAAGATGTCGATGCGACAATCAAGAAAGCTAATTCAATTAACGACCAACCAGTAATCGTTGACTTTAGCGTTTTTCGCGATGCAATGGTTTGGCCAATGGTTGCTGCAGGAACTTCCAATGACGAGATCATGATTGCCCGTGGTCTTGCCCCCGACTGGGATTCACAGGAGTTGTGATGAGCCAACATACCCTCGCAGTTCTCGTAGAAAATAGCCCTGGCGTTCTCGCAAGGGTTGCATCCTTATTTTCTCGTCGCGCCTACAACATTGATTCACTTGCAGTTGGTCCTACAGAGGATCCGAACATTTCTCGGATGACAATCGTGCTCAACCTTGAAGGACACGTCCTCGATCAAGTAATGGCGCAGCTCTATAAGTTAGTTAACGTCATTGCGATCTCCGAAATGCCAGCGCAATCCACGGTCCACCGCGAACTTCTCTTAGTAAAAGTTTCGGCGCAGCAATCGGCGAAGGTTCACGAAATTGTCGAAAGTTTCGAAGCCAAGATCGTCGATGAACAAGGCGGCACCATCACTATCGAAGCCACCGGTGAAACGGCTCACATTGAGTCGCTTTTACAAGCGTTGACGCCTCTAGGAATCAAAGAATTGGTGCAATCTGGGCTCGTTGCACTTGAGCGAGGCGAGGCCGCGCTTTCAGACCGTACTCTTAGCGCTCAAGGTATTTCGACAACCCATGCATTAAACGCTCAAGCCGACTATCAGAACTAAGAAACCTAAAAAGGAGAATACCGTGGCAACGATGTATCACGAAGAAGACGCAGACCTAGCAGTCATCCAAGGGCGAAAGGTTGCTGTCATTGGTTACGGATCGCAGGGCCATGCCCATGCTCTAAACCTTCGCGATAGCGGTGTTGATGTTCGTATCGGTTTAGCTGAAGGCTCTAAGTCGCGCGCAAAGGCCGAAGAAGAAGGTTTACGTGTTGTTAGCGTTGCGCAAGCCGTTCAAGAAGCCACTGTGATCATGATCCTTGCGCCAGACCCAGTGCAGCGCCACATCTACACCGATTCGATCTTGCCTAACCTTAAAGATGGCGACGCGATTTTCTTTGGTCACGGATTTAATATTCGTTACGGATATATCAAGCCACCAGCAAATGTTGATGTTGCCATGGTTGCTCCAAAGGGACCTGGACACCTAGTCCGTCGCGAATATTCAGCAGGTCGCGGAGTTCCAGTAATTGTTGCTGTTGAGCAAGATGCAACTGGGGGAGCTTGGCCGTTAACGCTCTCTTACGCCAAAGCAATTGGTGGTCTTCGAGCCGGTGGAATTCTTACTACCTTCACTGAAGAAACCGAAACAGATCTTTTCGGAGAACAATCAGTTCTCTGTGGAGGCGCTTCTCAATTAGTTATGTATGGCTTTGAAGTTCTTACTGAAGCAGGATACCAACCAGAAGTTGCCTACTTTGAATGCTTACACGAACTCAAACTGATCGTGGACTTGATGTATGAAGGCGGAATTGCCAAACAACGTTGGTCTGTATCCGATACGGCCGAATATGGAGATTACGTTTCTGGTCCTCGCGTCATCGACCCACGCGTCAAAGAGAATATGAAGGCAGTCCTTGCCGATATTCAAAATGGAAACTTCGCTAAGCGCTTCATCGAAGATCAAGATGCTGGCGCTCCAGAATTTAAAGCTGCTCGCGCTAAAGGCGAAAACCATCCAATCGAGGCTGTTGGTCGCGAACTTCGCAAGATGATGTCTTGGGTTAAGGGCGCAAAAGATGATTACAAGGAAGGTAGCGCTGCACGTGGCTAAACCTGTTGTTTTAATTGCTGAAGAATTAAGCCCAGCAACGCTCGATGCGTTGGGGCCAGATTTCGAAGTTCGCCATTGCGATGGAGCCAATCGCGACGAACTTCTATCTGCATTAGCTGCGGGTGTAGACGCTGTTTTGATTCGTTCCGCAACAAAGATGGATGCTGAAGCAATTGCTGCAGCAAAAGGTTTAAAGGTCATTGCACGTGCTGGCGTGGGTTTGGATAATGTCGAGATTCCCGCAGCAACTGCTGCTGGTGTCATGGTCGTTAACGCCCCAACTTCAAATATTGTTAGCGCCGCGGAACTAGCAATTGCATTGCTTCTTGCCAGCGCACGTCATATTTCACCAGCGCATGCCGCTTTACGCAATAACAAGTGGGCACGCTCTAAGTACACCGGCGCAGAGTTATTTGAAAAAACTCTTGGCATCGTTGGCTTTGGTCGCATCGGGCAGCTCGTTGCACATCGCATGCAAGCTTTCGGTATGAATGTGGTCGCATACGATCCATATCTGCAACCAGCGCGCGCTGCTCAACTCGATGTGCGTTTAGTTGATCTTGACGAACTTCTTAAGGTGAGCGATTTCATCACTATTCACTTGCCTAAGACGAAAGAGACTGCAAACCTCATTGGCGTTGAAGCACTTAAGAAAGTTAAACCTGCTGTCCGCATTATTAATGCCGCGCGTGGTGGCGTTCTTGATGAAGCCGCTCTCTTTGATGCAATCACCGAAGGACGTGTAGCTGGAGCGGGGCTTGATGTATTTTCTGCCGAACCTTGCACCGATTCACCTCTCTTTACCCTTGATGAAGTTGTAGCAACGCCACACCTAGGCGCGTCAACTGATGAAGCCCAAGAACGTGCTGGCATTGCAGTTGCGGTTTCAGTTCGCAAAGCACTAGCCGGTGAGTTGGTCCCAGATGCTGTCAATGTCAAAGGTGGCTTGATTGACGAAGAGATTCGTCCTAGCTTGCCTCTGGTTGAAAAAATGGCACAAATCGCAACAGCGATTGCAGGCGAACTTCCAGTACATATGGATGTCTATGTCCGCGGTGATATCTCAGTGCATGATTCTTCGATACTGGCTACAAGTGCTCTAAAAGGCGCATTCCTAGCCACAGGATCTGAAGAGGTTACTTATGTAAATGCTCCTGGCATTGCCCTTGAACGAGGCGTAACTTCTTCGGTTTCTACTGAAGCAGATAGCCCTGAGTACCGCAGCATGATTTCTTTGCATTGCGCCTTAAGCAATGGCAAATCAATCAAAGTTGACGGAACGCTTATGGGTATCCGCAAAGTTGAGAAAATCATTGCAGTCGATAATTTCGATCTTGATTTGCCGCCTACAGATAATTTGCTCTTCCTTCGATATGGCGATCGTCCTGGAATCGTAGGAACAGTCGGTAATCTTTTGGGTGCAGCCGGTATCAATATTGCGGGCATGCAAGTTGCACGTGACACCGCCGGAGGAGAAGCTTTAATGGCAATCACCGTTGATTCTCCTGTTAGCGATGCGATTGTTTCTCAAGTAAAACAAAAGACCGGTGCAGCAATTGTCCGGTCGGTAACTTTGGTCGGCTAATGAGAGAAATCAATTTAGCTGTTATCGCAGGCGATGGCATTGGACCCGAAGTTGTTTCCGAAGGTCTGAAAGTTCTAGATGCGGTGAGTTCAAAGTACGGTGTGAACTTTGTTAAGACTTCCTACGACTTAGGCGCTGGCTACTGGAATCGCACAGGGGAAGTCCTGCCGGATTCAGTTCTGGCCGAACTCGCAAAGAGCGATGTAATTTTGCTCGGTGCAGTGGGAGATCCAACGGTTCCTAGTGGTGTGCTCGAACGAGGACTACTTCTCAAATTGAGATTTGCTTTTGACCATTACATTAATTTGCGCCCTGCGCGCTTGATGCCGGGTGTAACAGGTCCACTTGCAACAAAGGATCCAATCGACTTTATCGTCGTTCGCGAAGGAACCGAAGGCCCTTATGTTGGTGCTGGGGGAGTTTTGGCTGAGGGCACCGATGCAGAGATTGCAACGGAAGAGAGTTTAAATACTCGCCGCGGCGCCGAACGCGTGATACGGGATGCATTTGCTCGCGCTAGCCAACGAGATCGTAAGAAGCTGACATTGGTCCACAAAAACAATGTACTTACGCGCGCTGGTGGACTTTGGACTCGCACATTTAACGAAGTTGCCAAAGAGTTTCCAACGGTGACAACGGATTACCTACATGTTGATGCTGCATCAATGTTCTTTGTAACAAATCCAGGCCGCTTCGATGTCGTCGTTACGGATAATCTCTTTGGCGATATCCTGACCGACATAGCCGCTGCAATTTGTGGCGGAATCGGACTAGCGGCTTCAGGAAATATCAATCCGACAGGCAAGTATCCATCCATGTTCGAACCAGTACACGGTTCTGCTCCAGATATCGCAGGCAAAGGACTGGCCGATCCAACAGCAACAGTGATGTCAGTAGCGATGATGTTAGATCACCTTGGGCTTAGCGAAGCAGCTCGCGATGTAGAGCGAGTAGTTGCAGATGATCTACTTAATCGAGGAACATCTCAGCGCTCTACTTCTGAAATTGGAAGCGCCCTCGCAGGCGCCATAAAGGGATAAATATGAGCATCAAAATTTCATCATCAACTCATGCAGTATCCGAAGCCGATCGCGCGGCAAAAGTTGCTAACCCTGGTTTCGGCAAGTACTACACAGACCACATGGTTGTAGCTGAGTGGACCGAAGAGAATGGCTGGGCTCAAGCGGAGCTGACTGCGTACGCACCAATAAGTCTTGATCCCGCTGCAATGGTTTTCCATTATGGCCAGGAAATATTCGAAGGCATGAAGGCATACCGCCAACCTGATGGTGGAATTTCACTATTTCGCCCTGAAGCAAATGCCGCCCGTTTTGCACGAAGCGCGGAGCGTATTGCGCTACCAGTGATGCCGACAGAACTCTTCCTCGAAACTGTATTCGCACTTGTTCGTGAAGATGCCAACTGGGTTCCGGGCAAAGTTGGAGAATCACTTTATATTCGTCCATTTATGTTTGCTACTGAAGTGGGTCTTGGAGTTCGCCCATCAAACCGTGCCCAATACATGTTGATTGCGACCCCGGCTGGGGCCTATTTCAATCCTGCAAATGCAGTGACTGTCTGGATTTCAACTGAATATGTACGCGCAGCACAAGGCGGAACAGGCGAAGCCAAGTGCGGCGGAAATTACGCGGCATCTTTGGTAGCCCAACGTGCTGCCGCAAAAGAAGGTTGCGATCAAGTTGTATGGATCGATGCCAAAGAGCGCAAGTGGGTGGAAGAGATGGGCGGCATGAACCTTTACTTTGTAAAAGGTTCGGGAGCACACGCAACTGTTATGACACCTAAACTCACAGGAACTTTGTTGCCAGGCATCACAAGAGATTCAATTCTTAGTGTTGCAGCTGACCTTGGCTATAAAGTCGAAGAAACGATGATCAGCATCGATGATTGGCGTGATGGCGTCGAAAGTGGCTTGATCACCGAAATCTTTGCTTGTGGTACCGCAGCCGTTGTGTCACCTGTTGGCAGCGCAAAGAGCGTCATGGGTACGTGGGTTACTGGTGACGGAACTCCTGGTCCCATCACTAATCAAATCCGCGAAACGCTTCTGGGAATCCAGCACGGCACAATTTCTGATACTCATAATTGGATGAAGAAAGTTCTTTAATGGCAATCTCCGATGCCTTCCACATATATGACACCACACTACGTGATGGCGCTCAGCAAGAGGGTTTAAATCTCAGCGTTCACGATAAGTTGGCAATTGCGCGCCATTTAGATGATCTAGGTGTTGGCTTTATCGAAGGTGGATGGCCCGGAGCTAATCCAAAAGATACTGAATTCTTCGAACGGGCAAAGAAAGAACTGAAACTTAAAAACGCAACTTTTGTTGCCTTCGGTGCTACCCGACGTCCGAACGTTAAAGCTGCCGATGATGTGCTTCTTGGCGCATTGCGTGATTCAGGTGCGCCCGTAGTCACTCTCGTAGCAAAAGCTTATGATCGACATGTTGACCTTGCATTGCGCACTACCTTGGATGAAAACTTGGCGATGATTGTTGATTCGATTAAACACCTTCGCGAAAATGGTCAACGCGTATTTCTTGATGCCGAACATTTCTTTGACGGCTATCGCTCCAACCGCTCCTACGCGCTAGAAGTTGTGCGGGTAGCAGCAGAAGCCGGCGCAGATGTCATTGCGCTTTGCGATACAAATGGCGGCATGCTGCCAGATGAATTATCCCAAGTTGTTCATGATGTATTACAGGCGAGTTCTGCGCGCCTTGGTATTCATTGTCACAACGACACTGGATGTGCTGTTGCTAATTCGATGGCAGCTGTTGCTGCCGGTGCTACTCATGTACAAGGAACCCTCAACGGTTACGGAGAGCGAACAGGAAACGCTGACCTAGTGACGATAATCGCGAATCTACAGTTGAAGAAGCACCAACAAGTTCTTCCCGATGGATACTTGCCTGAAGCTTTTAGAATTTCACACGCAGTAGCCGAAGTAACCAATATTTCCTCAAGTGCACGCCAACCATATGTAGGGGTATCAGCTTTTGCTCACAAAGCCGGGCTGCATGCCAGTGCAATCAAAGTTGATCCTTCGTTATATCAACATGAAGATCCAGCCTCTGTCGGCAACGATATGAGAATGTTGGTTTCGGATATGGCTGGCCGCGCTTCAATTGAATTGAAGTCCCAAGAGTTGGGTATTGATCTCGGGGGAGACCGCGAACTTATCGGTCGAGTTGTCGATCGAGTCAAAGAGATGGAATCACGTGGATTCACCTTCGAAGCTGCAGATGCTTCATTTGAACTGCTACTTCGCGAAGAGGCAATTGGAAAGCGCCCATCCTTTTTTAAGATTGATCATTGGCTGACCACTGTTGAGCGCTCGGCCGATCAGCAGATAGTTACCAAGGCTGAAGTGACTATCACCGCACATGGTGAAAAGATTTCTTGTAACGGAACCGGAAATGGTCCCGTTAACGCAATTGACAATGCTTTGAGATCTGGGTTGATTCAGTTCTATCCAGAGTTAGCCGTTCTAGAGTTAACGGACTATAAAGTTCGCATTCTCGAAGGGCGTTTAGGTACAGGCGCTATCACCCGGGTATTAGTTGAAACTAGTGATGGCAAGAGCGAGTGGAACACAATCGGCGTGCACGAGAACGTGATTGCTGCTTCTGCGATGGCCCTAGAGGATGCAGTGACCTATGGCTTACTGCGACAAGGACGTTCACCCGAGTAACCTTCACCTATGAGCCACGTCGACTTCGATCAGCTCGTTACTTCTTTTTCGAAACACCTTCACACTGAGCGAAATTTAGCCGCACATACCGTTCGCGCGTATTTGGGGGATCTTGAAAGTCTCATTAGCCACCTCACGACCCTGGGCGTTGCAGATATTTCAAGGCTAGAACTCGCTCACATCAGATCGTGGTTAGCGAATATGCAGGTGCATGGTGGTGCAAGAACTTCTCTTTCACGTAGAGCGGTATCCATCCGCCTCTTTATGAAGTGGGCTCATAAAAACGGATTTATTCCTAGCGATGTCGGAGCTTCCCTAGCGACACCCAAGGCTCACCGGACATTGCCGGATGTACTAGATATTTCTAGCGCAACCCTTGCAATGGATGCACTTGCAATGAGAGTTGGCGAAGAGGATTCACCCACAGCGCTGCGTGATTGTGCGATGGTTGAAATTCTCTATGCAAGCGGGGCTCGAGTTGCAGAACTTTGCGGCCTTACTCTTGATTCGATCGATTACGAACGACAGACAATTAGAGTCTTCGGAAAGGGAAGTAAAGAGCGAACAATTCCGATTGGCAATCCTGCGATGCGCGCATTAAAGGCATGGCTCAAAGATGGACGTGATTCGATGGCAAAAAAAGATTCTGGAGATGCGCTTTTCTTAGGTGTTCGGGGCAAACGTATTGATCAACGAACTGTGCGCACCGTTGTTTATAACGCCCTATCTGCTTTAGAAGGATACGAACGACTTGGCCCACATGCGCTGCGACATTCTGCTGCAACCCATCTGCTTGAGGGAGGCGCTGATCTTCGCACGGTACAAGAAATTTTGGGCCACGCCTCTTTGGCAACAACACAGATTTATACCCATATTTCTACCCAAAGGCTTCAATCTGCCTTCAAGCAAGCGCACCCTCGAGCCTAAAAGCCTGGATTATTCACTCTTAAACCTCAGGTAGGATTTGCCCCGCACCACAAGAAATTGTGGTGACTTCATGCACTTAGCAAGAGCCATATCGGTCCAGTTCGCTGGTCGGCGTTTAAGTGCTAGAGGGTCAACAAATTGTTGGCCCAATAACCGAGAGCGAATTTCTTCGGAAATTACGCAAGAAGGAGTGTGCCGCCATGGCGGTTGTAACAATGCGAGAACTTCTCGACAGCGGAGTCCATTTCGGACACCAGACTCGTCGATGGAATCCAAAGATGAAGCGTTTTATTTTTGCAGAACGCAATGGCATTTACATTATCGATATCCAGCAATCACTCGGACTCATTGATAGCGCTTATGAGTTCGTAAAAGACGTTGTCGCCAAAGGTGGACACGTTCTATTCGTTGGAACAAAGAAGCAGGCTCAAGAGCCAATCATTCAACAATCAGCTCGCGTCGGTATGCCTTATGTTACTGAGCGCTGGCTCGGCGGAATGCTTACAAACTTCCCAACAGTCTTCAAGCGTATTCAACGACTCAAAGAGTTGGAAGCACTTGAGACCGCTAACGATCAGATGCTGACTAAGAAAGAACTTCTAGTTCTGCGTCGTGAGCGCGAGAAGCTGAACAAGAACCTCAATGGAATTCGTAACATGACCAAGTTGCCAAGTGCAATCTGGGTAGTCGATACCAAGAAAGAGCACCTAGCAGTGGCCGAGGCTAAGAAGCTTGGAATCCCTGTTATCGCAATCTTGGATACAAACTGCGATCCAGACGAAGTTGACTTCAAGATTCCTGGTAACGACGATGCAATTCGTTCAATCGGATTACTTACTCGCGTGATCACCGATGCAATTGCTGCTGGTCTTCAAGCCCGCGCAGCTAATGCAGTAAAAGAAGAAGTTAAAACTGATGCACCTGCAGAGGTCGCGGCTGGAGAACCACTTGCCGATTGGGAGAAGGAAATCCTTGATGGAGCGACTCCAGTAACTACAGATGTAGTTCCACCAGTGGAGGCATAAGTTGAAATACTCTGCCGAAGATGTAAAGAAACTGCGCGAAGCAACTGCTGCAGGAATGCTCGATTGCAAAAAAGCTCTTGACGAAGCAGAAGGTGATTTTGATAAGGCTGTCGAAATCATCCGCGTCAAAGGTCTTAAGGGCGTCACAAAGCGCGAAGGCCGTACAACATCAAATGGTCTGGTTATCGCTAAGGTTCAAGATAACCTCGGCGTAATGCTCGAACTCAACTGCGAAACAGATTTCGTCGCTAAAGGTGAGCGTTTTCAAGCCTTAGCTGATGAACTTCTCACGCATTTGCTTAGCGTCAAAATTTCTGAAGTAGATGCTTTCTTGGCTTCAGAAATTAAACCAGGACGTAAAGTTCAAGATGCCGTTGATGAAGGCAATGCAACCCTTGGCGAGAAGATTGAAGTTCGCCGCGTTGCAGTTCTTGATGGATCGCCGGTAGGTATCTACTTGCACCGCACAAGCCCAGATCTTCCACCACAAGTTGGCGTTTTAGTTCAGTTAACTAAGGATGCTCTTGAGGTTGGTAAAGATATTGCTCAGCACATCGCCGCATTTGCACCTTCATATGTCAATCGTGAAGATGTCCCTGCCGATGTCATCGAGAACGAACGTCGCGTAGCCGAAGAAACTGCCCGCAACGAAGGTAAGCCAGAGGCTTCTTTGGCCAAAATCGTTGAAGGTCGCGTCACAGGCTTCGTAAAAGAAGTAAGTTTGATTGAGCAAGCCTTTGCTAAGGATTCCAAGAAGACTGTAAAGCAGATTCTCGATGAGGCAGAGACGGCCGTAAAGGCTTTCCATCGCTTCCGCGTGGGTCAATAATTTCACAAGTAGAGCCATCTAGACTCTAGAGAAGCGATAAGGAGCACTCATGCCCGGTAGTAGAGGTAAATACGGGCGAGTGCTCCTTAAACTTTCTGGAGAAGTTTTCGGAGGCGCAAAGGGAATTGGCGTCGACCCTGAAGTCGTAGGTGATGTCGCTAAACAAATAGCCGATGTTGTACGTACTGGCGTTCAAGTAGCCATTGTTGTCGGTGGAGGAAATTATTTCCGTGGCGCGGAATTGCAACAGCTAGGCATGGATCGTGCACGTGCCGACTACATGGGCATGTTGGGTACGGTCATGAACTGTCTAGCCCTTCAAGATTTCCTTGAAAAACTTGGAATTGAAACACGCGTACAAACCGCGATAACTATGGGGCAAGTTGCTGAGCCTTACGTACCTCGTCGCGCAATCCGCCACCTTGAAAAAGGCCGCGTTGTGATTTTTGGTGCAGGTGCAGGAATGCCATTCTTTACCACTGACACTGTTGCCGCTCAGCGCGCACTGGAAATTGGCTCAGAAGCGCTCTTGCTGGCAAAGAGCGGGGTAGATGGTGTTTATTCTGCAGACCCTAAGAAGGATCCAAAGGCAGTTAAATATGATTCCATTTCCTACGATGTGGTTTTAAGTAAATCTCTCGCAGTCGCCGATGCGGCAGCCTTTAGTCTTTGCCGAGAAAATAATTTACCAATCGTTGTATTTGATTTGATGGTAAATGGCAATATCGCGCGCGCTGTACGCGGGGAAGTTATCGGAACTCTTGTCGCCTAGCACCACCAAATTAAGGAGTAAGAAATGAGTGATGTAGCTGGCGTTCTCAAAGACGCCGATACAAAGATGGGTAAAGCCGTTGAAGTGGCAAAAGATGATTTTGCGACCATTCGCACTGGACGCGCTCATCCTTCCCTCTTTAATAAAGTAATGGTTGATTACTACGGCACATTTACGCCACTCTCACAACTAGCATCGATTCAAGTTCCCGAAGCTCGGATGGCAATCGTTTCGCCATTTGATAAAGGAGCTATGGCATCGATCGAGAAAGCGATTCGCGAATCTGACCTTGGCGTAAACCCAGGCAACGATGGCGTTGTTATCCGCGTTAATTTCCCGCAACTCACTGAAGAGCGTCGCAAGGAATTTATCAAAGTTGTACGTACCAAAGCTGAAGATGCAAAGATCTCACTCCGCAATATCCGCCGTCATGCAAAAGAAGCTATCGAAAAGTTAGAAAAAGACGGAGATATCGGTAAAGACGACCTCACCCGTGGCGAGAAAGATTTGGAAAAAATGACTTCAGATCACGTAGCCAAGATTGATGATTTGCTGAAGCATAAGGAGGTTGAACTACTCGAAGTTTGAGAGTTCACTCGACACGATGGATGATTTGCATTCGATTAACGAAGAGATTAATAGGCGCGCTGGGCGAAAACTCTTGCCCTCTATTGGCGTAAGCCTTTCTCTCGTTTCAATCGTTTGGTTTACTTTGGCTTATCACCGCGAACTTTTTGCAGCATTGGTGGCGATAGCAGTGGTTCTCGGAATACGTGAGATTACTCGAGCATTCGCGCATGCAGGAACAAATATTTCTGCGCCAGCAATTTCAGTGGGGTCTGTTGCCCTTATTTGTGCGACATGGCGTGGTGGAGCAGCCGGCCTTGCCGTAGCAACAGCAGTTTGTTTGCCTTTATTACTCGTTGAGCTCCTACGCCGTGGCCCCGAAGGATTCGTTGGACGTGCGACGGCAACAACTCTGTCATTAATTTATCTACCATTTTTGGCGGGATTTCTCATCCTCCTTGCTCGTCCAGATGATGGGTTGAGTCGGGTAATGACCTTTGTGGTTTTGGTTGGATGTAACGACACCTTCGGATATTTGGTGGGCATCGTTTTCGGGCGCCATCCAATGGTGCCAAAGATCAGCCCTAAGAAATCTTGGGAAGGTTTTGCAGGTTCCTTTATCTTCACAATTATCGGAGGAGCCCTTACCTTCCATTATCTCCTTCATATTCATTGGTGGGTTGGAGCGTTGGTTGGTTTAATGGTCGTCTTTACAGCAACAAGTGGTGACCTTATTGAAAGTGCGATGAAACGCGATCTCTCTTTAAAGGATATGGGTTCTTTACTACCAGGGCATGGGGGCATGCTCGATCGCCTTGATTCGGTTGTGCTTTCGGCGCCTGCAGTCTGGCTAGCCCTTGAATTAGTGCAGCGCTATTTATGAGTCGCTCAAATGAACCCACACCAATTAATTTGGTTTTCGATGAGCCACCGCAGAAGAAGAAACCACCCAAGCATTTAGCCGATTTTTCTCCGGAGGAACGACGCGAATTCGCAAAAGAAAATGGGCTCCCGGCTTTCCGTGCAACACAAATTGCCAACCACTATTTTTCGCATCTTTCGATTGATCCAAATACTTGGTCTGATATTCCAGCTGAAATGCGCGAGAAATTCGCTGAGATTTTCACGCCACAGCTCATCACTCTGGTTCGTTCGGTTACGTGCGATAACGGGATGACCCGCAAAGATTTGTGGCGCTTGCACGATGGCGTTTTGGTTGAGAGCGTATTAATGCGTTACACCGAACGCACAACTGTGTGCATCTCATCGCAAGCTGGTTGCGGTATGGATTGCCCGTTCTGCGCAACGGGACAAGCTGGCTTAACTCGCAACCTCACTGCGGGGGAGATCACAGAACAAATTGTTGCCGCAGCGCGAACATGCGCTTCAGGTGAACTACCAGGCGGACCTACGCGATTATCAAATATTGTTTTTATGGGCATGGGCGAACCCATGGCTAATTACAAAGCGGTAATGCGCTCTTTGAGAAATATCACCGATGCTGCTCCAGATGGACTGGGAATCAGCGCACGTTCAGTCACCGTTTCTACTGTTGGGCTTGTTAATGGAATCGAAAAGTTAACGCAAGAAGGACTACCCGTAACTCTTGCAGTCTCTTTACACACTCCAGATGACGACCTACGTGACACACTTGTGCCTATCAATTCGCGTTGGAAAGTTAAAGAAGTTCTGGCTGCTGCCGATGCATATGCCGAGAAAACTGGTCGGCGTTATTCAATCGAATATGCTCTGATTCGCGATATTAATGACCAGACCTGGCGCGCAGATCTCTTGGGGCGTTTGCTCAAAAATCGCAATGCACATGTAAATCTGATTCCACTCAATCCGACACCTGGGTCCAAATGGACAGCATCACGTCGAGAAGATGAAGCAGAATTCCAACGGATTCTTGAAAGTTATGGCGTGGCCACCACTGTTCGAGATACTCGAGGACGTGAAATTGATGGCGCGTGCGGGCAGTTAGCCGCAGCCGAATTGGCTAAGCCTTAGTTTTTTCTTGGGATAGATAGATAAGCCCTAGGGCGATAATTGCAATTCCCGTCCAGGAACGAGTGTTTAAGGATTCGTTGAGTACAACGGCAGCCAACAATGTAGCGGTGGCCGGTTCAGAAAGTATCAAGGTAGAGGATGTACTTGCTCGAACTCCGTGCAATCCATATCCGTAGGCAATATAAGCAAGTGCTGTAGGTACTAGGCCAAGCCAGAGAATCATCACTACACCGCCAGTAGTTGCAAACGGTGAAAATTGGCCGACAAATAAAAAGGGCGTGCCCAGCAGAGCTGCTAGCAAGAATATTTTCGACATAGCTAGGGTGCTATCAATCCCAGTGTTGAGCGCCCGTTTACTCGTAACAGCAAAGAGCGAAAATGCTGCACCCGCGGCAATAGCCATCATGAATCCGTTTAAATTGAATTCTGAAAATCCCTTTGCATTACTGAGCACGATTATGCCAAGGGTTGTAATGATTGTTGCCACAAACCAACGGCCAGTAGGTTTTTCGCGATTAATCAACCATGAAATCAAGCCAGTGAGCGCAGGCGCACTACCAAGGGCAGTCACAGTCCCGATAGAGACTCCCGTACTTTTTACCGCGGAGAAAAAAGCAAGTTGATAGATCGTGAAGCCAATTGCGGCGAGCCAAAGGTCTGTAGATGCAATCTTACTTTTTTTAGAATTCTTTGTGAGAGTGAAGACCCAGAGCAAGAGAGCGCCGCAGATAAGGCGGGCACTCCCGACGGCAAGTGGCGAAATCCCGTCTGGTCCGAGAGCTTGCGCGGTTCCAGTTGAGCCGAAACAAATACCGGCAAGAATCAGTGCGCTATATCTCTTGCTTTTCACTTGCCGATTATGGGCGCCAAAGCCTTCATTAACAAACTTGAGCGATGAGTTCTGCGTTCTTCCCAGTCAGCGGCAGAGGAGAGCGCAATGGCGCTATTAATCGCAATCCAACGCAAAGGTTCGCGTTCCCACGCGGGACTTCGCCATTGGACATAGGGGAGTTGGGTTCTAGAAGTTGCAACACCTGTGACTAGATCGGCCATTGTTGCTGCAGTTAAATAGGAAAGCGTCACGCCGTCGCCCGCATATCCACCCAACTCGCCGTATGAGTTATTCCAACGTACATATGGTGACCAGTCGCGTGTAATGGCAACAGCGCCACCCCATGAATAAGGGAAGGGGATATCGGCAAGGACCGGAAACCAATCGCGCGCGAGTTCACGAAGTTGATGATGGATACGTCTATGCATCTCTGTCGCATCATTCCGTCGCGAGCCCCACGCATAAGGTGCGCCTCGTCCACCAATCGCTAAACGGTTATCTGATGTTCGTTGTGCATAGTTAACGGAGAAGGATCCATCGGAGAAAGTTTCGCGGCTATTTAAGCCGATTAAGGCGAGTACGGAGTGAGGCAGAGGATCAGTTGCGATCATCAGGGAATAAACAGGAATTTGATCGCGCGAATTTGCGTGGTAGGCCTCAGTTGCGCGAATTACATTCTTGCTCTCTACGGTGCGCCCATTGACTGAAACGCAATTATCAGGAGAAATAGTTGCCGTGGTATTTTCAAAGATAGAAACTCCTTTTGCTTGCAGGAATTTGGCCAGCCCAACCACGAGCGCCGCAGGATTAATAGCGGCGCAATCGGGAGTGAAGTGAGATCCAAGAGCATTTCTCATGCCGATACGTGATGCAGTTTCTTCGGCGTTGAGGTTTATCTCCTTAGCCATTCTTGCTAATTGACCTTTATTCCGAGCAACGGTCAAAGTTCCACCTTTGGCAAAACCGCAATCAATCCTATTTTTCTTGGTAAAGGCTTCGATTTCATCAATAGCTCCACGCAAATGCAGATTCAGCGAATCGATAGCGCCGGCTGTGAAGTTCTTGCGAAGGTTTTCTTCGGTAACTGGATAGAGAGCCGAAGCCCAGCCACCATTTCTCCCGCTAGCACCTGAGCCCACAGTTGATTTCTCAACTACGGCAATTTTGAGATCAGGATTTCTTTCTAGAAGATGATGCGCGCTCCATAAACCGCTGAAACCAGCACCAACGATGAGGACATCCCATTTTCGGTCGAGACTTTCTGGTGAAAAAGTTGGACGTTCAACTAATTCCCACCACAGACTCATGGAAGAAGCGCTATCCAGCAATCCAGGTTGCGATGTAATCCGGGAGAGCAATCCCGGGACGCAAATTATCTGCCGGTATCGCCACTCCATATTTTCTCTCTATTGGCAAAATTCCTGCCCAAAGATCAGAATCGAGATCCATCTCTTTATCTTTTGGTTGACCATTAGAAATCTTTACGCTGATTTCTGTCAGTGGAAAAGCCACAATCGAAGTGGCGTTTACTTCCTGATCAAGGGATTTCCTTAATTCCTGTAAACGCTCAGGGAATAGGTGTTCTGTGAGCACATCTAACGCGTCGATTTTCTCATCGCCTTCTAGGTTTCTGCCGACACCTAGAGCCATGAGAGATTGGTAGTGCATAGATGATTCATAGGAGGAACGAGCAAGAACCAAACCATCTACATGCGTAATAGTGATGCACGCGGGCGCGCCGTCCATCAGAGTTTTGAACATTCGCGACGCGTTAGATCCATGCAAGAGGAGTTCATCTTTATAAGGGGCGCACGCAACAGGAAGAACGTACGGCTGTCCGTCAACAGAGATTCCGACATGCGCAACAATTGCTCGTTGAATAATCGATTTCGCTAAGGCAGGATCAAAGTTCTGCTTATGCGGTGATCTGTGTACCTGTGTGCGATCGCTCATCATGCAATGATAGAGGCAGCTTCGGTGAGAACTGTTCTCAAAATTGATTCAATCTCATCAAAATGACTCTGGTCGCACGTAAGTGGTGGCGCTAATTGGATTACAGGGTCTCCGCGATCATCGGCACGGCAGTAGAGGCCATTTTCGAAGAGCGCTTTCGAAAGGAATCCGCGTAGCAGGCGTTCACTTTCCTCTGCCGAGAAAGTTTCACGAGTGACTTTATCTTTCACAAGTTCTACAGCTAAGAAGTAACCTGCCCCGCGAACATCGCCAACGATAGGCAAGTCATAGAGCTTTTCAATTGTAGATTTGAAGGCAGCTTCGTTATCTCGAACATGCTGATTAATTCCTTCACGCTCCAAAATCTCGATGTTCTTGAGCGCTACTGCAGCGCCCGCTGGATGACCACCAAAGGTGAAGCCATGAAGGAAACTCATCGTTCCTTTTCGGAAAGGTTCGTAGAGACGTTCATTGGCAATCATTGCGCCCATAGGGAAGTAACCAGATGTCATTCCCTTGCCGCAAGTGATGATGTCAGGGATTACTCCGTAACGGTTTGAAGCGAAGAATTCGCCGATTCGTCCAAAGCCGTTGATGGTTTCATCGCAGACCATGATGACATCGTATTGATCGCAAATTTCGCGTACTCGTTGCAGATAACCTGCTGGGGGAGCAAAGCATCCACCCGAGTTTTGCACCGGCTCAACGAAAACGGCAGCAACTGTTTCAGCACCTTCAAACAAAATTGCTTCTTCAATGCGATTGGCAGCCCACTGCCCGAATTCTTCAAAAGAATCACGATGATTGAGTGGAGCTCGATAAAAGTTGGTGTTAGGGACTTTGTGATGACCAGCGATAAGGGGTTCAAAATATTGCTTCGCGGCAGGGATGCCGGTGATGGATAAGGCCCCTTGTGTGGTGCCGTGATAGGCAACGTGGCGGCTAATGATTTTATGCTTGAGTGGTTGTCCAGTGATTTTGAAGTACTGCTTGATTAATTTCGCCGCAGTTTCAACTGCTTCGCCGCCGGCAGAGGTGAAGAAGACGTGATTGAGATCGCCAGGGGTCAGGGAAGTTAACTTCTCAGCTAATTCGATATTGCGCGGATTAGCGTATGACCACACTGGGAAGTATGCGATATCTGAAACTTGTTTTGCATAAGCCTCAGCCATCTCGGTTCGACCGTGTCCAATTTGTACGGCGAATAGCGAGGAGATTCCATCGAGATATTTCTTGCCTCGATCATCGTAAATATAAGGGCCTTCACCTTTAACGATTATCGGTATTGAACCGCCATCTTCGTATGCGCCCATTCGTGAAAAATGCATCCAAAGATTTTTCTTAGCGCGGTTGGACCAATTGCTCTCAAGATCGGAGTCAAATTGCTGGACATTGTCGAAGGTGGTTGTCGTCGCTGACATTTTAGGTTCCCCAGTTATAAAGCTGCTTGCGCAACTTTAGGTAGATAAAGCTTTCGGTGCTTCGTACTTGCGGAATCGCGCGGATGCGTTGTAAAAGTTCGAGAAGATGTTCATCGTCATTACAAATAACTTCGCACATCACATCAAAGCCTCCAGATGTCACAAGGACATAGTCGACTTCTTTATAGTGTGCGAGCTGATCTGCAACTGCGGTGAGATCGCCTTCAACTTTGATTCCGACCATTGCCATGCGATACGAACCCACAGTGAGGGGATCGGTGATGGCAACCACTTGCATGACTCCAGACTCAATAAGCTTGGCGATGCGCTGGCGCACAGCCGCTTCAGAAAGTCCTACAGCTAAGCCAATTGCCGCATAGGGCTTGCGCCCATCGATCTGCAATTGCTCGATGATCGCCTTGGAGGTGTCATCGAGGAGCTGTTTATGTTTGGTAGCCACCCCGACACTCTGCCTTACCTTCCATGTAAAAGCAAAGGAATCCGTAGTATTTGGGCGTGTTCACGACGATATCCGTACCAAAATTGGCAAATAATGGGCAAATCCGCAGATAGCCTATCCAATCACGCTCAACTAGGCGTACGCTCGCCTTCGCCATCGGTCCACTTTAGATTTAGGAGCTTTCACATGGAGCAGCTTTCCAACCTCATCAATGGAGTTGAAGTACCCAGCACATCAGGGGCAACTACACCGATCACAAATCCGGCAACGGGCGAGGTTTATGCGCAAGCTCCCAACTCCAACTCTGCAGATGTTGATGCAGCAATGTCATCGGCTGCTGCCGCTTTTGTCGGCTGGAGAGATTCAACTCCTAGTGAGCGTCAACGAGCTCTCTTAAAGATTGCAGACGCTCTTGAATCGCGTGCTGATGAAATTGTTGCAATCGAATCGCGTAACACGGGTAAGCCTTTGAGTATTACAACTTCTGAGGAAATTCCACCAATGATTGATCAGATTCGTTTCTTTGCAGGGGCTGCACGAAATCTTGAAGGAAAATCTGCTGGCGAATATATGCATGGGATGACCTCCTTTATCCGTCGCGAACCTATCGGTGTCTGCGCGCAAGTAACTCCCTGGAACTATCCGATGATGATGGCGGTCTGGAAATGGGCTCCAGCAATTGCTGCAGGAAATACAGTTGTTTTAAAGCCAAGTGACACGACACCTGCATCAACAATTTTCATGGGCAAAGTGATGTCAGAATTTCTTCCGGCAGGCGTCATCAATATTGTCTGCGGAGAACGCGATACAGGTCGCGCACTTGTTGAACATAAAACACCCGCCATGGTGTCGATCACTGGATCAGTCCGCGCAGGAATGGAAGTTGCTGGTTCAGCTGCAAAACAACTTAAGCGAGTGCACCTTGAACTAGGTGGTAAAGCGCCCGTTGTTGTATTTGATGATGCAGATCTTGAAGCCGCAGCTGAGGCAATTGCTATCGCGGGATTTTTCAATGCTGGTCAAGATTGCACTGCTGCGACTCGCGTTCTCGTTCAAGCTGGCGCTTACGATCAGATGGTTGCTCTCTTGAGCGATCAGGCTGCTAACAAGATTGCTGTAGGAGCTCCTGATGAGGATGTGCTCTTTGGACCAGTCAACAACGCCAACCAGTTGGCTCGCGTTGCCGGATTCCTCGATCGCGCTCCATCACATGCCAGGGTCATGGCGGGCGGAAAAGCTCTCAACCAACCAGGGTTCTTCTTCCCTCCTACAATCGTTGCCGACCTCAAGCAAGATGACGAGATGATCCAGAACGAGATTTTTGGTCCAGTCATTACCATCCAGAAATTCACCACAGAAGAAGAGGCGATTGCCCTAGCAAATGGGGTCGATTATGGCCTTGCATCGAGCGTGTGGACTCGAGATCACGGTCGCGCAATGCGTTTAGCTAAGGCCTTTGACTTTGGTTGCGTCTGGATTAATACCCATATTCCCATCGTTGCCGAAATGCCTCATGGTGGGTTTAAAAGGTCTGGATATGGCAAAGATCTCTCTAGTTACGGCTTTGAGGATTACACCCGCATCAAGCACGTCATGACAAATCTCAACGCGTAAATGCGTGGCGATTTATTCCCTGAGGGCATAAACTCCTGCACTAAGTCCTATCCATGTACCCATGAATGAAGGCCAGATAACTTTCCAACAATGAATACCACCACGAACAGGAGCTCCAATGCCTAAAAATAGCCCGCTCTCGGCGGAAACCCGTGCACTTATCAAAGCGCAAATGTCTCGTCGAGGATTTATCGCAGGTGTGGGAGGAGCTGGCGCAGTCGGACTGCTTGCAGCATGTGGAACTGGTGGATCTAAAACAGAGGCATCGGCAGTTGTTGATGTTTCTGACACCGAGAAAATTGCGCGCTGGGCAAACTGGACTCTCTATTTAGATTTTGATGAAAAGACAAAGAGCTATCCAACACTTGAAGCATTTAAGAAATCATCTGGTTTGGACATCACATACAAAGAAGATGTCGACGACAACAATACTTTCTATGGAAAGGTATCGGGCCAACTCAAACTTGGAAAAGATATTGGGTACGACATTGTCACTCTTACTGACTGGATGGCTGCCCGTTGGATTCGCCTGGGTTACACCCAGAAAATCGATGCAGATGGAATTCCAAACAAGGTAAACATTCTTCCTGCACTTTCTGATGTAAGTTTCGATCCAGGACGCACTAACTCATTGACATGGCAGACCGGGTTTGCCGGATTTGGCTGGAATAAAGAGAAGTTACCTGGCGGCGTACATAGCCTGGATGATCTCTTTGCTCCTGCAAATAAAGGTCGCATTGAAGTTCTCTCTGAAATGCGCGACACCATGGGCATCATCATGCAGTACCAAGGCGTTGACCCTTCAGTAACCTTTACCGAAGCGCAATTTATGAACGCCATTGATTTCTTAAAAGCTCGCATCGAAGATGGATTTATCCGTCAAGTTAAGGGAAATTCATACAAAGAAGATCTAATCTCTGGCGATGCTATCGCTGTTATTGGTTGGTCAGGCGATGTATTCCAGCTAGCTCTTGAAAATGATGGCAAATTCGACTTCGCAATTCCAGAAAGTGGTGGAACTCTGTGGAGCGATAACATGATGATTCCATCGACATCAACACATCGTAAAAATGCTGAAGCGGTCATGAATAATTACTACGACCCAGCAGTTGCCGCACAAGTAGCTGCCTATGTGAATTACATCTGCCCAGTTGAAGGCGCCCAAGCTGAGATGGAGAAGATTGATCCGACTCTAGCCAGCAGTCCTTATATCTTCCCTGATGCAGCAGCTCTTTCTAAAGTCAAAGTTTTCGCGACTTTGACCCCAGAAGAAGAGACTAAGTATCAGACTGCATTCCAGACCGCGACAGGCAACTAGTGGCCGACGCAGCAGCTTCGACAAAAGGCGATCTACATCTCACCAATTTAGTTAAGGCATTTGGCGATTTCCGAGCAGTCGATGATTTAACTTTACTCATCCCTGAAGGTTCTTTCTTTGCACTCCTTGGCCCTTCGGGATGTGGAAAAACAACAACGCTACGAATGATTGCCGGTTTAGAAGAACCTACTTCCGGAAAAATTGCGATTGGAAATACTGATATCACCTATGCAAAACCATATGCACGTCCGGTGAATACCGTTTTCCAAAACTATGCGCTTTTTCCTCATCTCACAATTTTCGAAAATGTAGCTTTTGGGTTGCGTCGACGAGGGATTAAAGATGTTAAGGAAGCTGTTACTAAGGTTCTCGCTCTAGTTGAGCTTGGGCACTTAGCCGATCGCAAACCGGTTCAATTATCGGGTGGGCAACAACAGAGAATTGCAGTAGCGCGGGCAATAGTAAATCGGCCCGCACTTTTGCTTTTGGATGAACCACTAGGCGCGCTTGACCTCAAACTTCGCCGCCAGATGCAGATTGAACTTAAATGGATTCAGACCGAAGTGGGACTGACATTTGTTCATGTCACACACGATCAAGAAGAAGCCATGACTATGGCCGACACTATTGCGGTTATGAATGAAGGACGCATCGAGCAGATGGGTTCACCTGTTGAACTCTATGAATCCCCACGAACTGTTTTCGTCGCCAACTTCTTGGGTCAGTCCAACTTGGTCAAGGGCAAAGTAGAGGGTTCTAGCGGAAGCGACTTGCAAGTGTCGGTTCATGGGAACCGCATCGTTGTCCCTTCAGCTCGAAATTTTGCCAAGGATAATTCTGACAAGAGCGTTCTTATTGGAATCCGCCCCGAAAAAATTTCGATCGAACACGGTGAAGCAAATACTTTAGGCGGTGGAATCATCACAGATATTTCCTTCGTCGGAGTGAGTACGCAGTTCCAGATTCAAATGCCTTGGGGTCAAGAACTCTCAGTCTTTGAACAGAACGATGGCGGTGCCTCACACTTACAAACAGGTGACACGGTTTCACTTTCATGGAAGCCCGAATTCACTTTTGCGCTAGATGGAACTGCAGATGTTGAAGCAGGTACATCCGTCAACCCCGACGAGGACTAATGGCTTTTATCGCTGCAGTTTCCAAGCGCTCGAGCAATGTTCGAGGAATTAAACGTCCGAGTACCCCTTACCTACTCTTAATCCCAGGGCTTTCCTGGCTCGCGATGTTCTTTATTTTCCCCTTAATTACTCTTGCCGGAACAAGCACGCAGACAACTCCTGCAGGGGGTGACACTGGTACCTACGTTCAAACTTTCCGTTTTGCTAATTACATTGATGCCTTCTCTGGTGCGCGTGAACAGTTCCTTCGTTCAATTGTTTATGCGTTGATTGCAACGCTATTGGCTCTGGCAATTTCCTATCCTCTGGCTTATGCGATTGCATTCAAATCAGGTAAATGGAAGAACTTGCTTCTTGTCCTTGTCGTTGCACCGTTTTTCACATCTTTCCTACTTCGTACAATTGCCTGGAAGCAGATCCTTGGTAACGAAGGACCCGTAGTTACCGTGCTTCGAACCCTTCACATTCTGGGCCCAGAAACTGGGCTTACAGCTAGCGCCTTTGCGGTTGTCACAGGTATGACTTACAACTTCTTGCCTTTTATGACCTTGCCACTTTATGCAAGCCTCGAACGCATAGACCCTCGGACGTTGGAAGCTGCATCCGACCTTTACGCGAATGGAATTACTACGTTTCGTAAAGTAACTTTCCCGCTCTCCTTGCCGGGCGTAGTTGCTGGAACGCTGCTCACATTTATTCCAGCAGCTGGTGATTACATCAACGCTACATTGCTTGGTAATCCCAAGACGAAAATGATTGGTAACGTTATCGAATCACGCTTTTTTGAGATTGTGGATTATCCAACAGCAGCAGCGCTCTCCTTTATGTTGATGGCAGCGATCTTGATTCTTGTCATGGTTTATGTACGTCGCGCCGGAACGGATGAACTCGTATGAAGCGCTGGTTATCAAAGAACCTCATCAAGATCTACGCATTTGCGGCTTTCGTTTATCTCTTCATACCAATTGCCTACACGATGGCCTTTTCATTTAACAACGCAGGAAAGAGCAACCTAACGTGGCGTGGATTCACATTAAAGAATTGGCAGAATCCTTGCGGAGCCCCCGAAGTCTGTTCAGCACTTGGTAATTCATTGAAGATTGGTTTCATCGCTACGCTAATCGCAACTGCGCTTGGCACCATGATTGCTTTCGCTCTGGGACGTCATAGATTTCGTGGCCGCTCAACCGTAAACCTTTTAATCTTCTTACCAATGGCTACACCCGAAATTGTTCTCGGAGCCTCTCTCTTGGCAATGTTCCTTAACCTTGGAATCAACCCAGGGTTTTGGCCAACGGTTATTGCTCACGTCATGTTCTGTATCTCATTCGTAGTTGTCACAGTAAAGGCACGAATCGCTAGCCTCGATCCCAAGCTAGAAGAAGCGGCGATGGACCTTTACGCAACGGAGGTGGAAACTTTCCGACGCGTAACTTTGCCGTTAGTGATGCCAGGTATTTTCGGTGCGGCGCTGTTGGCATTCTCACTATCTTTTGATGATTTCATTATTACCAATTTCAACTCTGGCACTTTGACCACCTTCCCAAAATTCGTTTATATTTCCTCGGCACGCGGAATTCCAGCCCAAGCAAATGTGATCGGCTCTTCGATGTTCCTTATCGCCCTAGCTATTGTTTTAGTCGGGCAATTCGTGTCGAGTAGAAAGAAACGCGTTTAAGGGCTATATTCGCCTTAACTGAAGTGCAAAATTAAATCGAAGGATTTAACACTTTGGGGTAGGACTCCGGAGGACCCGGGCCAACTATTCATAGATGTTAAGGGGTGAGTCCGGCGAGACGCCGGCTACGCGATGGCTACCATCGACCCTTTCGTTCTTCGACATTTGGCAGACTTACAGCCACTGATGTATTGGTTGGATGCTGACCCACTCGAACCCGAATCTCATTCGGCTCTCATTGGTGATGTCGCGACGGATCTTTGTATCGTCGGGGCTGGCTACACGGGTTTATGGACCGCCCTGCTTGCAAAAGAGCGTAATCCAGATCGTGAAGTCATCATTATCGAACAGCGAGAAACTGGCGCTGGCGCATCTGGTCGCAATGGTGGATTTTGTAGCGCTTCTCTTACCCATGGATTCGTGAACGGTTACAGCCGCTTTCGCGAGGAGATGGAAATAATTGAACGTTTAGGTCGCGAAAATCTTGACGCCATTGAAGCGACGATTGCTAAATACAACATTGATTGCGATTGGGAGAGAACGGGCGAGCTAAGAGTTGCTGTTGCTCCTTGGCAACTTGAAGGAATGAAGGAAGAAGCAGCGCTTCGTAATCAATATGGTGATCATGTTGAATTTTTAACCAAAGAGCAAGTACAGGCGCGAGTGAATTCGCCGAAGTATGTGGGAGCGCTCTTTGATCATGATGGAACTGCGCTTGTAGATCCAGCCCGTTTAGTATGGGGACTTGAGAAAGCCTGTCTCTCTTTAGGCGTCAAGATTTACGAAAATTCACATGTGGAGTGGTTGGAATATATTGAAGATGGAGTAATCGTTCATAGTTCTTATGGCACTGTTACTGCTAAGAAAGTTGCGCTGGCAACTAACGTATTCAAATCTCTAGTCCGTAGCGCTCGTAAATATGTAATACCTGTGTATGACTATCAATTAGTAACCGAACCACTTACCCCAGAACAACGCGAAAGCATTGGTTGGGCTAATCGTGAGGGACTTTCTGACGCCGGAAATCAATTCCATTATTATCGCTTGACCAATGACGGCTGCATACTTTGGGGCGGATATGAAGCGATTTATAATTTCCGTGGCAAAGTGCGTCAAGAGTATGAATTTAGCGCCGAAACTTATGCAACATTGGCTGATAATTTTCTCAAAACATTCCCGCAGCTAGAAGGAATTTCCTTCACGCATGGGTGGGGCGGGGCGATTGATACATGTACTCGCTTTGCACCATTCTGGGGGACCGACCACAAAGGCCATGTCGCCTATGTTTTGGGCTATACCGGGCTAGGGGTCGGCACAACCCGTTTTGGTGCCGCCACCATGCTGGATTTACTTGATGGCGAGGAGACCGAACGCACCGTATTGAAAATGGTCCAGAAGAAACCACTTCCATTCCCGCCCGAACCATTTCGATATTTCTTTATTCTCATTACCCAGTGGTCAATCAATCGCGCTGATGAGAACAATGGTCGACGCAATCTTTGGCTCAAGTTGCTCGATCGTGTTGGCTTGGGCTTCGATTCTTAAAGGTAGTTGCGTTACGCTCGCCTTATGACCAATCACGGCAATATGTATGGCCCCGACTTCACCTTCCTCGGAATCCCTCGTTGCGATATTGCTGATCCTCAGAGTTACAAAGGTGCTGATGTCGTAATTCTCGGTGCACCAATCGATAGCGGAACATCGCATCGTTCAGGTGCAAAGTTCGGACCGCAAGCAATTCGTGGTGGCGACTATCTACCCCACGATGGAGAGCGACCACATTTAGCTCTCCGTGTAGATGGTCTTAAAGAATTAAATGTTCGCGATGCTGGGGATTTACTTATGCCCGGTGGCGACCTCGTCACATCTTTGCAAGTACTCGCCGATGCGACTGAAAAACTCTCACGCGCAGGAATCATCCCAATCGTCCTGGGCGGAGATCATTCAATTGCTTCGGCAGATGTTGCCGGTATCGCGCAACATCGCGGTATGGGAAAAATTTCGATGGTGCATTTTGATGCACATGCAGATACTGGTGATTCTCAATTTGGCGCACTTGTGGGACACGGAACTCCGATGCGTCGGTTAATTGATTCTGGCGCGGTACGTGGAGATAGATTCTTGCAATTGGGGTTACGTGGCTACTGGCCTGAAGATGCCACACTTAATTGGATGCGCGATCAAGGTATGCGCTCTTATGAAATGACAGAAATTCATCATCGCGGGATGAAAGCTGTACTTGATGAATCCTTCGCAACGTTAACCGATCAGTGCGATGGCGTCTTTCTTTCGGTTGATATTGATGTCGTCGATCCAGGGATGGCTCCAGGAACAGGAACACCAGAACCTGGTGGGATGACTAGCCGTGAACTTCTTGAAGCAGTACGTCGCATCTGCCTCGAACTTCCCATCGTTGGGATGGATATCGTCGAAGTAGCTCCGGCTTATGACAGCGCTGATATCACTGCAATATTGGCTAACAGAGTGGTTCTTGAGGCAATTAGTGCAATTGCCAAACGCAAAAGAGGCGAAAGTTATTCGCCAGTGCGCAATCTATTAGACCGCTAAAGATCCAATCGCTTGGTCAAGAATTTCGAGGGCTTCTCGCAATAAATTCTCTGGCATTACCAGCGGTGGAAGTAAGCGAATGACATTTGAGTAAGTACCCGCAGTAAGAATGAGCACGCCTTGCTCTTGGCAATATTTCACAATTGCAGAAAGCGCCGCTGGGTTGGGCTCGAGAGTGCCTGGCATGACAAATTCGATCGCTTGCATTGCACCACGCCCACGAACTTCTGCAATTACCGGATATTTATCTTTCATTGCATGTAGCGCCTTGGAAATAATTACACCCATTTCTAACGCGCGCGCAGAGAGGTCTTCTTCTTCAATTGTTGCAATTGCTCCTAAAGCTGCAGCGCAAGCCACGGGAGAACCTCCAAATGTTCCACCGAGTCCACTGGCATGAATTGAATCCATGATTTCAGCACGCCCTGTTACAGCAGCAAGTGGAAGTCCACCAGCGATTCCCTTTGCGGTAGTGATGAGATCTGGTACTACGCCTTCATCGTTGCAAGCAAACATCTGGCCGGTACGTGCAAATCCAGTTTGCACTTCATCGGCAACAAAAATGATTCCGTTTTCAGTAGCAAACTTCGAGAGACCAGGCAAGAAACCTCGAGGTGGGACTATAAAACCACCTTCGCCTTGGATAGGTTCGATCACAATCGCAGCAATATTCTTTGCGCCGATTTCCTTCTCCATTTTGTGAATCACGAAATCAAGAGCTTCTTCTTGACAGGCATCTGCTCCGCCGGGCCAACGCAATGGGTAGGCCATAGGCATGCGATAAACCTCAGGAGCGAATGGGCCGAAACTCTCCTTGTAGGGCATATTTTTTGCTGTCATCGCCATCGTGAGATTGGTGCGACCGTGATATCCATGTTCAAAGACAACAATTGCTTGACGCTTGGTGTAACTACGAGCAATCTTCACCGCATTTTCAAGTGCTTCAGCGCCGGTGTTGAGCAGTACGGATTTCTTTTTATGCGTTCCTGGCGTCAAACGGTTGAGCGCTTCTGCTACTTCGATGTAACCCAAATAAGGAGCGACCATAAAGCATGTGTGGGTAAAAGATTCAACTTGTTGCTTTACGTTAGCGACGACGCGAGGCGCACTATTTCCGACACTTACTACGGCAATACCTGCGCCCATATCGATCACACTGTTTCCATCGACGTCAACAAGAATTCCGCCACCAGCTTTTTCAACAACCATTGGTATCGCCATGCCAAGGCCAGCAGATACCGCCTCTGAGCGCCTCTTGAGAATCTCTTGAGATTTTGGTCCAGGAATTGGTGTAACAATTTTTCGTATCTGTGGAATGGAAGTCATGCCTGCGATTCTACTCCTTGATAATAAATAAGCCATGCTCGTATCTCCCTGAGAAACCTGGATTAACTCTGAGAAACCTGAGGAGAGTGGCGTAAGTAGCCAGTTGTCGGGGCGACCTGCGAGGATACGGTCATGAAATTCATAGGAATTATCGCCTTCGTCATCGCTCTCTTGCTCTCGGTGATGGTCCATGAGTTCGGCCACTTTATTATGGCTAAGCGTTTTGGTATGAAAGTCAGCGAGTTCTTCCTTGGATTTGGTAAAAAGTTATGGTCCACCCAACGCGGTGAAACAGAGTTTGGGGTCAAAGCTATTCCTGCAGGTGGTTATTGCCGCATTGAGGGAATGACTCCTACCGACGAAATGGGCGAAGGCGAAGAGAAGCGAGCATTTTATCGCGCCTCAGGAGCGCGCAAGTTAATAGTTTTGGGCGCGGGATCTTTCCTACATTTTGTTCTGGGCTTTGTGCTCCTTCTTATTCTCTTTATGGGTATTGGCACTACTCAAGTGACATCCACTATCGCTCAGGTGAGTGAATGTATTCCGCCAGCAACTGGCTCTCAGGAGTGCACGAGCACTTCCGCCCCATCGCCAGCAAAGGTGGCAGGGTTACATGCTGGAGAGAAGATTATTTCTATCAATGGCGTACCAATCGATCAATGGTCGAGTGCAGTCGAAATTATTCGGGCATCGGCCGGCAAAGTGCTCACTCTTGGGGTACAAAGGGCAGGCGCTGTGGGAGATTTCGACGTTCTTATTACCCCGCAAGCTCGAATCGTTGACGGCAAAACAATTGGATTTATTGGAATCATGAATTCCTTTGCTAACGTGCGCAGTAACCCTATTGATTCAATTTCCCAATCGATTTCTACAACGAAAACTTTTATGGGTGCATCAGTAACTTCCCTCATTGCTTTACCTTCCAAAATCCCTGCTCTTTTCTCCCAGAGTATTGGCGGAACGCCCCGCGACCCTGAGGGGTTAGTAGGCGTGGTTGGGGTCGCGCGAGTTTCTGGTCAAGCACTTGGAAGTACCTCGATGTCTCTATCCGAGCGCTTGGCGACATTTATCACCATCATTGCAAGCCTGAATATCTTTGTGGGAATATTTAACCTGCTACCGATTCTGCCTCTTGATGGCGGTCATATGGCCGTTGCCATCGCCGATGAGGTACGAGCCTTTTTCGCTCGAATCCGTGGACGTGCACGTCCTGCGGCGATAGATGTGAGCGTTTTAACCCCAGTAACTTTGGTGGTTTTCCTACTGTTAGCTGGCTTAACCCTGGTCTTATTGGTCGCTGATATTTTCAACCCCGTTAACCTCAACCTTTAGGAACCTTTAGGAACCTTTAGGAACCTTTAGGAACCTTCAGAAACCTTTAGAGCGCGATAGTTCTGGCTCAGTAGGGCAGAATGCACCCATGGTTGATTTAGGAATGCCCGCCGCACCACCACCTACCTTGGCGCCTCGTCGCAAGACTCGCCATTTACAGGTGGGAAGCGTTGGCGTCGGAAGCGGATCGCCCGTAAGCGTCCAATCGATGTGTACCACTCTCACGTCGGATGTTAATGCGACTTTGCAGCAGATTGCAGAACTCACCGCTTCGGGCTGTCAGATAGTTCGCGTTGCTGTTCCCAGCCAAGACGATGCAGACGCGCTCGCGCAAATTGCAAAGAAATCTCAAATTCCTGTCATCGCTGACATTCATTTTCAACCTAAATATATTTTTGCAGCAATCGATGCGGGGTGCGCAGCCGTGCGAGTTAATCCCGGAAACATTAAGCAGTTTGATGACAAAGTTAAAGAGGTGGCCAAAGCTGCGGGGGATGCTGGGATTCCAATTCGAATCGGCGTCAACGCTGGCTCGCTTGATCCACGCTTGCTTGCTAAATATGGAAAAGCAACTCCTGAAGCGCTGGTCGAATCCGCTCTTTGGGAGTGCTCATTATTTGAAGAGCATGGATTTAATAACATCAAGATTTCCGTTAAACACCATGACCCTGTAACGATGGTGAGCGCTTACCGTTTGTTAGCGGCTCAATGTGATTACCCGCTGCACTTAGGTGTCACCGAGGCTGGTCCAATTTTCCAGGGAACAATTAAATCTGCCACTGCTTTTGGAATTCTCTTAGCCGAGGGAATCGGCGACACCATTCGCGTTTCACTTTCTGCCCCTCCGGTGGAAGAAGTGAAAGTCGGAATTTCAATTCTTGAATCTTTGAACTTGCGTCAGAGAAAATTAGAAATTGTTTCTTGTCCTTCATGTGGGCGCGCACAAGTTGATGTGTATACCTTGGCCGAAAAAGTCCAAGCGGGCCTTCAAGGAATGACAGTACCTTTGCGCGTGGCCGTCATGGGATGCGTTGTTAACGGACCAGGTGAAGCACGTGAAGCAGACCTTGGTGTCGCATCAGGTAATGGCAAAGGTCAAATCTTTGTTAAAGGGGAAGTTATTAAGACCGTTCCTGAATCTCAAATTGTCGAAACACTTATCGAAGAGGCCATGCGCCTTGCCGATGAGATGGAAGCTGCAGGCGTTGCATCCGGCGAGCCATCAGTTGTAGTTTCATAGAAAGCGGTTCTCAACATATGTTACGAATGTCCACACTCTTTCTTCGTACTTTGCGCGATGATCCAGCTGATGCAGAAGTTGCAAGCCATCGCCTCTTAGTTCGTGCAGGCTATATTCGTCGCATAGCCGCAGGTGTGTATTCGTGGTTGCCTCTGGGTTACATCACTTTTCGTAATATTGAGCGCATTGTGCGCGAAGAGATGGATGCTGCCGGTTTTCAAGAGGTGCATTTCCCAGCGCTTTTGCCCCGCGAACCTTATGAAGCAACAAATCGCTGGAATGAATATGGCCCAGATTTGTTCCGCCTTCAAGATCGCAAAGGGGGCGATTATCTCTTGGGACCAACGCACGAAGAGATGTTCACTCTTATGGTCAAAGGCGAATACTCCTCATATAAGGATCTACCTTTAGCGCTCTATCAAATTCAAACTAAGTATCGCGATGAGACTCGCCCACGTAGCGGCATCATCCGTGGCCGTGAATTTGTCATGAAAGATTCTTACTCTTTTGATCTCACTGATGAAGGTTTGATTGAGTCATATAACAAGCATCGAGCCGCCTACATCAAAACATTCGATCGTCTAGGTCTTAAGTACAACATCGTTAAAGCAGTTGCCGGCGCTATGGGTGGCTCAGGGTCTGAAGAATTCCTAGCTCCATGTGAAACAGGAGAAGACACCTACGTACTTTGCGAGAAATGCGGTTATGCCGCAAATGTCGAAGCGATGAGAACTGCGGTTCTTCCTGTTGATTCATCTAAAGTAGCGCCTCTGCAAGAGGTAGATACACCAAACACCCCAACGATTGATTCATTAGTCGCTGTCCTTAATGAAAGATTCGGTGGGGGATACACCGGGGCAAACACACTCAAGAATGTTTTGCTTATAGCTGACGGCGAAATTATCTCCGTCCTCGTGCCCGGTGACCGCGAAGTAGATCTTAAGCGACTTCAAGCCAACCTCGAAGGCGTACAAGAACTTCGATTATTTGAGGATGCCGATTTCGCAAAAAATCCTGGCTTAGTTAAGGGATATGTCGGCCCTCAAGATGCGCAAAAACTTGGGGTCACCGTATACGCGGATCCTCGCATCGGGCCAGGAACTTCATGGGTTACTGGTGCAAACAAAAAGGATTGCCACGCACTCAACGTTGTCAACGGCCGCGATTTTGAAGTTACGAATTATGTAGATGCTGCCGAAGTCATTAAGGGTGATGCATGTCCCACATGTTCATCCCCAATCATCATCGATCGCGCAATTGAGATTGGTCATATCTTCCAACTGGGACGCAAATACGCGCAAGCTCTGGATTTAACTGTCCTTGATAGCGACGGCAAATCTCGCGTCGTGACAATGGGTTCTTACGGCATCGGTGTTTCGCGCGCAGTTGCAGCTATCGCCGAACAGACTCATGATGAGATTGGCTTGTGCTGGCCAGCAGAGATTGCACCAGCGCATGTACATATCGTCGCTACAGGTAAAGAGGACAATCCTTTTAACGTGGCATTAGCCCTTGGCGAGGAAATTGAGAAGTTGGGCAAGACTGTGATGCTCGATGATCGGCGAGATGCGAGCCCTGGAGTTAAATTCAAGGATGCTGAATTAATCGGAAATCCAATCATCGTGGTGGTTGGTAAATCATTAGCCGATGGCAACGTTGAAGTTCGAGTTCGCGCAACGGGAGATCGCACTGAGGTTGCCCTTGACGTTGCAGCGGGTGCGATTGTGGCGCTCCTTTCTTAATGCATATCTTCGGAGATATCTCCTTGGCAGCAATGATTTTCATGGCTATCGCTGCACTCGGCGCTGGCTTTGTAGATGCAATTGCCGGAGGCGGAGGATTGGTCCAGTTGCCTGCGCTCCTGATTGGGTTACCTCAATCTGCAACAGTGCAAGTTCTCGGTACTAATAAACTTTCATCGATATTTGGCACCAGCGCCGCCGCGATTCTTTATCGAAGAAGAGTTAAACCCGATCTTCGCTTCACAGCTCTTATGGCGCTGCCTGCCTTCGTCGGTTCGATGTCAGGCGCACTGCTCGCGTCGCACATTTCAACAAATGCACTTCGTCCCTTAGTTTTCGTTCTGCTAGTCGCAGTTGTCATCTACACATGGCGCAAACCAAAACTGGGGGAAGTGGAATCGTTACGTCACTCACCTAAACGACGCTCCCTGATTGCAGTAACCGCAGGTGCTGGAATTGGTTTCTATGATGGAATTTTCGGTCCAGGAACGGGCACTTTCTTGATGGTGGTATTGGTGGCGAGTTTAGGATTTGCCTTCCTCACGGCCTCATCCATGGCAAAAGTAGTTAATGTGGCTACAAATCTCGGGGCGATTGCAATCTTCGGTGCCCACGGGGTGATTCTTTGGAAAGTCGGGCTCGTATTAGGTATGGCAAATATATCCGGAGGGATTATCGGAGCGAAGGTGGCAATACGCGGCGGTTCAACTTTGGTGCGCAAATTCTTTCTCTTTGTGACCCTAGCTTTAATCGTCAAAGTCGGGATAGACACCATTACGCATTGGTAGATGCGGGCCTTCTGAGTTATGCTCCTCGTACAACTTCATAGAAAGAGAAATAGATGTCACTTGTAGAAATTATTCAAGAAGCCTTGACGCCAGTTGTCGAAAGTGCCGGCTTCTTCCTTGAAGAAGTTCATATTGCTTCCCCAAGTAATCGTCGCGTTGTTACCTGCATTGTCGATGGAGAAATAAGTTTAAATCTAGATCAAGTTACTCTCGTTTCCAAAGAGATCTCAGCAATCTTGGACGAAGCTCCTTTCATGGGGCAGACACCTTTTACTCTCGAAGTGACCTCGCCTGGAGTGGATAGACCTTTAACGTTGCCCCGTCATTGGAGAAAGAACCTTTCTCGCCTCGTTCGCATCGTTCTATTGTCAGGCCAAGTTGTCACGGGCCGAATTGCCGCCTCAAATGAGAGCACTGTTACCCTGCTGATTGAAGAGAAAGTTTCGCGCGAAGAGATTGTTAATTACGCCGATATCAAGAAAGCTCTCGTTGAAATTGAATTCAATCGTAAAGGCGATGACCTCTGATGCATGTAGATATGAAGCTACTTGCATCTTTAACTATCGAGCGTGAAATTCCCTTAGCTCAGCTAATTACAGCAATCGAATCTGCCGTTCTTACTGCCTATTTTCAATCAGATGATGCCAAGCGCGGAGCGGCAGCGCATTTAGATCGCGATACTGGCGAAATAAAAATTCTAGTTTCTGTATTCGGTGAAGATGGCGAGAAGATTGATGAGATTGTCGACGAACCAGCGGGCTTTAGCAGAATTGCCACATCAACAGCGCGCCAAGTAATCAAGCTCAAGATGCGCGAACAGAACGATGCATCGATTGTCGGAGAATTTACGGCATCTGTTGGCGATGTGGTTTCTGGAGTTGTTCAACAAGGGCGCGATCCACGCATGATCTATGTGAACTTAGGACGCATCGAAGGCAAGGTCCCACATCAAGAGCAAGTTCCTGGTGAAGTTTTCGCCCACGGAGAGCGCATCAAGTGTTTCGTTGTCGATGTAAAACAAGGACTCAAAGGTCCAGAGGTAACTCTTTCCCGAAGTCACCCAGCTTTAGTGAAGCAACTTTTTGCTTTAGAAGTTCCAGAAATTACCGATCGCATCGTTGAAATTATGGCGGTAGCTCGTGAAGCGGGTCACCGAACCAAGATTGCCGTTCGGACACATCGCGCAGGTGTGAGTCCAAAGGGATCGCTCATTGGTCCGCTGGGTGCACGTGCTCGCGCAGTAATGGATGAATTGCATGGCGAGAAAATCGATATCGTTGATTGGTCAGAGGACCCGGCAGTATTTGTTGGGCATGCGCTAGCACCGGCTCGCGTGGAAAAAGTTGAGATTGTAGATATGGTGACACGTTCGGCTCGAGTAACCGTTCCCGATTACCAACTCTCACTGGCAATCGGTAAAGATGGACAGAACGCTCGCCTGGCTGCCAGATTAACTGGCTGGCGTATCGATATTCATTCGGATGCGCCAGCGCCACTCAATGGGCCTGATTCCGGCCAGATTTAGGGCTTTTCTTCATCGCGCGGTAAGGTTTGCACTGTTGAATTCAAACGGTGAGGCGCCATGAACCCCATTCGGAGTTGTATTGGTTGTCGTAAACGCGAAAATCCAACGATGTTACTTCGTGTGGTCTGTGTAGAGGGAAAACTTTTTCCCGATCCACGCGCTATCGCTCCAGGTCGGGGCGCATGGGTACATCAAAAATGTGCAGGAAAAGCAGTCGAACATGGATCATTTACTCGGGCTTACCGATGTGGTGCTCAGTGTGATGGCAGCGAATTACTTCATTACATCAACGAAATGGATGCGAAAGATATGAAACTCAAATGAGCTTGTACAGATCATGAGGTTAGACAACTAAGGCTCGCATCCTAGAAAATTGCGGGCCAAGACAGGAGCACTGTGTCAAAGGTCCGCGTACATGAGTTAGCAAAACAACTCGGTATGGAGAGCAAGGTCGTCCTTGCAAAACTCCAAGAAATGGGCGAATTCGTTCGCTCGGCATCATCAACTGTTGAAGCACCAGTAGTCCGTAAACTGCTGGAGCTCTATCCTGATGCAAAGCCAGTTGAAGAGAAAAAACCAATGAAGAAAGCTGCTGCCAAGAAGAGTGCGGCGAAAAAGAGCGATACACCCACTCTTACCCCAGAGGCTGCCGTAGAACTTCTTGCTGAAATTTCACCAGAATTAGCGCAACAAGCTACTGCTCAAAAAGCAGCAGCAGACGCACGTCCCGCAGCGCCAACGCCTCCGCCATCACCTGCGCCATCGGAAATTGCCGCACGTCCTGCTGCACCACGTCCTGGAAATAATCCATTTGGAACTCCACGTCCGCCAACTCCACGTCCTGGAAATAATCCTTTCTCTGCAGGATCATCAATGCCGCGACCACCACAACGACCTGCTGGTGCAGGTGGCGGTGGTCCACGTCCTGGTATGTCTGGTCCACGTCCTGGTTCAGTTCGTCCTGGATTTGCTGCACGCCCTGCATCATCTCGTCCACCGCAAAGTGGAGGAACAGGAAATTATCCGCCACGTACTGGAGCGCCATCAACTGGTGCGCCAGGTAGTCCTTACCGCACACCGAGTGCAGGAGCAGGCGCACCAGGTGGTGCACCGGCACGTCCAGGTGGAGCAGGTCGTCCGCAACGCGGAAGTACCGGCGGAGCTTTCGGAAAGAATGCAAGCAAGTCGAGTAAGAGAAAACCAAAGAGCAGAAAAGCTCTTCGTGATGAATTCGACAATATGCAAGCGCCACAATTAGGTGGGGCAGTTGTTCCGCACGGAGATGGTAAAACTCCAATTCGTATGCGACGCGGTGCATCTCTTGCTGACTTTGCAGATAAAATCAATGCTGATCCAGCGGCACTTGTAGCAGCGCTCTTTCATTTAGGTGAAATGGTTACCGCAACTCAGTCTGTTGATGAAGATACTTTCGCACTTCTTGGTGCCGAATTGGGCTATCTCATTCAAATCGTTAGCCCAGAAGATGAAGATCGCGAACTCTTGCAGACATTTGATATCAATTTGGATGCCGAATTGTCAGATCTTGATCTTTCGATGTTGGTAACACGTCCGCCAGTTGTCACCGTCATGGGCCACGTCGATCATGGTAAGACGCGTATGCTCGATGCTATCCGCCAAACAGAAGTTGTTAAATCTGAAGCGGGTGGAATTACCCAACATATCGGTGCTTACCAAATTCACCACAATCACAATGGATTAGATCGCGCCATTACCTTTATCGATACCCCAGGTCACGAAGCATTTACAGCAATGCGTGCTCGAGGCGCCAAGGTGACTGATATCGCAGTATTGGTAGTCGCAGCAGATGATGGTGTGATGCCACAAACAATTGAAGCACTCAACCATGCGCAAGCAGCGGATGTACCAATCGTTGTTGCCGTTAACAAAATTGATAAGGAAGGCGCCAACCCAGATAAGGTCCGTCAGCAATTAACCGAGTACAACTTGATTGCGGAGGAGTACGGCGGAGATACGATTTTCGTAAACGTTTCTGCCAAAACAGGAGACGGAATCAAGGAACTTATTGATTCAATTCTCTTAACCGCAGATGCAGCTATTGATCTTCAGGCAATTGCAGAAGATGATGCTCGTGGTGTTGCAATTGAAGCGCACCTCGATCGTGGTCGCGGTCCAGTTGCCACAGTTCTCGTACAACGTGGAACTCTCAAAGTGGGAGATCCAATTGTTGCCGGTGGTTCATTTGGTCGCGTCCGCGCGATGCTTGATGAACACGGCGGAATAGTTGAAACTGCGGGCCCTTCACGTCCAGTGCAAGTACTTGGATTCACTTCGGTGCCAAGTGCCGGCGATACTTTCCTGGTTGCAAGTGATGACCGTACTGCACGCCAGATTGCCGAAAAACGTCAGGCAGCAGAACGTAATGCACAACTCGCTAAGGCTCGCAAGAAGGTTTCGCTCGAAGACTTTATGGAGCAATCCAAGATCACCACACTCAACCTCATTCTTAAGGGAGACGTTAGCGGTTCGGTCGAAGCTCTCGAAGATGCGCTCTTGCAACTTGATGTCGGAGCCGAAGTTGATCTTCGAGTTATCCACCGTGGCGTAGGAGCAATTACTAAGAGCGATATCACTCTTGCATCTGCCTCAACAGCCGTAGTGATTGGGTTCAACGTTAAGCCTGAACCACAAACTGCGATTTTCGCTGATCAAGAAGGGGTTGAAGTTCGCTTCTACTCAGTCATCTACAACGCAATCGAAGAGATTGAACTTTCCCTCAAGGGACTGCTCAAGCCAGAATTCGAAGAAGTTGTTCTTGGGAATGCCCAGATTCGCGAGATCTTCAAATCGAGCAAGTTTGGAAATATCGCAGGTTCCATCGTGCTTGACGGAATCATTCGCCGTAATGCAAAGGCACGTTTGTTGCGCAATGGCGAACTCGTTGTCGATAACTTGACGATCGAATCTCTCAAGCGCTTTAAAGATGACGCCACCGAAGTACGCGAAGGATTCGAGTGCGGTATTGGCGTCGGCAACTTTAAAGATGTACAAATCGATGATGTTGTTCAGGTATTTGAGATGCGCGAGAAGAAGCGGGCATAAGAATGGGCCAATCACATCGTTCACAAAAAGTTGCTGACCGCATAAAAGTGGTAGTTGCGGGCCTACTCGAGGGGAAAATCAAAGACCCTCGATTAGGTTTCGTCACAATCACTGATACCCGCGTGACTGGGGACTTACAGCATGCTTCAGTTTTCTACACGGTCCTTGGCGATGAAGCGCAACGTGAGGCAACAGCGGCAGCGCTTAATAGCGCTAAAGGGGTCATTCGTTCTGCGGTAGGCAAAGATCTTGGCGTTCGAATTACACCAAGCATTGAATTCTTCCCAGATGGACTACCCGAAAGCGCCCTTGCTCTCGAATCACTTCTAGAGACTGTGCACCAGAGAGATGCAGAAGTGATCGCGCTTCGCGCAAACGCCTCATACGCTGGGGAAGCTGATCCTTATAAAGCGCCGCGAGAAATAGTGGATGACAACGACGACAACTGACGGATTCCTCATCGTCGATAAGGCTCCGGGTATGACGAGCCACGATGTTGTTGCAATTGCGCGCCGGGCACTTAACACTCGAAAAGTTGGCCATGCCGGCACTCTTGATCCGATGGCTACTGGGGTACTTGTTTTGGGTTTTGGCAGTGGCACTCGCTTACTGCAATACATTACAGATGGAGATAAGTCCTATCGTGCGACTGTAGTTCTCGGCGCGAGCACTGTAAGTGATGATGTCGAAGGTAAAGTACTCAAAACTGCATCTGCTGAAACTCTTGCCAGTGTTACTAACGAAATGATTACGAGCACCCTTGATAAAATGCGGGGGACAATCCATCAAAGACCTAGTTCTGTTTCTGCTGTAAAAATCGACGGAGAACGTGCCCATGCACGAGTGCGCGCAGGCGAAGAGTTTGAATTACCCACCCGCGAAGTGACAATCTCTCAGTTAGATATTGTGGAAATACGTCGCAACCAATCTTCCATCGAAGTGGATATCGAAGTAACTTGTTCTGCAGGAACTTTCATCCGCGCTATTGCTCGAGACTGCGGGGATGCACTCTCAGTCGGCGGTCATCTCAATGCGTTATCACGGACTCGAGTTGCCAGCTTCACGTTATCCCAAGGATGCTCTGTTGACGCACTTAAGAATGGTGACTTTACCCCGCTAACAATTGTTGAAGTAGCACGTTCAATTTTCCCAATACGAAATGTTGGCGAAGATGAAGCACTCGAACTGACTTTTGGGAGATCCCTTAGCGCCAATTCGACCGAAGAGATAACAGGCGCAGTTGCGCATGGCACGTTGTTGGCGCTCCTACGCAATATCGATGGCGTTGCACGTCCGATTGCTGTATTCGCGGCAAAGAACTAAAGATGCGAGAATAAACAGATGAACAGAATGCAGTGGCGAGGCGAGCAAATTGTTGGCGCCACCGTAGCAATTGGGATTTTTGATGGGGTTCACTTTGGCCATCAAGCAATTTTGAACCGCGCCAAAGAGATCAGTAACGGTAATGGAGTTATCGCATTAACTTTTGATCCACATCCGATGCAATTTTTCGCACCCGATCGTGCGCCAACGATGTTGCTTTCCCCTCAACGCCGTGTAGAGCTACTCAAAGAGTGTGGGGCAGATGCTGTTGTTGTGTGTGAGTTCGATAGCAAATTCGCGAAGCTATCTCCTGAAGATTTTGTTTCAGAAATCCTTGTCCGCTACCTCAAGATTTCCGCTGTAGTAGTTGGAGAGAATTTCACTTATGGCGATAAAGCCGCCGGGAAAGTGCAACACCTGATCGAGGCAGGGAAAGTTAATGACTTTCTTGCCGAGGAAGTTTCGCTGAAAGAGTTTGAAGGTGGAGTTATTTCATCCACTCGAATCAGAAAATTTCTGCAAGCTGGGGATGTTGAATCTGCGGCTAGATTACTTTCTAGGCCCCATCGCCTTGAAGGAATAATTGTTCATGGCGAAAAGCGTGGTCGCGAGTTGGGTTACCCCACTGCAAACCTGGGATATTCCGCCGCTTCAAATACGGTTCCATCAGATGGAATTTATGCAGGATGGTTAACCGTAGAAGGTTCTCGTTGGCCGAGCGCAATTTCGATTGGAACCAATCCGACATTTCCAGGGGAGCGTTCGGCTCAAGTAGAGGCATATGCACTAGATCAGGTTGGGCTTGATCTTTATGACAAAGATGCGACCATCGATTTCGCCTCCAAGATTCGAGATACCGTGAAATTTGATGGCGCCCAGCCTCTCATTACTCAAATGAAAATCGACTGTGATCAAGCGCGAAAGTTGCTCTCTTAAGGCTCGATTTCCTTATCCCGAGCGTGCGCTGGTACCCTTGCGAGTCCAAACGAGAAAGCGAGTTTCCGTGAGGCAAACCGGAAGCCCTCGTGAACAGTAGAAGGAGCAAGAAATAAATGGCACTAACACCAGAAGTAAAGAAAGAAATCATTGCCAAGTACGGTAACTCACCTACTGACACGGGAAGTCCTGAAGCTCAGGTCGCTTTGCTATCCAAGCGCATTGAAGAAATCACAGAACATCTTAAGACGAACAAGCATGACCACCACAACCGTCGTGGCTTGCTTTTACTAGTTGGTCAGCGTCGCAGAATTCTTCAGTACCTCGCAAAGACAAACATCGAACGTTACAGAGCGATCATCGAAAAACTCGGTATTCGCCGTTAATTAGAACGATCAACCGGGAGCAATGGTCCTCGGTAGTGGT
>CAFBMV010000005.1_pt1 | contig 132998 bp, 143 predicted proteins | sample 7269071 | NCBI WGS metagenome assembly CAFBMV01 (sample SAMEA6814076, study PRJEB35770) | freshwater metagenome | biome: Freshwater; feature: Freshwater reservoir; material: water | place: Czech Republic | collected 2017-05-23 | depth 30m m | reverse complement strand
TGCTGGTTGATCTGCACCAGGAAAATTTAAAATCTCCATCGTGGGCTCCCATATGGCTCATGTGCCCGGAGTAGACCTCCAGGTGATGGGTTAACCCTCGCAGGTGAATATGCAGATATCAACCTAGGGGTTGGGCTAGCCCAACCTTTAATAGCGCCTAATCAATGTAATAGGCGTAGAAGCCCTGACCAGAAACCCCACCAATATTTAAAGCTGAAGAATCATCCTGTGTTTCCAGTGTGATTTTATAGACCTGCGTCGCATCAATTGGAGTGGGTAAATTGAATTTGAAAGCGCCAGGATCAAAGAGTCCGCTGACTCCGTCGTAAGCCGTTTCAATTGCGTATCCATTGTTGTAAGAATTTCCGTCGTCATTCCAATAAACATCCCCTGAATTAGGAAATGAGACCAGAGCTTCGTTCGCTCCAACAATTGGATTTTCCCCCTCGAAATATCCATTACCCCACCAGATCATCACTGAATTATCTGCGGCCCCGGCACCAGGCAAGGTACCAATACTTAATGGCTCGTTATTGGAATTGTCATAAACCTTAATGGTGAAAACTTTTCCATTACATGTATCTAGGATATCTGAAACTGTAATACTTGACATCGCAAATGCTCCGCCATCGCTATTAGTGAAACTCGATGATGGTGTAACAATTACTGAGACATCTCCGCTCTTAATTGATATTGTCGTTCCAGAATTGAGCAAATGACGTAGTGGTTGGCCCTTCACCCGCGTATCCGTACTCAACAAAATTCTCTGAATCATCTTGAGTTTTGACGGTGATTTTGTAGACCCTCGACGTGTCTATCGGTGCAGGCAAAATGAATTTAAATGCGCCACTTGCCATATCAGATCCCGAGGTGGCAGCAGTTTCTATTATCGGGCCCCACTCATCTAAATTATAGCTATCGGTAAATATCTCTGCCTGCTGAAAATGGAACATCGCATAATCGGCGTCAGTCGTTCCCCCCAAAGGTGTGGTGTAACTATTTGCCCACCACACATCAAAATTGGTATCGCCTACTGAAGACCCTGATTCATTGTTGAATTCCATTGGCGAGGTTCCATCGAGCAAAAGCGGCATACTGTTTGTATCGTCATAAATCTTCACACTGAAAACTTTTCCGTTACAGGAATCGGGAATATTCGAAAAAGTAATATCTGTGAGCGCGAATGAACCGCCTTCATTGGTAGTGAAAACTAACGGTGTTTCGTTATCATTTCGAAAATTTAGATTCTGGCTTATCTGTATATATCCATGTCCTGGAGTCGAGTCCAAATAAACTATTAAGGCTCCCGGTGGGACCCCGTCACCAGATACATGCATTCCAACTGCAAGCCCACTTGTCTCAATATCAAACCAACCATACACAGGTAGCGAACCATTTCCAGAGGCTGTTGGGGTGAAAGTTCCAGACGTTCCGCCACTTGCCGTAAATGTCACAGCTTGGCTGGTAACAAATGGGGTGCCATCACCAGCGAGATCATGAGGCGCATCGCTGAGTAAAACCCACCCACTGCTTCCCAACCCAGTAACAACGGTACCTGCGTCAGGTAAATTAACGCCGCCATCATCGGCAACCATCCCCACTGCTATACCTGCGTTCGATGCCAATTCCAACCAGTTCGAAGAAGCGGAAATTTCAGTCGTCGTTGCTGAAGTTCCGTAAATTGAAAAAGAAGATGTCGGTGTTACGGTAATCGGTACTTCACCATCTCCGCAGAAGACGGTCTGAGCGACACCTTGACCGAATTCGATAGGTCCTGAGTTGATGTTGATGTTAGCGGCGAGAGTAGAACTTAACGCGACGATCGTAGCTATTACTGCTACCCCAAGTACTGCGCTCTTGGCTCTCTTAGGAAAGGGACTATGCCCTGCTTCGCCTAGATTGAGAATTTCCATAGGAAACGCAATTCCTCCGACCCAATGGGAGAATCCCAAAGGTTTATGGATAAATGCTCTCATCAGGTTGAAGTGAATTCAATGAAAAGAAGAGTTACTCTCTAGCGAACTACAACATTCAAGTGATAGCACTTCTGAAATTAGCGGAGATACCTCACGATGACGACGCCGCTTCCACCGTCACCTGAACTACCTCCTTGTATACCGCCCCCGCCACCTGAACCCGTATTGGCTAAGCCGGAAGTTCCCGAGTAATGCAAATAGTAAGCACCATTGCCGCCGATACTTGACCCGCCAATGCCGCCGCTTGCACTGAAATAAGCACCGGTGCTGAATTCACTTTCAGTTATTCCGACTGCGCCCCCGCCACCAGCTGCATACGTGACAATCATTCCCACAATTTCGCTCGTGCGTCCTTCGCCACCATTAGGGCTTTCTCCGCCCGAACCCGCGGTACTACATGCAGGAAGTCCGTTACCAGCTACCAAGCAACCGCCCGAATACCCTGCATGACCAGCGCCTCCGCCACCGCCGCTGGCTCGATGAAGATCGTCAGCATTCGCACTTGTAGATGCAGCGCCGACATTCTTATAGGAAGTGCCACCCACCGGGACGGTTCCTGAATTTGTTGCACCTGCACTCCAGTAATACGGTTCAAAGTTTATTCCTGCGCCACCGCCAGAACCACCAGCGCGTCCATCAAAACCGCCATCTGTAGGAGTTCGGCTAATTACTCCGCCACCTCCGCCGCCTCCTAATGCAACAACAGTGCTGCCAAGCGATGAGGATGCTCCGTCATTTCCTGGCGTTCCGTAATCTCCACTAGGAGTTGCTGCACTTGTTCCACCTGCACCAACAGAAATTGAATAGCTTGTTTCTAAAGGTGAGAGCGTTCCCGAAATAAATTCACCGGCACCGCCGCCGCCTCCGCGACCGTTGCCACCTTCTCCACCACCTCCGACAACTAAATATTCAATCGAGGTGACGCCTGCTGGAACGGTAAATGTATTAGTGCCTGATTTGAATTCAATGACGCAATAACCCGTGGCGTTATAGAACACTTTTATTGTCGAGCGATCGGCGGCCGCGGCGCCACAAGATCCAGTGGCGCTACTAAATGGCGCGCTGTCAATCTTTACGTAGTTGATATCTCCCACAAGAGATACTGGATTGTTTGGAAAACTTATCGTGTATTCACCCGTAGAGTCGTTGTAATCAAGCTGATGATCGACATCTCCTAGGCCAATGCTCGTATTTCCTTCATTAACCATCTCAACGTTACCGCCTGCATCAATTGAAAGAGTCACGCTAGTTGTCGTATTTTGCAGTGAAGCATCGGTATAGAGCGGGCGTGGTGAGCCTTCAGCATCTCCAGTTTTATAGGCCTGGATACGAAAGTTTGTATTTTTGCAAGCAAGCGGATCTAGGCCCTTAATAATCAGACTGTTGACGCGAGAATCTCCGCCCGTTCCAAGCGGATAAATCGCCTCGGACTTCCCCATGTCGATGTGAACCCATTCATCGCAGGCCGAGATTTGATAAGTGCCTTGTCCGAATTCAACGTTGTTGCCACCGTTAATATCTATGCTAGCCGCAAGGGATGAACCAATGGCGCCGACAATCAAAATGGCTATGCCCACGGCAATCTGGCGAAACTTTCGTTTCTGCCGATTTTCGTGTTCCATTGCGCTCCCGACTCAATCAATTCTCGAGGACGTGCAAGCCCTGTAGAACTTTTATGACCTTAAGAGTTATTGGCCACTGTTTCAACAGTAGTGCGACCCACAAATTGGCCGTCAAGGTTGACAACTGTTGCTGTTGGGTCAAGATAGAAAGTGACATCAGCTGATGTCGCATCTAGGTTGGTGCCATCGTAAACCGATGTTCCTGTGATCGAGAGATTAACTGCGGCATTCATGTCACCAGTGATAACCGAACCATCTCCTGCAAGGTAGGCAAGTTGTAGTTCGGTTGGATCGCCACTGTCAGTAGGTGCATCTGAATTTGGAAGTGCAATCTGAATTACGTGTGGTGAAGGATCTGCACCGACGACGCCACCAATTTGAAGCTCAGCTCCGTTTGTATCAATCAAACGTACGCGTAATTTTTTACCACGGCATGAAAGTAAATCAAGATTAGAAATCGTTACCGCGCGGACGCGGAAAAATCCTGCAGATGTATCTTCTGCTGTGGGAAGTGAATGCCACTCTTCGCCGACAGATGCGTACACCGTTGCATCGCACGCGATTGCTTGTTGCGAACCTTGACCAAACTCAAGAGCACCAGATCCAACGGTGATACTTGCGGCGAATGTCGAAAGCAGGAACGGCACGAAAGCGATAATCGCGGTTCCAAAAATGATTCTGGACTTATAATTTCCGGCGCCACCAAACCCAGATGTGACTCTCCCACTTAAGGGCGAATTCAATCCGCTGGCCATTAGAAATCCCTTCCCGAGTAAGCACAACATTACGCCTAGATTGCCCATGAGCCAAGCAAGGGGTTGGGTCAACCCAACCTTTTAACCGATATTGGTCACAGTATTGGCTATTTTTTAAGAGGGATGGTTCCCTTGACCATTCCGAGCCCGATTTTCAAAGTCTTGATATTGAAGGTCATCACATTGCCTGGCAGGGCTTCAGAACAGATTGTTGGTTCCAGAGTTGGTTCTGACACTGAAATAAAACTGAAATCTATGGATTTTCCTGCAACCTTGCCAATTGCTGCCAATACTCTTAAGCCGCCCGCGCTATTGAGAAGAGCTAAGACATCTGATGTGGTTCCTGTTACCAATAGATTGTTAGTCCGATCTCCGGTGACTAATTCGTCGATTGCTAGCCTTGTATCGACAAAATCCTTCCGATAGAGATCGATATTTACCCCAGAACCGTTAATGCATACCAAGAGGTTCTCGGGACCTTCAACGCTGATAGCTGGAATCGAGATGGATTGTGCACGTGGGTCTGCACGAAGTGATGCAGGAAGGTGAATCACCATTCCTTGATTTGGTAAGGCGGTAGGTGGCAACGATTGCGAAATACTTGGCGATGGCGAATTCGATGAGGTCTCGGAACTGGAAGCAGAAGGAGAATCGGAAAGCGAAGGTGAGGGTGAATCCGTAGGGCTGAGCGATTCAGAAGGCGAATCGGAGGCAACTGCACTTTCAACAGGAGTGGGCGTTGGGGCAGATGACTCTTCGGCCAAGGTGGGGGCAATGCGAGCGAAGATCAGGGCGAGAAGTACCAGCAAGATAAAGCGCAGCGCTAACGTCTTTGGTCTGCTTCCGTGGATTTCAATCCTGTTCACGACGCCAGCATAACGGCTACTTGTTATATTGAGTATGTAGGGTACTTTTTCGCTCATGGCTAAACCAAGGAAAAATACTGAGCACCTCGAGTTAGCGCAATCCTTAAGCACGTGGGGGCGTAAGTACAAAGTCAATGACGATCCCTACCTGGTTGCCTTCACCGAAGCGCTCTCTTCCAATAGGGATTTGGCGATGTGGTCAACGCTTAATCCTCTGGAGTATTTGCCTCAGCCTGAAACCGATGAAGGAGCTCGGATAATCACCTACAACCATTTCCTTACGATCGCCAGAAATATCTTGGTCTTCGTTCCGGTCGCACTTACATGGGATGCAGTTGGCCACGCAACTTCAGCTTTCGCGGTTTATGTCCAAGCTAATCCCAACTCGGTCACAAACTTCCTCGAGTTCTGGCAGAACGGTTTTGGAGTGTTGAGCCAATCATGGACTATTGGTCACATCGCCTATCTCGACTTTTTACTCATCGGCGCAGTTATCGCTTTGACGATGGTTACCTCATTCTTAGGTAAGCGAGGGCAAAATATTCGGGCGAAGGCACTTAAAATTGTTGACTCAGAACGCCTATCAATTGGTCTGAGCCTTGCCAAGTTCCTCTTCACTAAGCGAGCAGTTACCCCAACAACTCTTAATCAGAATGTTTCAACTTCAATTCAAAATCTTAACCACGCGGCAAAAGCACTCGAGAAAATTACCCTCTCTCTTGAGAAGTCAGTAAAAGCATTTCCTAGTAATAAAGATGTTCTGGCGGAGTTGAAGCAGGTTCGAACTCGTTTGAACCTTCAATAAAATAATGTCAATCCGCCGACCCGTCCCCGCAGAACACGAGGATGACCTGACCGCTCAGGCGGGATGGATGTACGCTGACTTGTTTTTGGCCCTGATGGTTATTTTCTTGGCAACAATCTCTTTCGTCCCTGAATTAAGTAATAACGTAACAAGGCTTCGCAGCTCAGTTGTACAACCAAAATCGGCTTATAACTACGACAAAGGGCTTTCCTTGGTTTACAGTACATTTGATGGGGCTCAAATTGTTAGTGATATTAAAAACTTTGAATCGGCAGAAAAACTTCCGAAAGAGACAGACATTATTTACGTCCAAGTTATTGGTGGATATAACCCTGATACTGAGGTAGCTGGAGACGGAACTCTTAAAGCGCTCGACTTCAGCCTCAAACTTATGTCATTGGATTCCAAGCTTTTCCAACAAGCAGCAACAAACCTTGGATCTAGCGATCAAATCGCCTCAGGACAAGTAATCTTGCGCCTCACCTTTGCAGCCAAACTCAAGGCGTAGACTGCCAAGCATGAACCGATTTAACACTTGGCTCGCTGAAAAAATCACCCAAATGGTAAGCACCATGTGGTGTGCTTATCTATTCGCAGCAATTGCTCTGATTTCCCTTCCTGGCGCGATTCGATCGCACGACACAATCATCATCATCGCTTGGGTCGCACAAACTTTCTTACAGCTCGTCCTTCTTTCCATCATCATGGTCGGCCAAAGCGTTCAGTCCTCAAGTGTCGAACAGAAAATTAATGAAACTCATGAGGCGAGCCTTGGAGAATTTGAATTAGCCAAAGAAGCGCGAGCGATGGCAAATACAGAGCTTCAGGAACTACGACAAATTTCTTCAGAGGTGCATAGGATATTAAAGGACTTGGAATCCAAAATTAAGAGCACTTAACGTGTCTTGCTTAGCGCAACATCGAAATTTACCTGATGGCCGTTAACTACATCCTTACGAGACCAACTTAGTGTCAATTCGTCGAGCAGCGCGCTACCCATCCCCCGTGGGTTATTGGACACTTTCAACCCGTTATCAAGGGCCTGAACCTTTAAGATGCCAAATTCAACATTCGATGTTATTTCTATTTCTGTGGCACCACCATGCCGGACTGCGTTAGCGATAATTTCTTCTAGAGCTTTTACAGTGAGAGACTTCGTCGCTGCTCCCACTTCTTTCTCTGAAGGCAAAACAGCAGTGATTGCAACTATTCCATCCCATGCGCGGATGATTGCTTGTAACTTATCTTCGCTCTCAACTTTGTCAAAAAAGCTATGTGACGAATGATCGCGACGAAGTAAGTGCGCAACTTTTTCAAGCGCTTCCGAAGCCATCACCACATCACCGCTATCAGCAGCCCGCTGCAACTGTAAACTGGTAGCTACAAGTTCGGATTGAACTTCTCCGTGCAAGTAGGTGGCAAAGTCAACTTGCTCTTGAATTTCCACAAAACTTGAGGCGTATTTCGCTACATTTCCCTTTTCAAGATGATCTCGGACGAGATCTAGAACTTGTTCGCGAGCATTAATCGAAAGTTCGAAAAGGTTTACAACGATCAAGGTTAAAACTAAAAGTAAATTCCCGAGTAAGGCCGCTGGAATATCCCAAGGAACGCTAAGGAATTGCGGAAAGAGCAATGGGCTCAATAGCGAAGGCACTATGGCAAAGACGCTTAAGGTAATTACGTTACAGGTGTGAAGCGAGAAAAGTTCTCCAGCAACTGCATCTTTGTACACAACATAAAAGGCAAGGATAAATAAAGTTGCCGTCGTTCCACGAATCTCTGCATCGCGAACCCCATAACGAGCTGTTGAGCCAAGAAAAACGAGCAAGAAGCCTCCAAGAGAAACCAGCGGTACACGTAATCGTGTTTCAAGCGCTGCAATTCGAATAAGGCCCCGTAGGCGAAAGATTGGCGGTTTGAGTTCTTGCGGTTTCCACAGTTCATGGCTGAGCGGGCGCAACGTTTCATCTAGCATCTCGCGAATTTCATTAACCATGCCCCCAAGGTTTCCAGGCGAGCTATCGCCCTCAAGTATCCCCTCAATTGCTTGGCGCAATGGAGCAAAAGCAGTGTCAACTTTCTTTCTCGCGCTTTGCATTAATGCCGATGGGGTGGTTTCAGAATCTCTACCTGATTGCTCCATTTCGCGGACGAGAGCCTGTGAAAATAGTTCTCGAAATTCTTTCTCGAAAGTACGTCGAGATTCGAGGAAGAAAGAGAGGCCAATAGCCAAAATGGGGATCGTTAAACTTGAATTGAAAATTCGGAACCACCATTGAGTGTGCTGTTCTAGACCGAATATTCGAATGAGAATGTCGATTGCCAACCCACGTACTGCACCCGCTACAAACAAACCACCAATCTCAAGAATTCGGTTCTTGTGCCTTCTAAAGAGTTGGATACTTGCCCAAGCGAAAGGTGCCATTACCAAATGTGAAATGAGTGCAACCGCAGTCCAATCCCAAAAATAGGGTCCCACTGAATCCGGAGGGGCAATAGTTGCAAGTACACCTATGACATTAATCGGTATTCCGTAATAGAAAATATTCCAGGTAAGCAAAGGCGAACGCACGATTTAAATCTCTCGTCCAGCCCCATGGAAAAAGGCTCGCACAATTTGGACTCTTTGATTCTTATCTGAACTCTTTGGAATATTCAGGTTCGCGCAAATCCGGGCGACAGTTTTTTCTACAGCCTGCTCGGTAACACCGCGCTGTTTGGCAATTTCATTTGTCGTAAACCCATCAGCAACGGCTCGCATGATTTCTATTTGGGTTGAAGAAAGCCCGGTAAAAGTGCTCCGCTTGGCCCATGGCATTAAACGCCGAGTGTGCGGATTAACTAAAACAGCAGTTATTTGGATGGCTAACGCCGCAACAGATTCGAGCTCGCGCTTGTTAAGGAAGATCGCGCCAGGAGGAAGCGGCGGTAGATTTGGATTTGCAAGGCGAGGATCGCGAAAACTCGTCAACATGACGATTCCGATATCTGGATTATTCGCGCGGAAAGCATGCGCTACATCGATGCCAGTTGGTCCGACGCCTAAATCTAAATCAAGAACTGCGGCATCAGGTGATAACTCAGACTGCGCTGCAATCGCTTCACGCGCAGTTCCGACAGCAGCAACAATATTGAGCCCACTATGTTTCAAAGCCTCAGCCAATGTTGTGCGAGTAAATGCATCATCTTCGACAATGATTATCCGAGCATTTTTCATGGTTCATCTTCTCACCATTTAGCGCATCGTGGGGCTTATGCAAAACGCGCCTAGAAACTCCACCTGTGGCAGACTAGCTCCATGATTTCAACGAGTGCCTGGTTTATCACCATCGCTGGCCTTGGATTTGTCATCCTCTTCGACCTAGCTTTGGCTGTAGCAAGAAGGAATAAGAAAACCTCACTCTTTGAAGCGGCTTTTTGGACGGTCTTCTACATTGGCGCAGCAATTGCTTTCGGATACCTATTGCCTGGTTGGAGCGACGCCCAATCTCAGAAGGAATTCTTTGCAGGCTGGCTCACTGAATATGCCCTGTCAGTAGATAACATCTTTGTATTTATTATTATTTTGGGGCATCTGCACGTCAAGAAGGAAAAACAACAATTAGTTCTACTGCTCGGGATCATGTTAACCATTGCAATGCGCGGTGCGCTTATTCCCCTTGGAGCGGCGCTCATTTCCCGCTTTGCGAGTATCTTCTTTTTCTTTGGCGCATTCTTGATATACACCGCGTACACATTGGCACGCGAGAGTGGAAACGAAGATGAATGGAAAGAAGGCAAAGTCGTTACCCGAATGAAATCTCGAGGAATCAGTACTTTCACGATTGCCCTCGTCGCACTGGGTATGACCAACTTAGTTTTCTCACTCGATTCAATTCCTGCAATTTTCGGGTTAACGAAGAACGCCTATATCGTCACTACGGCAAATGTTTTTGCGCTGATGGGTTTGCGGCAACTCTATTTCTTGCTCGAAGGACTTCTGAAGCGTCTTGTCTATCTATCCAAAGGGCTTTCGATTATTTTGGCTTTCATTGGCGTTAAGATGATTTTGGAGGCGCTCCATGGGGTGGGAGTACATGAGGTTGCCGGCATGCATGTGCCAGAGGTTTCTCTTGAATTTAGCTTAGGTTCGATTGTGACAATCCTCGTAATCACAACTGTCGCTAGCTTGACGGCCACGCGTGGAATCGCAGGAGCAGAATAACTCTTCTTAAATCGCTCGTTTGCGAAGAGAATCCTTACTCACATCTTTAGCGCGTTCGTGAATTTTACGTATTTGCAGTTCAAAATTCTTCACGGCTAAGTCAAAGGCAGCGAGATCGTTAAATGCTGCAGATTCTGCGCGTAGCAATGGCCCAGCTCCACGCGCGGTCAAAATCACCCGATGCGATTTCTTGCCCTGACGTGGATTTTGCTCATGAATCACTTCAACTTCTACGCGTTCGATAACAACACTAAAACGATTCATTGAGGTAAGTTTTTCATTAACTATTGCGCTGAAATCTTCTGCGACTTGCGCTTGCCGTGTATGGAGGATGATATTCATCTTTATCTCCTTCTCTCTGCTCCTACCATCGCATATAGAGGTCACTCGAGGAAGGATTTTCCCCTAAAACTGGCTGTGAGTTTTTTTATCACGCAAGTGCGTAAACAATGAGCGTCGCAACAAGTGCTAGCCCTGACGCTTGGCCAAGAATAACCAGTGCGGTGGTGCGGTCCGCTGCACGTGAAGCAGAATCGGCCACACGAGAAATCTGACCTAACTTTCCAAAATTGAACGTTCCCATAAAGCCATACGCGAGGCAGAATTTCTTACGAGATTGAACCCAGCCGACGGATGCGATCATAAGTGGAAAGAAAATCGAAAGTCTTGCATTGCGTGGAACTCCACCTGTAATAAATCCAATGAGTGCAAACGCAGAAAAAAAAAGCCCAATCACTGCAACAAATTGTCTGCGCCGAATTTCACCCGCGCCAATATTGCAACTGCCCGGAATGTAATCAGGCATCTTCAAATTCATCTTCATCAACCCAAACATTCTGGGGACCATCCTCTTGTTTTTCAATCCAAGAAAGGAATGACCCGATGGCGCGGAAAGACAACATAGCCAGAGCTACTATCCCTGCCATTCGTCGGAAGAATTTGAACATGTGATAAAAATACTCTATTCCAAGGGTTTTCGCGCGCAATGAAAGTATGTGGCTAGAACTGCCCGAGGGCGCTTTCGATATCGTTCCACAGGTCTTCAACGTTTTCGCATCCCACCGAAAGGCGAATGAGGTTTTCTGGGACGGTAGAACTTTCGGCGGGCCACCTGCGGCGGCGCTCCCAGAGTGATTCAACGCCTCCCAGACTTGTTGCCTGCGTAATAAGCGTAGATGCGGCACAAACCTTGTCCGCATCAGCCGAACTACCATCAATGGTGAATGAGAGCATCGCTCCAAAACCGTTCATGAAACTTTTTGCTCGCAGATGGTTAGGGTCGCTAGCTAATCCAGGAAAGTGAACTTTTGATACTTTTGGGTGAACGCTTAAGCGCTCTGCAATCACTGCAGCATTAATCTGGGCTTGAGCGAAACGAAGTGGGAAAGTGCGAAGGCCCCGCAACGCCAGCCACGCTTCAAAGGGTCCAGCAATTGCTCCTCCGAGTTTGCGTGCATTCGAAAGTTTCTCGAAAATAGATGCCTCATTAGTTGATAAAGAGCCCATCAAGATATCGCTATGGCCGGCCAAATACTTTGTTACTGAATGCATCACAATATCTGCGCCCATTTCCAGGGGACGTTGATTGAGTGGGGTTGCGAAAGTGTTATCCAATGCGACTAAGGCGCCAACTTCTTTGGCTGCCGGAATAATTACTGGGAGATCTGCAACATCCAAAGTGGGGTTTGTTGGGGATTCAAGCCAGAGTAAATCTGTTCCAGGGAGAGCCGAGATGACTTCGTCGGTATTTGCAACATCGATATAGCGAACCTTGATATGTCCGCTCGCCTCTAAAGTCTTAAGCAAAGCCATTGTGCCGCTATATCCATGATGGGACGCGGTAACAGTGGCCCCAGCTGAGAGCGTTGCAAATACTGCGCTAATTGCAGCCATGCCCGAAGAAAAAATAAGAGTCTCTCCCATTTCAAGTGCACCGATCGCACTTTCAAGGCTGCTCCACGTTTGATTGCCATATCGACCGTAACCGATTTCCCCGCCAGCATGAAAAGTGGCACTGAGTTCGATTGAATTATTTAATGGTGCATCAGCGCTCACTGGCGGACGTCCGGCGGAAATCGCAATCGATTCAGGGCGCAACTGGGAACTCATTGGCTTAGCCTAGAGGGCGTTAAGTATTCGCTCGACCGCCTCGACCAATACCTCTTGGCTTGTTGCGAAATTTAAGCGTACAAAATGTGAGGTATGTGGGCTAAATGTTTGGCCAGCGTTAAAGGCCACCTTGCCTCGCTCTAGAAGAGTCTGGGTGGGATTTTCACCAAGGCCCAATGCGGATACATCCAACCAAGCGAGGTAACTGCATTGAGGAATCTGATATCCGATTGCTGGAATTTTTGTCGCAAGAAGTTCTTTGAGAAAGTGTCGGTTGGCATCGAGGTTGACCAACATGGAATCTAACCAAGCCGTACCTTCGGAAAAAGCAGTCGCGGTTGCAAAGGCACCTAATAGTGAAGCACGGTAATGAACTGCAGGTGGTAGCGCTTCAAGGCGTTGACTCATAGCAGTTCCTTGCGTGATGATCATGGCGCATTTGAGCCCTGCGATATTCCAACCTTTGCTGGCAGCGGTAACGGTGACGCCAACCTCTTCTGCTATTTCACCTAATGATAAGAATGGGACGAAGGTCGCTTCCTTATAGGTCAATGGCGCATGAATCTCATCGCTGATTACAAGTACGCCATGCTCTTTGGCAAGTGTGGCAATCTTCAGTAACTCTTCTCGCGAATAGACGCGGCCCAGCGGATTATGCGGGTTGCAGAGTAAATGAACTTTGATACCCGTGCGATAAGCAGCTTCAACTGCGCCCAAATCTAAATTCCACGAACCGTTTGCCTGTGTGAATGGCACATCGACTTTTGTCACATGAGTTTCATTAATCCACGTGTAGAAATTATGGTAAATCGGCGAATTAATAAGAACGCGGTCTCCCGGCTGGGTGAAGAGCCTCAGTAGTTCGACTACGCCAACGCCAACATCTGTAACCATGTGTACTTGTTTAGGTTCTACATTCCATCCCCAGCGCTTCATTGCAAAATCGGCGAAGGCGAGCCCAACTTCTGGAATCGGTCCTAGGTACCCGAGGTCGGAATGTTCAACCATCTCAATGAGCACTTTGCGAATGGGAAGGGCGACAGGAAAATCCATCTCTGCAACAGGTAGTGGTAAAACATCACTAGGAAAATCGCGCCATTTAGTGCTTCTGTGTGTTCGCATTTCGCTTAACGGGAAGGCCCGAACATCTTTATCGCTCATGTCGTTCAGTATTCCACTTAGGTAGCTAAAAGGCTAAGTAGTAATGCGCCGCGTGGAGTTTCTGACGATTAGGGTGGTCGCAAGGGTGAGTGATTTTTGCGTAGTGCCAGGTTTCCTCAACTGTTCGATGATTGAGCGAGCGGCCATCTCGCCCATAAGAGATACCGGCTGTTCAATCGTCGTTAAATCTGAGAATTCAGCCATCTCGTGGCCATCAAAACCAACAATTGAAATATCATCGGGAACTTTTAGCCCATGACGGCGCACTGCCTGCATTGCTCCAATAGCCATTTCATCGGATTCGCAGAAAATAGCGGTGGGGCGATCGGGCCGCGCTAATAGCTCATCCATTGCGCGAGCGGCACCATGCATCGTGAAATCTCCATGAACTTCGCGGTTGGGCACCCATTCAAGTTTATTTTCAGCAAGTACTTGCATAAAACCTAGACGTCGATCGCGGGTCACACTTAAATCAAAAGGGTCATCGGGGCGGCCTGACATTAGCGCTATCTGCTTATGCCCCTGATTTACTAAATGTTGAGTTGCAGTGCGAGAGGCAGCGACATCATCAATGGCCACACTTGTGCAATTTACATGGTGCATCCCGACAAGAGCCAATGGAATTTCTAGGGCGAGCATCGATTCAAATTCTTCCTCGGTTGGCGGAAGGCTGATGACGATGAGTGCGTCCACACGTCCTTTAAGAAGTTTGTGCTGAAAGAGGCGTTCGCGTCCTTTCATATGGCTGAAGTTGTAGAGGAGTAGATCGAATCCGTGCTCTCGCAGCTCTTGCTCTGCACCATTGATTACTTGCGCGAAATACCAACTGGCGATGTAAGGAGCAACTATTCCTACCGCTTTAGTGCGGGCGCTCGATGGCGCAATCTTTCCGCGATCAATTTCGTAGCCGAGGGCGGCGGCCGCTTCAACAATTTTCTGCCGAGTGTGATCATTAACGTGATGCATTCCGCGTAAAGCGCGTGAAACGGTTGCGGCAGATACGCCGGCATGTGCGGCAACATCTTTAATTCCTGCCATTAGCCGCCCATTCCATCTCTGAAAAAACCTGCAAATATCCTGTAAGGGCTGCAAAAATACTGCACATTAAGGTAAATGAGCAAGCCACATAGTAAGTTCACTCACTATGGCTCTGGTTTCAGCGCAGAAGATGAAGAAGGCGATCGCACATATCTCTTCGGTCGATGCAAAGATGGCCACTCATATCTCAAACCATCCCCTCTGCACTATCGGGCGTACCCCTTCACCTGAAACTCATTTTGAATCTCTGGTCTCATCTGTAATTTCACAGCAATTAGCCATAAAAGCGGCAATGACGATTCACGACCGTTTAAAAGATTTATCGGGTGGCACGATTACGCCTGCGAAAGTTGCAAAACTCAAAGAAGTCGATCTGCGCGCTGTGGGAGTTTCTGGTGCAAAAGCTAAAACAATCCTGGGCCTTTGCAACGCAGCGCTTTCCGGCGATATCGCAATTAATGAGTTACACCTTATTGACGATGATGAGGTGATCTTTGACCAGCTCACATCACTTTGGGGAATTGGTCCCTGGACTGTAGATATGTTCATGATGTTTCAACTTGGGCGACTTGATATCTGGCCAACTGGAGATTTAGGTGTTCGGAGGGGTTGGGAGCGAATTCATAAACTTAAAGAAGAAATCGAACCTAAGGCTCTCGAACTTAAAGGTGAGAAGTTCCGACCCTATCGAAGCGTCGTCGCTTGGTATTGCTGGCGAGCGGTAGACAGTAAGTAGATTTACTGAGCTTCTAGAATCATTGAGACTGAGTTGATACACCAACGTTGATCTGTGGGAACGTCGAAACCTTCGCCTTCAAATACATGACCTAAATGCGAATTGCACTTTGCGCAACGAACTTCAGTGCGCACCCGTGGTGCTAAGGATCTATCCTCGATAAGAAGTACTGCATCATCTTTTGTAGGTGCGTAAAAAGAGGGCCATCCGCAGCCCGAATGAAATTTCGTTTCGCTGCGGAAAAGTTCGGCGTGGCAGGCTTTGCACTTATAGATTCCAACGGTTTCAGTGTCAACGTACTCCCCTGTGAATGGACGCTCAGTGGCACCATTTCGAAGGACATCGAATGAAAGCGGGTCTAAAGTACTTCGAAGATGCTCCTCATTAATTATCTGAGGGTAGGCAATTCCTGTGCTCGAATGACAGTCGTATCCATGGGGATTCTTCTCTAAATATCTCTGGTGATATTCCTCTGCTGGCCAATAAGTAATTCCATCAGCGATAAGGATCTCGGTAACTATCTCGCTATACTCACTTCCTGCGAGCGCGCCTTGGTAAACCTCTCGCGAATTCTTAGCTGTAATAAATTGCTCAGGTGTTGTCGCATAGATTGCGCTGCGATATTGAGTTCCGATATCTCCACCTTGGGCATTGAGCGAAGTTGGATCATGCATTGTCCAGAACTCTTCAAGCAATCTTTGATAAGAAATACGTGCAGGATCAAAATTCACCGCCACCATCTCTGCGTGGCCTGTCTGCCCGGTGCACACTTGTTCATAGGTGGGGTTTACGCTAGTTCCACCCATGTAACCCACTGATGTTTCTACTACTCCAGAAAGTTGCCAAAAACGACGTTCGGCTCCCCAAAAACAACCCGTTGCAAAGAAAGCTCTCTCCGTCATGGGTTAATCCTCTCAGCCACAGCGCAAATGTGCATCTGGGGAAGATTTCACATAAAAGGTGCGCTGATAAGGTTGGAACACCTTTGCGCCCCCGTAGCTCAGGGGATAGAGCACCGCCCTCCGGAGGCGGGTGCGCAGGTTCGAATCCTGCCGGGGGCACGCATTTACTCATCCATTTCACATAAGCGAGATACATCACGCGAAACTCACCAATATTTATCTCGTACATCCTTGTTAATGCATGTGAGACGCGAGAGGATAAGCCCCTTGACGCGCTCAATTAATTCTTGTGAGTGCATCAGCAATGACGCTACGAGGTGTAGCGCTATCTTCGAAAACTATAGGTGGAAAGGTGGGTGAGGTATGGATTGGAGACATCAATCTGCATGCCGCGATGAAGACCCAGAACTTTTCTTCCCCGTCGGTAACACTGGCCCAGCGATTACTCAGATCGAAGAAGCGAAGAAAGTATGTAATCGCTGCATCGTAAAAGAACCTTGCTTGGCATGGGCGCTCGAGAGCGGTCAGGATGCTGGAGTATGGGGCGGACTATCTGAAGATGAACGTCGTGCGCTCAAGCGCCGTGCGGCAAGAAATCGCGCTCGATTAAGCGAACAGAATCAGAGCAGTTTCTAACTCTTACCCTTTCTGCACCTTAAAGGGGAAAAATAATTCTGGCATCGGTTCCAATATCTAATGAGGTCAAGGAAAGTCTCCCCCGCAATTCATTTTCCGTAAGCGTGCGCACAATCTGTAAGCCAAGGTTGGATGAAGCCGTTAAATCGAACCCAGCCGGCAAGCCGCCTCCGTCATCACATACTTGAATAGAAATTTCTGTAGGTGTGCGGGCAACAATAATCTTGAGCGCTGAACCAGAGATTGCTAACCCGTGTTCTAAGGCGTTGTGAATCAGCTCTGTAACCACTAGTGCCAGTGGCGTAGCTATCCTAGGTTCGAGGCTGCCAACTTTCCCTTCACGGACTATCGCAATTTCACTCGTACGCGGACTAAGTTCGAGGGCATTAGATACGAGGCGATCCAAGATGGAATCAAACTCAACGCTTTCCTCGGAGCTGCCGGAAAGTGTTTCATGAACTAGGGCAATCGAACCTATCCGTCGGACTGCTTCTTCCAAAGCCACTCGTGCACCAGAGTCCTCAATACGTCGAGATTGCAAACGCAAAAGGGCTGATACGGTCTGTAAATTATTCTTTACCCGATGATGAATCTCACGAATAGTCGCATCCTTTGTTACCAATTCACGATCTCGACGACGCAATTCCGTAACGTTGTGGAGCAACACAAGCGCGCCAATCCTGTCCTGGCTTTGAATCAGTGGCATTACAAGAAGATCAATAGTGCCGCCATCATTCTCGCACTCAAATCTGCGCAGTGCCTTGCCGCTGAGCGCACTTTTACTTCCCTCTTCATGAGGATCATTGCGGGGCTTGGAGATTCTTTCTACAACATCGCTCAATGAGTAGGTTTCTAATTCATTTTTCCAACCTAACCGGTTAAATGCAGAACGGGCATTAGGACTCGCATACGAGATAACGCCGCTGACATCTAAACGAATTAACCCATCACCAACGCGCGGAAGCGGATCAAAGAGCGAACCTGCATCTTGATATGGGAAAGTCCCTTCTGCAACCATTCGGTAGAGGTTATGCGCCATTTCGCGATAGTTAAGTTCTAGGCGACTTGGTGAACGCATTAATTCTGCATTTCGATGGCGAGATATAACTGCGATTACTTGATCATGAAAGTAAACAGGGATTGTCTCTTCCTTGATCATCAGATCGCCAACTAAATCTGGCTCGGAGTCACGAATAATCTCTGCATTGGATAGCGCAGCATCTATGCGAGAGCGAGACCCCCACGCGATTTCCTCACCAATCACGTCGTTACTAAAAACAGTTGCTGCTGTAGTGGGACGAATGTGAGCGACAGCAATATGTCCCGTCGGCCAACTCTGCAAACTCTTACGAATCGGAACCCAAAGAATTAAATCGGCAAAAGAGAGATCAGAGAGCATCTGCCAATCGGCAGTGAGTTCGTGAAGTCGATGAACTTGCACAGATGTGAGAGGACTTCTTCCTTCAATAATTTCTTGAATTCTTGCCACGGTCCTACCTAACCCAACCAACTTGCTAAATTATCTGCGATCTCTTGGCAGGCATACCAGATGAGTTCTTCCTCATCAGATTCAGAAACTAGGAGCGAATCAACTTGATCCCATGAAATCTCTGACAGCAGCGCGATAGTTGCATCGCTCTCTACACCAGTTTGTGCCCCTTTTAAATTCACGGCAAGCACTAATCCGAATTTAGCACCAGCACCTTGCAATTCACGAGAGCGATTAGCTGCCAAGAGCGAAAGTTCAAATTCGCGCTCTTCTTCATCAACGTCAGGAAATTCAGCATAGAAATAGCGGGTCGTGACAAATGCCGAATCAGTCAGGTAGGTGCCACCAGATAGGAACTCACTCAATGCTTGAGGTGTAAGTGCTATGTATCCGCGCATGGCATAAGCGTATAAGAGATTACGAGCCCACTTCACCCGCAATTGAGAAGATCGCCTTACGCAGTGCGCTCCGTTCATCGATTTCGATGAGAGTTGCACGCTGCTCCTGCGCTCTCGCAACTGCCCTCACATCCCGAGGCAAGGTCATGATCTTTTTAGCCGCTACTAAAGCAATTGCAGCAAGAAAACTATCCTCCGAAGATGTGCTCTTTCTTCCGGGCGCTTTCATATTGAGCAAGACGCTTACCTTTGCTCGAATTGCAACGAGGGAGAATTCACGGAGTATTTTTTCGAACCGGTAGGCACCAAGTACATCAGCTCTACCAACAATCCATAATTCGTCAGCATGATCACAGCTCCAATGAATAACTGAGGCGCTCCAGCGTCGATCGGTCAACGAGTCGCCTATATTTTCAATAATTCCTAGATCGAGAATTATGAAATCAAATTCAGCGGTCGCTTTCGAAAAGAATATTTCCATGCGCGATACTCGCTCTTGGGTGATCTCGCCGGCGCTTAAATTTGAGGCTATCAATTGCCAATCATCACCAGAATCCAATTTATGTAGCCCAAGTAATACCGCTATTGATGGGTGCTTCACATCCGCATCGAGCAGGAGCACTTTGCGTCCAAGTGCACTTAGCTCCATAGCCAAATTAATCGCGATGGTCGTACATCCGGACCCACTCGCTCCAGCACCGATAGAAATAATTTGAGCTCGTCTGGAATTAGGTCCAGGTAGGTTTCGAATCATTGGGGCACGTAAGAGCCCTCGTATGAGCCCAAGTAATTCGGTGGTGTCAACTGGAGGCTTAAATAATCCTGGCAACTGCAAAGTAGGTGACTGATCGCTAGAAAAGCCGACTACTTGCTTCACTAATTGAGTTATTGCGTTGACACTTTCCTCAGAGATTTGAGAAAGATCCGACGAATACAGGAGTAGAGCGCCTTGAGCCAATTCGGCATTACTATGCAAGAAGTTCTCAAGCGATTCAAGATCGAGGGCTCGATAAACAACACTCCATCCTTGGGAATAGAGTGTGCTCGCGACAAAGCCTTCAAGTTCGCTATTGGCAATTGCAGTAATGACTACAGGAAGCACAATTTCAGCCATGAATACGCACCAATACAATTCTTCCTGAGGCTGTTGCATCTAACAGCGTTAAAACATTTTCAGCGGGAACTGCCACCGTGAGCGCTAATTGCCCACCTAGATTCTCGCCTTGACGATTAAGAGCGATGACATACACGCTGGAGAGAATTAACTCGGGTGGTCCTATCTCCTTTGCAAGGCGTGAATCCCCTACATGATAGATATTTACAATTTCGCCCATTTGTAAATCGCTGGGCAGATCGGCGCTTTGAACGCTTAGAGGAACGGCAACGATTTCTAATGAATCTACGTTGGAAGTAAGCGCATCGGCAGGGATCAGCTCACCTGCACGTACGTTACGTAAAACACGAAATCCGCTGAGGTTCACTCTCCCCGAGATGTAACTTGGGGAGAGTGAAGAGAGAGACACCTTCACCTGAACTAATTCTTTTCCCGAAAGATTTTTCCCGGGAATAAGTGCACTCTTAGCGCTCCACATAAGAACGCTTCGATTTGCAACGCTAGAAAGTATGTAAGCCGAAAGGAAGGAGGCACAAATTAAAGTTGCCGCGGTGATGAGGCGAATCTTGCTTCGTTTCTTATAAGTTGTCATGGCGGCTACTAAAGGCTTTCACCGACAAATTTCCTAAATTTCCTCCACAACCATCCTTTCGGATGACCTTGATCTCACCAATACGCATAAGGCTCAGCGCTGCTCTATTGCGCAATCTAAGCCCATGACAACTTCTTACGTAGATCGACGTTCCCATTCATTCATGCCTATATCGAGCAATCAACCAGAACTCTGGAACCATCCCATGCTCGAGCTTTATCCATTTGAATCTCCTCAAAGTTTCGTACTTAAACCACTCCTCTATTCAATCCCCACAAGATTTGATGAAGAGTATGACGCGGATTTTCAGCCCCAGCCCACTTCAGCGAGTGATTTACCAGATCTTGGGCAATGGGCGCTGAAATTTGGCATGAGCGTTTTGGAGATTTGGGCTGCGAGACGTCAACCTGCGCAATTAGCGCGTTGGTGCCACCGTGTGATTTACAGTGAATTAGTAAAGAACGTTGGATCACAGAAAGATGTAGGAAGAATTCGCAAGCTTTACCAATGTGAACCACTCGATGGAATAAATGAATCAACAATCACAGTTCGCTTTGATAAGCGCGTGAGGTCCATGGTGCTTCGTTTTGAGGGCGTAGACAACCGTTGGCTTTGTACAAGCCTTACCTTGCTATAGAAAGTTTAAGCCTCACCGTGGCAACGTTTGTATTTTTTGCCTGACCCGCATGGACATGGAGCGTTTCGAGATATCCCAGAAGTTGTCTTGACTCCAGACTCATCGGCTGCAGAATACTGAAGTCCCGTTTGTGTGTGGCTTTCTTCAATGCCTTTTGCCTTAACTTCATTGTTGGATTCCTCAACGCTGACTTCGACGTTAAATAAGTAGCCGGCGATTTCTTCTTTAATAGCATCCATCATCGCCGCAAATAAGTCGTAGCCTTCACGCTGATATTCAACGAGAGGATCTCTCTGTGCCATGGCGCGAAGACCAATACCCTCTTGCAAATAATCCATTTCGTAAAGATGCTCTCGCCACTTACGATCAAGAACAGATAACAAAACCTTGCGTTCGAGTTCGCGCATAACAAGAGTGCCGAGAGCTTCTTCGCGATTGACGTAGGCGGCGTTGGCATCATCGATGATTCGTTGACCTAGGTAATCAGTATCGAGAGCTTTTCGGCCGCCAAGCTCTGTTTCTAACTCCTCAACGGAGAATGAAACGGGGAAGAGCGCATTAAGTGCAGTCCATAAAGTGTCTAGATCCCAATCTTCTGGGAAGCCATCTGAGGTAGCTGCCGTTACATAGGCAGAGATTGTGTCTTCAAGGAAGGTTTGAACCTGTTCCTTAATATCTTCGCCCTCAAGAACCAAACGTCGTTCCGAGTAGACGACTTGGCGCTGGCGATTGAGAACATCGTCATATTTCAAAACATTCTTACGGATTTCAAAGTTTTGCGCTTCCACTTGAGTTTGCGCCGAACGAATTGCATTGCTGACCATCTTGGATTCGATAGGAGTGTCTTCTGGAATACCAGCGGCTCCTAGGAATCTTTCAACTAGACCGGAGTTAAAACGACGCATCAAATCATCTTGTAGCGATAGGTAGAAACGTGATTCGCCGGGATCACCCTGACGACCTGAACGCCCACGCAACTGGTTATCGATGCGTCGTGATTCGTGACGCTCTGTTCCGAGGACATAAAGTCCACCGAGAGCTACAACTTCTTCGTGCTCTTTGGCAACAGCGGCTTTTTGTTTTGCAATTTCGCCAGGCCATGTAGCTTCGTACTCTGCGGGAGTATCGACAGGAGAAAGTCCGCGACGCTGGAGTTCGAAGTCGGCCATAAATTCTGGGTTTCCGCCAAGCATGATGTCAGTACCACGACCAGCCATATTTGTAGCAACGGTTACTGCGCCGATGATTCCAGCGCGAGCGATGATTGCAGCCTCGCGTTCGTGATGTTTAGCATTGAGAACTTCGTGAGGTACGCCATTTTTCCGCAAGACTGCAGATAGTTCTTCAGACTTTTCAACACTGACGGTACCAATAAGAACCGGCTGCCCCTTGCGATGTCGATCGACAATATCTTGGGCTACTGCTTGGAATTTCCCAATTTCCGTTTTATAAACGAGATCGGCTTGATCTGCGCGAATCATCTCGCGGTTGGTAGGAATTGGAACAACGCCTAACTTGTAAATCTGATGAAATTCTGAGGCCTCGGTCATCGCCGTACCCGTCATACCTGAAATCTTTTCGTAGAGACGGAAATAGTTCTGAAGGGTGATTGTGGCAAGAGTCTGGTTTTCGTCTTTAATTTCAATGCGTTCTTTGGCTTCTAGCGCTTGGTGGAGACCATCGCTGTAGCGGCGCCCTGACAATACGCGTCCGGTATGTTCATCAACAATGAGGAGTTCGCCGTTCATGACTACGTAATCTTTATCGCGCTTGAATAACTCTTTAGATTTAACTGCATTGTTGAGATAACCAATCAGCGGGGTATTAACTGATTCATACAAGTTGCCAATACCAAGAAGTTCTTCAACTTTAGTAACGCCCTCTTCAAGGATGCTTGATACACGCTTCTTTTCATCAACTTCATAGTGAACATCGCGCTGCAATTTTCCAGCGATGTTGGCAAACTCTACGTACCACTTGGTTGCTTTATCGGCGGGCCCGCTGATGATTAATGGTGTACGAGCTTCATCAATGAGGATCGAGTCAACTTCATCGACGACAGCAAAGTAATGGTCGCGTTGTACGCAATCAGTTAGGGTCCAAGCCATATTGTCGCGAAGGTAATCAAAACCAAATTCATTATTTGTGCCGTAAGTGATATCTGCAGCGTAAGCAACACGGCGTTCTGCTGGAGTCATTGAAGCAAGAATTACACCAACGTTGAGTCCTAGGAATCGGTGGATACGTCCCATCCATTCACTATCGCGTTCAGCTAAGTAATCGTTCGTAGTGACAACGTGAACACCTCGTCCAGCTAAGGCATTGAGGTAGGAAGGAAGCGTGGCAACCAGAGTCTTTCCTTCACCAGTACGCATCTCTGCGATATTGCCTCTATGAAGTGCTGCTCCACCCATCAACTGAACGTCATAGTGACGCTGTCCTAAAGTACGTTTTGCAGCTTCGCGAACAACAGCGAAAGCTTCCGGTAAAAGATCATCCAGGCTCTCACCCTGAGCAAAGCGGTCTTTAAATGTTTGAGTCATTGCTTGAAGGCCTTCATCGCTGAGTTTTGCGATGAGCTCTTCTTGAGCGTTGACGGCCGTTACAACCTTGGCGAGATCTCGAAGAACTCGACCTTCGCCTGCGCGCATAATGCGATCCAAGATTGCTGGCATGCCCTGACCTTCCTCGCCTACGTGCTTTCCAAGTGCCTATCCTAGAGGTAGCGCAACAGCAGCAGTAACCGCTCCAACCACGCAAAACCCCCCATTTCTCAGCGCGCGCACTGCTTCATTTAAGGTTGCACCGCTGGTCACTAAGTCATCCACCAGAAGTACTTGGCGCCCCCGCCCACTATGCCGGCCAATAGTTAATGCTGAACTCATATTAGTTTGACGTTGCTTGGCTGTTAACTCCGACTGATCGTGAACTCTTCGAGAATGATAAAGCGGGGTGAGCATGTGTAATTGATTTTCAGCGGCAAGAGATTGCGTCAACGAGAAGACGAAAGCTCTACCTCTGCGACGAACTGCAGATTTTTGAGATGGTATCGGAACCAAAATTACATCCTTCCTGCGCGTCTTGATGAACTCTTTCAAAGAATGAGAAAGTGCTTCGCCAATCAACAGATCAGCTTCATGAATTCCGTTCTCTTTTGCCGCCAAGAGAATGCGGCTGACTACCGGGGAATACTTCACAGATGCGAAAACGCGTAAACCTTGGACGTGAGTAACTCTCCTTTGAAATTCCCATTCCATCAGACAGATCTTGCAAAGCCCAGAATTGAGAATTCCGCAACCTAAACATCTATTGGGGAAAATAAGGTGTCGCAGATCCATGAGTACATTCATGGATGGTTTTTACCCCATAAATAATCTTTGGGCACAGAGCGCTTACAGTGATGTGGGCGGAGAATCCTTTGGTTCAACTGGAATTAAGTAATCACTAATTAAATCGCCTGCAACTCGTGGCAAAGTTAAAATAAAATGTGACCCTTGTGCAGGTCGACCCCAAACTTGGAGTTCTCCGTTGTGTAGCCGGGCATCCTCAAGCGCAATTGAAAGTCCAAGACCTGTTCCGCCGCGAGTTCTTGCTCGGGAAGGATCGGCCCTCCAAAAACGATCGAAAACTCTTGGGGCGGATGCTTCGTCTAGGCCAAGACCGTAATCTCGAACACCAATGGCAACATCTTCGAGCGAATACAAGAGAGAGACCTTAACTGGCTTGGAATCAGCATGAGCGATGGCGTTGTTGATGAGGTTGCGAAGAATTCTTTCTATTCGCCGGGCATCACCGGTAATCAGTACTGGCTTATCTGCACCGAGAAGTATTACTTCCACTTCTTGTTTCTTGGCTACGGGAGCCAAATCTTTAATACTTTCTCGGAGCAAACTTGCCAAGTCAAATTGAATACTTTCAAGTACTGCTACATCGGCATCAAATCGACTCACTTCAAGTAAATCTTCTAATAAACGTTCAAATCGATCAAGCTGCGCGATAAGTAACTCTGAACTTCGCTCGATATTTGGATCAAGATCTTCCTTAACATCATGAATTACTTCAGCCGCCATCCGCAACGTAGTTAAGGGCGTGCGCAATTCGTGAGAAACGTCGGATACAAAGCGTTGTTGGACTTGAGAGAGTCTTTCAAATTTGCCCATCTGTGCTTGCAGCGATTCGGCCATCTCATTGAAGGAAATCCCCAGCCGTGAAATCTCATCCTTACTTTCCACATACATCCGCTGGTTGTAATCACCCGCTGCGAATTGCTCTGCGATTTTTGCCGCAGTTTTAACTGGATGCACCACTTGACGAACTACGAGCCAAGTTATTAGCCCTAAGAGAAGTAGAAGTACCAGACCGGTAACAAGAAGTGCTTCACGAACTATCTTAAGAGTCTCATTTTGATTGTCTAGGCTATAAAGCATGTACATTTCAAATTTTCCGATACCTGGGATGTCTAATTTCGCACCTGCCACGACCGCTGGGGTTAAATCGCCGCCTGGATACTGAATCCAACTTCGCGCCCACTCAACTGCTCCGCTGCCTTGCACCCGGGTACGTAGCTCGGATGGAATCGAAGTTTTTAAGATTCCATTTGAAGTCTTTTCGAAACTTGCCGCAGCTGAAGATTCGGCATTCGTTAACAAAAGTATCACTTCTCTGCCATTGACAGAGGTGCCAAGGACGGTTGAGGAATTGATAAAAACTTCTTCAATAATCTGATGAATTACGTCAACATCTGCACGTTGAGCAAGAAGAAGGCGGTACTGGGCATTGAGCACCGCGTATCTTGTTTCGACAACGGATGAATCAAGAGTGACGTTACTTATGCCTCTAGATAGTTGGTTATAGAGAGCCGAACCTGTCGGCCATAAGATCAAGATTGATAAGAGAACTGTGGATGAAATAACTCGAACTGCCAACGAATTTCGAAAGCTCGCAAACCGTAAAAATCTAGACACTTCAGGACCCGCTCGACGCGCCAGCTTTGTATCCAACGCCTCTTACAGTCACAACAATTGCAGGATTTTCTGGATCGTGCTCAATTTTTGAACGCAGGCGCTGTACATGCACATTTACCAGTCGAGTATCTGTTGAATGTTGGTAGCCCCAAACTTCATGCAGAAGTTCGTCGCGGCTAAAGACCCGCCCCGGTTCTCGCGCCAAAGCAACTAGAAGATCAAACTCCAGGCGAGTTAATGCAATCGGTTTTCCTCCGCGAGAAACTTGATGGGCTAATAAGTCAATTGCTAAATCTGCCATCGTTAATTTGCCATTGGATCCAAAATTCGCTCTCCTCAAACGAGTGCGAATACGAGCAAGGAGTTCTGAAGGATGCTTAAAGGGTTTAACCATGTAATCATCGGCGCCAGCTTCAAGCCCTAGGACTACGTCGTACGTATCCCCTTTGGCGCTCAGCATGACAATTGGAACCATAGATTCAGCGCGAATGAGTTTGCAGACTTCAATGCCATTTAACCCTGGCAACATTACATCTAGCAAAACTAAATCAGGAGGATTGTTTCTGAAAATTTCTAGAACTTCATCGCCACGACTTACTAAATCAACATCTATACCCGCTCCAGTGAGAACGATGCCGAGCATCTCGGCAAGGTCCTGGTCATCATCGACGACCATCACTAGTGTCATTAGCTACCGTGCTCCCAAGAGTTCAAGTACATATCTTGGGCAGGAGTTAACACATCAATTTCGCCGCCCATGCTCTTGAGCTTGAGTTTGGCAACTTCTTTATCAATATGTTCTGGCACATTGTGCAACCCTGGCTTTAGATTCTTTGATTCGGCAACTAACCATTCTGCGGTAAGTGCTTGATCTGAAAATGACATATCCATTACTGATGCTGGATGTCCCTCGGCAGCACCAAGGTTCACAAGACGTCCCTCAGCAAGAAGAAGTAAGCGACGCCCATCTGACATGACATATTCATCAGTTTGATGGCGGATCTTAGGATTCTTTTTTGTTGCTTTTTGTTCGAGCCATGCAACATCGATTTCAATATCAAAGTGGCCGGAGTTTGCCATGATGGCACCATCCTTCATGACCAAGAAGTGCTCTTCGCGTAGAACATCTCGGTTACCAGTAACTGTAATGAAAACATCACCAACTGCAGCAGCTTGAGCCATTGGCATGACGCGGAATCCTTGCATCATTGCATCAAGTGCTTTAGTTGGATCAATTTCGGTAACAATTACATCAGCGCCCATTCCCTTGGCACGCTCGGCGACACCTTTGCCGCAATATCCAAATCCTGCAACGACCAGGATTCGTCCTGCTAATAAGAAGTTTGTTGAGCGAAATACCGCATCCAAAGTTGATTGGCCAGTGCCGTAACGGTTATCAAACATGTGCTTTGTATCTGTGTCATTAACAGCAACCATAGGGAATTTAAGTGCGCCATCTTTTGCCATTTGGCTCAAACGAATAACACCTGTAGTTGTCTCTTCACAGCCACCGGTAATGCCCGCGAGAAGTTCGGTACGGGTGGTGTGCAAGGTGTTAACAAGGTCGCAACCATCGTCGAAAACTTGGTGCGGCGCGATATCTAGCGCGGCATTGATATGTGAGTAGTAACCTTCTCGGTCAACAGCATTACGAGCAAAAACGCTTATTCCATAGACATGAACGAGGGCTGCGGCAACATCATCTTGTGTCGAAAGTGGGTTAGATGCACAGAGTGCAATCTCTGCGCCACCAATTTTAAGAGTACGCATCAAGTTAGCGGTCTCTGCTGTGACGTGCATGCACGCAGCAATTCGCACTCCAGCAAATGGTTGACTCTTAGCAAATCGATCGCGTATCTGGGCAAGAACTGGCATATTCCGTTCGGCCCATTCGATACGTTTACGTCCTTGCTCAGCAAGCTCAGCATTGGCAATATCGTGGCTTGGAATTGTCAGTGATAGCGGTGAATTCACGAAAATCTCCTCTAATAGCGATTGCAACAAGGGCTAAAGGTTACCCTCAATAGAGCCTTTCGGCACATTCTCAGCCGCGAAGCTCTCCTAGGACTTCTGCTTTCACCCGTTCTAGCCTATTTTCGGTATTGGCTTCAACGTTAAGTCGAAGGAGCGGCTCGGTATTTGACGGGCGTAAGTTAAACCACCAATTCGCAGAACTCACTGTTAATCCATCCAGGTGATCAACCGTAACTTCATCTTCTGATCCGTACCTCTCTTCTACGCGCTCCAAGATTGCTGCGGCGTTATCAACTGTTTGATTGATTTCCCCGCTAGAGAAATACCGTTGATAGGGCTTGAGAATTTTAGAGAGAGTTCCCTTTTGCAATCCAAGCGCTGCAATCGCATGGAGAGCTGCCAACATTCCAGAATCGGCACACCAGAAATCTTTGAAATAGAAGTGACCAGAGTGTTCTCCGCCAAATTGCGCACCCGAGTCAGCCATTAATTTCTTAATATAAGAATGCCCTACCCGACTTCGGATGGCACTACCACCATTTTCGCTCACAATTTCAGCAACTGAACGGGATGAGATGAGGTTATAAATAATGCTCGAACCTGGATATCGATCTAGCTCTCTCTTCGCGATGAGTCCTGTGAGTGTGGAAGGGTTAACCAAATCTCCATTTTCATCTACAAGGAAGCAACGATCGGCATCGCCGTCAAAAGCAAGGCCGATGTCAGCTTTATGCTTGAGCACCGCTTTTTGTAATGCCTTGAGATTTGCAGGATCAATTGGATTGGCTTCGTGATTAGGAAACGTTCCGTCTAGTTCAAAATAGAGTTCGATAACTTCAGCGTTTATTTTCGAAAATACTGCAGGAGCTGTATATCCGGCCATGCCATTACCAGCATCGATAACTATTTTCAGAGGCCTTATTGCCGACACGTCGACGAGTGTTAAGAGGTGATCAACGTACTCCTCAAGCATATTTCTTTCGATCTCGGTGCCCGGGGCGCGCATAGGTATCGGGTTGCCATCAAATACAAATTTCTCAATCGTAAGAAGTCCCGATTCTTTGCCTATGGGACGGGCCCCGCTAGTACAGAGTTTTATTCCGTTATAGGCAGCGGGGTTATGGCTGGCAGTAAACATGGCACCGGGAATGTTGAGTTTTCCTGAAGCAAAATACAACATATCTGTTGAAGCTAATCCGATGCGGATTACATCCATACCGTTAGACATGGCACCAGCAGCAAAGGCATCTGCAAGTTCAGGCGATGATGGGCGCATATCTTCGCCAATAACTATCTCTCCTGGTTCGCGGATTTGTTCAAGATAACGTGCGAATCCAAGCCCAGTTCTAAATGCAAAGTCGGCAGTGATCTCGACATCCACGAGACCACGAATGTCATACGCTTTAAAAATCTGCGGGTGTGGCAACTCCATAGCTATGCCGAAGGAACTGCACGAAGATGCCCGCGTCGGCCAAGTTCGTTGACATGACTACTCTGGGTTTTCGCTTCGGTGGAATTTTCTGTTGAGTTGGCAACTTCACGCACTGCATCAGCGATCGCCATTAAATCATCAGTGCTCGGTCCAGTTGCAGAAAGATCCGGCTCTTGGCGAATTACATTCCACCCATTGGGAACAGTCAATCGGTCGCCATGATGGGCACATAAATCGTAGGCATGAGGTTCTGAAAAGGTTGCGAGTGGGCCAACAACAGCGACACTTTCAGCATAAACATAGGTAAGCGTCATCACTGCTTGGCGGCGACAACCTGAGCGGGAGCATCCGCGACCGGCACGCGTTGTGGGTGACATAGCAGCAAGATTAGTGGTGAAAGGAGTTCAATCGGTGGAATGACGCCACACTAAAAGGCTTTAACGTCTGATTACCTCAATGCTGGAGGTTGGTTGCGAAGAGAGTGTGCGGACGCTGCCGGATTCAAGGGGGAAGGTTCCTTTTCCATTCGTTGAGGTCACGATTGCGGCGCCATAGGTTGATTTTGAAATCTCTGAAAATGAAACAGTCTGGGTATTTTCTAGAGCTTTCCACGAGGCAAAATCCGTACCTGAAATTGAAGTGCGTTTCAATTTCCCATTCGTCAACTGAGTGGTAACGGTAATCGCAATATTATCGCCAGTGAAAATGAAGGTCGGCCGTAAGCCATTTATGGCCAACTTTAACGGTGCCATAAGTTCAGAAGGAGAACTCCAAACAAAATCAGAGTGGCCTCCCACAGACATCGAAGAGAAAACCCCGGCAACGAGTGGCTCATCAGAATGAATCCGAAGCGAGAATGCAGATGTGTCAATCGTAGGATTAAGAGGAATATCCACGACAACACCGCGAGCAATCCTCTTGCTATCTAGCCCCACCGGAGTGAAAGTGCCATCGGTGGAAACCAATTCGATATGAATATTCGCATCAAGATTACCTGGGACTAATAAACGCAATACATGCTTAGCTTTAGCGTGGTTTCCATTTGCATGCGGGATCGCAGGTATGACTAGGTCGGCTTTCGCAGAGAACATGGGTGTGATGAGATCGCCGCCCAGTTTGATAAGACCCTTTCGTCGCTCATCGACCATAAATGCGCTTATCCGTCCGGAGCGTGGGGTGACATGAATCGCTAGACGCGATTGACCGGGAGCAAGCAAATCTAGATTGACTTGTATGAAGGAATTTGCTGGAACGGGGACGCTCTTGTCGAACTGAGCACCCTTTTCGCTCCATGTTGCAATATCTGCCACAGCTTCGCTAAGTCCGCTGTTGACGAGAAGTAAACGCCCCTTGCTTGTGATATTTCCTGCACCACCGACGAACCATTCATCCGAGCGAGGAGAAAGACATAACGTTGCACCGGCCCAGGTATTTGTCACACTCTGCCAGAGTGCTGAGGTGACTTCGCCTCCATTAAGCAGAATGGGATCGCTAGTAATCGGAAAGCGCAGATGCTTGACTGCGCGTAATGGAAGAGTTTTCCCTGTCAGTTTTCTAAATTGAGTCTTCTGCGAACTTGCAGAAACGAAGGTATTCATCGCTTTCGCATTTGGTGGGCAAACAACCGCAGGGAAACTTTCGGAGAATTTACTCGATTCAACTTTAGTATTGAGGAAATTACTCAATAAGAGCGTGGCTACAAGGAAGGTGGCAACCATTGCAGGGCGAAGAAATTTCATGTCAACTCCTCAACCGAAATTTCACGCTTACGTCTTCCGGCAGGCAATGCGAGGACCAAGAGAGTCAAAAAGACAATCGCCTCTAGAGCCAACCAACCTCTGCGCACAGTACCGTCGTGGATGAGGGAGAACTCTCCCGCCTCCAGAACTTGAAATTGTGGCAGACCAAATTCGCTTTTACTTCGAACTAAACGTTTTCCATCTTTGATTACCTGCCAAGAGCGATCGTAATTCTCTGCAAGAGAAATCATGCCCGGTCCATCAACAGATAATTTGCCGGCAAATTCATCAGGAATAACGGCCCTTCTTTTATTTGATGAATCAGTGAAAACTATCCGCTCGCTAACTCCGGATGTCCGCCAAACAATTCCGGAGTCCGTAGATGAAATTCGCGTGAACCCTCCGATACCATCAATAGAGCGCACGGTTTGGTCGCTCACTGGAGATTTCATAAATACATATTTAATTCCGTGCAATGCAAGAACGTTGCTGCTAGCCAAGCCACTGCCATCAATCATTTGTTCAATTGCAAGATCAATCTCTTTGCTGCTCACTGGTGCAACATCAGGGTCGCCAAGGAGAGCATCGGTCTGATGAGCTATAAAGAATTTTAAGGAGTTACTCGTTTCGGTGGCTGAGTTGCGCAGCACTAAAGTTTTTACTCCAGGAGTCACTGCCAGAAAAGCAGGTAAGACGCTCTCTTGGTTTGCTTTCACTGGAGAATCCGCACCAGTATTTACAAGCCACATCGTCGCTGCGAGCGAATATGCAACTGTCGATAGAACTACTAGCCCGGCCAAGATATGTCGATAATGAATATGCGAAATTGCTAACTTATCTCTCCAGCTTTCGAGAATGATAACTCCTGCAACTAGCGACTCAATTGTTGCAAATGCAATCCATGTTCCGACCCAAAGTTTCTCGGCACCTACATCCCCATGCCCAGAAATAGTGATAACGCTAGAAATCGTCGCAATCGAAAGTGCCATCACGCCAGCTTCGGCAAATTTGCGTGCTCGCGTTGAAGATGTCAATGCGGCAAGGAGTATGAAAGTCACAGGGCTGACAAACCACCAAGGGATTGATCCCACTCCCCCGCCATTTGCTAAAAATGCAAGGTTCGGCCCACCTCCTGCCAAAGTAAATCCTGGTTCAAGTAGAAGGCGAGAAGGGTGGCGTAAAGATTCAAAGGATGCGGGCAGGAGGAGGGCAATCGGAGCAAGAACTAATGTGACCAGACGTTCTGCTCTGGCTAAGAAGAGTTGGCGATCGCCAGTTCTGCGGAATTGGCGATGTGAGACCACAATCTTGAGCAAAGATGCGCAAGCAATTAGGGCGAATGCTGGCGGAGAAAAACTAGCTAGCAGCGCGATAAGTAGGGATGCGCGGATGATGAATTGCCAGTTCTGATTCTCAATTTTCTCAAATCGCGGCGAGAGCTTAAGTAGCGCAGGAGTAATAATTAATGTGGCAATTGTTCCGAGGCGACCCGCATTAATACTGCTAATCACAATTGGTGAAAGTGCAAATGTGGTACTCGCTCCATATATAAGCCACCTATTTGAAGTGAAACTCTTAAGCAAATTTGAGATCGACCACATCAGCAATAATGGCGTGCTCCAAAGGAGAACTGATATGAAGAGTGCGGCTTTGCCAAAAAAGAGTGTCGAGCCTAATGCAAGCAGAAGCACCCACGATGGCGTAGGGGTAGAAGACCCCATTCCGACGTTATGCCATGAATCGGCGTAACGTCTCCATAGATCGATTGCACCATCTGGGGTGGTTGGCAATGCGCCACCACTGACACTTCCGAAACGGTGACGCGACCATAAGGTTGTGACGGTTGCCAAGAAAAGAAATGCTAACAATTCAGGTTTTCTAAAGTAGCGACTCCAATGTTGGTGAGCCAGTGGTGTAAGTAAATCTTCGTCTTCTGAAACCTCATCAAGGTCTCCGCCTATGAGAGGGGTTACAGGGACAACTTTCTCTCGCAAAATATCGAGGTTTCTTATCAGTCCGACACGTGCTTGAGATAAGCGTGGCGGAATGAAAACAGAGACAACTCGAGAAGATATCAAACGATGCTTCTTGCGAACTTTTCGAGCTGCCAAAATGGAAGTGGGTTTGAGCATCAGTAAAGAAATTGCAAGAATTTCATCGCTGGCATACCCGGGTAATTTCGCAATTAAATATCCAAGAGCTCGGAGCGCCGAACTTCCGAGCAGATGAAGAAATAGCCACGGCAACATCCACAGAGATGAATTCACGAGTAATACATATGCAGCATTTCTACGGTCAAGCAGAAGTGGTCGATTTCCAAAACGACTCTTGACGTCAACGCTACGTCGCTCAGATGCAGCGGCTTGCGCGTGATAGGCAATAGCGTCTGTGGCCACAATTACTGAATGACCCGCAACCCGCACTCGCCAACCTAAATCGACGTCATCTCTAAAGAGGGAAAGTTTGGGATCGAATCCACCGACTTCTTCGTAAACATCTCTTCGAATTAGCATTCCTGCGGTACTCACTGCTAAAACTTCGTGAATACCATCTCGTTGCCCTTGATCGTATTCACGAGATTCAAGGCCGGTCCAGCGAGCGCCATTGCCGGCAATACTGATTCCAGCTTCAAGTAAATGGCTGCGGTCATACCATCCACGAAGTTTTGGCCCCGCCATGACTACTTGAGGTCGAGTTTCGATTGCTTGCAAAAGCGCTGCTAAAGCTTGTCCATCTGGCGCGCAGTCATCGTGAATAAACCACAACCATTCGCTATCGGTTTTACGTGTGGGTAATTGAGCAATTGCTAAATCAACTGCTTGCCCAAAACCTGAGTTTCGCGGTGCGTTTATCACTTCAATGCGCGAATTCTTTAGCAGTTTTAATGAGTCATCGCGTGAACCTGTATCTACTGCGACAGTGTGGTCAATAGGTCGCACTTGTGAAGCTAGGGATGCGACAACTTGAGGTAGCCATGTGGATCCATCATGAGTCACCACAATTGCGGTGACATGAAAGTTGTCAGAGCTTGTGGCTGAGTTAGCCAAAGGCGTTACCCTTGTTATGCGGGGCGGCGCTTAAGGCGGCGGCGTTCGCGTTCGGACAAGCCGCCCCAAATTCCAAATCGCTCATCATGAGCGAGGGCGTATTCGAGACATTCGCTGCGGACATCACAGGACATGCATACTCGCTTTGCCTCGCGAGTTGAACCACCTTTTTCAGGGAAGAATGCTTCTGGATCGGTCTGGGCGCAGAGCGCTCGTTCTTGCCATGAGAGTTCAATCGTCTCCCCTGTCACAAGTTGGATGCTGGGGCCATCAGGTCGAAAATCCGACATTCATAACTCCTTAAGAAACGCTGTTCCCGCCCGTATACGGTAAACCAATAGATGAATTACACGCGTGTAAGTAGGTAAAGTCAAGTCAGATTCACGCTTATTTTTACTTGACATTCACCATTTCAGGCTCTATTCGGGCTAATTACTCACCATCAGCGGGAAGATCCCATCTTGACCCACGTAACTTGCCTCAATAACTGCGCCAGCTATCACCGTGACGCCTTCAGCAATAAATGAAGACCGCACGATGGCGCCGTTGGATATCACGGCCCCGTTGGACACTACTGAACCATCGATCACTGTCGCTTCATGCACCTGTACTGCTTGGCCAATTGATGATCCATTGAAAATCTGGGCCGAGGCATCGATCCTTGAACCTGCGAGGGCTATGTAATCGTTGGTGTGAACAGATACTGGAGCTGACGTAAAATCAACTCCTATCGCACGTCCTTGCACGAGGTCTCGGGAACCTTGGAGCAGCGCACTTGGAGTTCCAAGATCCAACCAATAAGAGTTATCTATGTAACCAAAAACTTTTTGAGTGTGCGTAACTAACTCGGGAAATACTTCACGTTCGATGCTGACAACAGTATTGGCGGGAATTGCATCAATTGCACCGGGGCTAAATACATAACACCCAGCATTGATAGTTTTGGCGATTGGGTTATCCATCTTTTCTAAAAATGCAGTGACGCGGTTATTCGCATCTACCGGTACACAACCATAAGCCCGCGCATCGTCCACCTCAGTTATATGCAAAGTTGCTGCAGCTCCATTTTTATTATGGAAAGCAATCTGAGCAGAGAGATCATGTGAACTGAGGATGTCGCCATTGAGGACAACTATCGGTTCATCTGGCCTCAGTAGCGCTGCTGCATTGGCAATCGCACCGCCGGTACCAAGAGGAGAGCCTTCAACAGCATATTGAATCTTCATTCCCCACCTTGATCCATCCCCAAAATAAGGACGGAACACTTCTTCGAGATAAGAGGTGGCAAGAACTACGGATGTAATCCCTGCTCGCTTCGCCATCGCGAGCTGATGTTGCGTCACAGGAAATCCTGCAACTGGCAGCATGGGTTTAGGGATGGTGCGAGTTAATGGCATCAAACGCGTGCCCTTGCCCCCTACGAGCAAGATGGCCTGGACCATTACTGGCTCTCCGATAGAAGTCGTGAGACTGCTTCATCAATATCTTTATCAGTTGAAGTGAGTGCGACTCTTATATGGTTTGCGCCTTTCGGGCCATAAACACTTCCCGGCGTTGCAAGAATTCCCCGCTCGGCTAACCAGGCCACTGATTTCCAGCCATCTTCATTTCGAGTGCACCATAAGTAAAGCCCGGCGTGTGAGAAATCGATTCTGAAGCCAACACTTTCTAGCGCTGGAATTAATTTCTCGCGCCGCGCTTTGTAACGACTCCTCTGCTGGCTGACGTGAGTGCTATCTGCAAGTGCGGCAATCATCGCGCTTTGCACTGGGGATGAGACCATCATTCCTGCATGTTTGCGAACTTCACGAATTTTCGCTACTAGTGAACTATCCCCCACAAGAAATGCAGCGCGATAACCCGCCATATTTGATCGCTTAGAAAGTGAGTGCAGAGCAAGAACATTTTTATTGTCGCCACCAGTGAGGGAAAGTATTGATTGTGGTGGCGAAGTAAAACCAAATTCTAGATAGCACTCATCTGAGAGAAGTATCGACTGATTGCTTCGAGCCCATTGAAGTGCACGTAATAATTCGGCCTCCGAATGAACGCGGCCCGTGGGGTTTGAAGGGGAATTCACCCATGCAAGTTCGGCGCTTGGCCAGGTTGCCGCATCGACGTCGACTGCCTCGATGCGAGCGCCGGCCACAATTGCTCCGACGTTATATGTGGGATAAGCAATTTCTGGGATTAAGAGTGAAGAAACTTCCAGAATTGTGGGAAGCCAGGCCACCGCTTCTTTAGAACCAATGAGTGGAAGTACATCGAAATCGCCGCTGGCACCTAGATTCTCTCGCGCCCAATTCTTTATTGATTCCTGGAGAGCAGGCGTGCCCGCTGTTGTTGGGTAGCCTGGTGAATTTGAACTTTCTCGTAGCGCAGATTGAATGAATTCTGGCGTGGGATCTACTGGAGTTCCGACAGAGAGATCAATGATTCCTCGCGGATGAGAACGTGCAAGATCTCCGTAAGGCGCAAGTGCATCCCATGGGAAATCGGGCAGTTTCAGGAAGAGCTCTTAGCCTTGAGCAGGAGCTGCAATAACTTCTGGGTGATCGGTATGAGTCGGCCCCATTTTTGCAGCGCCTCCCGGTGAACCGATTTCTACGAAGAATTCCACGTTCACTTTTGTATATTCGCTCCATTGTGAAGGGACGTCATCTTCGTAGTAGATAGCTTCTACAGGGCAGACCGGTTCGCATGCGCCGCAATCAACGCACTCGTCAGGTTGGATATACAACATGCGATTGCCTTCATAAATACAGTCAACCGGACACTCTTCGATGCAAGATTTGTCTTTCACATCGATACACGGTTGAGCAATGATGTAGGTCATGACGCGCCTCCAAGAAGTTTCGTAGCGCCATTCTAATCACCAAGAGATTAAACCTGCCACTAACCTTGCCCAATGGGGCCAGGAATTGAACTCATCGGCAAGCGGGTAACGATCCGCCTCCACGACCCCGAAGGTGGTTACCGTGACATCGTCGGCACCTTGAATTCGCTGACTACTCTCACACGTCGCGATGGAACGATTGCTACTTTCGACCCAGCAACAGTCGCCTACTGGCGTGAAATTCAATCAAAAACCCACATTGCCGGGCAAGGAGCACCACTTTCACTTCGCATCCGTGAAATGGAGATAGCTGCCAATGCAACCTGGCGAGCGAAAGAAGAGGTCGCCCTTGGCGGTTGGCTCTTGCGTGCATCCGGAAAGTTCACCTTGCGCGCAAATTCGGTACTCCCTTTGGGAGAACCCCCTTACGGAAATCCCGGAATTGAAATCGAGAAGGCCATTAATGAGGTAGTCGAGTTTTATCTTTCACGAAAGCTGACGCCCGTTTTTCACATACCTCTTCCAACTTATAGAGAACTCGACTTCTTACTTGAATCACGAGGATGGCAGCTGAAATCGAATGTCCATGTGATGGTGGCAGATATCGCTCCCAAAGAAATCACAAAGGTTAATTCGGAAGAATGGAGTGTGAGCAATAAGCCAACTGCGCAATGGCTCGCACTTCAACACGATGAACCGCTATTGGAACTCATGAGTTCATCTCCAGCGGCCTATATTCAGTGTTGCGTTAATGGGCACGTTGTTGCCGTTGCACGGTGTGGCAGAAGCGAAGACTGGGCGGTACTTAGCAGGCTTTATGTTGATCCTGAATTGAGAGGCAAAGGGCTCGGATATCGCGCGCTTGCACAACTTCTCAACGAGGCTGCCAAGGAAGGAGCGACGAAGGCTCTCTTGCAAGTGGACTCAGGCAATACAACTGCGATATCAATGTATGAAAAACTTGGATTTACTTATCATCACACATATCTTTACAGGACCTTTCTAGGGGCTTAAAACTAGGAATTAAGGAATCGCGATTGCGAGGATGGCAGCGATAAAAGAGCCGATAAAGAATAGGTTGCCAAAGGAATTTCCTTGAATTAAGAGCTCATTGCCCACACCTGTTGTTGCCGCTCGCACAACTACTGAGAAAAGAACAAGCGCTGCCAATAATTTGTAACGCCTCAAGCCCCATGCTCGACCTAGTAGCCAAATTCCTAGAATTGATCCCACCAAAGCCAGAAGTAGTCCATAGGGATGGTAGGAATCATGAAGCGCAAGCGATGAGAAACCTAAGATTGCGCCAATAAAGATTGCGGAAAGATACCGCACTACTTCACCACGCCAGCAAAGAGATTTGTTTCGCGCCCTTGTTCATCAAATGGCTCATGCGCTTCTCCTTGCACAAGTGAATAAAACTCTTGTCCCCACACTTGAAGTCCTAAGTTATTTGAGAGTGCAAAGAATGGTCCGTCAAGAGTTATCTGAGTTTCATGTGCTTTCATTGCGGCCATCTTGCGATCTACATATTGAGTGCCATCGATTGCAGCAGTAACTAATGAGTCATCCTTTGCAAAGGGAAGATCATCAACGCTTTCGGCACCAAAAAAACTCCCGCCAGTTTTCTTCATCTCTGCAATTCCACGCGCGATGAGCGATTTAGGAATCGCGTTCCAGTAGATCTTGGAGATTTTCCACTCAGTCGATAACTCTGCGGCTCGCATGGCTACGCGATGAGCTTGAATGTGATCTGGGTGGCCATAGCCTCCATTTTCATCGTAAGTAATCAGAATATGAGGTTTAACCTCATGAATAATTTCGACTAGCAGTCTTGCTGCGTTATCGAGATCGGCTTGCCAAAAAACATCTGGTCGATTATTCGGCTCAGTCCCCATCATTCCGCTATCGCGATATTGCACGTGTTGCCCGCCAAGAAAGCGATAATCCGAAATTCCTAACTCTTTCATCGCGGCGGCCAGTTCAAGGACGCGGTGTTCACCCAATTCATCTGATGCAGAACTTGCTAAATGGCTGAGGCCAGGTACCAGTACTTCGCCTTCTTCGCCTCTCGTGCACGTGACTAAGGTGACTTGAGCGCCGAGGTCGGCATACATCGCCATAGTTGTTCCATTATTGATTGTCTCGTCATCTGGATGAGCGTGAACGAGGAGAGCGCGAAATCCTTCAAATGGCTTCATGAGAGCCATTCTGCCGTAAAGAGGAGTCAGTTGCATTCTGCTAAATCATCTTTTCCTATTACGATATGCCCGATGACTACTAGCGATAACAAACCACGCCTGCCGCGCGATGAGCGCCGGGCTCAACTTCTTACCGCAGCGCTAGAAGTATTCACGGCTGCTGGTTACCACTCCGCTGCCATGGATGAGATTGCCGATCGCGCGGGCGTCAGTAAGCCAGTTTTATATCAGCACTTTCCATCAAAACTGGAGTTATATCTAGCTGTTCTAGATATCCATATCGATTCATTAGTCTTTGCTATTCAGCGAGCCATCGCGTCTACACCTGATAATTCAAATCGTGTTCGAGCTACGGTCGTTGCTTACTTTAATTTCATCGATAGCGAAGGTGAAGCATTTCGACTTCTCTTCGAAAGCGATATGAGCGTTGAACCAGCAGTCCGCGAACGCCTTACTCGTATGACTTACGATTGCGCGGCAGCTGTCAGCGCAGTAATTTCTCTGGATACGGGACTACCACAAGAAGCAGCAATGCTCTTAGGTGTTGGTCTCATTGGGAGCGCTCAAGTAACCGCTCGTCATTGGCTAGAGCGCGACAGTAAATTAACGAGACAACAGGCAACAGATCTAGTTTCCAATGTAATTTGGCGAGGAATTTCAGGATTTCCTCGCACATAATCTAGGAATTTTTCAATTCGGCAATGTGTGTAATACCTCGATAGGATGACCCCATGAGTACAAAGAAATCAGAAACCGCGCAAAAGTCGGAAGTACGTATCGCTATTACCGACGTTGCCCGCGAACTCTCCTTCGAGTGCCCGCTTACTGCTGCTGAAATTCGATCAGCAGTTGATCACGCTCTTTCTACCCAATCGGCCTTGGTTTTAAGCGATATCCGTGGCCGCGAAATTATTGTCCCTGCCGATAAAATCGGTTTTGTCGAAATCGGCGAACAAGCAGAGCGCCGAGTCGGCTTTGCAAACGCCTAACGTGTCCCCCACTTTCGCAGAGTTACCTCTTCGCAAATCCACAATTGATGCGCTACATGCGCATGGTTTTCTGGCTCCATTTGCCATCCAAGAGATGGTTCTGCCTATCGCACTAAGCGACGGCGATGTTATCGGACAGGCAAAAACTGGAACTGGTAAAACTCTGGCGTTTGGTATCCCTCTCGTTGAAAGAGTAATTGCACCCAAAGATCAAGAGTGGGAAAGTTTTGCCGATAAAGGTATGCCTCAGGCACTTGTTGTAGTCCCCACTCGTGAACTTTGCGTGCAAGTAGCCAAAGATATTGAAGAGCTCGCCGGAGTTCGTGGCATTCGTGTTCTTGCAGTTTATGGTGGCCGCGCATTCGAACCGCAGATTGAACAGTTACAAAGTGGTGTCGAAATTGTAGTTGGAACACCTGGCCGTCTATTAGACCTTTATCGACAGGGGCAACTCAAACTTAAGAAAGTTGCTCGATTAGTCCTGGACGAGGCAGATGAAATGCTCGATCTTGGCTTTCTACCTGATGTCGAGAAAATTTTCACCAGCACACCCGAGCGTCAACAAACGATGTTGTTCTCAGCCACCATGCCCGGGGACATCATTGCCCTTGCTCGACGCTTTATGTCGCAACCGGTTCACATCAGAACTCAAAACAATGATGACGAAAGCGCGGTGGTTTCTCGAGTCGAGCAGCATATTCTTCGTGCGCATGCCCTGGATAAAATTGAAATGCTCGCGCGCATCTTGCAAGCAGATGGCCGGGGCCCAACGATGGTCTTCTGTCGCACAAAACGCACTTGCCAGAAAACTGCTGATGATTTAGCTGAGCGCGGATTTAAAGCTGCTGCTATCCATGGAGACTTAGGACAGAACGCTCGCGAAAAAGCATTAGCAGATTTCAAGGCAGGCAAATCAGATGTACTTGTGGCGACAGATGTGGCTGCTCGAGGCATCGATATCGATGGAATTACCCACGTTATTAACTATCAATGCCCTGAAGATGACAAAACTTATGTCCACCGTATTGGTCGCACTGCTCGTGCGGGAGCCCATGGAATCGGCGTAACTTTTGTCGATTGGGATGACATGTCACGCTGGAGTTTGATTAATCAATCTCTGAAATTAGGTTTGGCAGAACCAGTCGAAACATATTCTTCTTCGGATCACCTTTATGAAGCGCTCAATATCCCTGCTGGATCAACAGGTCGAATGAATCAGCCTAAGCCAGCTGAAAAAGTTGTAGCGAAAGCGCATCCACCTAAAATGAAACCAATTGCTCCACCGCGAACAGAGCGAACAAGAACAAGAAGTAAGAAATTCAAAGAAAGCTAGGCCTCGACTACCAATTTGTTGAAAAAGCTTTTACTGAATCAACGATCATCTGAACTGCAATCGCCGCTAAGAGCAAGCCTGCAATCCGGGCCACCAAAGTAACTCCCGCTTCACGGATTACTCGCAAAATTGTTGTCGAACTTAAAAGGGCAATTGCAATAGCAAGATGTACAGCTACGACAGCGACAACCAATCCCAGCGCATGAGATGTGTCGTGGACGCGACCTACAAATATCATCGTTGCAACGATTGCTCCGGGGCCGGCAAGCAGAGGTGTACCAAGCGGCACTAGGGCAATATTCGCATCAGCCTTAGGTATCGAACCTGAATCTCGATCTGTAAGCAGCTCTAAAGAAACTAATAGTAGGAGTAATCCGCCTGCGCCTTGCAGGGCAGCAATTGAGACATTTAAGTAGTTGAGAATAAATCTTCCAAAGAGAGCGAAAATGGTGATTACAAGTAACGAAACAGCTGCGGCTTGCCACGCCAGACGACGCCGTACTTTTGGAGTTTTATCTGCAACTAGACCGAGAAAAATGGGGGTTACTCCCGGAGGATCCATAATGACAAAAAGAGTGACAAATGCTTGCAGCGCAAAAGTTACCGCACTTACCGAAACAACATTCATGCCCTCACAACCCGTCTCTCTGAAGCTATAGCCTCAAGTCGATCCCATTCTTGCGCATCGGTAGTGTTCTCACCTAAAGAATTCATCTTGCCAGTTCCGTGATAGTCGCTAGAACCAGTAACTACTAAGCCGAATTCTCCTGCAATCTTACGTAAATTGGTTCGTTCGACACCGGAATGATCTCGGTGATCTACTTCAATTCCGTTTAACCCAGCCTTTACTAATAGCTCTAAATCACTCTCTTTCAACAATTGGCCCCTCATTGATGCATAGGCATGCGCGATTACGGCTACCCCACCAGCAGCACGAATCTTTGCAATTGCTTCTTCCGGAGTAGGAGCCATATGTTCTACGTAGAACTCTGAGTTGTTATTCAAGAGACCTTGAAAAGCTTCATCACGCGATTTCAATATGCCGCGAGCAACTAGCGCATCTGCTAAATGAGGTCGACCTAAAGTTGCACCCGGTGGGGTCGCGGCGTAAACATCTTCCATAGTAATTTCCATACCAGCTGCACTTAATAATCCAACCATCTTCCGCATGCGCGGTATTCGACTATCTCGAGATTCTTCAAGCATTGTTGCCAATTCGCTCTCTTCGCGATCGAAAAGCAATCCCAGCATATGCACGCTCGTGCCCGATTGAGTGAGGCAAGAAACTTCCGCCCCTAATACGAGTGAAAGTCCTGGGCGAAGTGAATTGCTTGCTTCATCCCACCCGGCTGTTGAATCATGATCTGTTATCCCTAGCACCGAGATTCCTTTGCTGAGGGCAGCATTTATTAGCGCCCGCGGAGAATCAGTTCCGTCACTACACGTAGTATGCGTATGAAGATCAATCATTAATCTATGACCTCATCAGCTGGGCGAGTCCGTATAACAACAATCGAACACCCAATAAGAATTATCACGATTCCTGGAATAACTCCAGCCGGCGTGCTCTGACCAAGCCAAAAATACGCCAAGATCGCCGCAACAGGAACTTCAAAGAAAACGATGAGAGAAACTATCGCAGGAGAAACTCTTTTTAGTACCGAGTTAAACATTGAGTGGCCGAGTATTTGTGCACCAACTATTAGTCCGAGAACAATCCACCACTCGCGAATCGGGAAATAAAAGAAAGGGGTTTTCGTTATCACGATGATCGGTAAAACCGTGAGTGCGCATACGAAATAACAGACTGTCGTATAACTCGTATTTTCAATACTTTTACGAGCTTTAGAGCCCACCATCACATACAAAGCAGAGAATGCTCCACAAGCTAAGGCAACTAAATCACCGAAAAAGGAGCGCATAGAAATATGTAGATCGACTCCAGTAATGAGCAAAACCCCTAAAAAGCTAATAGCCATTCCGAGCCATGCTCGAGAAGGAATATGCCCGCCACCAATTTTCACAAATAAGGCGGCAAATATTGGCTGCAGCGCCGTGATTGCTGTGCCAGCGGCAACGCTTGTCATTCTCATTGAAAAGAAGAATCCCAAAAAATGTAAAGCTAGGAGAACACCAGCCATGATTGCCCACTTCATTGCTTCACGGTTGCGCCATTCCTTGTGTCTAAAAGCAAAAGGCGCTGTGACTATTGCTCCGCCAAGATTTCGCCAAAAGATCAGGGTAGAAACTGGGATAGCGCTCAAAGCAATAAGTGGTCCTGATGTACCGATGCCAACAATGCCTAGCCCCAACCGGATTAAATCAGGGCGACCAGGAATCGCACTGTGATGAGACATCTCTTTATTGCTTGGCACGAGGCAAAACTATCTGACTTTGCCTTAGTTAGGTTGCAAGACCCAATCGCACACCAACTAATGATTTCTTACGAAGGATTAATTGTGCGGCAATCGCAACAATCGCTTCTGACGATGCCGATTCAGGGTGAGCAAGTACTACAGGAGTGCCCGCATCTCCACCTTCACGAAGTGCTGGATTAAATGGAACCTTGCCTAATAAAGGCACATCGCTTCCTACAAGGCCAGAAAGACGCTTAGCGGTTTCTTCGCCTCCACCTGTACCGAATAGTGAAATCGATTCACCGCAATGAGGGCATGGAAACTCCGACATGTTTTCGATTACTCCGATGACATGTTGCTTAATTTGGTGAGCTATGCGACCAGCGCGTTCAGCCACCTCTGCTGCTGCAACCTGCGGAGTCGTAACAACGATAATCTCCGAACTTGGAATGAGCATCCCTAGGGAAAGCGCTAAGTCACCGGTTCCTGGTGGAAGATCTATGAGAAGTAAATCTAAATCACCCCAATATGCATCACTTAATAGTTGTTCTAAAACTCTATGCAAAAGGGGTCCGCGGTAGGCCACCGCATCCGACCGCTCTGGCTTAAACATCTCCATCGAAACAGTTTTAATTCCATAAGCTTCCAAAGGTATAAACATCTGATCAATGGCAGTGGGGCGTTGACCCATAAGCCCCATCAAACGAGGGATCGAATGCCCGTAAACATCGGCATCCAATATTCCTACTCGCAAACCTTTTTGGGCAGCGGCTACTGCCAAGTTAACGGTGAGAGAAGATTTTCCAACTCCCCCTTTGCCTGAAGCTATGCCGACAACTCTCGTAAGAGATTCTGGTTGAGCAAACGGAATGAATTTCTCACGGCCATTTCGCAATACGCTCTTAACGTTATTTCTCTGATCTTCATTCATCACACCAAATTCCAATTTCAGATCAATGATTTCAGAGATTCCTGAAAGCGCAGCGGTCACATCTGACGTGAGGCGATCGCGCATTGGGCATCCAGAAATTGTCAACAAAATTTTGACGTTTGCAATTCCCGAATCAAATGAAACTGATTCGACCATCCCTAATTCAGGCAATGCGCGATGTAGCTCGGGATCTTGAACTGTGGCTAATGCAGTATGAATCTTTTCGACAACACTCATAAAATGTCGAGATCCAATTTAGGTATGAAACTTTCACCATCAGGGTTGAGCGCATCATTGAGTTGTTTCTTTATGAAAGTTTTTGGGTGGAGATCTGAAGGCTGAAGATCTTCAAAACCTGGTCCAAGATTTTCACGCAGTTCAGCTGTGGCTACATGGGACATCTTTTGAATTTTGCGCACCAGAGCCGCTGCATCAGCGGCAAACTTAGGCATACGTTCGGGTCCCACAAGTATCACTCCGAGGATTATTAAACCTATGACTTCCCCGGCTCCAATATCGAAAAACATGGCTTTACCCTACCGCCGAATCAGATTAAGAGGCAGCCACCAAAGTGAGTGAAACCTCATGGGAAGTGGCATCTCTGAGGTAGCGGACTTTGACTGTGTCGCCCACGTTCTTAGAGCGAACAGCAACGATGAGGGCATCGGAATTGGCTATAGCTTTGCCATCAAAATCAGTAATGACATCTCCGGCTTTCAACCCTGCTTTATCGGCGGGGCCACCTGCGCGAATAGCGCTTGAAACATCACTAATTTTCGCACCAGTTCCTGTAAAAGAAGTATCAATGGAAATTCCCATAATTGGATACGTGGCTTTCCCAGACTTAATTAACTGATCTGCAGTCTTGCGCGCCTGATTAATTGGAATCGCAAAACCTAATCCGATTGAACCAGATTGAGATCCATATGAACTTCCCAACGAAGCGATCGCAGATGTAACCCCTATTACTGCACCAGTTGCATCGACAAGTGGCCCTCCCGAGTTTCCGGGATTGATTGCAGCATCAGTTTGCAGAGCGTTCATAAAAGAACTCTCGCCAGAATTAGTACCTGTTGTCACTGCACGATCTTTAGCGCTGATGATTCCTGAAGTCACTGTTCCGGCAAGCCCTAGCGGTGAACCAATAGCGATTACTGCATCACCCACTTGAATCTTGTCACTGTCGCCAAATTGCAAGGCAGGAAGATTTGTCGCAGCAATCTTTATCACTGCTAGATCGTAGGCAGCATCACGGCCAAGGATCGTTCCTGGGAAAGAAGTCCCGTCATTCAAAGTTACAGTGATTGTTCCCGACGATGTGGCTACGGAATCTACGACATGATTATTAGTCAAAATAAAACCTGCAGAGTCAATAATAAATCCTGAACCCGTACCACTTCCTGAAGGTGAAGTTGTCGCAATCGAAACTACTGACGGCAATACGCGCTGTGCAATTCCAGCTACTGAATCTGGCGCACGTTCAATGGTGCTAGTTGCAGAAACGAGTCTCACTTGATGGCTAATTAGAGTGCTGAGTTCTGGAAAATTTCCAACCACCCCACCCACTAGGCCAGCAACAATTGCTAACGAAACTGCAGCGCGAGTGGAAATATATGAGCGTCGAGGACGCGGCGTTGGCTCAGACCACCACGGCTGGTTATTGAATTCTGGTGATGTCATCTCTGCTCCTTCTCTATTTTCATTCCTATCTGCAAAATCCTTACAAAATCCAACCTCGTTTTGCCGAGAATTCCTTGAGAATCTCCTTCAAACTAACGTTTAGTCGCTAAGAGCAAGCCATCTCCTACTGGAATGAGCGATGGAGACCAGGTCTTGGTGGCCAAGCGGATCGTTTTTCCTGCTTGGCGAAGAGCGATTGTGCGAGGGTCACGTTGGGCTGGATCTGAAACTTTTGCTCCGCCGAAAAATGAATCGATCACCAATACTCCGCCCGTACGAAGCATCCGGTCAGCGTGCTCCACTGCGTATTCAAGATCTTCGGGGTCATTGCGCAACAAAACCAAATCATAAGCGCGATCGGTTAATTTACTCATCACCTCCATGACAGGGCTAGTAATCAAACGAAAACGCCCTGGAGCAATTCCTTCTTCGGCAAGGGCAATCTTTGCAATGCGAGTATGTTCGGCTTCTGCATCGATAGAGGTAAGCGTTCCGCTTTCAATCATTCCGCGAAGTAAACAAAGTGTGCCAATTCCAGATCCTGTTCCAACTTCGACCACTGCCTGAGCCGAAATTAGGTGCGCTAGATACTGCAAGAAATTACCAGTACCTGGAGTCACATCAACTGCACCTACTTCAACGCCGCGGCGACGTGCTGAAATAAGATTTTCATCTTCAGGAATAAAAGTTTCGCTATAGGTGTGGGGATCAATTATCATCACAAGGATGCAATCCAATCAATGAGCAGGCGAACACCAAATCCAGTACCACCTTTTGGATTCTCACCGGAATCACTTTCACTACGTGCGGGGCCAGCAATATCTAAGTGCACCCAATTGCGATTTCCTGCAAAGTGTTCCAAGAAGAGTGCCGCAGTCACAGATCCAGCAGAGAATTTGGGCTTGCCCGCAGTGTGCCTGAAATCAGCAATAGAACTTTCGAGGGTAATTCTGTAATCATCAATTAACGGCATATGCCATACGCGATCGCCCGAAATTTCGCCGATTTCATTGAGCTTCTTCGCTAAGGTTTCATTTCGAGAGTACATCGCTGCATATTGGCGTCCTAAACTCAAGGTCGCAGCTCCTGTTAAGGTCGCTACGTCAATTAAGTAATCTGGATCGAGAACCTTGTCTGCATAAGCCAGTCCATCCGCCAGTACTAAACGTCCTTCGGCATCAGTGTCGATGACTTCAACAGTGGTGCCACCAAAGTGAGTAATGACATCGCTAGGCCGTTGAGAAGTACCCGAGAGCGCGTTTTCGGCGCACATCAAGAGCGCGGTCACTCGTACACGTGGCTTGATTTCAGGCATTGCTCCGACGACATTTAATACAGCTGCAGCGCCAGCCATATCGGTCTTCATCCCAATCATGATGTCATAGGGACGTTTGAGAGAAACTCCGCCGGTATCAAATGTGATGCCTTTGCCGACAAGCACGACGTGCGGCCAATTCTTGGAACCTCGAGGTGCATAGGAGACTTCGATGAATCGTGGGCCGGGCTTCGGCGAAGAATTTCCAACAGCGAGCAATCCGCCGAATTCAGCTAGGTCTTTACCAGCCAGAACGGAAACCGAAATATCGTCTTTCTTAGCTAAGCCTTGAGCTTGGCGAGCAATCCAGAGCGGGGTCTTGATATTTGATGGTGTGTGAATCAAATCTCTAGTACGCCACACGGCGCTGGAAATTACTTGCGCACGTTCAATTTGTGCAGGATCGGAATTTACAAGAAAGAATTTTGGTGTGAGCGGCTTACTTTTCTCACTCTTTTGGTTCCATTGGTATGTGCCTAATATGAGCGCGATTGCATGTGCCCGAATTTGTGTACGCGAAGTTACAACGAGAGTAAATAGCGAAATTGATTTGCCTTTAGTTTTTCTTCCGAGAGCTGCACCTGTTGTGCGTGCATCGGCCAAAGTTTGCTTTCCGACCCCAACAAGATAGATGCGCTCGGTGCTTGTATCTTCAGCGCTGACTGGGATTTCAAATATCTCCCCGGCTTTACCAGTTGCGCCAAAGAAGGCAAGTTCATCTTTCAGAATCAGATCGAAGTGGGATTCAATTTTCCGCACAAATGCAGATGAAATTGGAAAGGAAAAATCGCCATCTTCGCCTTGAGAAAATCCGATGGCAAGTGCGTCAGTCCCTTGTAAAGAATCAATGTCGGGGCTAAGCGTATGAAGCGATGGAATAGCCATAGCGCTCATGGATTACGAAGTGATTTTATTTCTTGACCAGGAGAAGCACTGCATCATGAAGTGCAGTACCGAGATTTGTGGCTTCTTCGCCGTTGAGCTCTACAACTAGTCGTCCGCCACCTTCAAGTGGAATTCGCATAACCAGGCTACGTGCTTCCTTTGTGACCTCCATGGGTCCATCACCAGTTCGGGGTTTCATGGCTGCCATGTCGGTCTCCTTCATAGAAATACCCGCCCGCCTTCTGGCGAATGAGGGAGAAGTATCTCGCATTTACCTCGTAACTATGAAATTGAGATGTGCGCAGTCCCGTTGGGCTCACATTGGCTAGAGATTTAAGCGTGAAGTCAGGCGTTGGCGTCCTGCGGCAATAACTGCTACGACCGCCCGTTCAGGTACATGCAAATTCGCGGCAATTTCTTCAGTTGAGAGGTTGCGAAGGTAATGCAGGGTCAAAATGATGCGCTCTTCTTCCGGCAAGCTGGCGATCAGTTGTGCCAGCGTCTCGGCGGTCATGGAGATAAGGCTACCGCGAGCGCTTCCTCAACACTGGAACACCAGTGGAGCAATTCACGCTGACCCGGCTTCACAAAGCCCTCTACTTCTAGGTGGTCAATTAATTCGCGCAATGGACCGTACAGATCGAAGGGGTCAAGAATAATTACAGGCTTATCATGAAATTTTAGAAAGCGACCAACCCAAATTTCAAATAACTCTTCGAGAGTTCCTGGACCACCTGGCAATGTAATAAAGGCATCTGCCAATTCCTCAATCTTTCCTTTTCTCTCGCGCATGGAGTTAACGATTAATAATTCATCGCTGTCATGATCGGCAAATTCAATATCTACAAGCGCTTGAGGAATAACGCCGATAGTGTGTCCGCCCGATGAACGTACCCCACGTGCCACAGCGCCCATCATTGAAATATGTCCGCCGCCTGAAACAAGATTCCAACCACGCTCTCCTATTGCAACGCCCAGTTCGGTCGCAAGATCGACGTACTTGCTAGCAATCGTTGGTGAAGATGAACAGAAGACGGAGATACGCATCGGCCTAGGATAAGGGCTACCCTTTACCCATGTCTCCTTTGCTAGTTGGACCTGCCAGTGGGTATGGAATCGCGACCATCGCCAAAGATGCAAGCGTGCTTGATGTCTGGTTTCCTGAGCCACTATTGGCTCCGCTTCCTGTTGCTCAGCCAGAAGGTTTGGCAGCTGCGGTTGGATTCGATGAAGCAAGAGGTGTTGCTCGCAAAATAGTTAGCGTCGAGATCGAACTCTCAGCGCCTCCAAAAGATGTCGTTGATGCCTACCTGCGACTACATCTTCTCTCGCATCGCCTTGTCGCACCACATGGCTTAGCTCTCGAGGGCATCTTTGGAATTCTCAACAACGTAGTCTGGACATCTCATGGACCATGCTCCGTTACTGGTTTTGAATTAACGCGTGCGGCTCTCAAAGAAAAGTATGGACATGTCAGTGTCATTAGCGTCGACAAATTCCCGCGCATGGTTGATTACGTAATTCCAAGCGGAGTAAGAATTGCTGATGCTGACCGTGTACGACTCGGCGCCTACCTTTCACCAGGAACTACAGTCATGCACGAAGGTTTCGTAAACTTCAATGCCGGAACACTTGGCACATCAATGGTCGAAGGCAGAATTTCTGCAGGGGTCGTTGTTGGCGACGGCACAGACATTGGTGGCGGCGCTTCAATAATGGGCACTCTTAGCGGTGGCGGAAAAGAAATAGTTTCGATCGGCGAAAAATGTTTATTAGGCGCAAATTCGGGACTCGGTATTTCCCTTGGAAACAATTGCATCATCGAAGCGGGTACTTACATCACGGCAGCGGCAAAAGTTCGTTTACCTGATGGCGAGATCGTGAAAGCCAGCGCGCTCTCTGGTGGGGATAATTTACTTTTCCGACGTAACTCACTTGATGGAAGTCTAGAAGTTGTTCTTCGTACAGGCACCTGGGGTGGTCTGAACTCGGTGCTTCACGCAAATTAAGGCGTGAGCGGAACTTCACTCATTTGAGGTGGAGCTAATTCAAACCATCGAGATGGCAATTTCGCACTGACTTTAAATGAAACGCCATCTAATTGCGCGGTTTGGCCAGTACTAGAGGTTGCCAACATCACGTCAACGTTGCCATTCACTTTACGGCTTAAGATTTCAACGGAAACCACATCAGGCAAGCTGAAAGCCTGGGCCATTACCTCCTGCGAAACGATTCGCTCCCAATAGAAAAATTTGGGATTGAGTAGTGGATCTAAACTCCATAGGTCTGGAACGCTTTGCACGTAGGCAATCGGCGTGCCCCACACATCTTCCGCCAAAGAAGTTTGACCAGCAGAAGATGCGAAGAAGTAAGTAGCAATCGGAATTGAATTCTGTGTCACGGCTAAACCGTTATGTTCCCCATCTAATGTGGCATTCACGGCGTCGCGCCACTTTTGGCCCCACCCAGTTTCCAACTCCTTGGAGTACCCAACGAAATTCTGATCTACAAAACTTGCATAAAGATGACATGCGCAAGCACTGCGTAAACTCTTGCTTCGCGTCAGGGCAAAACTTCTAGAAGCAATTACCTGCGCTTGAAGAGCTGAAGCTGGCCATGACGAGGGCATTTCGCCAATCCCCCAGAGATATTCATCGTGCAATCGCAGAGTATTAGTAAATTCAATTCTGCTTCCAAGATTTGCTGCATTGACTACTTTGATATTCATCTGCCCGTATCGATATTTCATCGAAGTTGAACCGGACTTTACGCCGACTACAGCAGGTACACCTTTGAGATATCTTGTTCCAGTCCAACGGATTGTCCAGGCGCTACCGCTTTCTAACATCACTGATGTTCCATCTGCCTTTACTAAAGACGGCACGATTGAACTTCCCAAAAGTGTAAAAACTAAATTTGTCTTGGCACTTATTTTCTCCACTGGTATGGCGGATAAACCTTGCTTGATATCTCCAGAGAAGAGTTGAAGTTGACCATACTTAGTATCCGTGCGTAAGGAAATATTCGTAAGCAAATGTCCGATATTGACTCGAATGAGTTGGTCATCTTTAACCGGTTCCACAGCAACATCTTTAAAGTAATACTGAAGAATTTCCGTAGCGCTCCTACCTTCAAGAGCTTGCCCGCGAGCACCCACTTGACTCATTCCGACACCATGCCCATATCCAGAGCCTTCAAAAGTGAAGAAGGTCGGTATGTCATCACCGTGTGCGGGTGCTACCAACAAATTAGCAACAATAAGCAGCATTGCCAGTATTTGACGGCGCATCATTTATTGAGTGTCTGCAAGGATGTAATAAATCCTGCTCCCCAACACATCTGCATAGTCGCAAGAATTGCCGGCAGGCGAATTTTCTCTGCGATTCCGTTGCCAATAGCTGCTGAGGAGATGAGGAGAAATCCAACGTAAACACCAACTGGCAAGAATAGATACGGAGAAATAAAGAACCCTGATGCGAGTGAAAGAATTGATGCGAGCAGAGTAAATGGAGGCGCTAAATACCGAAGATTGACAGTCCCCTTATGAGTTCTTGCAACTACGCGGCGCCATCGGCCATATTCGAAATATTGCTTTGCCAAGGCCCGAATTGTGGGCCTTGGGCGATATTTCACTTCAAGTCGAGGATCGAAATAGATAATTCCGCCAGCTTGGCGCAAACGAAAATTTAATTCCCAATCTTGCGCACGGATAAAACTCTCATTAAAGCCGCCAACAGATTGAACTGCTGATCGTATAAAGGTTCCTAAATAGACAGTATCGACGGAACCGGCCTGACCACCAGTGTGAAAATTTGAACTGCCGACGCCAAATGGACTTCGCATAGCCGTCGCAACCGCTCTTTCAAAGGGAGTGGCCCCTTCGGCTGCCATCAGGCCGCCCACGTTCGCAGCTCCGGTCTTTCGAAGAATTTCAACGGCAAGTGAAATGTAATGGGTGGGAATCTGCGCATGCCCGTCAACTCTGACAATAATTGGAAAATGTGAAGATGCGATCGCTAAGTTGAGTCCAGCAGCAGTACGCCCAGTCGGATTTTCTACCAGGATAATCCGCGGATCCTTCTGACTCAGAAGTGCAGCAATTTTGGCGGTCTCATCTTTTGAAGGTCCTAACGCAAGGACTATCTCAAAGTTGCCGAGATAATCCTGTGAAAGTATCGCGCCTATTGATTCTTCAAGATGTAAAGCTTCGTTGAGAACCGGCAAAATTACAGAAACCCCAGGGAAAATTGGCCCACCTTCCTCAGGTGAGAGAAATAACGTCTCGTTTGATGAATTCATGACGTGATAACGCTACCGTCCAAGTACGCTCTCCTAGTGAAATCCACGCGAGCGATCAAGGTAGTTACCTCATTATCTGTAGGGGTAGTACTGATATCTGCATTTTCCTGGCTTGGCCTTGGCCATGTTAGCGGTTCGCTCAAGCGGGTTGACGCATTCAAAGGTATTAAAACCCGCCCCGAAAAACCATCTTCAGCAATTAATTATCTTCTCGTTGGTTCCGATACTCGCGAAGGGTTAACGTGGGCAGAGTTGAAAGCTCTCCGCGTCGGAAGCACTGTAACTGCGGCCGGTAAGCGTTCGGACACGATGTTATTGGTCCACATCAGCAAAGCGCGAGATACGGCCGTGATCGTCTCATTACCTCGCGACACCCTTGTTACGGTACCGAAACATACAGAAGCAAGTGGAAAAACTTATCCAGCGGTTCGGGCGAAGTTAAACGCAGCTTTCAACTGGGGCGGTGCACCACTACTTATTCAAACAGTAGAAGGAATTACCAACCTACGTATTGATCACTACGTTGAAATCAGTTTTGCAGGATTTGCTCACATGGTTGATGCGCTCGGTGGAATCGATGTTTGTACAAAAGTTGCAATCAACGATCGCAATAGCCACTTGGTTCTGTCGCCTGGGGTCCATACTCTCAAAGGCATTCAAGCACTTGCCTACGTTCGCTCTCGTGACTTTGATGGCATGGGCGACTTAGGACGTATGCAACGTCAACAACAATTTATGAGCGCCGTACTTCGCAAGGCAACAAGCACCGGAGTTCTTCTCAATCCAGTTAAATTAGTTAACTTCTTTAATGCAGTGATGGATACGGTCGAAACCGATGCCGGACTTAACAGTAATGATTTAATTACACTCGCGAAGCAGATGAAAAACTTATCTGCGAGCAAAGTTCGCACCCTGACTGTTCCTATGTCCAACACCAACTACATAGTTCCAGGGTTAGGTTCAACGGTTAAGTGGAATTCAGTCTTAGCTGCCGAACTCTTCCATCGTCTTGCCACTGATCAAGCTGTCATTGATGTCGTTAAGGCTTCACCTTCGCCTTCTGCAACTAAAAAGGCAAAACCAAAAATCGTTGACAAATTTGGTACACGTACAGCGGCTGAAAACCCTTGCGGAGTATTGAAATAGGGCCAAGCGCCTCGCAAAGTCATAGACTGACGCCATGGAATATCGCCTCTCCGTTATAGGTACTGGCTACCTTGGCGTGACCCACGCTGCATGTATGTCTTCTCTGGGTTACACCGTGGTTGGAATTGATAACGATGCGCAGAAGATTGAATGCTTGATTCGCGGTGAACTCCCCTTCTACGAACCAGGGCTGGAAGAACTTCTCCAAACGCAATTGGCCTCTGGTCGTTTAACTTTTAGTACAAACTATTCTGATCTGGATGATTGTGATGTCCACTTTATTTGCGTGGGCACTCCTCAGCAACAGGATAGTTTTGCTGCTGATTTAAAATATGTGGAAAGCGCTTTTTCTGCCCTCGTACCTCACCTGAAAAAAGGTTCACTAGTCGTTGGCAAATCGACTGTGCCTGTTGGGACCGCTCAAAAATTACAAGAAGATCTTTCTAGGCTAGCGCCACAATCTGATTTAGCCTGGAACCCCGAATTTTTGCGCGAAGGTTTTGCAATAGAAGATACCTTGAAACCCAATCGCCTCGTAGTCGGGGTCACCAATGATAAAACCGAAGAAATTCTCAAAGCAGTTTTTGCTCCCATCATTTCGCTCGGCACCCCATGGGTGCGAGCAGATTTACCTACTTCAGAATTAGTTAAAGTTGCTGCCAATTCATTTCTAGCGACCAAAATCTCTTTTATCAATGCTATGGCAGAGATATGCGAAGCTGCAGGTGGGGATGTCACTGTGCTCGCAACGGCAATCGGTTATGACCCAAGAATCGGTAATAAATTCCTTCAAGCAGGAATAGGTTTTGGTGGAGGTTGCCTTCCTAAAGATATTCGAGCATTTATGGCTCGTGCCGAAGAACTCGGAGCCAAACAAGCGGTCGAATTCCTTCGCGAAATTGATTCCATAAATCTGCGAGCACGCCAGCGTGTAATTGATGTCGTGAGAGGAGAATTGTCGGAGGACCTATCCGATTACAGAATCGCGGTTTTGGGGGCAGCCTTTAAGCCCGAGAGTGATGATGTGCGTGATTCCCCTGCTCTTGATATTTCTGCGCAGCTTCTTGCTGCTGGTGCAACTATTACTGTTCATGACCCTAAAGCCGCAGCGAATGCGAAAAAGCGCTTCCCTGCACTCACTTTTGCAGAGTCAATTGATGAGTGCGTTGCCGGTGCGGATTTAGTATTGCATCTGACTGAATGGAAAATGTATCGAGAAATCGATCCATCGCACCTTGCAAGTTTGGTTAAAACCCCACGAATCATTGATGGGCGCAACGCTCTCGACCGGGATAAATGGGTTGCCGCTGGCTGGACTTTTCACGCCCTCGGTCGAAAGTCATGAACGCTCAGAGTGAGATTGACCAATTACTTGCTTTGCACACCTGGGCGATAGTCGGGTTGAGTAATAATCCAGATCGTGCTGCTTATGGTGTTGCAGAACTACTTCAAAGCAAAGGACATCGCATAGTTCCTGTCCATCCAAAAGCAGAATCTGTGCATGGAGAGCAAGGTTTTGCGAGCTTGTCAGAAATCCCTTTTGCTGTCGATGTAGTTGATTTATTTGTTAATTCACAACTGGCTGGTGAAGTTGTTGATCAAGCGATCGCAATTGGCGCCACGGGAGTGTGGTTGCAACTCGATGTTATTGATGATGATGCGATTATACGAGCAGAATCAGCTGGATTGTTAACTGCAATGAATCGATGTCCTGCAATTGAATATCGTTCGCGGAATTAATTAAAAACCAGTCTTTTGGGTCCGACGAGTCTGCAAGTTCTCGCCTTTGCTTTTTGCTTCATCGTGCATCGTCGTCATGGCACTTTCCACTTTAGCTGCGATTTGCGAATCTGAAATACCCAACATGCGTGCGGCAAGCAGAGCTGCATTCTTAGCATTACCAATTCCTACAGTTGCAACTGGAATTCCTGCAGGCATCTGCACAATTGAAAGAAGCGCATCCATTCCATCTAAATTCTTAAGAGAGATAGGAACGCCAATAACGGGCAACGTCGTTAAAGAAGCGACCATTCCTGGTAGGTGAGCGGCGCCTCCAGCTCCAGCGATAATGATTGAAACTCCACGATCGCGCGCGCTTTGAGCAAATTCCACCATTTCATGCGGCATGCGATGGGCGGAAACTACATCGGCAGAGTAGGTAATTCCAAGTGATTCCAGAGTTTTGGCCGCTTCTTCCATTACTGGCCAATCAGAATCTGAACCCATGATGATGGCGACGCTTTTCTCACTCATCAATAACTCCGCTCATGTAGTCGATAGCATGTGCAACGCTCTCCTGTAAGTCTAGAACGTTCTCGCCCACGGCGCTTACATGCCCAATCTTGCGGCCAGCTCGTACTTCTTTTCGATATTGGTGAACTTTAAGACCCGGGGTTCTTGCCATCAGATGTAGGTAAGGGCGGTACATATCGCTCTTATCTCCGCCAAGGATATTGCCCATGACTGCATAGGTGCTTGTCATAGCTGGATCACCAAGTGGCAAGTCAAGAATTGCACGTAGATGTTGCTCGAATTGACTTGTTCTTGATCCTTCAATTGTCCAGTGCCCAGAATTGTGAGTTCGCATTGCTAATTCATTTATAAAGAGTTCTTCACCTTTAACGAACATTTCTACAGCCATGACTCCAACGACAGCGAGTTCAGAAGCAATCTCCAGGGCAAGTTCTTGTGCCTTAAGAGACGTTTTCTCCGAGATCGCAGGTGCAGGAGTGACGGTTGATGTGCAAATACCATCATTTTGAATAGTCTGCGTTGGCGTCCATGAAGATGCTTGACCATGAGGTGAGCGCGCGACCATTACCGCAATCTCACAATCAAATTCAAGTAACTCTTCAATGAGAAGAACGTTGTGAGTGCGGAATAATTCTTCAAGTTCGTGCGCGGAAGTAACTTTCCAGACTCCTCGACCGTCGTATCCGCCAGCAATTGCTTTAGCAATAACTGGAAAAGTCTTTACTGAATCGCCCTCGCGCAGCACTTGCCAGGAAGGCGCTGGAAACTTCGCCAAACGCTCGCGCATCTGAGCTTTGTCTTGACTATAAATAAATGATGCAGAACTGGGGCGGACAACGACTCCCTCGCTTTCTAATGCGCGAATGATCGAAAGCGGAATGAGTTCGTGTTCAAAGGTAATTACATCGCACCCCCGCGCAAAAGCGCGAACGGTTTCTAGATCTCTAAAATCTCCCACCACATGTGGAACCACCTGAGCGGCGCTATCGGTTGAACTCTGTGCCAAGAGTCGAAGTTCAACTCCGAGAGCAATCGCAGGGGCGATTGTCATGCGGGCAAGTTGGCCAGCTCCAATAATTCCGACAACAGGAAAGGCGCTCTTCACCGGCACATCCTACTTTGGGTCAAGATGTATGACATCCCCGACTGTAAGCAGTTCGCCGTCATCAATGATTAAAGCTCCTGTGAGATCAATTCCATGGGCAAATGATGCTCGTTGAGTTCCATTGACTTCGGTAATGCGGATTGCTTGGCCAATTGTCGCACTCTTGGCTCGATACTCCTCAAGAATTCTAGAATCGCCAGAGTCCCAACGTGCGAGTAGTTGCGTGAAATTTGTAAGGATTGATGTGAGTAATTCGTTGCGATCGCAATCGGCCCAACCCTCAAGTGCAAGTGAGGTCGCTGTCGAAACAGGTAATTCATTTAGATTTTGACTGACATTGATGCCAATACCAATCACAACTCCTGATCCTTCGATCGCTTCAGCTAAAAGTCCTGAAATTTTCTTTCCATGTACAAGAACATCATTTGGCCATTTTAATTTTGCTGGAATTTGTTTTTCGAGCGCTTCGACTACTGCTTGACCTGCAAGCAACGGCAACCAACCCCAGTCGTGCGACATTCGTTTTGGTTGGATGAAGAGAGAGAAAAGTAGTCCTGATTTTTCTGGAACTTCAAAACTCCTATCAAGTCGTCCACGTCCCGCGCTTTGATACTCAGCAGTAAGAACGTCGCCATGAATTGCGTTACCGGAACGAACTCGCGAAGTTAAATCATTCTGAGTAGAACCAGTGAGTTCAACCACGCTTACCCGCCAGTAACTGTTTTTCAAGGCGGAATTAATTCCGAGTTCATCAAGAGGTCTACGTATTGGCTCCACGACTAGTACCGTAGGGGTATGAGCCGTGATCTGCATACAACCGCCGGGAAAATTCAGGACTTACGCGACCGATTAGAAGAAGCTGTACATGCGGGATCAGCGCGCGCGGTAGAGAAGCAACACGCAAAGGGCAAGATGACAGCGCGTGAGCGCATTGCCAAACTTGTCGACGAAGGTTCGTTTACAGAATTCGATGAATTCGCTCGCCACAGAAGCGTTAATTTTGGGATGGAAAATAACCGTCCTTATGGAGATGGCGTTATTACCGGCTACGCAACAATCGATAATCGCAGTGTGGCAATTTTCTCTCAAGACTTCACAGTCATGGGTGGCAGCCTTGGCGAAGTCTTCGCCGAGAAGATGGTGAAGATTGCTGAATTCGCTTTGAAGAATGGAATCCCACTCATCGGAATCAGTGATTCTGGTGGCGCCAGAATTCAAGAAGGTGTCGCATCTCTGAGTGGTTACGGCAAACTTTTCAGACTTAATACTCGATCCTCTGGTGTTATCCCCCAAATTTCACTCATCCTTGGCCCATGCGCTGGCGGCGCAGCATATTCACCTGCCCTCACTGACTTTACAATCATGGTCAACGAAACATCTCACATGTTTATTACTGGGCCGGAAGTGATTAAAACTGTAACGGGCGAAGAAGTTGGTATGGAAGAACTTGGTGGCGCTCATACTCATAATGCGCGGACTGGAAATTCACACTATTTAGCCGAGAATGAAGATGACGCGCTTGATTATGTGAAAGCGCTTCTCTCTTACCTTCCTAGTAATAACTCCGACGGCACACCGAATTTGCCTGCGACGGAAACTCTAGAGAAGAAGGGATCTGACCACGCACTCGATGCACTGATTCCAGATAGCCCAAACCAGCCTTATGACATGAAGGTACTCATCCAAGCGCTCCTGGATGAATCTGAATTCCTAGAAGTTCATGCGCTCTTTGCGCCCAACATCATTGTGGGATTTGGTCGCGTCGAAGGCCATAGCGTGGGAATTATCGCTAATCAACCATTGCAATTAGCTGGCACACTCGATATTGATTCAAGTGAAAAAGCGGCGCGTTTCTTACGTTTTTGCGACGCATTCAGTATTCCAATTATCACTTTGGTAGATGTTCCAGGGTTCTTACCAGGAATTGAACAGGAATGGAACGGAATTATTCGTCGCGGAGCCAAGCTCCTATATGCCTACGGCGAAGCATCTGTACCTCTTGTCACTCTAATTACTCGCAAAGCGTATGGCGGCGCGTTTATTGTGATGGGTTCTAAATACATTGGTGCGGATGTCAACCTTGCTTGGCCAAGTGCGGAAATTGCCGTTATGGGCGCCCAAGGTGCAGTGAACATTCTCTACCGTAAGGAACTTGGAGAGGCCGATGATGCAGAGGCTCTTCGCACTTCTTTGATTACTGATTACAACGAAACTCTTGCAAATCCGTATTTGGCAGCAGAGCGCGGATATGTCGATGCAGTGATTGAGCCAAACCAAACTCGTGAGTACATCACGAAAGCGCTACGTACGCTACGTACCAAACGTGATCTACTACCCGCTCGCAAACATGGAAATATTCCACTGTGATTGCATACACAATTACTTCTGGCACTCCGACGCTGGATGAGCTAGCTGCCCTCGAGTTCGCATTCGAAGCGCATAAGCGTCCTGAGGAAATCTTGCCGCAAGTTAAGAGCGTATGGGCAAAACCTGCGCTGAGAGAACCTTTGGACAGGAAAGCTTAGATGCCACACATTGTTCTGGCATCTGCGTCGCCTTCACGTAAAAGATTACTCGAAGCCGTCGGTATCACTGCCACTGTCGTTGTCAGCAATGTCGAAGAAGAGAGCGATATTTACCTTGCGATGAACCCTCGCGAAATGGTTATTGCACTCGCAATTGTTAAGGCACATACCGTTCGTGAAGTTCTTGAAGAACCAGCGATCATCATCGCTTGTGATTCGACATTCGAGTTTGAAGGCTCCTCCCTCGGAAAGCCACTTACAGCGGAATTAGCGACGGAAAGAGCTCGGCTGCTCAGTGGTAAATCTGGATATCTCCACACTGGACATTGCGTAATAGATACTGAACGCGGGGTTGAAATATCCGATGTAGTAACGACTAAAGTGAATTTCTCTAAGATAAACGAAGATGAGATTGCTGATTACGTGCAATCGGGTGAACCGCTTCACGTTGCGGGGGGATTTACCCTTGATGGCTTGAGTAGCGCATTCATCTCATCAATCGAAGGTGACTACACGAATGTCATCGGGCTATCTGTGCCGCTTCTGCGCAAAATTACTACAGAACTCGGCTACTCCTGGCCTTCATTGAAAAATGAAAGTATCGGAGCCATGTTATGAAATCAGTCTTAATTGCCAATCGTGGTGAAATCGCAGTCCGAGTTATCCGTGCCTGCAAAGATCATGGACTCAAGAGCATCGCTGTTTATTCGAGCGAGGATCGCACTGCTATGCATGCTCACATGGCAGATGCTTCATACTCACTTCACGGAACCACGGCAGCGCAAACATATTTGAACATCGAAGCAATTTTGGAAGTTGCTAAGAGTTCGGGGGCAGATGCGGTTCATCCTGGGTATGGGTTTCTTTCAGAAAATGCCGACTTCGCTCAAGCAGTTCTAGATGCCGGACTTATTTGGATTGGACCTTCGCCCGAAGCGATTCGATTGCTTGGAGATAAAGTTTCAGCACGGAAAATTGCGGCAAAAGTGGGCGCTCCACTCGTTGCCGGCACTGCAGATCCGGTGGATGGCCACGAACAAGTAACAGCATTCGCCAAAGAACATGGTTTACCGGTAGCGATTAAGGCCGCTCATGGCGGTGGCGGACGCGGACTCAAAATTGCTCACACGATGGCAGAGATTCCAGAACTTTTTGCCTCTGCAGTTCGTGAAGCCATTGCAGGATTTGGTCGCGGAGAATGTTTCGTCGAGCGATACTTAGATCAGCCCCGCCACGTTGAAACTCAGGTTCTTGTAGATAAAACCGGCCATGCCGTAGTTATTAGCACCCGCGATTGTTCGCTTCAACGTCGCCATCAGAAGTTGGTTGAAGAAGCACCTGCTCCATTTCTCACAGATGCGCAAAATGCAGAACTTTATAGATCAAGTAAAGCGATCATGATTGAAGCTGGTTACGTTGGTGCTGGTACCTGCGAATTCCTTGTGGGCAATGACGGCACAATCTCGTTCCTAGAAGTCAATACTCGCCTGCAGGTAGAACATCCCGTCAGCGAAGAAGTTACGGGAATTGATTTAGTTCGCGAACAATTTAGAATTGCAATGGGTGAAGAGCTTGGGTACGACGATCCAATCGTCCGAGGTCATTCATTCGAATTCCGAATTAACGGCGAAGACCCTGGGCGCTCATTTCTTCCTGCTCCTGGTCGCATCTCTGATTGGAAGCAGCCGGCAGGACCTGGAGTACGTGTTGATTCAGGATTTGGCAACGGCGACACCATTGGCGGAAATTTCGATTCACTCATTGCCAAATTAATCGTGACGGGAAGTTCGCGCGAAGTGGCAATTGAACGCGCACGCAGAGCTCTCGATGAATTTAAAATTGCTGGGCTAGCAACTGCCTTGCCCTTTCACAGAGCAATCTTGCAAGACCCAGCTTTCACAGAAGATTTCAAGGTTTATACAAGTTATATCGAAAATGAATTTAAGAACGAAATCCCACAATTTGTTGCATCAGCGACACAAATCCAAAGCCATGCAGCACCAGAACACATTGTTGCCGAAGTTAATGGCCATAGGTTTGAGGTCACACTTCACGCTCCTGAACCTGTCCATAAACGCCATCGTGCCAAAGCAGGCATGAGCGGGCTAAAAGCGGGTGACGGACTATCAAGTCCGATGCAAGGCACAGTAGTAAAAATCGCCGTGGAAGTGGGCGCCCGCGTTGAAGTTGGCGATCTAGTAATCGTCCTTGAAGCCATGAAGATGGAACAACCGCTTATGGCGCATAAATCTGGAGTGATTGCAAACCTCACGGTAGTAATTGGCGAGACCGTGTCCAACGGTGCCATCCTCTGTGACATTATTGAGGCATGAGCGCACAAACAGTTGATGGAATTTATCTAGACCCAATTGGTACTGCCGAAAAAGCTGCTGCGCAAATAGCGCTTCGAACTGGCGTTGGACAACATGATCTCGCTCTTGTCATGGGCTCTGGGTGGGTTGGCGCAGTGGATGCGCTTGGTACACCAACGCACGAATTTAGCGCCGAAGAAATTATAGGTTTTCTCCCTCCAGCAGTTGAAGGACATTCAGGAAAGATTCGTTCGTATGAAATTGCCGGTGCCAATGGGCCTCTTCGCGCCTTAGTTTTTCTTGGCCGTACCCACCTCTACGAAGGTAAAGGCATCGAACCCGTAGTCCATAGCACTCGGACGGCAGTGAAGGCTGGATGCAAGATTGTGATTCTCACAAATGCTTGCGGTGGCATTAAAACTGAATACAAAGTTGGTCAGCCTGTTCTTATCCGTGATCATATTTCGTTGACTGCAACTAGCCCTCTTATTGGCGCAAACTTTGTTGATCTCACCGACCTTTACAGTAAAAGAATTCGCGCCATTGTGAAGTCTGAAGATAATTCGCTTCAAGAAGGTGTCTACGTGCATTGGCGCGGACCAACCTATGAAACTCCTGCAGAGATCAAAATGATGCGAACTATGGGAGCCGACCTTGTAGGAATGTCTACGGTTCCTGAAGCTATTGCAGCACATGCACTCGGTGCAGAAGTTCTAGGAATCTCCCTTGTGACAAATGCAGCAGCAGGTGTCACCGGCGAAAAACTTAACCACGAAGAGGTGATTGCGGCTGGAAAAGCTGCCGCTCAACGCATGGGAGCTCTTCTCAAAGGCGTAATTCCGAAGTTATTCTAAGCAGATGGATTCACGACTGCTTGCAGAGGTAGAAGACTGGATTGCTGATGATCCAGATCCTGTCACCGCTCATCAATTGCGCGAGTTGGTAACGGCGGATAACGAAAAGGAATTAGCTAAATATTTCTCCGGATTTTTACAATTCGGAACTGCTGGCCTACGCGGCCCGATTGGCCCTGGCCCTTCCTGCATGAACCGCGCAGTTGTTGGCCGCACCGCCGCTGGTCTTGCCAAATACATGCAAAGCCGAGGTATGACCAGCGTAGTTATTGGTCGTGACGCCCGCCATGGTTCAGAGGATTACACTCAAGAAACCGCGGAAATCATGAGCGGTGCGGGTATGAAAGTTTTCATTCTGCCAAGACCTTTGCCCACGCCAGTTTTAGCTTTTGCAATTGGAGAATTAGGAGTCGATATCGGAGTAATGGTTACCGCTAGCCACAATCCCCCCCAAGATAACGGATACAAAGTTTACGTTGGCCCTAACGCTGATGGAATTGAATATCGTGGCTCGCAAATTATTTCTCCTACCGATGGATTGATTTCGAAAGAGATCGATCTTGTTACCTCCCTTGCGGGGGAAAAGCGTGGCAACTCCTGGACAATTCTTGATGAAACTATCATTGAAAAATACATTCACAAGAGTGCGAAATTGGCGACATCCCCTGGCGATCTAAAAATCGTATACACAGCCATGCATGGAGTAGGAACCGAAACTATCCAACGAGTCTTTCATTCAGCGGGGTTTGCTTCCTTGATTTTGGTTGATGCACAGGCACAGCCAGATCCCGATTTCCCGACAGTAGCGTTTCCCAACCCTGAAGAGCCTGGCGCAATAGATCTTGCTTTAGAAACAGCTCGCAATTTTGATGCCGACCTCGTCATTGCCAATGACCCAGATGCCGATAGATGCGCAGCCGCGGTAAAGGATCCTTTAACAGGATGGCGAATGTTGCGTGGAGATGAGTTAGGCGCACTCCTTGGGGAATATATTGCGCGCAAAAACCCTAGTGGGGTATTTGCTAATTCAATTGTCTCCTCTTCTATACTCAAGAAGATTGCAGAGCACTACAAGATTGAGTATCGCCAGACTCTGACAGGCTTTAAATGGTTGGCAAAGATCCCCCAACTAGCCTTTGGTTACGAAGAGGCTCTGGGCTATTGCGTAGATTCGGAATCTGTAAATGATAAAGATGGAATTTCTGCGGCACTTCTTCTGGCACAACTAGCGACTGATTTATCTCTCGAGGGAATGACGCTGCTAGATCTTTTGGATGAAATCTGGTTACGTCATGGCTTTCACGCAACAGAGCAAATTTCCCTTCGTGTTTCAGATCTTTCCAAAATTCAAGCCATGCTCAGTGCTTTGCGCGCTACCCCACCATCCTCTATCGCCGGAAAATCTATTAGACAGATTGATGATTTAATGAAGCCTGCTGATGATTTGCCTCCCACTGATGGCATTCGCATCTGGCTTGAAGAAAATATAAGAATCATCATTCGGCCAAGTGGTACTGAAGCCAAAGTTAAATGCTATGTCGAGGTAATTACTCACGGAGATGATGCAAAAATCCGTGCCGCAGAGACAATTGCGCTCTTGAAACCCGCACTTACAGAGATGGTGAGCCGATAATGCAGAAAGAATTGAAACCGGGATCTTGGACTTCACCGCTATCTGCGCGTTTACTTGCTGAAAGCGGAAATCGCAATATGTGGTCACAAGTTGTCGGAGATGATTTGTGGTGGGATGAAACCCGGCCAAGCGAGTCAGGCAGAACGCTCATTGTCAGCCGCAAAGATGGAGATTTATTGAAATCTCCTTGGAGCGCATCGAGCCACGTGCACGAATATGGCGGAATTAGTTGGCTGGCAATCTCTCGCCAAGGTAAGACGTTGCTTGCATTTATCAACAAAGACGATCAACGGATTTATCTGACAGAACCCAAAGGGGATCCGGTTCCGCTTACCCCAGCACCACCAGAAGGTGAAGTTCATCGCTACATCGAGATGATTTCGGTTGGCGAGGAAATTTGGTGCATCCGAGAACGCCATATCGCCGGTGAAGTAACACGAGACCTGGTAGCGATAACAGATTCTGAAGTGCGCTCCCTTGACTCGTCTTCTCATTTCTATTCGCAACCGCGAGTATCGCACGATGGCAAATATCTTCTCTGGATTTGTTGGGAACATCCAGCGATGCCGTGGGATGGAACCGAAATTAAGGTTGCCGAAATTTCAGCGGGACAATTATTTAATGTCGGCGTGCTTGCAGGTGGTCTCGAAGAATCTTGCCTCTCGCCTGAATGGAGCTCGCGCAACGAGATCTATTACATCTCCGACAAAAGTGGGTGGTGGAACCTATGGAGCGTTGACTTGGACGCAAAGAAGACGCACCTTATTACAGATGAGAGCGAATGGGGTGGCCCATTGTGGCAGCTCGGAATGCGTACCCTCACAGTCTTGCCAGATGATAGTGTGATTTCAATACATGGCGCCGTAGATAACCGAAAAATTGTTTTGGTAGACCCCAAGACAAGAGAGTGCAAAGATTTAAGTTCAGAACTTACCGACTTCAAGCCTTCAATAAGTGCCGGAAATGGTAAAGCTTACGCATTTGGTGGCAGCGGCAAGATTATCCAACAGCTAATTGAAATTGATCTTGCCACTTTCGCTCTCTCTTCAATTGTCGCTACGACTCATCCTCCGATTGACTCAAAGTATTTTCCCACCCCTCATGAAATTACAGCTAAGCGCAGTGATGGACGTGATGTCTTTGCAATACTTCACCCCGCACATCACCCAGATTTTTCTCCTTCAGAAAAAGTGCCCCTTATCGTTGTAGTCCATGGCGGTCCTACGGCTAACCACTCTGCAACTCTCGATATGGAATATGCGTATTTTACTTCGCGTGGCTTTTCGGTTGTAGATGTAAATTACGGCGGCTCTACCGGTTATGGGCGCGATTACAGAAACTTACTTCGGGGCCAATGGGGGGTTGTTGATTACGAAGATGTCATTGCTGTAGTTGACACACTTATTGAATCTGGATCTGTGGACCCGCAGAAGGTACTCATACGCGGGGGCAGCGCAGGTGGTTTCACTGTTCTTAATGCGCTAGTTCATAGCAAGAAATTTGCCGCAGGTGCGTCATATTATGGAGTTGCAGATGTAACAGCACTGGCTGCAGATACCCATGATTTTGAATCTCGATATTTAGATTCCATGATTGGTCGTTTTCCAGAAGATATCGACCTTTACATAGAGCGCTCACCTCTCACTCATGCTGAGAATCTCACTTCTCCCCTCATTATCTTTCAAGGCTTAGATGATGCAGTTGTGCCGCCAAGCCAATCAGAAGCTTTCCGAGATATCTGTGTAGCCATAGGGATTAAGCATCGCTATATCTCCTATGAAGGAGAGGGACATGGGTTTCGCCAAGCAACTTCCATCATCTCCTCAATTGAAGCAGAACTCACTTTCTACGGCGAAGTACTGGGGTTTATTCCCGCACTTTAGGCGCACTTTCCACCTGCCTGCAGGCAGAATAGAATGCGAACCTCATGATTACCTATTCAATTGTTGATGGCACAGAAAGTAGCCTTAAGAACTTTCTGAAAACCCTCCCTGGGGTTGACCAAGTGGGTGCCGAAGCAAGAGCAGCTATGTTGGGAACTAGAAGTATCAAAGCTGCGAGCAAGAACTATGCAATCGAACTTGCGATTTCGATGGTTGACCTCACGACCCTTGAGGGCGCAGATACACCAGGCAAAGTTCGAGCCTTATGCTCTAAAGGTCTTCGACCAGACCCCACTGATGCGACAGTCCCTCATGTTGGTGCGATTTGCGTATACAACGACATGGTTTCAACTGCGCGCCAACATTTAGATTCCATCGGAGGATCTGACTTACCTATCGCCGCCGTCTCTACCGCGTTTCCTTCAGGACGGGCGTCGATGCCAGTGAAAATTCACGATACTCAAGATGCAATTGATGCCGGCGCAACTGAAATTGACATGGTCATCGACCGAGGCGCATTCCTATCTGGAAGATTTGGCGAGGTTTTTGAGGAAATTAAAATCATCAAAGAACTTTGTGGCGATCGCGCTCATCTCAAAGTAATTCTGGAAACAGGAGAACTCGTTACTTACGACAACGTTCGAAAAGCCTCTTACATTGCAATGCTGGCAGGAGCGGATTTTATTAAAACTTCAACAGGGAAAGTTACCCCCGCTGCCACGGCTCCAGTTGTTTTGGTGATGTTAGAGGCGGTGCGAGACTATTACGAGCTCACAGGAACGAGAATCGGTGTTAAAGCCGCTGGGGGAATTCGAACGACAAAAGATGCAATCAAACAATTAGTTCTAGTTAACGAAACCGCTGGACCAGAATGGCTCAATCCTGCTCTTTTTCGCATCGGCGCAAGCGCTCTTTTAAATGACCTTCTTCAGCAGCGCATGAAGATGCGCGAGGGCAGATACGCTAGCCCTAACTACGTAACGATTGATTAGAAAATGAGTGATAAAACGATGAGCGCCTTTGAATATGCACCAGCTCCTGAATCGCGAGCCGTTGTGTCCATCGAACCTGAATATGGTCTCTTTATCAACGGCAAATTCGTCAAAGGCAAGAAGCACTTTCCCTCAATAAACCCTGCCACAGGTGAAAAATTGAGCAATATTACCCAAGCCAGCAATGCAGATGTTGATAAGGCTGTACTTGCTGCTCGATCTGCCTACCAAAAAACATGGTCCAAAATGGCCCCTGCGCAGCGCGCAAAATATCTTTACCGCATCGCCCGAATCTTGCAAGAACGAGCACGTGAATTTGCAGTGCTTGAAACCCTTGATAACGGAAAGCCAATTCGCGAATCTCGTGATGTAGATGTTCCACTCGCTGCGGCGCATTTCTTCTACCACGCGGGGTGGGCGGATAAATTGCAGCACGCTGGATTTGGAAGCGCCCCAAAGCCCCACGGTGTAGTTGGACAAATAATCCCCTGGAACTTCCCGCTATTGATGCTTGCATGGAAAATTGCACCAGCACTCGCAACAGGTAATACCGTTGTTCTTAAGCCAGCTGAAAGTACTTCATTGACTGCCCTCTTATTCGCTCAAGTCTGCCAACAAGCAGAGCTCCCTGCCGGTGTAGTAAATATTGTCACAGGCGATGGTGCAGTCGGTGCAGCGCTCGTAAACCATCCCGGCATCGACAAGATTGCCTTTACAGGTTCAACGGATGTCGGAAAGATAATTGCCCGCTCTGTTGCTCACTCTGGCAAAAGCCTTACCTTAGAGCTCGGTGGCAAAGGTGCCAATATTGTCTTTGAGGATGCCGCGATTGATGAAGCAGTTGAAGGAATTGTTAACGGAATTTTCTTCAATCAAGGGCACGTCTGTTGTGCGGGCTCACGCCTTCTGATTCAAGAGGGAATTCATGATGAAGTGGTGGGGAAATTGAAGGTGCGAATGGCAAAAATTCGCGTCGGAGATCCCATGGATAAAAACACAGATCTTGGCGCAATTAACTCTGCTGAGCAGTTGATGAAAATTAACGAACTTGTAGATTATGGAAAGAAAGAAGGGGGCGAAATCTGGAGCCCACAGTGCACATTGCCAAGCAAGGGTTTTTGGTTTGCTCCAACAATCTTCTCTGGTGTCACTCAAGCACATCGAATCGCACGTGAAGAAATTTTCGGACCTGTTCTTTCAATTCTGACCTTCCGGACCCCTCAAGAAGCGATAGAGAAGGCTAATAACACTCCTTTTGGCCTATCTGCAGGGATTTGGAGCGAGAAAGGTTCTCGCACACTCTGGGCCAGTAATCAATTAAAAGCAGGCGTTATTTGGGCAAATACTTTTAATAAATTTGACCCTGCCAGTCCATTTGGCGGCTACAAGGAATCTGGGTGGGGTCGCGAAGGCGGTCGACATGGCTTAGGAAGTTACATCAAGGGGGGCGACCATGAGTAATCGCATCGATGTTCGCAAAACTTATAAACTCTTTATCAACGGTCAATTTCCGCGATCAGAGTCTGGTCGTGTCTACGAAATTACATCTGCTGGAAATTTCCTCGCGAATCCTGCGCAAGCCTCTCGCAAAGACCTTCGTGACGCGGTGACCGCTGCGCGCGCTGCGCAAAGTGGATGGGCAAAAGCAACTGCATATAACCGCGGTCAAATCCTCTATCGCATTGCCGAGATGCTGGAAGGGCGCGCCTCTCAATTCGTTGATGAAATCTGCGCCGTTGAAAAATTGACACCAACTAAAGCAAAAGCAGAAGTTGAACAGGCAATCGATAGTTGGGTCTGGCATGCCGGATGGGCAGACAAAATTGCATCGGTCTTTGGGGCAACAAACCCGGTCTCCGGTCCTTATTTCAACTTTACAATTCCTGAACCAGTCGGTGTAGTCGGCATCTTTGCACCAGAAAAGCAATCTTTGCTCGGGCTTGTCAATTCTCTAGCCCCAGTAATGCTTTCGGGAAATACAGCTGTGCTCGTCGCAAGCCAAAGTGCACCACTCACTGCAATTACATTCTCGGAAGTACTCGCTACGAGTGATTTGCCTGCGGGGGTATGCAACATTCTCACTGGTCTCAAAGATGAGCTATCGCCATGGATGGCATCTCATATGGATGTTGATGCCATGGATATTTCAGGGATCGCGAAGAAAAATCAGGCCCAATTACGAGAAGCTGGGGCAGATAACCTCAAGAGAATCTTTGCCTTCTCCGATAAGCAATCAGTCGCCAGGATCAGTGCATTTCTTGAAGCCAAAACTGTCTGGCACACAATCGGGGTTTAATTACTCAGCGGAGATAGCCAAATACGCTGGTTTAACCATCTCTTCAATCAGAGCTAGACGCTCTTCGAAAGGGATAAAAGCGCTCTTGAGTGCGTTGACTGTCACTCTTTGAAGATCTAAGAAGTTCCAGTCAAAGGCGTTTACCAACTCTTGCATCTCGTGGCTCATTGATGTTTGGCTCATCAGCCTGTTATCTGTATTTACTGTGATACGAAACCTTAACTTTGCTAATTTGCCGATTGGATGTTCCTTGATGGTCTTAGCTGCGCCAGTTTGTAAATTAGATGTGGGACACATTTCAAGGGGTACGCGCCGATCACGAATGTAAGAAGCCAACCTTCCCAATTTCGGTGAAGGTCCAGATAGGTCGATGTCGTCAATGATCCTTACTCCATGCCCTAAACGCTCTGCTCCACATAGTTGGATTGCTTCCCAGATAGATGGCAGGCCATAAGCTTCACCGGCGTGAATGGTGAAGTGCGCATTCTCTTGGCGAAGGTATTCAAAAGTTTCGAGTTGATCACTTGGTGGGAAACCATCTTCTGGGCCTGCAATATCAAAGCCAACAACGCCTTGATCGCGATATTTCACCACTAGCTCTGCAACTTCTTGCGAAAGTTTATTCTGGCGCATCCCGCAAAGTAGTGAGGTTACCTTAATGAAGAACCCTTCAGCCTTAGCATCAGCTTCTCCTAATCGATATCCTTCAAGAGTCGCCTCAACAACTTCTGACATGGTTAAACCTTTCAGCGTGAATAATTCTGGAGCTCCGCGAACTTCTGCGTAAACAACTCCATCACGTGCTAAATCAATCGCGCATTCGCGAGCGACACGAACAATATCTTCGCGCCTTTGCATCACGGCAATCGTATGTTCGAAAGTTTCTAAATAGCGAACGAGAGAACCAGAATCACATGATTCGCGAAACCAATCCCCTAACGCTTTCGCTTCGGAAGTCGGCAGAGATGAATATCCGATCTCTTGTGCGATATCAATAATCGTTTGTGGGCGTAAGCCACCATCTAAGTGATCGTGCAATAAAGCTTTGGGCAGACGCTTGATCTGATCCTGGCTGGGCTTCTTGAGTAAATTACTCATGCTTCAATCCGTTCAAGAACTAAGGGCAGGCGATCTACGAGCCCACCTTCGGAAATGGTAACCGCACCATCAAGTGATTCTAGAGCCCGATTAAAGCGGGCACCTTCATCTGTGTGAAGCGTAAATAAGAGGTCTCCAGATTTAATCAGAGCGCCAGGTTTAGCGTGAATTTCGATTCCAGCTCCTGCTTGTACCTTCTCCCCTTGGCGCGAACGACCAGCGCCAAGGCGCCATGAAGCAACACCAACTTTGAGGGCGTTCATCGTTGTCATTGTTCCGCTATCTATTGCACGAACTTCAAGGGTTTCTTTAGCAACTGGCAAAGTTGCATCTGGATCTCCGCCTTGCGCGCGAATCATTTGTCGCCAATGATCCATAGCACTTCCATCTTTAAGTGCATCAGCAGGATCTTTTCCGTGAATATCTGCCGCAGATAACATCTCGCGAGCCAGAAGTATTGTGAGCTCGCGAACATCTTCTGGTCCTCCGCCTGCGAGAACTTCTACAGATTCGCGTACCTCTAGCGCATTTCCCACTGTGAGTCCAAGGGGAACATCCATCGCTGTGACAAGTGCACGAGTTTTCACTCCTGCATCTGTTCCAAGGGCCACCATCGTGCGAGCTAACTCGGATGCACGCGCAGGATCGCTCATAAAAGCGCCGTTGCCAGTTTTAACATCAAGTATAAGAACTGAAGTTCCTTCGGCAATTTTTTTACTCATGATTGATGAGGCGATGAGCGGAATTGCTTCTACCGTTGCAGTGACATCGCGCAGGGCATATAGCTTCTTATCTGCTGGTGCTAGGCCTGCCGTTGCCGCACAAATAACTGCGCCACAACTCTGTAAAACATGAAGCATCTCTTCGTTTGAAAGTTCTGCGCGCCATCCTGGGATTGATTCTAATTTATCTAGCGTTCCACCGGTATGGCCAAGGCCACGCCCGGATAATTGCGGAACGGCGCCCCCGCATGCGGCCACTAATGGAGCAAGTGGAAGAGTGATCTTGTCACCCACTCCTCCAGTGGAATGCTTATCAGTGGTAGGACGATCTACAGCCGACCAATTCATGCGATCGCCACTATTGATCATGGCATTAGTCCAACGGGAAATTTCGCGTGTATTCATTCCGTTAAGGAGAATTGCCATAAGAAGAGCGGACATTTGCTCATCTGCTACAACGCCTCGAGTGTAGGCAGAAACCACCCAATCAATCATTTCGTTGGAAAGTTCGTTCCTGTCTCTCTTAGCGGCGATAACTTCAACAGCTGCAAATGGTTCAACCAAGGCGATTAGCCAATTCATCCGGACCAAATGCCCATGGAAGCAACTCAGAGAGCGGTTTAATGCCGCTATCTGTCATGAGCTGCAAGGTTGCACCGCCATGTTCATGAAGAAGTTGACGACAGCGACCACACGGCATCAAAAAGTTCTCTGCAAGATCTACGCAAAGAAAGGCGACAAGTCTTCCACCCCCAGTTGCGATAAGAGATGAAACAAGTCCACACTCTGCGCAGAGAGTTAAGCCATAACTTGCATTTTCAACGTTGCAACCAGAAATAATTCGCCCGTCGCTCACCAATGCAGCTGCCCCAACTGGAAACTTCGAATAAGGAGCATATGCACTTTTCATTGCAGATACGGCTTCAATCTGCAACTGCTTCCAATCAATCTCCATTACAAACTACTTTCGCGCTTGTAGGGAATTCCATCTGCCGCAGGCGCTCGTACGCGACCTACGAATCCCGATACAGCGATGATTGTTGCCACATATGGCGCCATCAACATAAATTCGCTTGGAATAGGTGTACCTGTAATCGAAAGAACGCCTTGTAAGTTATCTGCGAACCCAAAGATTAAGGCAGCTCCCACTGCACCAAGTGGGCTCCATCGGCCAAAGATTAAAGCGGCCAGAGCAATAAAACCTTTGCCTGCGGTCATCTCTTTGCCAAACGATCCGACAGCACCAAGTGTGAAATAAGCCCCGCCAATGCCTGCGACAGCTCCAGCGATAATGACATTGCGAAAGCGAATACGGTTGACGTTGATACCAACGCTCTCTGCGGCCGTTGGATGCTCACCGGCTGCCCTCACGCGAAGACCCCAACGTGAACGGAAGAGGGCAACATGAATAGTTGCCACAATTACATACATCAAATAAACGATGATTGTTTGATGAAAAAAGATGGGACCTAGTATTGGCAAATCTGCCAATACCGGAATCTTGATTGGTGAGAAGATCGGTCCAGAATTCCACGTTGATTGATAAGGAATCAAAAGTCTCTTGTAGAGAAATCCTGTCAGACCAATCACTAATACGTTGAGAACAAATCCAAGAATCACTTGATCAATTCCGTACTTGATTGCAAAGGTTGCGAGCAGAACCGAAATCAATGCACCCGCAAATGGAGCTACCAGCAACCCAACCCATGTTTGCTGAGTCAAACTGGCCACTACTCCAGATGCGAAGGCTCCAGCTAAGAGTTGACCTTCGATAGCAATATTGATGACACCAGAACGTTCACAGAGAACACCAGCCATTGCGCCGAAAATAAGTGGAACGCTAAGTAGCAACCCACCTTGAAGCAGGCCAGTGAAAGGAATGAACTTGCCACTTGCAGCCCAACATAAGAAGGACATCAATAGCGATGAAGCGAAAATAGAACTAGGAATCCTAATTGTCTTGGCTCTACGGAATTGGATGAAAGCTAATATTACGGCCACTAGGGAAATTGAGGCGAAAATCGTTGAGCCGACCTTCGAGTTAATAGACCATTCATGAACAGCTACCCACTCTTTGTCCATGACAAATCCGAATTTGACTACGTCATTCTGTTTAGGAATTAGAACGAAAAATAGAAATTCGCAGATAGCTAGCGCAAACATTGTAAGGATTCCACGACGCCTACGAAGTTCGGGGGCTGATAAGGTTTTCTTCTCAAGGGTAGTCATCAGCCGTTCCATCCTTTCGAAACAACATCGGATCCGGTTTGAAGTTCCTTTACACGATAAATTTTCTTAACAAGGGCTGGAGCAGCGATAAAGAGGACTACTAGCGCTTGAATTATCAACACTAAATCAATCGGAGTATTAGTGCTGGCTTGCATTGTTAATCCGCCCGCTCGAAGCGCACCGAATAAAATCGCTGCAAATACTGTGCCGATGGGGTTAGCGCGTCCAAGTAGAGCTACCGTGATTGCATCAAAACCAAAGCTGCCACCTACTCCAGCAGTCAGAGAAAACTCCGAACCCATTACTTGCACTGCTCCACCGAGCCCAGCTAAAGCTCCAGCGATAAACATCGTTAGGGTTGTAACAGTTGCAACCGAAATTCCTGCGGTACGGGCGGCCGCAGAGTTGGCGCCCACTGCCCTAAATCTAAAGCCCCAAATAGTTCTATTGAGGAGCCACCAGATAAGGGCTGCTGCAGCCAGGGCAATAACAAAACCAAAATTGGCACGTAAGTTATCTCCAAAAAGATGAGGCAACCTTGCGGTTTCTTTCACGGGCGGCGAAATAGGATCTTGGCGGCCTTTCCTTAAGAAAGTGGTGGTGCTTAGGAGCCAATACAGGAAATACACTGCAACGTAATTGAGCATGATGGTGACAATAACTTCGTGCGCACCCGTTTTAGCTTTGAGGAAACCAACAAACCCTCCCCATAGTCCAGCAAATACCATTGCAGTAACAATTGCCGCAATCACATGGATTCCAATAGGTAAAGTTGCTTTAAACCCAACAAGAGATGCGCCAACTGCTCCAAATATAAATTGTCCCTGAGCTCCAATATTAAATAAACCAGCGCGGAAAGCTAGCGCGACTGACAACCCCGTCAATATGAGTGGAGCAGCCGAAACCATTGTCTCTGAAAGTGGATAGAAACCGGAAAGCGGAGAGCCCGCAACAGCTAAGTTGATGTCGAAGACTGAGCCTTGGAAAAGCGCCGCATACGCTCGAGCCGCGGCAGTTACGCCTTTTGCCAGCATTCTCAATGGCGAACTTTTGAGTTTGAGTACCTCGGGGTCAGATAAAGCAATAAAGAAGCTACTGACAAAGAGGGCAGAGATAAAGGCTAGTAGTGGCAGTTTGGCGCTGCGCCCCACGTTCTTGGCAAAACTTTTAATTTTCATTTAGGCACTCTTCGCATTTTCGTTATTTATGCCCGCCATAAGGAGACCCAATTTTTCTCGCGAAGTATCTGCAGGGACGATTGCGATTATTTCACCACTAAACATAACTGCTATTCGATCTGCTAGTGAAACTACTTCATCCAATTCAGTACTGAAAAGCAAGACGGCGCGGCCGGAATCCCTTTCAGCAATGATTCGTTCATGTACGAATTCGATAGAACCTACATCCAAGCCACGAGTAGGTTGCGATGCGACGAGAATCTTCACGGGACGAGATAGCTCACGAGCTAATACGACTTTCTGCTTATTGCCCCCCGATAGAGATGAAGCATGATCTTGAACGCTTTGTGCGCGCACATCAAACTCTTTGACGCGAATTTCTGCTTGGTCTGCAACTATCTTGGGATCCAGCGAGATACCTTTCGCAAAAGGTGGCAGATCATGGAGATCGAGGATCAAATTTTCGGCAATAGTAAACGATGCGATAAGGCCATCTAATTCGCGAGATTCGGGAACAAAAGCCATCCCAGCACGTAAAGCCTCGCGAACGCCTCCAGGTTTGATATGGGTACCGTCTAGAAAGATCTCCCCTGTTACATGATGTTGCAAACCTATGAGCGCTTCGGCCAATTCGCTCTGACCATTACCTTGTACTCCAGCAACTGCAAGAATTTCACCCGCTTTGACTTCAAATGAAACATCTTTTACTAAGCGTCGCCCTGTCGTGTCGAATACATTGAGTTTAGATACCTTCAAAATCGGAGCGCCAAATTTGGCTGGACCCTTTTCAACTTCAAGCGAAATTGGCCTGCCCACCATAAGAGATGCGAGCTCCTCTTGTGTGGCAGTTGGAAGCGCAGTTCCAACAACTTTTCCACGGCGGATAACTGTAATCTTGTCAGCGGCTTCTTGAACTTCTCGAAGTTTATGGGTGATGAAAACTATTGATGTCCCTTTATCTCGAAGTTTCTTCATATTACGTAAGAGTTCGTCGGTTTCTTGAGGCGTCAGCACCGCCGTTGGTTCGTCAAGAATAAGAACTTTAGCGTCATAAATTAACGCTCTGATTATCTCTACTCTCTGCTGAATGCCCACTGGCAAAGTTTCCACGATGGCATCGGGATCTACATCAAAATTGAATTCTTTAGAAACTCTTTCAATCTCTATACGGGCAGTTTCAAGTTCTAGCAAACCTAAGCGATTGGATTTTTCATGACCTAAAACAATGTTCTCCGCAACTGTAAATACTGGGACGAGCATGAAATGCTGATGAACCATTCCAATACCGGCGGCAAGAGCATCACTTGGGGATTTAATTTCAAGAAGTTTTCCATCGACGCTTATCGTCCCGGAATCTGGTGAAAGTAATCCATAAACAATATTCATCAGAGTAGATTTGCCTGCACCATTTTCGCCAAGAATTGCATGAATTTCGCCATCACCAACTGCTAAGTCAATCCCGTCGTTGGCTACCAAGGAACCAAAACTCTTGGTAATACCTTTGAGCTCTAAAGACATATTGGAAATCTACTAGTTATTGCAGCAGGTTACAAAGCAATCGGCATAAAAAACTGGGCGGGAACGATTTCTCGTTCCCGCCCAGCCTTAGTATCTGACTAGTTATCCAACAGTAAGTGTGCCTGCTTTGATATCTTCGCCGATTTTTGTAACTTCTGCCTGTAATTCTGCAGAAACCTTAGTCGAGAAGTCGTTATACCCCGCGAGTAAAGTTCCACCATTGGCAAGAGTTCCAAGGTATGAATCTGCTGTGAAGTTACCAGCATCTACGTCATTGATGACAGCTGTCACTGAAGTGCCAACGCCCTTCATGACTGAAGTCAAAAGAACATCAAGGTACTGAGGAGCAGCAACTGCACCATCGGTATCTACCCAGATAGTTACAGACTTCATGCTTGTCTGTGAGTTTCCTGCAGTAGCTCCACCAAGACCACCGGCAACTGGGAAGATTACATCTGCACCCTGTTGTTCGAAGTTCTTAGAGATCTGAAGAGCTTTAGCCTGATCAGAGAATCCACCTACGAATGTTCCGTCTTTCTTAGCGGTATCCCATCCAAGAACTTTTACGCTCTTGCTCTTTGTCGTGTTGTAATAAGCGACACCCTTAGCAAATCCATCCATGTAAATTGTGACAGGTGGAATGTTAAGGCCGCCATAAGTTGCAACTACGCCTGATGTTGAATATCCAGCTGAAAGGTATCCAGCTTGGAACGCTGCCTGATCTGTCGAGAATTGAATTCCCTTGAGGTTAGCAAGCGCTGTACCTGGATACTGATCTCCGGCTGGGCCGTGATCTTGGCCATCTTGGTCAACGATTGCGAACTTAGTATCAGGATTAGCTTTTGCTGCCTCAACGATTGCACCGTTGATAAGGAATCCAACGCCGATAATGACAGAACACTTCTCATCAACAAGTTTCTTGATGTTTGGTGCATAGTCAGCATCTGATGTTGCAGCTAAATACTTAACTTCTACTTTTCCTTCAACCGCAGCAGCTTGTGCTCCGGCCCATGCTGATGCGTTAAATGACTTGTCGTCAACGCCACCAGTATCAAGTGCTAAACAAGCCTTAGTTGCTGTGCTCGATGAACTTGCGCAGCCAGTAAGAGTTGCCGCAGTAATTCCTAGAACTGCAAAAAGCGAAATAAGTTTCGACTTCTTCAATTTTCCTCCCAGAAATCCTCAGTGTGACCCATCGGTGGATCACTTACTCAGGGTTGATGTGTGGACTTAGAGTAGTAGTTTGGTAAATAAAACCCAATACCCAATTGCTGACTTTGGCCAAACCCTAAACCTTGCCTTTATGGATTCAGGTGACAATCCCTAAGTTTTTATATGTTTTAACCAAAGTTTCTGATGCAACGACCCGCGCTTTTGCAGCGCCGACGCGAAGAATCTCCACAAGAGCGCTCTCATCGGCTAATAATTCAAGGGTTCGAGTGCGGATCGGGGCTAGGTAGTCAACGACTACTTCTGCGACCGCACTCTTGAAATCTCCATAGCCTTTGCCTTCGAACTCATTTTCTAGCTCCGAAATACTTCGGCCAGATAGCGAAGAATGAATAGTTAGCAAGTTACTTATTCCAGGTTTTTCTTTTTCATCGAAACGCACTTCGCGTCCGGTATCTGTCATCGAAGACTTAATCTTCTTTGCGTTAATTTCAGGGCTATCCATAATCTCAATGACACCTTGCATCGATGCTGCAGATTTACTCATCTTGGATGTTGGGTCCTGGAGATCGTTGATCTTGGCACCAGCTTTCATGATGTATGCCTCAGGAATTTGAAAAGTCGCACCATAACGTGAGTTAAAACGCCCTGCTAAATCTCGAGTCAATTCAATATGTTGACGTTGATCTTCTCCGACAGGAACTAGATCTGCCTGATAAAGCAAAATGTCGGCAGCTTGAAGCATGGGGTATGTGAAGAGTCCGACCACGGTCCGGTCGCTTCCACTTTTTTGAGATTTATCTTTGAACTGAGTCATGCGGCTAGCTTCGCCGAATCCGGTGAGGCATTCCATGATCCAACCCAATTGATTGTGCTCGGCAATGTGTGATTGCAAAAATAGTGTGCACTTATCGGGATCCACACCAAGAGCGATTAACTGCGCTGCTGAAACTAAGGTGCGCTTACGTAATAGAGCAGGGTCGGTTTCAACGGTAAGAGCGTGCAAATCAACAACGCAATAAAATGCATCGTGCTCTTTTTGTAATTCAACCCATTGTTTGACTGCGCCGAGGTAGTTCCCAAGGTGAAATGAATCATGGGTGGGCTGAATCCCAGAGAGGACTCTCTTACGTGTCATAGCGCTGATTCTCGCATGTCTAGACCGGGCGCGAGATCAATAAACGACCTGCCCGCTTGCCTTCCATAGATAGGACGGTAATTCGTGCTCCATTGACCGAGAGAACGTCATTTACATGAGGGATGCGCCCCAGAGAATGCATCACAAATCCACTTGCGGTTTCATAGGGGCCTTCGGGAATTTGCAGAGCGGTTTCTTCTTCTAAATCTTCAATGGAGATCAGCCCATCTACTTCAAAATCCCCTGTGCGCATTTCTTGAGAAACTTCTTCCTCATGCGAGTCGTACTCATCGCGAATATCTCCGATTAAACATTCCACAAGATCTTCCATAGTAATAATTCCATCGGTGCCACCATATTCATCCAGAACAATGGCCAAGTGTTGGCGTTGGTTACGCATCTCGGTGAGCGCTGGCAAGACCCCTTTAGTGCCTGGCAAGAACATCATGGGACGCACCAATTCTTGAATTTTTCCACCGTTACCTGAGAGCGAAGTATCGAGCAAATCACGAACATGGATAAAGCCAATTACTTCATCACTTGAACCACGCACCACTGGGTAACGTGAGTGCGCGCGATCAACTGCGAGCGCTATTGCTTTGCCGACAGTGAGAGATCCGTCGAGAAAATCAACCTCCGTGCGAGGCACCATTACTTCGTGCACTTGACGTTCGCTAGCGTTGAAAACCTCTTCAACGATGTCTCGTTCTTCATCGGTAAGGGCGGCATGGCCACTCACCAAATCCAAGAGTTCTTCTTCTGACATTTGTGAACGTTGCTCATGTGGGTCAACGCCAAATAGCCTCACGATAAAGTTCGTTGAATGAGAAAGTAACCAGATGATTGGTCTAAATGCCATCGCTAGTAGGTCAATAATCGGAGCAGCAGCAAGAGCAATTTCTTCAGTTCTGAAAAGCGCAAGACGCTTTGGCACTAACTCTCCGAAGACCAGAGAAAAATAGGCGATCACTAGCGTGAGCCCGATCAGCGAGAGGTTGTTACTCCACCCTCGCGAGAACCCTAAATTTTCCAACCAAGGTTCAACATATTTTCCAATGCGTTCAGCGCCTAAGGCGGCCGATAAGAATCCGCAGACCGTTACACCTACTTGGGCAGCGGCAAGAAAGCGATTGGGATTGGTCGAAAGGGCGGCAACGCGCGCACCACGACGACCCCGCGTCGCCATCTGGCGAACCTGGCTTTCACGTAACGAGATGAGAGCAATTTCGGCAGCGACAAAAAGGGCGGCTAAGAGAATCAGAGCTACGACTACGCCAATGTCCAGAAGTAGCGTGTGGATAGATCCGGTGGCCGGGTCGGGGTTCATGGAGTAAGGCTATCGGAGAGGGAAATTGCGTGAGCCACTTCCTAATCTGCGCGCCATGGCGTAACCTCCTGCCACAGCACTTAGGGGATTTCTCCTAGGTGACCTTCATCCAACGGATCGTCGGGCACGTACCTGCCCGGAGAAGGAGTTGTTTCACATGGCATCAGTTGTATTCGATAAGGCTTCACGAATCTATCCAGGGACTACTGCACCTGCTGTAGATAAATTAGACCTCATAGTAAACGATGGAGAATTTCTTGTTCTCGTCGGGCCATCAGGTTGCGGTAAATCTACGTCGCTGCGAATGCTCGCAGGGCTCGAAGAGATCGACAATGGACGTATCTTCATCGGAGAGCGCGATGTAACAAATATTGCGCCAAAAGATCGTGACATTGCGATGGTCTTCCAGTCATATGCGCTCTACCCACATATGACAGTTGCCGAAAATATGGGCTTCGCACTAAAAATTGCTGGCAAGCCAAAAGAGGAGCGCGATCGTCGCGTCCTTGAAGCTGCCAAGTTGCTCGACCTTGAGCCATATCTAGAACGTAAACCAAAAGCACTATCCGGCGGTCAACGTCAGCGCGTTGCTATGGGTCGCGCCATTGTTCGCGAACCACAGGTCTTCCTTATGGATGAACCGCTCTCTAACCTCGACGCAAAATTGCGTGTTGCAACTCGTACGCAGATAGCTGCGCTACAACGTCGCCTTGGAATCACCACTGTTTATGTAACTCACGACCAAGTTGAAGCTATGACTATGGGCGACCGTGTTGCTGTGTTGAAGGATGGCATTTTGCAGCAGGTAGATACACCTCGCAATCTTTACGATAACCCAGCTAATGCATTCGTTGCTGGCTTTATCGGCTCTCCTGCAATGAACTTGCTCATAGCACCTGTTTCTGGGGGCAAGGCAAAGCTTGGAGATCTCGAAATTGCAGTTCCTTCGGGCGTTGGAGCCACAGTCACTGTCGGTGTGCGCCCAGAATCCTTTACGCCATCCACCGCCGGCTTCCACGTTCTCGTTGAAGTTGTCGAAGAGCTTGGCGCAGATGCATTCGTCTACGGAAAGCCCGCTGATGCTGCTGTGAATTTCGCAAATGCTTCAGATGAAGGAGCCCAAGTAATTGTGCGTTGGGATCCAAAGAATCCACCACAGCCTGGTTCAACAATCACCGTAACGGTTAATCCCGCTGCGATCCACCTCTTTGATTCAACAACCGGAGAGTGCATCAAGTAAATATAAATAATTAAAAAACCCTCCAGATATTCTGGAGGGTTTTTTATTGGGAAAACGCTATGCCATAGCTTTCTGAAGGTTCTCATCAATTGATGCCAAGAATTCTTGCGTTGTCTGCCACGGGCTATCAGGTGAGATCAAAATCGCAAGGTCTTTAGTCATCTTTCCTGATTCGACAGTTTCGATACAGACTCGCTCTAGAGTTGAGGCGAACTTTGCAAGCTCTGGAGTGTTATCCAGTTTTGCTCGGTGCTGTAAGCCTTGAGTCCAAGCGAAGATGGAAGCAATCGGATTGGTAGAAGTTGGCTTGCCTTGTTGATGATTGCGATAGTGACGAGTGACGGTGCCGTGAGCTGCCTCAGCTTCGACAGTTTTTCCATCTGGGCTCATGAGCACACTTGTCATAAGACCAAGTGATCCGTATCCCTGCGCAACGGTATCTGACTGAACATCGCCGTCGTAATTCTTACAGGCCCACACATAGCCACCTTCCCAGCGAAGGGCTGTAGCCACCATGTCATCAATTAGTCTGTGCTCGTAAGTGATACCCAACTTATCGAATTGCTCTTTGAACTCACTTTCAAATACCTCCTGGAAGATATCTTTAAAGCGTCCATCGTAAGCCTTAAGAATTGTGTTCTTGGTAGAGAGAAATACTGGGTACTTTCGCAAGATTCCGTAGTTCAATGAAGCACGTGCAAAGTCGCGGATAGATTCATCTACGTTATACATGCCCATCGCGATTCCTGAACCTTCGAATTTATAAACTTCAAATTCCATGGGCTTTGAACCATCTTCTGGCACAAAGGTCATGGTTAAAGTTCCGGCACCAGGCACAGTGAAGTCCGTCGCGCGGTATTGATCGCCAAATGCATGTCGACCAATAACGATTGGCTTAGTCCAATGAGGAACTAGCCGAGGAACGTTGCTGATAATGATTGGTTCCCGGAAAATTACTCCGCCGAGGATGTTGCGGACTGTTCCGTTGGGAGATTTCCACATCTTCTTTAGGCCGAATTCTTCTACACGAGCTTCATCGGGAGTAATGGTCGCGCACTTAACGCCTACCCCGTGCTTTTGAATTGCATGGGCCGAGTCGATAGTGACCTGATCGTTAGTTGCATCGCGATTTTCAATGCCAAGGTCGTAGTAGTCAAGATTGATGTCTAGATAAGGCAAGATCAGCTGCTCTTTAATGAACTGCCAGATGATTCGCGTCATCTCATCGCCATCTAGTTCGACAACAGTACCTACAACTTTAATCTTGTTCATTTTCGCTCCGCTCTTAAAGGCTCTGGACGTCGGCTTGTTTTGTGCGCACTGCTTCGGCAGCGACTTTAAGTTCTGCTAACTCTGTTGCAGAAAGATCTGTTTCAACTACTTTCTTGATTCCGGTCCGACCAATTTGAGCTTCTACTCCAAGGTAAACTCCAGAAATTCCATATTCGCCATCAACCCATGCACAGACGGGCATCACTTCGCCTGAATCCTCAATTACCGCTTTTGCCATTCGCGCAGCTGCAGCTGAAGGTGCGTAATATGCCGAGCCGGTCTTAAGAAGGGCGACAACTTCAGCGCCACCGTTACGTGTTCGTGTAACAAGCTCATCTATTTCTGCCGCAGAAAGTTTATCTGTGAGCGGGGCTCCATTTACGGTGCAACGACTTGGAACTGGAACCATCGTGTCACCATGGGAACCAAGAGTGAGTGTATTTACCGATCCCACTGGCACGCCAAGTTTTTCTGCAACAAAATTTGTAAAGCGAGCTGTATCAAGCATTCCTGCTTGACCCATTACTCGATGACGTGGGAACCCTGTTGCAAGCTGGGCAAGGGCTGTCATTTCATCGAGTGGATTTGAAACCACGATGATTACTGCGTTGGGACTGTGCTTTGCAATATTTTCGGCAACACCACGAACAATGCCGGCGTTAACACCAATAAGATCCATGCGGCTCATTCCAGGTTTACGTGGAAGTCCGGCGGTAATCACTACAACATCTGAATTAGCGGTCGCTTCATAGCCTGCGCCATCAGCGGTGGTTGTTGCTCCAACAATCTTTGTTTCAAAGCCTTCGATGGAACGTGATTGATTCATGTCCAGAGCTAGGCCCTCGGGTTTGCCTTCAACGATGTCGGTCAGAACAACTGTTTCAAAAATGTTGTACTCCGCCAAACGCATCGCGGTTGTAGAACCATAGAATCCTGCGCCTATCACGCTTACTTTGCTTCCCATATCCATCGCCTTCTTTTCTAGTCTCGAAATTGTCTTGACATCAAGATAACTCTACCGTCCGTGCGGAAGTGCTAAAGCCAGCAGCGCCAGTGCTAGCGCTATCGCTAAAGGCAGGTAACGCTCGACTTTGCCCGTAGTTGCGCGAGAAAGTGCCACCCCAGCTGTCCCTACTGCGATTAAAAGTGATGCAGTTCGCACGAATCCCACGAGCCCTACTGCCACACCAAGAAAGATAGAAATATATCCAGCGACTCCAAAAGAACGAAGGGTTATAGACATGCTTCGACAACATTCTTAAGCAGCATTGCTCGTGTCATCGGTCCCACTCCACCTGGCATTGGCGCAACATATGCTGCCCTCTGCATCACATCAGGGTGGACATCTCCCAACAGACCTGCATCGGTGCGAGAAATCCCCACATCGATCACAGCGGCACCTTCTTTAATCATTGCGGCTGTCAGAAAATGCGCTTTACCGATGGCGGCTATAACAATGTCAGCGTTCCTGGTATGAACTGCCAAATCCTTAGTTCCTGTATGTGTCAATGTCACGGTCGCATTTTCGCTTTTGCGTGTGAGCAATAACCCGAGTGGACGTCCCACGGTAATACCTCGTCCAATAACTGTAATCTCTGCGCCATCGATTACGACGTTGTAATGACGAAGAAGTTCGACAATTCCTCGAGGAGTGCAAGGAAGTGGACCATCTTGTCCGGCAACAAGACGACCGAGGTTGAGTGGATGCAAACCATCTGCATCTTTATCTGGATCAATTGCTTCAAGAACTTTCTGAGAGTTAATTCCGCCAGGCAATGGTAATTGAACGATATACCCCGTGCACTCATTGGAATTATTAAGATCTGCAATGGCAGTTAGTACATCTCTTTCGGTTGCACTTTCTGGAAGGTCAATTCGAATTGATTTCGCGCCAACTTCTTGGCAATCTCGATGTTTTCCAGAAACGTAGGAAAGAGAGCCGGGATCACTTCCCACCAATATTGTGCCCAGACCCGGCACAACTCCTTGAGTTGCAAGTTGCTTCACCTGTTGGGCTAGTTCGCCTTTGATTTTTGAGGCGAGCGCTTTGCCATCTAATAGTTGAGCGCTCATGATGTAATACTAATGGGGCTTACGCATGGGAGAAATGTCGGACTCCGGTAAAGAACATCGCAATGCCGGCCGCTTGCGCAGCTGCAATTACTTCCTCATCACGCACGCTTGCGCCCGGCTGAACTACAGCAACGACGCCTGCGTCAATCAGGATCTGAAGACCATCTGCGAAGGGGAAGAAAGCATCACTTGCCGCGACGCTGCCTGCAGCCCGCTCGCCTGCGCGAGAAATCGCAAGACGCGCAGAATCAACTCTATTTACTTGACCCATACCCACGCCCACTGAAGCTCCGTCATGAGCCAGAAGAATTGCGTTGCTCTTTACGGCTCGAACTGCTCGCCAGGCAAAATCTAAATCTTTACGTACATCAGCGGAAACTTCACTTCCGCTGACTTGTTTCCATTGTGAAGATGAATCCCCCGGTGCATCGATTCGATCAACGTCTTGAAGAAGAACGCCGCCGGATACGGGACGCATTTCCCACGTCTCGTCCTTAGATTCAATCACCGTAAGAATTCTGATCGACGGCTTCTTGCTAAGTATCGCAATAGCGGCAGCTTCGTAACTTGGGGCTACTACCACTTCAGTGAAAATTTGTGAGAGAGCTTGCGCCATCTCTTCTGTGACTTCGCGATTTGCAGCGACTACTCCGCCGAACGCAGAAATTGGATCGCACTCATGTGCCTTTGAGTATGCCTGGCTAATACTTTGGCCAATAGCAATCCCACAAGGGTTGGCATGTTTAATAATTGCCACGCAAGGTTCTGCGTGATCCAAAGCTGCGCGCCAAGCAGCATCGGCATCTGTGTAGTTGTTAAATGACATCTCTTTACCGTGGAGTTGTTTGGCTCCCATCAACCCCGATGTAGTTGCACCCTCGGAGTAGCTTGCGCCCATTTGGTGAGGATTTTCGCCGTAACGCAAAATCTCTTGGCGGTGCCAAATACGTCCAAACCATTCGGGTAAAACTTCGCCGTCAAAAGTTTGAAGCCATGTAGCTATTGCTAAATCGTATTCTGCGGTTGTACGAAAAACCTCAAGGGCTAATTTGCGACGTTCGGCAAGGGTAAATCCCCCAGATTTTAACGCTTGTGTTAACTGCTCATATTGGGAAGGCTCACTAATCACCGCGACAGAGCCATGATTCTTGGCGGCGCCTCGGAGCATGGATGGGCCGCCTATATCGATTTGTTCGATGCACTCTGAAAAATCGGCACCAGAGGCAATAGTTTGCGCAAATGGATACAGGTTGATAACTACCAAGTCAAAAGGCGCAATATCTAATTGAGCAATGGCATCGAGGTGTTCAGGATTATCTTGGTCTGCCAAAATCCCCGAGTGAATCCGCGGATGTAACGTCTTAACACGGCCACCCATGATTTCAGGAAACCCGGTATACGAACTTACCTCGGTGACAGCAATTCCTGCAGATTGCAAAGTTTTAGCCGTAGAGCCTGTAGATAAAATCTCTACACCCGCGCCTTGCAAGTTTTGGCCAAGTTCAACAAGGCCGCTCTTGTCGTAAACACTGACGAGGGCTCTGCGAATAACTTTACGATCACTCATCAGGCGTCCTTAAGGTTGGCAAAATATCTCTAATTGTCTCAACGATGAGAACCCGCTCGACAATCTTAATGCGCTCGTGAAGCGAATTTGCATCGTCATCATCAAGGATAGCAACCTCGCGCTGAGCGATAATTTCTCCTGTATCAACTCCGGCATCAACCCAATGAATCGTGGTGCCGCCCACAGATTCACCAGATTCTAGAGTTTCACTTATTGCCCATGCCCCGCGGAATTTCGGAAGCAAAGCTGGATGCGCATTGATGGTCCTGAACCTTTCGACAAAAGCTGGTGCTAGTACCCGCATAAAACCTGCAGAAACAACGAGATCGGGCGAACACTTCTCTACCGCTATGAAAATTTCGGCATCCCATTTGGTGCGATCTTTCTGCATGGGAATAACGAGAGATGGGATGTGGGCTTCTTGCGCGCGAGAAATCACTTGTGATGCAGGTTGATCCGACAGAACCAAGGAAATCGAGGCTTCCAATTTCTCTTGCGCAACCGCATCGATAATGGCTTGCACCAAAGTTCCTGCGCCAGATGCAAGGAGGACTAGTTTCGGCTTCATCTCTTGCCTCCAAGTGCGAGAAGTCGAGGAAGGCCCATCGCAAGAACAATTCCGACTCCAAGTTCCAGGCCAATAGCTAAAGTCAATTTCCAGACGCTCACTCCGACGGCAGACATCGCGGGAGTTAACAAGCTTCCACTCGCAAGAAGTGAAATGCCTGCGACCATGAAAAGAATGCGTAAGTAGCTACCGACCAAAGTCCGTGAATCCTGTGAGATGGTCCAGTTGTAGAGAACTGCGCCCATAGCAACAAAAAGAATGGAGCAAATTAGTACAAGTGGATGACGCGATGCTGGCATTGCTCCAAGAATTGGAAGTGCTGGAATTTGATCTGCGCTGTAACTCCATGGTGAAACTAAAGTGTGGGCTCCCACAGCAAAACCTGGACCAGCAAAATATGCCAATGTAGCGACGATGGCGTTAGGAAGATAAGCAAGATTGATGAGGAAGAGCAGAATTCCCCCTAAGAATCCGGGTTGCAAAACCGTTGCTAAATTTTGAACTGCTGACAAATTACTAAAAAGTGAGATTCCAAGTGCAAGTGAAGCAAATCCCATTCCAAGGGCTATCACGCGTTTGGCAATTTCAGTTGATTCATTTAGTCGTCGACGAGAACGTGGTCGCACCGTCGAAGTGACCAGCCATGCTCCAATCCCAGTCACGACTGGGACAAAGTAGATGATTGGTTGGACTCCATTTGTGCTCGATACCCATGCAAGAAGTGTTGCTATACCTGCATATAAAGTTGAAAAGATTATTCGTGCAGGAGGCAGGGCGTGCTCGCCCACTTCAATTTCATCAGTAACTCGAGAAAAACTACTTCTAATCGCAAAAAATGGTAGGAGTAACGCTCCAATTGGCAGATAGGTCATCAATCCACTCTGGCCAGCAGGCGGTAGCTCCACATGAAAGGGAATGTGGTGAGCGCCGAGCCAAATCCACAGCGCAGCGCGCATTGGATCTGAGGTATTTGCACTACTGCTTCCTGCTGTCGCCCACGCTAGTAAGGCAAGAAATGAAGTAGGAAGTAGTACTAGTGCAATGCTGCGAAAAACTTGTGTCAACGAAACCCAGAGGGTGCGTTGGAACATACGAGTTAGCCCTTTAACAGCGCGCGCATGAGGCGAGCGGTTTCACTTGGCGTTTGTCCCACTTGGACCCCAGCTGCTTCAAGTGCATCTTTTTTACCTTTGGCAGTTCCAGAGGAGCCAGAGACTATTGCACCTGCGTGACCCATTGTTTTTCCTTCTGGTGCAGTAAAACCTGCAACATATCCAACGACGGGCTTAGTTACGTACTCTTTAATAAATGCTGCTGCTCGCTCTTCGGCATCGCCACCGATTTCACCAATCATGACAATCGCTTCTGTCATTGGATCATCTTGGAAAGCACGCAAACAATCAATATGTGTTGTTCCAATAATTGGATCTCCACCAATACCAACAGCAGTGGTGAATCCGATATCTCGGAGTTCGTACATCATCTGGTAGGTAAGAGTTCCAGATTTGGAAACCAATCCGATAGGGCCTGCACCAGTAATGTCTGCTGGAATAATTCCGACATTCGATTCGCCAGGAGTGATAATTCCAGGGCAGTTAGGGCCAAGAAGTCGAGTGGTTCCCTTGCTTTGGGCGTATGCAAAGAATGCAGCAGTATCGTGAACAGGAATTCCTTCGGTGATAACAACTACAAGCGCAAGAGCAGCATCGATAGCATCGACAACGGCAGCTTTAGCAAATTTTGGTGGAACGAAAACGACAGAGACATTTGCTTGAGTCGCAGCGACTGCTTCGGCAACGGTATTAAAAACTGGTAGGTGGTGGCCGTCTATATCAACGACTTGCCCGCCTTTTCCAGGTGTTACACCGCCAACGATGACTGTGCCGGAGGCAAGCATTCGACGTGTGTGTTTGGTTCCTTCCGAGCCAGTCATTCCTTGAACGATGACACGTGATGCTTTATTAATAAGGATTGACATTATTTTGCCGCCAATTCTGCGGCGCGTGCTGCTGCGCCATCCATTGTGTCGAGTTGTTGAATCAAAGGGTGATTAGCTTCATTGAGAATTCTTCGACCTTCCAGGACGTTATTTCCATCGAGGCGCACCACAATAGGCTTTGAAGCTTTATCTCCGAGAATCTCTAAAGCTTGGACAATGCCGTTAGCGACCGCATCACAAGCTGTGATTCCACCGAAGACATTGACGAAGACACTCTTCACATCAGGATCTCCAAGAATTATTGATAACCCATCTGCCATTACCTGAGCAGATGCTCCGCCTCCGATATCGAGGAAGTTGGCGGGTTTCACTCCGCCGAATTTCTCACCCGCATAAGCGACAACATCGAGCGTGCTCATGACAAGCCCTGCACCGTTGCCAATAACTCCCACTTCGCCATTGAGTTTGACGTAGTTGAGGTCCTTCTCTTTGGCTAGCGCCTCGAGTGGGTTGGTAGCTGAGTGATCGACAAGTAATTCATGATCTGGATGACGGAATCCTGCATTGTCATCAAGGGTCACTTTTCCGTCCAAAGCGATAATGCGGCCATCAGAGGTTTTAACGAGCGGGTTAATTTCGACAAGGGTTGCATCTTCAGATACGAAAACATTCCAGATCAAAACTAGGACTTCTGCCACTTGCTCTGCAATATCTGCAGGGAATTGAGCTTGCTGAATGATTTTCACAGCTTCTGATTGTGATATTCCGTGGTTGGAGTTAACAGGAACTTTCGCTAATTTCTCAGGAGTTTCATGAGCTACTTGTTCGATATCCATACCGCCGGCTACCGATGCCATAACTAGAAAGGTTCGATTAGAGCGATCGAGAAGAATAGCTAAGTAATATTCGGCTTCGATTGGGGCCGCTTGGGCAATCATTACTTTGCCAACTACATGACCTTTAATATCCATACCTAAAATTTTGGATGCTATTTCACGTGCCTCGTTGGAGTTCTGCGCTAACTTCACGCCACCAGCTTTTCCGCGTCCGCCAACTTTGACTTGCGCCTTGATGACAACTTTGCCACCGATTTTCTCTGCAGCAGCTTCGGCTTCCTGCGCAGTAGTTGCAACAGCGCCAGCTAGCACTGGAACGCCATGCTTTTCAAAGAGATCTCTAGCTTGATATTCAAAGAGATCCACGTGGGACTCCATTCATAATCGGACGGTGCTCAAAAGCGAGAACGGGTGTAATCCTAGAGCTTCTCAACGGGTGCATAACGCAGCAACAATCTCTTCTCACCAAAGGTGCCAAAATTGATCGTTGCCTCAGCGCGATCGCCCTCACCTGAGAGCGAAACCACCGTCCCTAATCCGAATGTGTCATGTGACACACGTTCTCCCACGGCCAACTCCATTGCAACGCTCTTCTTACCCGTTGCCTTGGGTGGAGGTCCAGAGAAATTTCGGCGAACTGCTGGCTTAAAGGATGTGGCGCTCTTATTGCGCCATTGAATTAACTCTTCAGGGATTTCATCAAGGAAACGCGATGCAGGGTTATAACTTGGAGCTCCCCACGTTGAACGATATTCAGCACGTGTGAGGAAGAGGCGCTGCTGGGCACGAGTTAAACCAACGTAGGCCAAACGTCGCTCCTCTTCAATCTCTTTAGCTTCTCCCAGAGTTCGAGAGTGAGGAAAAATCCCATCTTCTAGCCCCACTAAAAACACTGTGGGGAATTCAAGGCCTTTGGCTGTATGCAAAGTCATAAGGGTTACAACCCCACCATGATCTTCACCGTCAGGAATTTGATCTGCGTCGGCAACTAGTGAAACTTGCTCAAGGAAACCTGCAAGTGAGATTTCTTCGTCTTCACCTAAGGATTCAAAGGGTCTCTCTTCGTACTCCAAAGAAACGGCCACAAGTTCTTTTAAGTTTTCGACCCGCACTTCATCTTGCGGATCAGTACTTGCCGAGAGCTCCGTCAACAATCCCGACTGCTCGAGTACCGCTTCAATAATCACCGAAGGGCGGACCTTTGCTTCGACCAAGGTTTGCAGTGCTGAAATCATGGTGACAAATTCATGGATAGATGCGGCGGCTCGATTTGGTATATCTGCAATTTCATTAGCGCGGTTTAAACCTTGCCAAAAAGATGTGTACTCAGATTGAGTAAAGGAGTCGATGTAGTCGAGAGCTTTGTCACCTATAGCTCGCTTGGGAACATTAATGATGCGGCGAAGAGATATCTCATCATTATGATTGACGACTACACGTAAATAGGCGAGCAGATCTTTCACTTCTTTGCGTTCATAAAAGCGAACACCGCCAACTACTTTGTACGGCAGGGCAGCTCGCATAAAAACTTCTTCAAAAACGCGAGACTGAGCATTTGTACGGTAAAAAATGGCGGTATCCCCCGGCTGTGAGAGATTTTCTCGTTGGAGCTTGCGAACTTCATCGCGAACAAATTCCGCTTCATCATGCTCGGACTCGGCAACATAGCCAGTAAGTGGGGCACCAGAACCCGCCTCTGACCATAGGTTCTTCTCTTTGCGGCTCTCATTTTGCGTAATCACAGCATTTGCAGCGTTGAGGATATTTTGAGTAGATCTGTAGTTTTGTTCTAATAGAACAGAGGTAGCTTTAGGGTAATCAAGTTCGAATTGCAGAATGTTTCGAATTGTCGCACCGCGAAATCCATAGATTGACTGATCGGCATCGCCTACAACGCATAGTTCGGCGGGAGCAATACCCTCGGCATCAGTCCCCACAAGCTCGCGGATTAATTGATACTGGGCATGATTAGTATCCTGGTATTCGTCCACCAATACATGGCGGAAGCGAGAGCGGAATCTTGCTTTGCTTTCAGGGAACTTTTGCAAGACTTCAACAGTCTTTAAAATCAAATCATCAAAATCCATAGCATTGGCGCTTTGCAAACGCTTTTGATAAACCGCATACACCTCGGCCACTACCTGTTCGAATTGATTTTGAGTGGCGTTTAGGTAATCCGATGGACCAAGTAATTCATTTTTCGCATTAGAGATCATTGATTGAAATTGTCTGGCCGGATATCGCTTTGCGTCTAGATTGAGTTCCTTGCACACGATAGTTATTAACCGCAAACTATCGGCCTGGTCGTAGATGCTGAAAGAATTGCCGTAGCCAAGACGCGCACCTTCTTGCCTCAGGATTCGGACGCAAGCAGAGTGGAAAGTTGACACCCACATAGATCGGGCAATAGGACCTACTAGCTCTGCGACTCGTTCTTTCATTTCGCCAGCAGCTTTATTTGTAAATGTGATTGCCAAGATTTCATAGGGCGCAGCACCCCGACGTGCCATGAGATACGCGATACGGCGCGTTAATACCCGGGTTTTACCCGAACCTGCACCAGCCACCACAAGAAGTGGACCGCCAGCATGAGTCACTGCCGCTTGTTGTTGAGGGTTGAGCCCTTCGAGTAAGGGATCAGCGCTCATCATGGGCCACATTCTATTAGGCTTCGGCGACATGGTCAGCACAGAAATTTTAAGAAAATTGAGGAATTCCTATGGAACCAATTGCCGATAGTGAAATTAAACGCGTTCTTGTTATTAACGCTCACCCCGATGACTCTGACTTCGGCGCATCAGGAACTATCGCTCAATGGGTCAAAAAAGGCATTCATGTTTCGTATTGCATCTGCACAAACGGAGACCAAGGTGGAGAAGAATCTGGAATCCCTGTGGAAGAGATGCCCGAAGTTCGCCAGCGAGAACAACGTGCAGCAGGAGCGGCAATTGGCGTCACAGATATAACTTTCCTCAATTATCGCGATGGGTCACTCGAACCAACTCTAGGTTTACGAAAAGATTTAGTGCGTGCAATTCGTATAGCTCAACCTGATCGCTTACTCTGTCAAAGCCCGGAAAGAAATTGGGACAGAATCGGTGCGAGCCATCCAGACCATCTTGCAGCAGGTGAAGGTGCAATCCAGGCGGTATACCCGGATGCAAGAAATCCCTTCGCATTTTTGGATCTAGCTGCAGAAGGACATCTACCTTGGCGCGTAAAAGAAGTGTGGATGATGGGACATGCAACACCTGATCACTTCGTTGATATCACCGAAACCTTCGAACTCAAGATGAAGGCGTTGCACTCACATGTTTCGCAGACAGCACACAATCCAGAGTTAGAGAATATGGTTCGTGCTTGGGGTCAACGCAATGCAACTCTCGGCGGATTTGCCGAAGGTCGCATTGCCGAAGCTTTCAAAATCGTCAATACAAACTAACGATTTATTTAACTACGACGCTTTCAATAGCGACTGTAAGTGCTGGGGTTCCGTCCCCGGAACCATCTACTACGCCAGCCGCTGCGACCTTCTGTACAACGTCTAAGCCCGAAGTGATCTTGCCCCAGATCGTGTAGTTGGAGCCCAACGTTGTGTCCTTGTAGACCAAGAAGAACTGGCTGCCATTGGTATTTGCGCCAGAGTTTGCCATCGCAACAGTGCCTGCTGGGTAATTGTTTTCGATTTGAGCTGGAAGATTCTCGTCTCTATACGTGAACGATGATGGCCCGCCACCAGTTGCTGTTGGATCTCCACATTGCAAAACAAAAAGCCCTGCCGTAGTCAGACGATGGCAAAGGGATGCGTCATAAAAACCAGCTCTTGCAAGGGCGGTAATTGCTGTGACTGTTACTGGGGCATTTGTTTGATCAACAGATATTTCAATGTCACCACAATTTGTTTTTAAAGTGATAGTCGAAATCTTCTCGGTCAAAATCGCAGTTGGAGCGGCAACATCTTTCCCGCTATGGGCAAGTGCGCTAGTTGTCGCACAAGCTTCAGGTGCCTGAGCAACCGGTGTCTCTTTTGAAGCACAAGAAACAAGTGAGCCTGCAAGCAAGACGACTAACCCGATATAGATTCCACGTTTCACAATTACTCCCATTCGATGGTTCCAGGTGGCTTACTGGTGATATCCAAAACAACTCGATTAACGTCACGGACCTCGTTGGTGATTCGTGTCGAAATCTTCTCGAGCAAATCGTAAGGCAAGCGAGACCAATCTGCGGTCATTGCATCCTCGCTAGATACTGGGCGCAGAACGATTGGATGTCCATACGTGCGGCCATCGCCTTGAACTCCAACGCTGCGAATATCGGCCAAGAGCACCACAGGACACTGCCAAATAACGCGGTCTTGCCCAGCGGCGCTGAGCTCTTCTCGAGCGATGCGGTCGGCATGACGTAAGATTTTTAAGCGATCTTGCGTCACTTCTCCGATAATACGAATGGCCAACCCAGGGCCCGGAAATGGTTGCCTCATCACAATTTCCTCAGGTAATCCCAGTTCGAGACCAACGAGGCGTACTTCATCTTTAAAAAGAGTACGTAACGGTTCAATCAACGAGAATTTCAAATCATCAGGCAGCCCGCCGACGTTGTGGTGGGATTTAATATTTGCCGTCCCTGTGCCTCCGCCTGATTCAACTACATCAGGATACAAAGTTCCCTGGACGAGAAATTCAACATCGCCTCCCGACGCAACCTCACGAGCTGCCGCCTCAAATGCTCGGATAAATTCGCGACCGATAATCTTTCGTTTCGTTTCTGGGTCGGAGATCCCAGCTAAGGCTTTAAGGAAGGTACCGCGGACATCTACAACTTTTAACGCCACTCCGGTGGATGCGACAAAATCATTCTCTACTTGCTCGGCTTCGCCATCGCGTAATAACCCATGATCGATGAATACACATGTCAGCTGATTTCCGACAGCGCGTTGAACAATCGCGGCAGCCACGGCCGAATCAACTCCGCCAGACAAACCGCAAATAACTTTCTTATCGCCTACTAGCGCGCGAACTTTTTCAACCTCGGCATCGGTGATGTTGCCAGTTGTCCACGTTGGCTGACACCCTGCAATTTCAATAAGCCAATGGCGAAGAATCTCTTGCCCGTGCTCAGAGTGCAAAACTTCTGGGTGGAATTGAACCCCCGCCAACGCTCCAGTCTCATTCTCAAATGCAGCCACTGGTGTGTCCTTCGTCGAAGCACAAATGGAAAATCCAGCAGGAGCTTGTGTGACTGCGTCTCCATGGCTCATCCATACCAACTGATTTTCTGGAATGTTTGTAAAGAGTCGGGATGAACTGGCTGCAGTTAACTCTGTTCGCCCAAATTCTGATTTACCCGTTTGGGTGACAACGCCATCGAGAGCCGCCGCCATTACTTGAAACCCGTAACAGATTCCGAAAACAGGTATCCCTAGTTTAAGAATCTCTGAATCAAATTGTGGGGCGCCATCTGCGTAAACGCTCGATGGCCCACCTGAAAGCACAATAGCTTCAGGGTTTTTTGCAGTTACTTGTGCAGCGCTAATTGTTGAAGGAACAATTTCGCTAAATACTCGAGCTTCGCGTACGCGACGAGCAATCAATTGGGCGTACTGAGCACCAAAATCGACGACAAGTACGCCACTTTTCTCAGGCACGATGGATAAGTACCTCAACGCGTTGGAACTCTTTCACATCCGAATATCCGCACGTTGCCATGGCACGACGCAATGAACCAAAGAGGTTCATGGAGCCGTCGGCTGCATGGGAAGGCCCAAGCAAAATTTCCTTGAGAGTTCCAGATGTACCCACTGCAACTCTTTCACCGCGAGGAAGTTCTTGATGATGGGCTTCGCTTCCCCAGTGCCAACCAAGCCCAGGTGCTTCAACTGCTTTGGCAAGTGGCGAACCCATCATGACGGCATCGGCGCCACATGCGATTGCTTTAGCAATGTCGCCACTGCGACCAACAGATCCATCTGCAATCACATGGACGTAACGTCCGCCCGATTCATCCAAATAGTCGCGACGAGCAGATGCAACTTCTGCAACTGCAGAGGCCATGGGAACTTCAATGCCTAACACTTTCCGTGTTGTATGTGCAGAGCCACCACCAAAGCCAACGAGAACCCCCGCAGCACCAGCGCGCATTAAGTGAAGTGCAGCCGAAGCCGTTGCGCAACCGCCTACTATTACTGGGACATCGAGTTCGTAAATAAATTTCTTGAGATTGAGCGCCTCGTTGTTGTGCGCAACATGTTCAGCGCTCACTGTGGTACCGCGAATAACGAAGATATCTACACCTGCATCAACCACAGTCTTATGTAATTCGAAAGTACGTTGTGGCGATAAAGATCCTGCAACGGTTACACCTGCATCGCGAATCTGCTTGAGCCGTTCTTTGATCAAAGTAGGTTGAATTGGCGCTGTATAAAGTTCTTGCATCCGTCGGGTTGCATGGGAATCCGGCATAGATGCAATTTCGCCTAATTGAATGCGTGGATCTTCATAGCGCGTCCAGAGTCCCTCTAAATTAAGGACAGCAAGCCCACCAAGTTTTCCTATTGCAATTGCCGTTTCGGGGGATACAACAGAATCCATCGGAGCCGCCAGCATAGGAAGATCGAATTTGTAGGCATCTATCTGCCAGCTTGTTGAGACATCTTCAGGGTCGCGTGTGCGTCGGCTTGGGACGATAGCGATGTCATCAAAAGAATAAGCCTGGCGTGCTCTTTTTCCGGGGGCAATCTCAATGAAACTCATCATCGACCCTTTCCGCGATAGTTAGGTGCATCGGAGACATCTAAAACATCATGCGGATGACTTTCCTGTAAACCCGCAGCAGTGATCTGAATTAAACGTCCTTCGCGACGCAAATAATCAATATCCGCTGCACCCGCATAGCCCATTCCCGAGCGAAGCCCTCCCACAAGTTGATGAACCACGTGAGCAACAGATCCGCGGTAAGCCACTTTGCCTTCGATTCCCTCTGGGACAAGTTTGTCCTCGGAGAGGACGTCATCTTGCATGTAACGATCTTTTGAATACGATTTTTGTTCGCCACGAGATTGCATTGCACCGAGGGATCCCATCCCGCGATAAGCCTTGTATTGACGCCCTTCAATAGTGACAAGTTCGCCCGGTGATTCATCGCAACCTGCAAGGAGAGAACCCAACATCACTGAATCTGCACCTGCAACAAGTGCTTTGACGATATCGCCAGAATATTGAAGTCCACCATCTGCGATGAGCGGAATTCCCGCTTTGATACAGGCCTTACTTGCTTCCATGATTGCGGTGATTTGTGGAACTCCGACGCCGGCAACAATTCGAGTGGTACAGATGGAACCTGGCCCGACTCCAACTTTAACTGCATCAGCTCCGGCATTAATGAGAGCTTGCGCGCCAGCGCGCGTGGCAACATTGCCGCCAATGATTTCTGTAGTTGGAGAATATTTCTTAATACGAGCGATCGCTTCAAGCACTGCGCGATGATGCCCATGTGCTGTGTCGACAACTACAACATCAACGCCGACTTCAATCAAAGCTTGCGCGCGAGCAAATCCATCGTCGCCAACTCCCACTGCAGCACCTGCAAGGCCAATGTTTTTCACTAACTTCACATGTGTTACCTGTTCATCTATCGGCAGGTTGCGGTGAATGATTCCGATGCCACCAACTTTTGCCATAGCAATCGCCATTGCCGATTCAGTGACGGTATCCATCGCAGATGAAACCAATGGAATCGATAAGGAAATATTGCGGGAAAGTTTTGTTGCTGTGTCTACTTCACTTGGCACAACTTCGGACGCATCAGGCAAGAGGAGAACATCGTCGTAAGTAAGGCCGAGCATCGCGATTTTCTCGCTCATCGTGGCCTCCGTCTGTGCCATCTTCGAGCCTCACACGGGCTCGTGGTGGGAAGCGTGAAGTCTATCGGGCGTATTGGACTCCGACTGCCTGCGTAATTTCCTCGCATGCGCTTGCTATATCAGGCGCGAAAATGGCCCCTTCGCACTCAGTGAGGTTCCACCCAGGGCCGCCAATAATGATTCGCGGTGCTGGGCGAACTTTGGGGAGATTGTTAATAAATCGAGGATCTGCATTTTCTGGCATGCATGCCCAAAGGAATACCGCTGGAGGCGCAATTCGTTTAACGATTCCGACAACTGCCTCCAGTGGAGTACGAGCTCCTAAGAATTGAACGCTAATCCCCCGTTCGACAAGGGCAGCTTTTAGTGCGTAGAGAGCCAACGAGTGTTGCTCTTCGGCAATTGCCGCTAATAAGACCGGCCGTGAATTTTCAGCTTTTTTCGGTTCTACAGAATGAAAGACTCGCTTGAGAATCTCAGAGAGCACGTGCTCTACTTCAACACCTTCTTCAGTCCGCTCCCATGTTTCACCTATGCGGACAAGAAGTGGGACGACAACCTCATGCCATGTAGAAATTGCACCGTATTTCTTAATCTCTTTTATTAAGGCGCTCTCCAAAAATACGCTATCGAGTCCTTGGGCTGCACGAAAAAGAGAAGCGACTAATTCTTCACGCCCTTGAGCGCTGGATTTATTCTTCAGGAATTTATCGACCGGTGCTTCACTACCGTCGTGCTCTTTTGCTCTGACCGCTGCATCTGCTGGAGCAACACCTGAGACAACTAAGCGACGCATATAAGTCAGCTTTGCTACATCGCTCTGGGAATAACGTCTATGGCATCCAGCCTGATGTTCACTCGGCCCCAAGCCATATCGACGATCCCACGTTCGGAGAGTGGCCGCGGCAATCCCTAGCCTGCGGGCAAGGGCTGCCACGCTCAGGGACTGATTCACGACCCTATCCTCGCGCTCTCACGCAATTCACACCACCCCAAATGACCCCCCAAAATGGGATTGCGCCTGTCGAACTTGAACAACTTATGGCGCGATTGTATGGTTGCCCCATGGCTGAAATATCCCGACTACCTAAGCCCATTGCCGATCTCTGGGAATGGCAATACTCCGGCGCGTGCCAAGAGTTACCTACGGAGATGTTCTTTCACCCCGATGGAGAGCGTGGACCTCGCCGGCGCAACAGAGAAAATGCAGCGAAGGCAGTGTGTGCAGCTTGTCCTGTCATTCAAGAATGCCGCGAGCATGCTCTCTCCGTGCAAGAGCCTTATGGAATCTGGGGCGGTCTTACCGAGGATGAACGGCTTGCAATTTTGGATCGCAAGACAGTCGCATCGATTTCACACGCCTCTTAACAAACCAGCAACTACGGAATCAAGTTTGGTAACACAGGAAACTTACCTTCATCAATAATCTAAGGCGCCGCAATGCGTATCAAATGCTGCATGGAGCTGTAGCGGACCCAGAAGATGTAATTGTTATTGAATCTCAGGCGCTCTACCAATTCTAAAAACTAAAGCCCCGCCGAAGTTTATCGGCGGGGCTTTAGTTTTACTTATGTAATTAGTGGCTATGTCCTCCAGGACCATGAGAATGACCATTACCACCAGCATCAGCTTCTGATGCCTCTGGCTTTTCAAATACAACGGCTTCAGTTGTAATGAACATTGCTGCGATTGATGCAGCATTAGCTAGAGCCGAACGCGTCACCTTAACTGGATCGATAACACCATCTTTAGTTAGATCGCCATAAACATCAGTAGCGGCATTGAATCCCTCGTTGGGCTTCATTGCACGAACCTTTGCAACAACTACATAACCTTCGAGGCCCGCATTCTCGGCGATCCAGCGAAGTGGCTCATCGCATGCTTTACGCACGAGACGAACGCCTACAGCCTTGTCGCCTTCGAATCCAAGATCTCCTTCAAGAGCGTCGGCAGCATGCACGAGTGCCGCTCCTCCACCAACCACGATGCCTTCTTCAACTGCTGCACGTGTAGCAGAAATCGCATCTTCGAGACGGTGCTTCTTCTCTTTCAGTTCAACTTCTGTATGAGCTCCGACTTTGATAACACAGACTCCGCCAGCAAGTTTCGCAACGCGCTCTTGTAGTTTGGTGCGATCCCACTCGGACTCAGTGTTTTCGATCTCCTTGCGGATTTCAGAAACACGGGCGGCAACAGTTGCCTTATCTCCCCCGCCATCAACGATTGTGGTGTTGTCTTTAGTTACTACAACGCGACGTGCGCGTCCTAGAACATCAAGACCAATTTGATCAAGTTTCATTCCCATATCGGATGAGACAACTTGAGCTCCGGTAAGAATTGCGATGTCTTCGAGCATTCCCTTGCGGCGATCTCCAAAGCCTGGCGCTTTAACAGCAACAGAGGTGAACGTTCCGCGCATCTTGTTAACAACGAGCGTTGAAAGAGCTTCTCCTTCAACATCTTCGGAAATTATCAAAAGTGGTTTGCTTGCTTGGGCAATCTTTTCCAAAATCGGAAGGAGCTCGCTGAGGGCTGAAATCTTGTTGGCACAGAGCAGAACATAGGCATCCTCAAGAATGGTCTCCATGCGCTCTTGGTCTGTAACGAAATAAGGAGAGATGTAACCCTTATCAAATTGCATTCCTTCAGTGAACTCAAGCTCAAGTCCAGTGGTAGATGCTTCTTCAACAGTGATGACGCCGTCTTTGCCGACCTTGTCCATTGCTTCTGCAATGAGATCGCCGATAACGCTATCTTGCGCTGAAATTGTTGCAACATCTGCAATCTGTGATTTATCTTTGACAACAGTTGCATGCGAGCGCAGACGCTCGATAATGGCGGCAACAGCTGCTTCAATTCCAAGTTTGATATCCATTGGCTGAGCACCGGCAGCAAGGTTACGTAAACCTTCTTTAACCATTGCTTGAGCTAATACGGTGGCAGTTGTAGTGCCATCGCCAGCAACATCATTTGTCTTGGTGGCAACTTCTTTAACCAATTGCGCGCCCATGTTTTCAACTGGGTCTGATAACTCAATTTCGCGAGCAATCGTTACGCCGTCATTGGTAATTGTTGGGGCACCGTATGAGTGAGAGATAACTACGTTACGACCCTTAGGCCCCAGCGTCACCTTTACTGTGTCAGCAAGGATGTTTACTCCACGCTCCATCGAACGACGAGCTTGCTCGTCGAATTCAAGAATTTTTCCCATTTACTTCTTCTCAATCACAGCAAGGATGTCGCGGGCAGATAGAACCAAGTACTCCTCGTTGTTGTACTTAACTTCAGTTCCGCCGTACTTGCTATAAAGAACAACGTCTCCAACTTTGACATCCATAGGAACGCGCTCGCCACTATCGAAGCGACCTGGACCTACGGCAATAACAGTGCCCTCTTGTGGCTTCTCTTTTGCAGTATCAGGAATGACAAGACCTGATGCAGTTGTGGTTTCAGCTTCATTAGCTTTTACAACGATGCGATCTTCTAGTGGCTTAATGGCTACGGCCATGTTTTGACTCCTTCTTAAGTGATTGAACGCTTAGGTGGTACTTCTCCTCAAGAGATGCGAATTAGCAGACTCACACCTTGAGTGCTAACGCCAAGCCTATGGGCGGGTATTCCAAGCGTCAATTTGAAGCAGGCAGCCTCTTCAGGAGTAGCTAGGACAGGCTCAGAACCTCTACAGGAAGGCTGGAATCGGCTTCTAGGCCTACTTGGCTAGGCCTTGCGCCCGCTGAGAGCAGAAGTGAGCCAAGGGCGGCCACCATCGCCCCATTATCTGTGCAGAGCGCCGGGCTGGGGATTGCCAGCTCAATCTCCGCTCGTGCGCAACGCTGCGCAGCCAAGGCGCGAAGGCGCGAATTGGCACCCACCCCGCCGGCGATGACAAGGGAGTCGATGCCGGATTCTTTGCAAGCTCGCACCGCTTTGAGCAAAAGGACATCAACGATCGCCTCTTGAAAGGAAGCAGCAACATCGCTCTTTGCATAATCAGGCGTTGATTCAAGATACCTAGCAACGGCAGTTTTCAAACCTGAAAATGAGAAATCAAAGGGACGTGTCAACCAATCGCTAGATTGCGTGAGGCCACGTGGAAAATCAATTGCAGCAGGATTTCCATCAACTGCTTGTCGGTCGATTGCGGGTCCTCCCGGAAAACCTAATCCCATGACACGTGCAATTTTGTCGAATGCTTCTCCGGCGGCATCATCCATCGTTTCGCCGAGTTTTACGATGGAAGATGTGATGTCGTTTACTTGCAGGAGCGATGAATGCCCTCCGCTCACAAGGAGCGCGATTGTTGGCTTGAGTTCCTTGTTATGTGTCAATAAATCAACACTGACATGTGCCGCCAGGTGATTAACTCCGTAGAGCGGTTTATCTAGCGCAAGTGCAAGTGCGCTCGCAGATGAGACGCCGACCAAAAGCGCGCCGACTAATCCCGGACCTGCAGTTACCGATACGGCATCCAAATCCTTCATCGAAATATTCGCATCGCTGAGTGCTTGTAGCAGAGTTGGCAAGATCGCTTCTAAGTGCGCACGACTTGCAATCTCAGGAACAACGCCGCCAAACCTTGCATGTTCTTCCACGCTAGATGCAATGACGTTGGCTAACAAGGTCCTGCCGCGGACAATTCCAATTGCGGTTTCATCGCAAGAAGTTTCAATGCCAAGGACTAAGGGCTCGTGTTTCATACGAGGTCCTTTTTCATTACGACTGCATGGAGGCCAGTACCGTAATAATCAGGTCGGCGTGAAATTGGCACGAATCCTGCCGAAAGATAAAGGGGATTTGCTTCAGCATTGTCTTCCCGCATCTCCAAGAAGATCGATGTCGATTGGCGCGTAATCGCCCAAGCAATGAGCTGATTCAACATTGCCCGGCCTATTCCTCGTTTACGGTAATCGGGGCTGACAGTCAATGTATGTATATCGGCTGCAACGCCTACGTCACTAGCAAAAACACCGGCATAACCAACGATTTCGGATTTGGAGTTGGTGGCAACAATGTAATAACGGTTGCGCGGCACCCCTGCCATCTCCTCTTTGAATTGGCCAACAGACCACGGTGCATCTGGATAAATTGCACGCTCCATACTTGCCACGACAGGTACATCTAGTGCGTTCATATCGCGATAATCGATCATGCTGGGCTTCGCTCACTTGTTGGTTGTGCATCGGGGCGACGAAGATACATAGCTTCGTTTACTCTCCGCGCAGAATCCATGCTGATCTCAACAAGTGCGACTAAATCAGGAAATTGATTTTCATCACTGCTGGCAAGTCCATACTTGATTGCTCCCTCGCCATAAATCGGACGTTCATCATCGAGAAGACTTGGAACATCGACGTGAGGTCCATCAACTCGCAGACCGTTGCTATAGCGCGCCCAATAGATTTCTTTGCGCCGAGCATCGGTGGCAATAATGAAATCAGTCTGCTCGGTCACTGTTGCCGCTATCGCATCGAGTGAGCAAACTCCGAAGACGGGAACTTCTCGTGCTTGCCCAAAGGTGATTGCAAAAGCTATTCCTACACGCAACCCGGTAAAAGGTCCTGGGCCCATGCCAACCACGACTCGGTCAATCGTTAACTGCACTGCTAAAGCTTGTGAAACCAATATTGAAAGTGCGCCGCCATGAGCGGTTGCTCCATCGCGATATCCGTGCCAAAGCAACGCCCCGTCATCAACTATCGCAACCGATGTCCGCGAAGTTGATGTATCAATCGCTAAGGAAATTGTCATAGAGAAAAACTCTCCCAGCGAGGACCAAATTTTGTGAAGGAGACAAGGCGCTCGTCGTTTGTACGATCGATATGAATTTCCAAACGCTCCTCTGATAGGCGAGCCGATTCTTTGCCGCCCCATTCAACTACAGTCACAGCGCTCTCGCGCTGGGTATCAAGATCTAGATCATCAAGATAGAGATTGGGATTTTCGGTGATAAGTAGCCTGTATGCATCGACGTGAATCAAGGGCAACGGCCCTTGATGAACTCTGGAAATAACGAAGGTGGGTGAAGTCACTCCAGTGATTCCCAAAGCTGAAGCAATTCCTTGTGTAAGTAAAGTCTTGCCTGCGCCAAGATCCCCATTGAGTAAAAGTAAATCGCCAGCGTGAAGTGTGGCGCCAATTGATTGCCCCAGTTGGAACATCTCCTCAGGGGTTGGAATCTTCACCATATATTCAAGGTTAGTCGAAAGTTTTCGCATCGGTGGCAGGGCATAAGTAAAGGGGCCTGGTTTCCCAGACCCCTTTAACTTAATTGCTTTTATTGCTCGTTATAGAACTTCAGTAGTGGTGCTCTGAAGTTTGGATCGATGGCAAGTCCACCAGCCTTACGGATGATGGTCTTGACGCCGCCTCCCACTGGAATTGCTCCTGTGGTTGCAGCCTGTGCAGCAAGTACTGCAACGGCCATGTATTGAGCAGTGGTGTAGTTACAGTGAGTTGTTCCGTTGGCTGCTGGTCCAGATGTTATTGGGGTAGCGCCGGAGAACTTCGTGTAACTAGCAGCAGGGGCATTCCAGATCGCCAAGAATTTACTCTTTGGAGAAACGAATGTTCCTGTCTTTACATACTCAGCCTGTGCAGCAACTTTTGACGCTGCTAATTGCTCAGCAGCGCGATCTGCCAACCACTGCAAGTTACCGGCAGGAGTTGTGGCATCTGCTGTTGCAGCTAAGCCGATTGTTGGAACATTAATTGTTCCAGTGTGGGATACGAGTGCACGCATCTTTGCAACTGAAGCAGCATCTGCAGTCCAACGTGGTGCCACAGAAGCTGTTGCCAAGAATCCCATCATTCCCTTTATCGCTGAGTTTCCACTGAGCGCTAAGTTAAATGATGCGGCTTCGTTGGTGATACGGGATGCGTAATCAGTCTTTGAGTTATCAAATACTGTTCCACCTGCTTGCAACTCAACATCGTATGTTGCAAGTACGCCCAAGATTGCAGCTCCTGCGATGTTCTCTAAAGTTGCAAGTGCTGGGCTAGCAGCAAGAGCGAACTTCGAGTAATCGGCGGAGTCAACTGGTCCTGGACCTGTAGTTGAATCGAAGTGAGCGCTCTGTGTTGGTACACCGGACATAAGACCAACCAACAAGAGTGCTGAACGTGGTGGGATTGCGGCAAGTGCAACACCTGCAGCACCTGAAGTGTCTAACCACTTATCAGTTGCTACTGCGGCTGGGATCTTGCTTGCGATTGTCAGAATCTTTGCGATATCTCCCATAGCTTCGGCATAACCTGCAAGGCCAGCCTTGTAGCTATGTCCAACAATGCTTGGGTCGAAGAATGTCTTTAAGCCCCAGAGAGCATCGCCAGCCATTGTGAGTTCGGCTTCGACAGATCCTGCTGCCATACACATTGGTGCAACTGCATCAACGAGTGTTGGGTATTTTTCAGCAAGAGCTTGTGTGATAAATCCACCAAGGGATTCTCCCCAAGCAACAACCTTCGTTGTTTTTGTGTACTTGGCTTTGAACAATGGAATGAGTTCAGCATCAGTTGCCAAGCCCTTATCCGCGTTCCAGCCTTGTACAGAGAATCCTGAACCAACAACTCCGTAACCCTTTGCGAGCAAAGAGCCAACTACGGCAGCGCTAGGGCCAACTTGAGCAAACATGTAGTTTGCAACTTTATAGCCGCCACCAGCTGCTGCTGGGAATGATGCAGGAATATCTACTGGGTAGCGATATCCGTGTGAATATAGAAAGACAGTTCCGTTGAAGTTTGCTGGAACCATCGATTGGTACTTCGCACCATCAGATGTTGCACCATTACATGTTTCAACATAGTGGACAGTTGCGCAGACAGCGTCAGCTGCATGTGCTGAAGGAATAGAAACAAGCGTCATCGAAACTAACGATGCAGCTGCAATTAACGAGAAGACTCGTGATTTAGTGCTAGTTAATTTGCTCATGAGTTACTTGGTAATCCGTTCGTTGGTAGGGCTGGACGCTTGTAGGTTGACTTAACAACTTGACCAGTTCCGGAATCGGTGGTGTAGACGACATATGCGTTATCTACTGGCTTAAGTTCTCCGGCAAGGTTGTACTTTCCAAACCAGTATCCGGTGTAGCCAACATGGCTTTTTGCTGAATATCCAAGAGGTGCAAGTCCCGCGCTAGCGAAAGTTGATCCCTTAGTTTCCAAAGCAGTGATTAGCCCCTTGCGAGTTGGATTTTGTCCAGCTGCACGAAGTGCTTGAACGATCATCATTGCTGAGTTCATGCCAACAAGTACGTTGTTGTCAAAAGTTACAGCGTGGTTGTAGGTCGTATTAATGCCCTGGAAGAACTTAATGTACTCATCCGAGGTATCAGTAGGTGCAGGCAAGAAAGAAGCTCCGATTGCGCCGTTTAGTACTGCTGCAGGGACTGCAGTTGCGGCTTTAATCGTGGTTGCATCTCCACCAACAGATCCGAGAATCCATTGTGGTTTGAAACCATAGGCACCCGCTACAGCTAATGCGGCAGCAGTGGCTGTAGTAACGCCAAAGAGAATTACGACATCGCCGTTGGTGATGCCATCTTTCTTTAGCTTGGTTACCCACTCAGCAGCTTTAGCCGCACTCTGTGAACCTGAAGCGTATGGAATTGTTGAATCGAATGTGAGCCCAGCTTGACCAAATCCCGCAATCGCATCGTCGCCGAAATCATCGTCTTGAACGATAATTCCTATCTTCTTAGTAGAGAAGTTTTCCTTAATATAGGAAGACATAATCTTCGCTTCCATGATGTATGAAGGAAGCAGCGCAAATGTTGTTGGATAATCCTTCTTGACGCCAAATCCGCTATATCCGGTATTGACGAAAAGATCAGGAATGCCCTGGCGTCCAAGGTTGACTGAACGTGAAACTGCTTTATGAGTTGCGGTACCTAGGGCACCAACAACTGCAAAAACTTTATCCTTCAAGAGGAGTTCTTTTGTCTTTGCGACAGCAAGAGTGGGGATATACCCATCGTCTTTAACGACGAGAGAGATCTTTCGGCCGTAGACGCCACCATTGGCATTAACGTAATCAAAGTAAGCCTTCATCGCTGGGGCTACCTTGTTGTAACCAGGTGCAGCAATTCCAGTTACTGGAACAGTGATGCCGAGCTTGATTGTGGTGGCTGTCACGCCAACTTCTTGGCGAACATTAAGCGCTTGAGCAGGAAGTGCCGAAAGTGCGAGGCCGCTCACTGCTAGCGCCGCAGAAGCGAGCATGAACTGCTTCTTGCGGTGTGATCCGATCATGTATTTCCTTCCATCGAGGGTTTGTTACCGAGTTTGCCGATCTTTCTTGCCTTTCTTTTCTTTGAAAGTTCGCCACTGTTCTCCAGGTCCATTCGGTGTGAATAGAACTGCAAGAATTAATAGCGTGCTAATCATTAATCCCGGTAAGTTTGCAATCACTCTCTCTGCTCCGCCTAGCTTGTTAGCTAAAAGTTCGGCATATGCAGGGATAGCGACCAAAACTATTGCCCCAAGCATGCTCCCTAAGAGGTGGGTTACGCCAGCCAAAACGGCCCCTGTCACTAACGCAAATGAGAGGCTGAGCGGGAAAGCCGAGGGTAAAGCGTAAAAAAGGGTCATGGATAAGAGGGCTCCGGCTAGCCCAGCCAGCCCGGCGCTCAAGGTGAAAGCCAGAACCTTCACACGCCCCACATGGATCCCGGCCAACTGTGCTGCGGCTGGGTTACTGCGAAGCGCTCGCCACGTGCGGCCATAACGGCTCATAAGAATATTCTGAGTCCACCATAAAGTAATGAGCGCAGCTAAACCTGTAATCCAGAAAAACCATTTATCTGTGGTGAAGTCCATACCGAAACGAAGCGGAGGATCTCCCACTGAATAATCTAAACCTTGCTCGCCGCCAAGGAATGAGAATTGATTAGCGAGATTCGGTAAACCAATAGCTAACGCCAAAGTGATTCCTGCAAGATATGGGCCAGATAGTCGCGCGGCGCCCCCACCTAAAAGTGCCCCTGCAAGCGCTCCTGCTAAAACTGCGACGATGAGTGTCAAGAAGAACGGTAGGTGCCAATATTTGCTCGAGAGCGCTGCAGAAAATCCACCGATTGCCATAAACGCGCCTTGACCAAGTGAAACTTGCCCCGAATAACCAGTCAGCAAAATAACTGATGCAATGGCAATAACATAAATAGCGACAATCCCACCTTGATAAACGCGAAGTGGATCGACGCGGTCGGCTGCTAATAATAGAAACCAACCACAAGCAATTGTCCCGATAAAACGGGTACGCACACCATTAGCAAAAAACTTCTTAAGCATTGCGCCCCCGCTTCATGGAAAATATTCCACCCGGTCTAACAATTAAGACGATAGCCAAAACTACGAATGCGGTTGGATAATCAAGTGATGATCCAAGATAAGCGAGGATTAAAGCCTTGCCAATCCCTAATACCAAGCCTCCAACTACCGCCCCAATTAAACTATCTAGCCCGCCGATAACTGCTGAAACAAATCCGAAGATGAGTAACAAATCTAAAGAGTTTGGTGTCAATGAATCGTTGGGTGAAATTAACACTCCAGCAACTGCACCCGTGGCACCCGCAAAGGCCCAACCTATCGTTCGAATTGATCCCACTCTGATCCCCGAAAGTCGTGCGATTTCTGGCGCAAATGCAGAAGCACGCAAAGAAAGCCCAAGGCTAGTTTTTTGGAAAATGACCGTAAAGACAATCATTACAAGAGCCGCAGTCGCAATTACAAGTAAATTGAAGCGTGAAAATGGAATAACCGTGTTTCCCATTGAAAATGCTTGAGTTGAGACGGGGGCATCGAAACGATGTCCGTCGTTGCCCCAAATTAAACCAACTGAAGCACGAATCACACCGAGCAAACCTAAAGTTGCGATAACAGGAGCAACTGCGGCAACGGCACCAGAATGAATACGCTTGAAGAGGGTGCGCATCAGCAGAACTTCAACAAGTGCTCCTAACAATGCGCCCACTACTACAGCTGCCGCCATTCCAAGTATGAAATTTCCCGTTCGCTGAATTACTTCATAGGCAACATAGGTAGAGAAAATTGCCTGTCCTGCCTGGGCAAAGTTGATGACCCGAGTTGATCGCCAGACGAGAACGAGAGAAAGAGCCATAAGCGAATAGATAGCACCAACGGTGATGCCGATAAGGAGAGTGCTGATGAATGCCAACATTTAATACCCCAAATATGCTGCGCGCAGCGCAGGGTCGTTGGACAGGTCACTAGCTTTTCCGCTGGCAACCAATCTTCCTAAATTAATAATGATTCCAATGTCGGCAATCTTCAGAGCGCTCATTGCATTCTGTTCAACAAGAACTAGAGTGAAGCCGAGTCTTTCGCGCAATTGGCTCAAGGTTTGGAAAATTTGTGCAACTACTAAAGGAGCCAGCCCAAGAGAGGGTTCATCCAACAACAATAATCCAGGGCGAGAAATAAGAGCGCGAGCAATGGCAAGCATCTGGCGTTCGCCCCCAGAGAGCGTGTCCGCACTTTGCCCCAAACGCTCTTGTAACCGCGGGAATAGTTCGAGAACTTCTTGCGTAGCAAGTGCCACATCTTTTTTGTCTTTGCGCCAAATACCGCCCAGTGCCAAATTATCCTTGACTGAAAGTTCAGCGATAACAGATTTACCTTCGGAAACATGCGCAATTCCAGAGCGCACTAAATTCTCTGGTTTCTTTCCTAAAATATCTTTCCCTTCCCATGTCGCTTGCCCAGTTGTGGCATGGGTTAAGCCAGATAAAGTGCGGAGCAAAGTTGTTTTGCCTGCACCATTTGCTCCGATTACCGCAGCAATCTGCCCCGGGGCAACCGTGAAAGAAATTTCGTTAAGGGCTCGAATTGCGCCGTGGTCAACGCTGAGGTTATTAACGGTGAGCGTCATACCGCCTCCGCTCCTAAGTAGGCAGCGATAACAGCAGGATCTCGCCGCACAACGTCAGATGGCCCCGATGAGATGACTTCGCCGAAATTAAGAACATAGATTCGATCACACACTGACATAACAACATCCATGTGATGTTCGACCAAGATTATCGAGCATGTGCTCTTCAAATTATGAATGAGCGAGTTCATCCAAGCTATATCTTGCGAACCTAAGCCACCTGCTGGTTCGTCAAGTAAAAGTATTTGAGGTTCGCTCACTAGTGCGCGAGCAATTGCAACTCTCTTGGTGTCCGGGTAGGCAAGAGTGTCAGCACGTCGGTTAGCAAGTCCGCCCGCGTACACACGTTCCAGAGCGATACGAGCTTTTTCGCGAAGTAATTCCTCGTCTTTATTTGTAAATCCGAAAGCAGAACTTATTAGCCCAGTTTTAGCAAATTTCTGTGCCCCAACCATCACATTTTCCAAAACAGTGAGATCAGGAAAAAGTCCTACGCCTTGCAATGTTCGCGAAATCCCAAGAGAGGTAAGTTGATCCGGTCTTGGCCACTTATGTGGTTCGCCGTGCAAAGAAAAAGTACCTGCGGTAGGGGTAACAAATCCAGAGAGTGCGTTAAAGAAAGTTGTCTTGCCTGCACCATTTGGTCCAATTACTCCTACAACTTCGTGATGGTTGAGCTCGAGATAGACATCTTTGAGTGCGTGGAGTCCGCCAAAATCTACGGAGAGTTTCTGAACACTCAACATAGCTGGTGTGCTCATCACTCTCCTTCCTTAATGTGGGTGTAGCTGCGGGGCACTCTAGTTCCCAATCGCGTCACAATCTCGTAATTTATACTTGAACTGGCGATTCCCCAATCATCTGCCGTGTATTCGCCAGAGCCCCCTGGGCCAAAAATCACGACCCACTCTCCGCCTTGCGCAGTTGAATCCGGTCCAAGATCAACAACGAATTGATCCATAGATACTCGTCCGCAGATGGGAGCTCGTTTGCCATGGATAAATACCCCTGCGCCTTCTGCCACTCTCGGAATTCCATCGGCGTAACCCATCGCAACAACTCCAAGTTTTGTATCTATCTGTGTGCGCGCTGTTGCCCCATAACCCACAGAAGTATCGGCTAAAACCTCTTTCACAATGTGAAGTTTCGCTCGCAAAGTCATTGCCGGCTTTAATCCAAGTTCTTGCGACGTTCCTAAATGAGTGAGATCGGGCGTTAGCCCGTAAAGGGCGATACCGGTACGAACTAAATCAAAATGTGCAGAAGCATCAACAAGTGTTGCAGCCGAATTGGAAAGGTGATGAATCTGAGGTTCGATTCCTATGCGGTTGAGATCATCTGACATCTCAACAAATCTCTTGAGCTGTTGGGCATTTTGCTTCTCACCTGGCTCATCGGCTCGAGCAAAATGTGAGAAGAGCCCAACTACGGTGACGTTCTCTTTTTCTTGAGCAAGTTCAAGTAGAAAGTTTTCCCATTCATACAAAAACCCACCACGTGTCATTCCCGTATCTACTTCAATGTGGATTCTTGGTCGCTTATCGAGTGACTGTCCCGCGGCAATTACTTCGCGGAAGATTGGGAGCGATGCAACACCTAAATCTATATCGTTCTTTATTGCCTCTGCGAAATCGGATCCTGGCGGTACTAACCAAGCAATGATTGGTGCAACTATTGTTGCTTTGCGAATAGTGAGCGCCTCCTCAAGTAAGGCAACTCCGAGCCATTGCGCTCCTGCAGCAATTGCACACTCTGCGACAGGAATTAATCCATGACCGTATGCGTCGGCTTTAACGACTGCAAGAAGCGGAACACCTGCCCGTAATTTTAATTGTTGGACATTGTGCGCGATGGCCGATAGGTCGATTATCGCTTGCGCGCGTTCAGACATCAGAAACGCTCCACAATTACCATCGCCGAAGCAATCCCTGCGTCATGTGAGAGTGTGAGGTGAACTTTCGCGCCATCAATTAAATCCGCAATCTCACCTCGGAAAAGGAATGCAGGCTTTCCGGATTCTTCGTTGATCACTTCTGCATCGAGCCAAGGTAAACCCTTGCCTGCATTCAGTGCTTTAGCTAGCGCCTCTTTGGCAGCAAAGCGCGCTGCCCGTGAAGAAATCGGTAGTAACTTTTCAGCTGATGTAAAAAGTCGATCAGCAAGGGAAGGAGTCCGCTCAAGGGATTCAGCAAATCTTTCTATATCAACAACGTCGATTCCGATACCTTCGATCATGGGGTAATACTAAGTCAGGAGCGCTGACTTTCAGAAGGAAAATATCGATCAATTGCAACGACAAGTACAAGAAGTGCTCCACCGATAAACAATCCGCCTAAAAGGTCGGAAAGCCAATGAGTATTTCTGAAAAGGGATACCGCACAGACGCTAGTCGTGATAAGGGCAACTATTCCTGCAAGCAAGCGACCGTGATAGCCCTCGCGATGTGTATACCGATAAATCAAGTAAGCCAAAATTCCCCACGTGAGAAGTGCGTTCGATGCATGCCCGCTGGGATAAGAAAGCCCGCCGGCATAGATTAAATCAACATTGAGTTGAGGCTTTGTTCTGCCAATCGCCAACTTTGACAACCCCACCACTAGGTTGAGTGCGAGCAACGAGAGAATTGCAAGGTTGAGCGGCCTCCAAGATTGAAACTTCCTTGAAATATATGTTGCTGCGATAAGGAGAATCGATGCAGTCAAGCCTCGAAGTCCCAAGTTATCAACTTTCATTAATACTGAATCAATCCATGGAGTGAAATTATGTCGATGGGCGTTAGCGATACGTGCATCAATACCTATAAGCGGTCCGTTGATGAGCACTTGTTGCGTAATGAGAATGAATCCGAAAAATAGAGTGGTAGAACCACGAAGTGCGTTCTTCATCTGATTTCTACGAATTGCGACCAAAGTCATTCCACGGTCACCGATTTAGCTAGGTTTCTAGGTTGATCTACATCATTGCCCCGAGCAACCGCCATCTCGTAGGCAAAAACTTGAAGTGGAACAGTTGCAAGGATGGGCTGCAAAAGCGGAAGACTCTTTGGGATTCTAATTACATGCTCTGCCCCAGGCACCTCATCACCTTCTTGCGCAATAACAATGACATGTGCGCCGCGAGCTTTCACTTCTTGAATATTGCTCAACATCTTTTCATCTAATCCATGCTCGTGGCCTGCGGGCAAGATCGCAATCACTGGAGTACCTGACTCAATCAGTGCGATTGGTCCATGCTTGAGTTCGCCCCCTGCAAAACCTTCGGCATGCATATAAGCCAGTTCTTTCAACTTGAGTGCACCTTCAAGAGCAACAGGAAAACCAACATTTCTGCCGAGAAAAAGTACGGATGTTGAATTGGTGTAATTCCTCGTGAGCGCCCGCAAAGGTTCGACAGTTTCTAGAATCTGTTCAATCTTTGCTGGAAGTTCTCCGAGTTCATCAAAGATTGCTTTAACTTCTGATCTATCCATTACCCCGCGGATTCGCGCCAAATGTAGTCCAATTAGGTAAACCGCAATTACTTGCGTGAGAAAAGCTTTGGTAGATGCGACTGCAATTTCTGGACCTGCATGGGTGTAAAGAACTGCATCGGCTTCACGTGGAATAGTCGAGCTGTTTGTATTACATACAGCCAATACACGTGCACCGTTAGCTTTTGCGTGACGAAGCGCCATCAAAGTATCCATGGTTTCACCGGATTGGGATATGGCAATCACCAACGTAGAGCTATCAATCAACGGGTCGCGATATCTAAATTCACTTGCGAGTTCAACCTCAACGGGAATCTTCGCCCACTTCTCAATGGCATATTTGGCAATCATTCCGGCGTGATAGGCAGTGCCACAGGCTAAAACCACAATCTTCTTAAGCTCGCGAATTTCGTTATCACTTAATGTCAGTTCATCTAGAACGATATCCCCGCTCCCGCTTAGGCGACCGATAAGAGTGTCGGCGACTGCTTTAGGTTGTTCAAAAATTTCCTTAAGCATGAAGTGAGAGAACCCGCCCTTTTGTGCAGCGCTGGAATCCCATGTAATTGAATACTCGCGTGGAGTAATGGCATTTCCATCTAAATCTGTGATCTCGACTGAAGTTGGAGTCAAGGTTACAACTTCGTTCTGTCCAAGTTCGACCGCTCGTTTGGTGTAGTCGATAAATGCAGCAACATCAGATGCCATGAAATTTTCGCCTACCCCGAGACCGACTACTAGTGGCGAATTTCTACGGACTCCAACGACAACTTCTGGTTGGTCGGCATGAATCGCAACCAATGTGAAAGACCCTCGTAATGATTTAACAGCCTCGCGCATTGCAGCAGCAAGATCTCCGTGAGAAGTTTTGCGAAGGTCGCTCAATAAATGAGCGACTGATTCTGTATCCGTTTCGGATTCAAATTTATGTCCGCGAGCTTCGAGCATGGCACGAAGCTCTGTGTAATTTTCGATAATCCCATTATGAATTACTGCGAGCTTGCCTTCGTTATCAAGGTGAGGATGGGCATTGCGGTCAGTGGGTCCCCCGTGGGTTGCCCAGCGCGTATGTCCAATTCCGCTCGTTGCACTTGGGAGAGTTTGAATCAGTTCACTTTCAAGGTTCGAAAGTTTTCCGGCACGTTTTTGCACGAATAATTTTCCGGGTGTTCCAAGTGCAATCCCTGCAGAGTCATAGCCGCGATATTCCAAGCGACGAAGTCCTTCGATGAGCGGTGCAATTGCAGATTGCGAACCTGTATATCCGACAATCCCACACACGAGCTACCCCAATTCCTGCGCAACGACCTCTGCTAGGCGATCTGCAATTTCTGAGGCCACGCTATCACTGGATGCTTCGACCATCACTCTTATAAGCGGTTCGGTGCCAGATGCCCGCAATAAAACTCGACCGCTGTCACCGAGTTCACTTTCGGCAGCCGAAACTGCGGCGGAAATTACTGTCGAATCAGAGAGTTTTTCTTTAGCAACATTAGGAACATTGATTAACACTTGAGGAAAGCGATTCATAACTTTAGCTAACTGATGCGCACTTTTCCCAGAACGTTTGATTTCTTGAATCAGAGCAAGAGCGGTAAGAATCCCATCACCTGTATTCGCAAGGCTCCTCATAATTATGTGGCCTGATTGCTCGCCGCCTAAGGCAAAATCAGATTCAATCATCTTCTCAAGTACGTAGCGATCGCCTACCGGAGTCGATACGACTTCGATATCGGCGCTTTGCATTGCTTTCATGAAACCAAGATTGCTCATCACTGTACCCACCACAGTATTACCTGTGAGTTCTCCACGAGACTTCAGAGCGATTGCAAGAATTGCCAAGATCTGATCACCATCGATATCTGCGCCAGTGCTATCAATTGCTAAGCAGCGGTCTGCATCCCCATCGTGCGCAATTCCTAAATCGGCACCAAGTTCTATTACTTTCTTACGTAAGTTTTCAAGGTGGGTCGAACCGCAATTGTCATTAATGTTCCAGCCATCTGGCTGGTCAGAAAGTGGAATTACTGTGGCGCCAGCTCTGCGTAACGCTTCAGGTGCGACGAGCGATGATGCGCCATTAGCGCAATCAACCACTACAACTAGGCCATCAAGTTTTGTTGTGACCGATGCAAGCAGATGTGTTAGGTAGCGCTCGATCGCACTTTGATCGTTAATAGCACGACCAACATTTAGACCAGTGGGACGTTCCCAAGGCTCGCCAATACGAGCTTCAATCGCAGCTTCGATTGAATCTGCAAGTTTCCCGCCGCCACGTGAGAATAGTTTGATTCCGTTATCGGGCATCGGATTGTGTGAAGCGCTAATCATGACGCCAAGATCGGCTTTGCTTTCAGCTACTAAATGAGCAATTGCAGGAGTCGGAAGAATCCCTACGCGATACACATTAATGCCGGCACTTGTGAGCCCAGCAACAACTGCGGCTTCCAGAAATTCACCTGACGCGCGAGAGTCCTGCCCAACAATTGCAGTGGGACGATGGTCTCTATTGCTCGATGATTCAACGAGAATATGGGCGGCGGCAACAGCAACATCGAGTGCAAGTTCTGCCGTGAGCTCACGATTGGCTAAGCCACGAATCCCATCGGTGCCGAAGAGCGCCATGTTCGCGGCTAAATATCGCGGATGTGAATTAACGCTTGCTGTATTGCGAGCGCTTACGAGCCTTCTTTAGACCGTACTTCTTGCGCTCAATAACACGAGCATCACGTGTAAGGAATCCAGCCTTCTTAAGTGCTGGGCGATGTGCTTCTTCATCAATTTGGTTGAGAGCACGAGCAACGCCAAGGCGTAGTGCGCCGGCTTGACCAGATACTCCGCCACCATCGATGCGAGCAAAAACGTCGTAACCATTTTCGGCACCAACGGTGCGGAATGGCTCGGAAACTAATTGTTGGTGAACTTTATTTGGGAAATAGTCAGGAAGAGTCTTTCCGTTGACAACCCAACGACCTGTGCCAGGTACTAAGCGGACTCGAGCAACTGCCTCTTTACGACGACCAGTGCCGCCGCCAGGAGCTTTAATCGCTGGGCGATTAGTTGCTGCTGCAGGTGTCGATGAAGAGTAAGAAGTTGGAACTTCGTTCGCTTCTAAATCGTTGACTACGGTGTTTTCAGACATCATTGGCTCTTATCCTCTACTTAACGATCTGCGAAACTTGCTCGAAAACATATGGTGTTGGTGCTTGTGCTGCATGTGGATGTTCTGGACCTGCATAAACTTTAAGCTTGGTTGCCATTGCGCGACCAAGAGTGTTCTTTGGCAACATTCCCTTAATTGCTTTTTCTACGGCGCGTGTTGGGAACTTAACCAAGAGATCGCCATAAACAGTGGATGTTAAACCACCTGGAAAACCAGAGTGTTGATGTGCATATTTCTGAGTGCTCTTTGAGCCAGAGAGTGCAACTTTTTCTGCATTGATAATGACAACGAAGTCGCCCATATCCATGTGAGGAGCAAAGGTTGGCTTGTGCTTACCGCGTAACAAAACTGCAGCATGAGTTGCAAGGCGACCCAATACAACGTCTTGCGCGTCGATGACATGCCACTTTCGCACTACATCGCCAGGCTTCGGACTATATGTACGCACGCTCTTACCCTCGCTTCTACTGAGAACTTTTCTTAAAAATCGCGCCTACTGGCGCAGGAGCGTAAGGGTACCTTTGAGGCGCCTACAGCGTCAAAACAGGATGTCGAGAGCTCTTAATTAGTGCTCGAATACAGGCTCGGGGCTCTCGTAGACCTGCCCATTTGCCCCAAAAATCAGATATCGCGTAAATCCACGGGTAAACCAACGATCGTGGGTCACAGCAACGACCGTGCCTTCATATTGGCCCAAAGCGTTCTCGAGGCTCTCGGCGCTAGCTAAATCTAAGTTATCTGTTGGCTCATCTAACAATAGAAGTGTCGAGCCTGAGAGTTCAAGTAAGAGAACTTGGAATCGCGCTTGTTGGCCACCAGAGAGTGAGGAGAATTTCTGTTCAGCTTGACCATGAATTTCATACTTACGTAGAACGCTCTTAGCTGGACCGAGTTGAAGAGAGTAATTCTCCCACAGCAGTTCGAGCAGAGTTTTCGATTGGAACTCAGGATGTGAATGTGTCTGAGCAAAATATCCGGGTGTAACTCTTGCCCCCACTTTGAAATTTCCGGAGTATTTAACGGTTTCATCCCCTGAAATCATGCGAAGAAAATGGGACTTGCCCGTTCCATTCTTACCGAGCACCGCAACGCGATCGCCGAAAAATATTTCAAAATCAAATGCCTCTGTCAGTCCAGTCAGCGAAAGTTTTTCAAAAGTAAGCGCACGAAGTCCAGTACGGCCGCCACGAAGGGCTACTCGAACATCTTGTTCAATCGGCGGTGCCTCTGGTGCACCTAACTCTTCAAATTTGCGAAGGCGGGTTTGCATTGCGCGATATTTTGAAGCCATATCTGGGCTACTCGCTGCTTGCCATTGCAGGGTACGAACTAACTCTTTTAGGCGATCGTGCTCTTGTTCCCAGCGCAATAGCAATTCAGCAAAGCGCGCATTTCGTGCTTTGCGAGCATCGTGCCAGGTTGAAAACTTGCCACCATGTATCCAGGCAGTATTTCCAGCGGCGCCTTGCTCTAAAGTCACAATTCGATTGGCGGTTCTATCCAGAAGTTCGCGATCATGACTTACAAATAAAACTGTTTTCTTTGTCTGAGTAATAACTTCTTCGAGCCAACGTTTTGAAGGAACATCTAAATAGTTATCAGGCTCATCGAGCAACAGAACTTCTTCGGGGCCCTGCAACAGAGCTCGTAGGACCAATTTCTTCTGTTCGCCACCAGAGAGGGTGTTAACGAGTCGATGAGAAACTGAATCAAAAGATTTACCTAACGCCTCTGTGCAACAGACATCCCAAATAACTTCAAAATCGTAACCGCCCGCATCGCCCCAATCGGCGAGAGCTTGGGCATATGCCATCTGATCGCGCTCTTCATTGCGGCTATTCATTAGCTCTTCGCTCTTTTTAACCGCTTCGGCAGCATCGCGAATTTTCTTTGGCGCAACTGAAATCAAAAGATCCCTGACCGTTGATTCATCTCTTACCGATCCAATGAACTGACGCATCACTCCGAGTCCACCAGAGATTGAAATCGTTCCGGATTCAGGGTCAATATCTCCACAAATCATTCGAATGAGCGTCGTCTTGCCCGAACCATTAGCTCCGATAAGAGCTACTTTGGCTCCGTCACCAACTCGGAAATTCACATCGTTAAGAAGCACCCGCCCATCAGAGAGTGAGTACTCGACTGCATTTACATCTATATGTCCCATTAATCTTCATCGCCTCTGCGAGCGATGGTGGCTTCTGCGCGGGTTAATAGTTGATCATCGGAAGGGTAATCAACCTGCTTAAAGGTTAAACCGCGAGCGGGGAAAACCATGCTGTCAGAAATCCGCACCTGATTTTCAAGAACTTCTTTGACCCAAGAAGGAGGAAACCGCCCGTCTCCGACGCAGGCAACTGCCCCCACGAGGTTGCGAACCATTGAATAACAGAACGCGTCAGCGATCACATCTGCTACTAATAGGCCATCTGAATTTCGCTCCCAAGAGAAGTGTTCAAGGGTACGAATCGTGGTGGCTCCTTCACGATATTTGCAAAAGGCCGCAAAGTTATGTTCGCCTAATAAATATTCGCTGGATTTGTTCATGGCGTCGATATCTAACGGGCGATACCAAGGTGCAATATCAAAACGAAGAAGTGGCAATATCGGTTTATTGGAATCCAAGATCTTGTAGGTGTAGTAGCGACGTAAGGCGGAAAAACGCGCGTGAAAGCCAAACGGTGCTGTAGTGACTTCAAGAACTCTCAAATCCTCATCGAGGATCCGGTTCAATTTATAGGCAATTTCTTCAAGGGCAAAAATATCGGGTACATCTGCATGAATCACTTGCCCGGTGGCATGAACTCCAGCATCAGTGCGCCCGGCAACAACTGTGTCGATAGCGCCACGAGTGATTGTGCTTAGGGCTTTCTCAATCTCTTCTTGCACAGTGCGAAGCTCGGGTTGTTTCGCCCAACCAAAAAAATTCGTCCCGTCATAAGCCAAATCAAGACGTAAACGACGAAACCCACTCTCGGGAAAGAGAGTGGGTTCAGTCATAGCAATTGTGGTGAGTTGTTACTCGGCAGCTTTCTTGGTTGCGGCTTTCTTGGCAGGTGCCTTCTTAGCTGCAGCCTTCTTTGTAACCTTTACCGCTTCATCGACAGTGGCCTTCTTAGCTGTGATGCCATCGGTAAGAACTTCGATGACTGCCATAGGAGCGTTATCGCCCTTGCGAGGGCCAACTTTAGTAATGCGGGTGTAACCGCCATTGCGCTCAGCAAAGCGAGGACCAATTTCAGTAAAGAGAGTATGAACAACGCTCTTATTAGAAATACGTGTCATCACTTCACGACGTGCTGCAAGGTCGCCCTTCTTTGCGAAGGTGATCAACTTTTCAGCAAGAGGACGTAGGCGCTTGGCCTTAGCCTCTGTTGTCGTAATCTTGCCGTGCTCGAATAACTGTTCAGCAAGTGTTCCTAGGAGTAAGCGCTCGTGTGATGGGCCACTGCCCAGACGAGGACCTTTACTTGGTTTTGGCATTTTCTATATCTCCTAGGCCTGCTCTGTCTCAACGAATTCATCGTCAAGATTAACGTCGTAATTTTGGTGCTTCGTTGGGTCGAATCCGACTGGGCTGTCCTTAAGAGACATTCCCATTGAGATCAACTTAGCTTTGACCTCATCGATTGACTTCGATCCAAAGTTACGAATGTCGAGAAGATCAGCTTCGCTGCGTCCGACAAGTTCGCCAACAGTATGAATGCCTTCACGCTTCAAGCAGTTGTAAGAGCGCACTGTGAGATCTAAATCTTCGATAGGAAGAGCGAGATCGGCTGCAAGTGCTGCATCCATCACGGAAGGTCCCATTTCGATACCTTCTGCATCAACGTTGAGTTCGCGAGCAAGACCGAAGAGTTCAACGAGAGTCTTACCGGCTGATGCAACAGCATCGCGTGGCTTCATTGATGGCTTGGTCTCTACATCAACAACAAGGCGGTCGAAGTCGGTGCGCTGTTCAACGCGAGTCGCTTCTACCTTGTAGGTGACCTTAAGAACTGGTGAATAGATTGAGTCAACTGGAATGCGTCCGATTTCAGCGCCTGCCTGCTTGTTAGCAACTGCAGTCACATAACCACGACCGCGCTCAACTGTGAGCTCGATTTCAAGGTTGGCCTTCTCGTTGAGAGTAGCCAGATGAATAGAAGGGTTGTGAACTTCGACGCCAGTAGGAACAGCAATGTCTGCTCCTGTGACGACTCCGGCACCGCTCTTGCGGATATAGATAACGCTAGGTTCGTCATTATCTGAAGAGAGCACCAAGTTCTTGATGTTAAGAACGATATCTGTCAGATCTTCTTTCACGCCTTCAAGCGTGGTGAATTCGTGCAGTGCACCTGCAACGCGAATGCTGGTAACTGCTGCTCCTGGAATTGAGGAGAGCAGCGTACGGCGCATGCTGTTGCCTAGGGTGTATCCAAAACCTGGCTCCAGCGGTTCGATAATGAACCGTGAACGGTTTTCACTGACTACTTCTTCAACGAGGGTTGGACGTTGTGCAATTAGCACTGCTGATCCTCCATAGGTCACGGAAATCCACTATTTGATTTCCTACTTTGATTCCTCTTTTATTAAGTTCTGTAAAACAAATCCAAGTAAATTACAAGTAAATTACTTGGAGTAAAGCTCAACGATTAGCTGTTCTTGAACTTGGGTATCGATTACCGCACGAGCTGGTACGCCGTGGATGATGACGCGCATCTGCGCTCCAACAACTTCCATCCAAGCCGGTACAGCCTTTTCGCCAAGTTCGGCGCCTGCGACGATAAATGGCGTGAGATCCAGTGACTTCGGCAAGACATCAATGATGTCCATGGGAGTGACACGGAATGAAGGAATGTTTACCTTCTTGCCATTGACCAAGAAGTGACCGTGGCGAACCAATTGGCGCGCCATGTCGCGACTCTTTGCAAAGCCGGCACGAAACACAACGTTATCGAGACGGGTTTCCAAGATCACGAGCAAGTTTTCACCAGTCTTACCTTGGCGACGGTTTGCTTCTTCGTAATATCCACGGAACTGCTTCTCTAGAACACCGTAAATACGTGCGCACTTTTGCTTTTCACGCATCTGCAATAGGTATTCAGATTCCTTGGATCGACCACGGCCATGTTGCCCTGGTGGATATGGACGAGATTCAATCGGACACTTTGGTCCATCGCACTTAGAGCCCTTAAGGAAGAGCTTTACTTTTTCGCGACGGCAGCGCTTGCAATCTGCTCCGGTATAACGAGCCATTTATTCTCTTCCTTCCTTAAACTCGACGTGGTTTCGGTGGACGACATCCGTTGTGGGGAGCTGGTGTGACATCAGAGATGGCACCAACTTCCAAACCGGCTGCTTGCAATGAACGAATTGCAGTTTCGCGTCCAGAACCTGGACCCTTAACAAAGACATCAACTTTCTTTAAGCCATGCTCTTGTGCGCGACGTGCAGCAGATTCTGCGGCAAGTTGTGCGGCAAAAGGAGTTGACTTACGTGAGCCCTTGTAACCAACCTGGCCAGATGATGACCAAGAAATTACAGCGCCAGTAGGGTCAGTGATAGAAATAATGGTGTTGTTGAATGTGCTCTTAATGTGAGCCTGTCCCACAGCAATGTTCTTCTTCTCCTTTTTGCGGAGTTTAACTTTGCCTTTGCCGGCAGCCTTTGCAGGCGTAGCAGTCTTAGCTTTAGGAGCGGCCATTACTTAGTCACCTTCTTCTTACCAGCAATTGCTTTACGAGGACCCTTACGCGTACGCGCGTTAGTGTGTGTGCGTTGACCGCGAACAGGAAGTCCCTTACGGTGACGAATTCCTTGGTAACTTTGAATTTCGACTTTGCGTCGAATATCGGCGGCGACTTCACGTCGCAAATCGCCTTCGATCTTGAAGTTAGCTTCAATGAACTCACGGAGTTTTGCGAGTTCTGGCTCTTGAAGATCTTTTACGCGGGTGTCTGGGCTAATGCCAGTTGCCGCCAATGTTTTTTGAGAACGAGTTAAACCCATTCCGAAGATATAGGTAAGTGCAACCTCAACGCGCTTTTCGCGCGGAAGATCGACACCAACAAGACGTGCCATGTAATCAACCATTCATTCAGCCGACAGGTCCTTCGCAACGCTCCCCATCTAGTGATGGGCCTCGGCCTGTCGGACCAAGGGTCTGCTGCTATCGCAACAGTTGCGCCACGCGTTCTTGCAACTTTCACACCACCTTGCGGTGGAGAAAAGAAGTTTCTTACTTATCCCTGACGTTGCTTGTGACGGAGGTTGTCACAGATCACCATGACGCGACCCTTACGACGAATAACTTTGCACTTATCGCAAATCTTCTTCACGCTTGGCTTAACCTTCATGAGCTGCCCTCCTTCGTTTACAACATAAAAATTATTTAAAGCAACAAGATTTACTTGTAGCGATAAACAATTCGACCTCGGGTGAGGTCATAAGGACTAAGTTCTACAATCACACGATCTGCTGGAAGGATGCGGATGTAGTTCTTTCGCATCTTCCCGCTAATGTGCGCGAGAATTCTGTGTCCGTTGGTTAACTCCACGCGAAACATCGCGTTAGGTAGCGCTTCAGCAACAGTGCCCTCAATTTCGATAGCACCATCTTTCTTGGCCAAGCGATACCTACTTTTCTATAACGAGTGGATGCTCCTGACGGAGCGAATGGTGAGTCTAAAGCCAAGCGTGGGTATAAGGGAAATCGAGCACCTCTTACGAGGAATTACACCTCTGTAGTTCGCTGCCCTAGCCCCAAAACCCCTAATTCTGGTCGTCCAATGAGGTTGGCTGGGGTCGAAGTCATAGCCGCTATCGCAGAATCAAAATCGATGCCGAGGCCTAGCATCCGGGCCAAGGAGTCCTTCAAGGATGCAACTCCCCCAGATAAAGTGCCATCGGATCTACTCGCTCGACCGTTAGCCACAGTGATATCAAAACTTCCAAATGGGAAGGTTCCATCTCCCAATCCCGCAGCCACAATCGCATCATTGGTGACAATGAATCGATCTTTGGCGCGAGCAATCGTGTATTTCACAAGCTCATCATCAAGGTGCACGCCATCGACAATCATCGAAATCACTACATCTTCGCGCTCTAGCGCCGCAGCGCCGATTCCGCTATTGCGATCTTTATTCATCGCATTCCAAATATGGGTCACTGTTTTCGCACCGGCATCAAATCCAGCATGTGCCTGCTCTTTGGTTGCATTGGAATGCCCGAGTGAAACAACTACGCCCATCTGATTTAAGAACTTAATGGCATCGAGTGCGCCTGGAAGTTCTGGGGCAAGAGTCACCATTGCAAGCGTCCCAGCGGCTAAGTACTTTCCCATGAGATCGGGAGTAGGGAGCGTAAGAAAATCTAATGGATGGGTGCCTGGTTTTTCGGGCGACAAGAAGGGACCTTCTAAATGTATCCCGATTATTTCTGCCTCATCATCGCCACCGGACCTGCGAACCTCTTCGATCAACTTCATCACTTCAAGTGTGCGCTCTATCGGTCCAGTGATAAGAGTCGGTAAATACCCTTGCACGCCTTGGGACCAGAGAGAACGACCTAGAGTTCGAATTTCATCGGTAGTGGTCGCAGAGAGAAGATCAACGCCCCCGTGTCCATTCACTTGAAGGTCAAGGAATGCCGGAACAGTGCGAGTCATAGCGCTTAGAGAGTCTTGGTAACTTTTGCCAAGCCAATGGGTGCATCAGGATTTTGCCCAGAGGAGATAGCAAGAAATAGTGCGAAGAGTTGAAGAAGCAAACTATCTGCGATTACACCATCTGCCTCTGCAAGAGTTGTAGAGCCTCCCAAATAAATTTCAGAGCTACGCCGCGAAAATCCTGAACCAATCCAGAATATGTGGCTCGTGATATCTCTAATTCGCTCCACTGTCGCAGCCATTGCTGACTCCGCTATTCCAAAGGGAGCTAAGAAAATCACTCGAGAATTTGCGTGCAAGGAAGAGATAGGACCGTGAAGATAATCGGCTGATGAGAAAGATGCCACAGGAATTTTCACAGTCTCCTGGATTTTTAGCGCAGCTTCATGGGCATTGCTATATGCATATCCGCGACCCATCGTTGTGATGCCTTGAGAAAAATCGAAGGCTTCAGCAATCAATTTAATCTGATCTGCGCAATCCAACGCCTTTTCGGATTGTTCAATGATTGAATCCAGATCAATCGACTCACCCGACCACGTCGCAACGAAAATCCTAGATACAAGCAGTTCGGCCGAGTAACTCTTAGTTGCAGCTACTGCTTTTTCCGGACCCGCGTGAAGGTAGAGATGACAGTTCGAAGAGAGCGCCAACGGGCTCTCGGGATCGTTGGTCATGGCTAAAACGGTTGCTCCGCCTTCTCGCGCGGCTTTGCAATATCCCACAAGGTCCGGAGATTGGCCGCTCTGGCTTAAGGCAATAACAAGAACCTTCTTGAATCGCAGCTTCGTTCCATAAATTGAAACAACTGAAGGGGAAGCCAAGCCACAAGGAATTCCAATTTTAGTTTCAATTAAATACTTAAGGTAGAGCGCTGCATTATCAGAGGTACCGCGGGCAACTAAAATTACAGAATCAACTTCTGCGAGCGGCAGTTTTGCAATCGCAGAAGCCATGGCCGCTGATTGCTCCTTGAGGCGGCGAAAAACTTCTGGAATCTCTGCAATCTCAGATTGCATTATTACGCCAAGTTGAGTGGACATGTGCTTACCTTACCGTAGCGAGTTAAATGCTAGAGGAGGGTAGAAATCTCTACGCCTAGTGCGCCTAGTCGCTCTTTTCCACCGTCGGGGGCGGTCAGCACGAAAGCTTTCCCATCGGGAAGTAAGCAGTAAGAATTCTCGAAGTGTGCACCGCGTGAATTATCGGTTGATATTACTGTCCAATTATCAGCCATCACCTTTGTTTTATGCGTGCCACGGGTGATCATTGGTTCAATCGCTAGAACAAAACCTTCGGTAAGTATTGGGCCAAATCCACGTCGCCCGAAATTGAGTACATGTGGCTCTTGGTGCATCTCTGTACCGATTCCGTGGCCGCCATATTCTTGCAAAATTCCATACTTGCCTTGAGATTTGATGTAATCCTCAATTGCATGACCGATGTCGCTCAATCGCGCGCCTGTGGCACCTGCAGCAATTCCGCGCCACATAGATTCATCACAGACATCCATCATTTTCTGGTCAGCAGGGTCCACGTTTCCCACGCCAATCGAAATTGCAGCATCACCATGCCAGCCATCAATAATCGCTCCGCAATCAATTGATACAACATCGCCATCTTCAATGACGCGATCGCCGGGAATTCCATGGACGATTTCATCATTGATAGAGACACAAATTGTTGCCGGGAAACCGTGATAACCCTTGAAGTTGGATGTGCCCCCACCGCGTTTAATACTTGCAGCGGCGATAGCGTCTAGCGCATCTGTGCGCATGCCTACTTTTATGGAGTCACGTAAGAGTTCTAGAGTCTGGCCCACTAACAAGCCTGCCTTGCGCATAATCTTCATCTGCTCAAGAGTTTTTATCTGAATTGCCATGTGCGCTGCTTTTAGTGAACTCGGCTGAGAGCGGTTATCGCCCGTTCGGTGATATCTCCCACCGACCCGGTAGCGCTAATAGTTATTAGAAGACCCTCGGATCGATAGAAATCAACAATTGGCGCAGTCTGCTCTTCGTACACTTCTAAACGTCGCGTCACAACTTCTTCTTTGTCATCTTCACGTTGATATAACTCACCTTGGCAGCCGTTGCATACGCCATCAACGCTCGGTGGATCAAAGAGTAGGTGTGCAGTGTTGCCACAATTACGGCAGACACGTCGTCCGGAGAGGCGGGCGATAATCTCAGATTTTTCAATTGAAAGTTCTAAAACAGCATTGAGCGGGTTTTTCTTCTCGGCCAACATGGCGCGCAAGACTTGCGCCTGCACAACATTGCGAGGAAAGCCATCGAGTAAGAAGCCATTCACTACATCGTCATGAGTTAAACGATCGCGAACCATCTCATTTGTCACTGAATCTGGAACAAGTTCTCCGCGATCCATAAATCCCTTAGCTTCAACGCCAAGAGGTGTTCCCTCTTTTAAATTGGCGCGGAAAATATCGCCTGTAGAGATATGGGGAATACCGAAATGCGAAGCTAGGAATTGTGCTTGCGTTCCTTTACCAGCACCTGGTGGGCCAACCAGGACTAAACGCATTAGCGCAAGAACCCCTCGTATGAACGTTGCTGTAGTTGGCTTTCAATCTGCTTAGCAGTATCAAGACCTACGCCTACGACGATCAAAATAGCGGTTCCACCAAATGGGAAGTTCTGCGTTGCACCGAAGAGAATCAGAGCCAAAATCGGAATGATGGCTACGAAAGCCAAGTAAAGCGATCCTGGAGCGGTAATTCTTGAGAGCACATATTGCAAGTATTCAGAGGTTGGTCGACCTGCACGAATACCAGGAATAAAACCACCGTATTTCTTCATGTTATCTGCAACTTCATCAGGATTGAAAGTAATTGCAACATAGAAGTAAGTGAAGAAAATAATCATAAGAGCGTAAGCAGCGATGTAGACAGGGTGATCGCCCTTAACAAAGTTACGGCTAATCCATACAGCCCAAGGTGCTTGTGAGTTCGTGAAATTAACTACAAGGGATGGGATGTAGAGCAAAGAGGAGGCGAAAATTACTGGGATAACGCCAGCCTGGTTTACCTTGATAGGAATATAGGTACTGGTTCCGCCATAGCTAGCACGTCCCACTTGACGCTTTGCATATTGCACAGGAATACGGCGTTGTGCTTGTTCAACAAAGACTACGGCTGCAACAACCAAAACTCCCACTGCGAGAACGAAACAGAATGCGAAAAGTCCCTTTTGAAGTTTGATGCTCCACAAGTTGCCAGGGAATCCAGCAGCGATGGATGTAAAGATCAGAATTGACATACCGTTACCAACACCGCGGTCAGTAATAAGTTCTCCGAGCCACATGATGACCGATGTTCCAGCGGTCATTACGAAAATCATCGTAACAATGCGCTGCCATGAAGTATCAGGAATAATTGCGAGCGAACATCCTGAGATCAAACGGCCCGGAGTACGAGCAACTGCGATAAGTCCAGTGGACTGTAGAACCGCTAAACCAATAGTGAGATAACGAGTGTATTGAGTGAGCTTTGCAGTGCCTGATTGTCCTTCGTTTTTCAGAGTTTCAAAACGAGGAATAACTACAGTCAACAACTGAACGATAATCGAGCTGGTGATGTAAGGCATGATTCCTAGAGCGAAAACAGAAAGGTGAAGAAGTGCTCCACCGCTGAAGAGGTTAATCAGACCAAAAAGGCCACCTGATTGAACGGTCTTGAGGCACTCTTGAACGTTGCTATAGGAAACGCCAGGAGTAGGAACTACTGAACCAAATCGAAAGAGCGCCATGATAGAAAGAGTGAAGAAGATCTTCTTGCGAAGGTCCGGAGTCTTAAAAGCCTTACCGAATGCACTTAACACTGATCTTCTCCCTCTTTCATTTCACGACTAAAACGAAAGACTACAAAGTCTTTGTTGATCCCCCGGCAGCAGCAATCTTTTCGATGGCTGAGCTTGAGAATTTATGAGCAGCAACGCTGACCTTAACTGCAATTTCGCCATTTCCTAGGATTTTGACAGGAAGGTTGCTACGTGCGGCGCCCTTCTTGACTAGATCCTCAACCGTGACATCGCCGCCCTTTGGATAAAGAGCATTAATTGTTGCAACGTTGACTGCTTGATATTCGATGCGCTCAGGGTTCTTGAAACCACGCAACTTAGGCAAACGCATAACCAAAGGCAACTGTCCGCCTTCGAATCCTGCACGAACCTGGTTACGGGCACGAGTTCCCTTACCACCGCGACCTGCGGTCTTACCCTTTGATGCTTCACCGCGACCCTTACGGGTCTTTGTGGTTTTAGCTCCTGGGGCTGGACGAAGATGATGAACTTTGAGTGTCATCGTTATTCAACCTCCTCAACCTTGATCAAGTGGCGAACGGCGTGAACCATGCCACGAATTTCTGGACGATCTTCTTGTACTACGACATCGTTAATTCGCTTCAAACCTAATGAACGCAATGTGTCGCGAAGTTCAGGCTTGCTGCCAACTTTCGAACGTATTTGGGTTACTTTCAAACGTGGCATTACGCACCAACTGTCATTTGTGAAGCGCGGATAATTGCAGCAGGAGCGACATCTTCAAGCGGACGTCCACGACGCGCTGCGATTGCTTCTGGAGACTCGAGTTGCTTCAACGCTGCAACAGTGGCGTGAACCATGTTGATTGCGTTGTTTGAACCGAGAGACTTTGTAAGTACATCGGTGATACCGGCGCACTCAAGCACTGCACGGACTGGACCACCAGCAATAACTCCAGTACCAGGGCTTGCTGGGCGAAGAAGAACTACGCCAGCTGCTGTTTCACCTTGTGATGGGTGAGGAACAGTTCCTTGAATACGTGGAACTTTGAAGAATGACTTCTTAGCTTCTTCAACGGCCTTGGCAATTGCTTGTGGAACTTCCTTAGACTTTCCATAACCAATACCAACAGTGCCATTGCCATCGCCGACTACGACGAGTGCGGTGAAGGAGAAACGACGTCCACCCTTTACAACTTTAGATACGCGGTTAATGAAAACCACGCGCTCGATGTATGGGCTCTTCTCTTGTTGACGATCATCGCGGCGTTCACGACGTTCGCGGCGATCATTACCCTTAGGGGCATCTGCGCCTTCGCGATTCTGAGTTGGATTAACAGCCATTAGAACTCCAATCCGTTCTCTCGTGCACTGTCTGCAAGAGCTGCGATACGACCGTGGTACTTATTACCAGCGCGATCAAAGACAACGGCACTTACGCCAGCGGCTTTTGCGCGTTGAGCAATGAGGGCGCCAACTTGACGAGACTTTGCGCTCTTATCTCCAGTAGCTACACGAAGATCGGCTTCCATAGTGGATGCAGATGCAATTGTGCGACCTTGAGTGTCATCGATTACCTGCACAAATAGATGGCGAGATGAACGGGAGACAACTAGACGTGGACGCAACGAAGTTCCGGAGACCTTCTTGCGTACGCGGAAATGACGACGGGCGCGGGCATTAGTTGCCGAGCCTTTACGGACCTTTACACCGATAGCCATTACTTCTTACCCGTCTTTCCTTGCTTACGGCGAACAACTTCGCCTGACAAACGCAAGCCCTTACCCTTGTATGGATCGGCCTTACGTAACTTCTTGATCTTCGCTGCAACTTCGCCTACGAGTTGCTTATCGATTCCTGAAATTGAGAACTTTGTAGGTGACTCAACTTTGAATGTAATTCCTTCAGGAGCTGGAAATGGAACTGAGTGGCTATAACCAAGAGCAAACTCAAGATCTTTGCCTTTCTCAGCAACGCGGTAACCAACACCAACGATTTCGATGGTCTTGCTGTAACCATTGGTTACGCCTTCGACCATGTTGGCAACGAGTGTGCGAGACAAACCATGAAGTGAACGGCTAAGACGCTCGTCGTTTGGACGAGCAACTGTTACTACTCCATCAGCTTGTGAAACGTGAATTGGCTCTGCGATCACACGTGAAAGAGAACCCTTGGGTCCCTTAACGGCAACTGCTTGGCCATTGATAGAAATTTCGACTCCCGCAGGAATCTGAATTGGGCTACGACCGATACGTGACATATCAATTACCAAACATAGGCGAGAACTTCTCCGCCTACGCCCTGTTTGTTGGCTTGCTTATCAGTCAGCAAACCAGAAGAAGTTGAAATGATGGCAACGCCCAAACCGCCAAGAACTTTTGGCAGCGCCGTTGACTTTGCGTAAACGCGAAGTCCTGGCTTGCTAACGCGACGAAGACCGGCGATCGAACGTTCACGGTTCGGACCGAACTTAAGGTCGAGGACTAGCGTTTTACCAACGCCATTTGGATTTGCATCTACGCGGAAACCGCCGATGAAACCCTCCTGTTGAAGTATTCCTGCGATACGCGTCTTAACCGATGACGACGGCATTGAAACCGAGTCGTGATAGGCAGAGTTCGCGTTACGCAGACGTGTCAACATGTCTGCGATCGGATCTGTCATTGTCATGCGTGGCCTGTGGCCTTTCTCGAACCGGTTTCCTGACGATTTGTCTGGACCTGTTTCGTAGTTGTTGGGTGAATTACCAAGATGCCTTCGTGATGCCAGGAAGTTCGCCAGCGTGTGCCATCTCTCGGAAGCAGATGCGGCAAATTCCAAATTTTTGATAGACAGCATGCGGACGTCCGCAACGCTGGCAACGTGTGTAACCGCGTACCTTGAACTTTGGCTTACGGGCAGCTTTTACCTTGAGCGATGTTTTAGCCATTTAGTTCTCCCTGAATGGAAAGCCAAGCGCCTTAAGTAGCGCGCGACCTTCTTCATCGTTGGTAGCAGTGGTAACGAAAGTGATGTCCATACCGCGCGGACGATCAATCTTGTCTTGTTCGATCTCTGGGAATACCACTTGTTCTGTAAGACCAAATGTGTAGTTGCCCTTGCCATCGAATTGCTTAGGTGAAAGCCCACGGAAGTCGCGAATACGTGGAAGCGAGATCGAAAGAAGACGATCTGCGAACTCCCACATACGATCTCCGCGAAGAGTGACGTGTGCACCAATTGGCATGTTTTCGCGCAATTTAAATTGAGCGATTGACTTGCGTGACTTGGTGACCTGTGGCTTTTGACCAGTAATTGTTGTGAGGTCGCGAATTGCGCCTTCAATCAACTTAGAGTCACGAGCTGCTTCACCCACACCCATGTTGACCACAATCTTGGTCAGGGTTGGAATCTGCATAACGTTCTTGTACCCAAATTGAGTTTTGAGCGCAGGAGCGATTTCGCTGCGGTAACGTCCTTTAAGACGTACAACTTGTGCGGTAGACATTAGATGTCCTTTCCGGTGCGACGCGAAATGCGAACGTTCTTGCCGTTTTCATCTTTGCGAGCGCCAAGGCGAGTGGCCTTACCGTCCTCATCGACGAGCATGACATTTGAAATTGCGATGGAAGCTTCAACGGTCATGATGCCGCCGACCTTTACTCCACGGTCGCCTGTTGTTTCTTGGGTGTGACGCTTTACGCGGTTAACACCTTCAACAAGGATGCGACGTGCATCAAGGTCGAGCACTTTTCCAGTGACTCCCTTATCTTTTCCAGCGATCACCAAAACTGTGTCGCCCTTCTTAATCTTTGCCATGTGTTAGAGCACCTCCGGAGCAAGCGAGATAATCTTCATGAAGCGCTTGTCGCGAAGTTCGCGAGCAACCGGTCCGAAGATACGAGTGCCACGTGGTTCGCCATCAGCTTTCAAGATGACTGCAGCATTCTCATCAAATTTAATGTAGGAACCATCTGGACGACGACGTTCCTTAACTGTACGAACGATGACCGCCTTGACGACTTCACCCTTCTTAACTTGTCCGCCAGGAATTGCATCCTTAACTGAACATACGATGATGTCTCCGATGCCGGCATAACGACGCTTGGAGCCACCGAGAACGCGAATACAGAGGAGCTCTTTTGCTCCTGTGTTATCGGCTACGCGAAGGCGCGATTCTTGCTGAATCATTTCTTATCCACCGACCCTCTACTTAGCTTTCTCGAGGATCTCGACTACACGCCAACGCTTGGTTGCCGATAGTGGTCGAGTTTCCATGATCATTACGCGATCGCCGACGCCTGCAGCATTGAGCTCGTCGTGGGCTTTCAACTTACGGGCACGTGAGAGAACCTTGCTGTACATGCCGTGCTTCACACGGTCCATGACCTCAACGGTTACTGTCTTATCCATCTTGTCGCTTACAACGATGCCTTCACGTGTCTTACGGAATCCACGCTCTTCATTCGTTGCAGAAGAATTGTTCGGGCTCATGCAGCACCTCCAATTCCTAATTCGCGTTCACGGATAACTGTGTAAATTCGAGCAATCTCTTTGCGGACGGCGCCTAAGCGACCATGGCTTTCGAGTTGACCTGTTGCGGCCTGGAATCGAAGGTTGAATAGTTCTTCCTTAGATTCACGAAGTTTTCCGGTGAGTTCTTCGGCAGATAATGCGCGAAGCTCCTCGTTAGATGTAGTAGCCATTACGCCTCCTCACGTTTCACAACTCGACATTTCATCGGCAATTTGTGAATAGCAAGGCGCATTGCTTCATTAGCAATAGCTTCGGTAACGCCCGAGATTTCGAACATTACGCGGCCAGGCTTCACGTTTGCGATCCACCATTCAGGTGATCCCTTACCCGAACCCATGCGAGTTTCGGCAGGTTTCTTGGTGAGTGGACGATCTGGATAAATATTGATCCACACCTTTCCACCACGCTTGATGTAACGCGTCATTGCAATACGCGCTGCTTCAATCTGACGGTTTGTTACGTATGCAGGCTCAAGAGCTTGGATACCGAAGTCACCAAAGGAAACTGCAGTTCCGCCCTTAGAAGCACCGCTACGAGATGGGTGGTGCTGCTTACGGTGCTTAACGCGACGTGGAATTAACATTTACGCCTCGCTCCCTTCAGCAGCTGGTGCATCTACTACAGCAGTAGCTGCTGCGCGTGCATCGACAGAAGATGTTGTGACCTCACCGCGTGGTGCGCGAGGTGTGCGACGTCCTTGATCTTTCTTTGGAGCACGTGCTGCAGCAAGTGCTGCGGCTTCGCGCTCTGCACGAGAATGAATAACTTCACCCTTGTAGATCCAG